>Ga0207665_10001873_pt1 | contig 14172 bp, 10 predicted proteins | sample LARL112metaG_FD_184351 | JGI IMG/M metagenome (GOLD analysis project Ga0207665, IMG submission 184351) | Corn, switchgrass and miscanthus rhizosphere microbial communities from Kellogg Biological Station, Michigan, USA - LAR L11-2 metaG... | ecosystem: Host-associated > Plants > Roots >...
TCGAACTGCTCCTCGGAGAACAGTTGATCCGCCGTCGTTTCATGCGGATAGCTCGGAAAGCGGCGTTTGTAATCGACTATGTAGTCGTTCTCGTCGCCGGTGATCGACGATTTCACATAGATCAATATGCCGTTTCGGCCTTGCGGATAGCTGATCTCACCGACGGCGCAATGCGGCCCGTGCGCCGCAGCGTTCGGTGGCAAGCCGCCGCTCTTGGCAATCTCCTCCGAGGCGGCTCGCGTCCCATCGCGAATCTCGGCCCAGGGCAGATCGATCAATACGCCGAGATCGATGCGCGCGTAGCGCTGCAAAGCTACGAACGAACGGAACGACATCTGAGGATCGGCTTCCGCGTCGACTGCGATGATCAATTGGCAGCGCCGGCGCAGCAGCTCGTAGATGCCCAGATTATCGATGTGCCCGCCGTCGGTGAGGAAAATAGTCGTTGAGGTCTCGCGCATCAGGCCCAACAATTCCTGCAGGAAGTAGAATTGGGCGAATACAGAAGAGGAAACGGACGAAGGCTTACGATCCTGGGCCAGCTGCCTTGGATTGGTGACCCAATACCCGAGTCGGACGTTTAGGATAGCGAGCGTCGGCGTCAACGGCTTGATGCTGTGGGCGCCCATGTTGGCCGATGCCGCGGCTCCCGAGACCGCCATGGCTGTCGCCAAGTCGAGTTCTTTGACTGCGTCTTCGAATTCCTCGGTCTTCACGTATTGCGTCGCTCTACTACCGATAAACTTGGGACTGAAGACGAAGAAATCCGCGTTCCGGCCACGGCGGTTGGCATATTTCGATCCCTGAATATTCAGGGCGGTATTGATGAGATGGAAAGGGGTATGGACACAAGAGATTTCGCTCAACTTGAAACGATCGAGGGGAGCGAGCTCAAAATTTTGGTACTTTAGCAGTTCAGCTGACGCAACGTTGCGTAGCAATACGGATTCGCGTTTGGACCTCGCTCCGGAAAGCCGACCTTCGATCGTCGTAGGATCGAATAGAAAAGCCTTGCTCAACCGATCGCGATAGAGACGATGAAGAGAATTCGCGTTAGGAGCGAGCAAGAGCGAAAGGAGAAAGAGTTCTATACCTGTTATCAAATAGAACCATGCAATTGGGTTTTTATAGCCGAACCAATATTGTGACCAATCGCTGAGCCAAGCCGGGGCATGATAATACGAGCCGCTCCAATTCACATACCCCGGATCGAGGTCCTTGATTCCCATGAAACATAGGTAGAGATAGACCATCCATAACAAGAACGGAATCGCGGCGCCGGCGATGTACACCGCCGCCTTCCCGGCCGCGCGTGAGACCGTAGCGGCCAAGTTCGGCCGCTCGTTACCCTGTCCCAACAGTCGGCCGATATGACGGCTGAAGAAGGCAACCGCCGCCGAGAACGGCGCCAATAGGGCGGCTAAAGCCTGCAGCCAGCCGACGAAGCTCGCCAAAATTCCGCCCTGCCGGTTGGCGGATTTGAAAATCCCATCGAGCACCAGCGGCTGCAGTTCGCAAAACACGATAACCAGCAGAGCAATCAAGACCAGCGCGGAGACCACCGTTAATGGCGAGCCGATTTCGGCGTCCCATCCGCTGATCTCTAACGATCGCCAGAGTGCCCAAACGAGCAACAACAGACCAAACACACACAGCGCAATCACACTGGCACCGAAATGCTGGGCATTGAGCGCCTCGGGAAGAATCGTGCCGGAAATGTGGAGGCTCTCCGAATTCGGTTTGAGGAAGATCGTGACGGCCGCAAAAAACAGCAACCAGGGCAGAACGAGCAGTCCGTTGGCGAGCAGCCCACGCAAATAGATGGCGACGTTGTAGAAAATATTGATGATCCCTTGCGGGAATAAATAATTGGAATGGTTGCGGATGTGCTGAACCGGGTACGGTTCGTCCTGGGTCTGGCTACTCGTGAACGGGAACTGACCCTCCGAACGGGTCATCGCGGCAGACAGCGAGGTACCGATGTAGCCTCCGCCCGACACGGTGGAAAGGTAATCGACGTTCTGGAGAACGCCCGCCTTGTCGAGCGCCTGTAACGCCCCGAGACAAAAGGATGCCGAGCGAACCCCGCCACCCGACAGCGCAAGGCCGATGAGGCTCGAATTCGCCGTCGGGCGCATGATCGGTTCGGCCTCGGCACGTCCGTTCTTTCCGGCCGGTACCGCGGGCAGGGCCTCCGGGGCCGCCGTTCCCGACCCGCCCTCAGACTCAGATTTGGAACTGGTCCCGGTCTCGGCCTCCAGCCGGACCTCTGCCCTATCGAACCGCCGCCGACGTTGATTGATCGCCTGAACTTCTTCCTCGAAAATCTCGTGGAAGCGATATGTTCTGGTGACCGTCATGGCAGCCCCCAACTGCGTCGACAGTTAGCAAATTATCGCTCGCTTCTCAATCTTGGATTGTAGAGCACCGTGCTATAGGCAGACGATAGACCGTGGCCGCGCTGTTCTGCGCTGAGAATTCCATGCGCGGCTTTTAAGAGTCCTCCAACCCTTCCAACTCCCCGATCATCTGCTCGATGACGCCAAGCCCGCGCTGCCAGAAGGCGGGGTCGCGGGCGTCGAGCCCGAACGGCGCCAACAGTTCGGAATGGTGCTTGGTGCCACCTGCGGCGAGCATCTCGAGGTAGCGCTCGGCGAAACCGTCGGTTGCGCGCTCGTAGACCGCATAGAGCGAGTTCACCAGACAATCGCCGAAGGCATAAGCATAGACATAGAACGGCGAATGCACGAAATGCGAGATATAGGCCCAGAACGTCTCGTACCCAGGCTTGAGTTCGATCGCTTCTCCGAGGCTCTCCCGCTGCACCTCGAGCCACAGCGCGTTGAGGCGCTCGGCGGTGAGTTCCCCGTTGCGGCGTTCGGTATGCACCTTGCGCTCAAAGGTATAGAACGCGACCTGGCGCACCACCGTGTTGATCATGTCCTCGACCTTGGCGGCGAGCATGGCCTTGCGCTGTTTGCGGTCGGCCTTGGCGAGAAGCTTCTTGAACGTGAGCATTTCGCCGAACACGCTCGCGGTCTCGGCGAGCGTGAGTGGCGTCGGCGCCATCAGCGCGCCGTTGGGCGCGGCCAGCACCTGATGCACGCCATGCCCGAGCTCGTGCGCGAGCGTCATCACGTCGCGCGGTCTGCCCTGATAGTTGAGCAACACGTAGGGGTGCGCCGAAGGTACGGTCGGATGCGAGAACGCGCCGGGCGCCTTGCCCGGCCGCACCGGCGCGTCGATCCAATGGTCCTTGAAGAAACGCGCCGCGATCTCCGCCATCTCGGGTGAGAACGCGCCGTAAGCGTCGAGCACGGTTGCCTGCGCCTCGCTCCAGCCGATTGTACGCGCGGCAACCGCCGGCAGCGGCGCGTTGCGGTCCCAATGCGGCAGCCGCTTCTTGCCGAACCAGTGGGCCTTGAGCGCGTAGTAGCGATGCGACAGCCGCGGATATGCGGCGCGCACGGCCTGGACCAGCGCCTGCACCACTTCCGGCTCGACGCGATTCGACAGATGCCGGCCATCCGCCACGTCGGCAAAACCGCGCCAACGATCCGAGATCTCCTTGTCCTTCGCGAGCACGTTGGTAATCAGCGCGAAGGTTCGCAGATTCTCGGCGAATGTCTTGGCGAGCGCCTGCGCCGCCGCCTTGCGCACCGGACCTCTCGGATCCTGCAGTAGATTGAGCGTCGGCTCGATGGCGAGCGACTTCGTGCCGACCTTGAAGCGCAGGGTAGCGATGGTCTCGTCGAACAGGCGGTTCCACGCCGAATACCCCGTCACCGATTTTTCATGAAAGAGCTGCTCGACGCGGTCCTCGAGCTGATAGGGCTTCTCCTTGCGAATGTCCTCGAGCCATGGCCGGTAGTGCGCCAGCGCGCCGTCTTGCATGGCAGATTCGAGCTTGGCGTCGTCGAGCCGATTGAGCTCGAGCGTGAAGAACAACAAATGGGTCGAAGCAGCCGTGATGCGCTCCTGCACGTCGGCGTAGAACTTCGCGCGCGCGGGATCGACGGTGTCGCCGGCGTGGAGAAGCCCGGCATAGGACATGAGCCGGCCGAGAAGATCATCGAGCGCCTCGTAGCGCGTGACCGCTTCGGCGAGCACCGCTCCCGCGTCGGGCCCGTCCGCGAGCGCCGCCAACTTGCCCTTGTAGGCCTGCTCGAAGGCGAGGCTTTCGGCAGCGCCGCGCCCGAGGTCGCGCTCGACCTGTGGATCATCGAGCCCGGCGTAGAGGTCGGCCAGATTCCACTCCGGCAGCGAGCCGAGGCGGGGGACGGGAGGAGATTTGGCCGCTCGATCGGCGGAGACGCGTTTTGTTCGTGCGGGCATGGCGGGTAGGGAGAGCGATGATCTTTGCACCACGCACCGGGCGCGCGGGCGCGAAGCAGGCGCATGGCACCCATGGATATGGCGTGAGGCCGCCGCGGGTTCAACTGGGCACTCGCGGACATCCAGTCGCAAGCGATCCGATTCGGGGGTGCTCTTTCAAAAATCGCGCGGCGGTTGCGCATCAGCGGCCCCACAGCGAGTTCGAGTCGCGCGAACGCAACATCACGTTTCGAGGGGGCGGTCGCTGCGTGGTAATCCGGTGACACCCCCCGAGAAACCGCTTGATCGCCCGTCGCGCGCAGGCGACGCGCCAAAATTGACCAAATTCACGCGCACGAGTTGCCGCACGCGCGAATCCAAGCCGGCTTCGCACCCGGATGGCGCACGCCGATCGAACGCGAGCCTCGCACCCGACGCGGGTCCTCGGGAAATGCGGGTCCTCGGGAAATGGAGAATATCCGAATGAGCGGTTCCCGTTACGAGCGCCTTCTTGCGACCACGGCTCTGGCTCTAATCATTGCGGCGCCGATCGCCGCCAGCGCCCAGGACGCGGGCGCACCGGCGACGGCCACGAGCGAAGCCGCAGCGCAGGCGGGTGCGGCCGCACTCTCGAGGCGCGAGGCTGCGGCGGTATCGGGGCCGGCGCCTGCGGAAACCGCCGAGCCCGCGCCGGCCCCGAAAGACGCCGTGGCGCCCGCACCTGCGGCGAGCCCCAGCGTTGCGAGCGAGCCCGTCGCGGCGCCGGCGGCAGACCCATTGGCAACGCTCGATCCCACCGACCGCGCAGTTGCGGAAAAGATCCGTGACCTCCTCGCCGCCAAGACCGACAAGATTTTCGCCGGCAAGCGCGAGCGCGCGGCCGCCGAATCGTTCTACCAGGCTCGCCACCTCGCCCCGTTATGGCTCGACAAAGGCGTCGAGAATGCCCGCGCCCGCGCCGCGATCGCCCGCCTCAAAGGCGCCGACGCCGACGGCCTCGACCCCAGCGACTACAAGACTCCGACATTTGCCGGCCTGGGCGCGGACGCCCTCGCCGAGGCCGAACTCAAGCTCACCGACGCTGTGCTCACCTATGCCCGCCACCTGCAGGCCGGGCGATTCCCCTATACCCGCGTCAGCCACAACATCGAGCTGCCGCAGGCGCCGCCCGATCCGGCCGACGTGCTCGCCAAGGTCGCCGATGCCGCCGATGCCGGCGCCGCGCTCGACCGGTTCAGCCCTCCGCACGAGGGCTACAAGACGCTCAAGGCCATGCTCGCCCAGATGCGCGGCAAGCCTACCGCCGCGCAAGAGATCGCCGACGGGCCGCTGCTCAAGCTCAACCCCAAGGCGCCGATGGAGGACGCGCGCGTTCCACTGCTGCGGGACAAGCTCGGCCTTGGCGGCGAAGCGTCCGACCTGAAATACGACGCCAAAGTCGCCGAAGCGGTGAAGAAATTCCAACGCGCCAACGAGCTGCCGGTCAGCGGCAACCTCGATTCGCGCACGATCAAGGAGCTCAACGGTCCGCCGCACGACCGGCAGATCGACACCGTGATCTCCAATATGGAGCGCTGGCGCTGGTATCCGCGCGACCTCGGCGCCGCCCACGTCATCGTCAATCTGCCCGACTTCACCTTGCGCGTGGTGCACGCCGGCGCCGAGGTCTGGAGCACGCGCGTGGTGATCGGCAAGCCGGACATGTCGACGCCGCTGCTCAGCGAGACGATGAAATACATCACCATCAATCCGACCTGGAATGTGCCGCCGTCGATCGTGCGGAACGAATATCTGCCGGCGCTGCAGCAGGATCCGACGGTGCTGGAGCGGATGGGGCTGCGACTCGTCTATAATCGCGACGGCAGCGTGCACATCTTTCAACCGCCGGGCGAAGCCAATGCGCTCGGCCGCATCCGGTTCAACTTCCCCAATCGTTTCCTGGTCTATCAGCATGACACGCCGGACAAGCAGATGTTCGCGCACGATGTGCGCGCGTACAGCCACGGCTGCATGCGCGTGCAGGACCCGGCCAAATACGCCGAAGTTCTCTTCAACATCGCGCGTCCGAGCGAGAACTGGACGGCGGAGAGGGTGAAGCGGATGTTCGGCACCGGCGAGCAGGACATCCAATTGCCGACGCCGATCTGGGTCCTACTGACGTATCAGAATGCGTTTGTCGACGACGCCGGCAAGCTGCAGATCCGCCGCGACATCTACAACATCGACAGCCGCACCCTCGCGGCGATCAAGACCGAGCGCGGCGCCATCGAGCCGCCGCAGGAGCGCAAGCGCGAGGAGGAGGTCGTGGCGACGAGTCAACGCCGGTCCGTTGCACAGCCGCGCACCGTTTCATTCTTCGAGTCGCTTTTCGGCTTCGGCCGCCCGGCGCAAGGAAGGCCCGTGCCGCCGCGCCGCGTCACGCGCTGATCGAGCTCGTTGTGGCCCGCCTGTTTGCGGCGCGCAATTCATCGCGCGCCGCCGGAGCCGCCGCGACAAGGTTAACCGCGGCAAGTTTTTGCCATAGTCACCTGCCACGCTTGCCCGTATCGGGGGGGACGGGTGCGCTAACGTCGCGTTAACCCATCCCTAATGAATAGTGCGTCAGCCGTCCGCGTTGCGGTGAGCAACCGCTGCGAGCGACGGAGCTTACGCCCGCGGCGCTTGCCGCGGAGCGGAGCGCTGGCGTCATGAAGGGTTGGCACGTGACGGACAAAGTCGCGCCGAGTAATCGATCGTCGTTGCATTGCGCCCGGGCGGGCTATTGCTGCAGCATCGCCGCGCTTCTTGTCTTTTGCGGAACCAGCAACCTGCAGAACGCAATCGCCCAGGGCGAGACGCGGACGATTTCCTTCCACCACATTCACACGGACGAAGAGCTGACCGTCACCTACAAGGTGAACGGCCGGTATGACGAAGAGGCGCTCAAAAAGATCAACAACCTGCTGCGCGACTGGCGCGAATCGAAAACGATCGCGATGGATCCGCATCTGATCGATCTCCTGTGGGAGGTCCACCGCGAGGTCGGCGCCAAAGGCGCGATCTGGATCGTCTGCGGATTTCGCTCGCCCGAGACCAACTCCATGCTGCGGCGGCGTTCGAGCGGAGTCGCCCAGTTCAGCCAGCACATGCTGGGGAAGGCGATCGACTTCTACATTCCGGGCGTGCCGCTCGAGCAATTGCGCGAAGCCGGCCTGCGGGCGCAGCGCGGCGGCGTCGGCTTTTATCCCACCTCGGGCGCTCCCTTCGTGCATATGGACACCGGCAGTGTGCGCCATTGGCCGCGCATGCCGGAGCCGCAACTCGCGAGCGTCTTGGCGAAGGGACAGATCAACAGCCAATCGGGCTCGGATACGACCCAGCGCAGCCGCATGCCCGGCCTGCTCGCCAAGCTCTTCGGCGGCGGCAGGGACCAGGCGGAGGATGCCGCCGCCGCGGCCGCGCCGGCCAAGGCCGTCGCGACGCCGCGCAAATCATCCGAGAAGCCGCCTGCGCTCGCTGCGGCCGAATCGCGCAGCGAGAAAGTTGCATTGGTGCCGGTCCCGCAGGCCAAACCTGCCAAGCCGGTCGAGCAAGTGGCATTCGCGGCGAAGCCGGCGCAGAGCGTGCAGGTCGCCACTTCCGCGTCCGAGCCCATTCCCATGTCGGCCCGTTACGAGTTCGCGTCCGCGACATCGACGTCGGTGGGCGAACTGCAGCCGGCAAGCCTGATCGCGCGGGCCAGCATCTCGGCGATGAACATCTCCGCAAACGACATCATCAACGAGCGCGGCTATTGGCAGGGACTGCCGAGCGCCGAGGCGGCCGACACGCCGCAAGTCGGCGCGGCGCGGCCAGCCCCGGCTCCGGCCGCGCGGCGCGCCATTGCCAGCGCGGCCGCGGCTCCCTGGCCGTTGGCCGATCGCAGCGACAGCGAGGCGATTCCGAATACGCTCGCCTATGCGGCGCAGCCAACGCCGATTGCAGCCGCCCGTGCGCTGCCGATGGGGCCGTTAACTGCGCGCGCGGCGCCCGCCGCCGCGGAAACCACCGTCGCCATCAAGCGCAGCGCCGATTCCCCCACGATTGCGCCGCCCAAAGCCAAGGCTGTGAGCGTGGTGCGGATCGGCGATCAGTTCGACGATCCGTGGATGCGCGCCATGATCGTGAGCCCGAGCGCCCAGAATTTCATGAAAACGACGGTTTACGGGATGCCGGATTTCCGCGCTCTCGGCCCGTACCTGCAAAAGCCGGCATCGACCATGATGGCGACATTCTCCGAGGATCCGCATCGCGGCATGATCAGCGAGACGTTCAGCGGCAGCGCCGTGGGCTTCACGCGAACGGTCACGTTCGCTCCGCCGCGCACGGCCTCGCTGCGATAGTTCCGCCCATCACCGGGGGGGATCGGTGGGGGGCGTGGCGCCGCGAGTCGGGGAAACCCGGCTTGCGGCGAACCACGTCGGGAGGACCGCACGGCGTTGGTCGCCATGCCTAGTTCAGCATGCCGAGCGCATGCATGTAGGTCTCGAGAATAGCCTCGTGCTCGCGCCGTTCATCGGCATCCTGCTTGCGCAGCCGCACGATTGTGCGCAGCGCCTTGATGTCGAAGCCGCTGGCCTTGGCCTCGGCGTAGACGTCGCGAATGTCGTCGCCAATCGCTTTTTTCTCTTCTTCCAGCTTTTCGACGCGCTCGACGAAAGCTTTCAGATGATCTTTTGCAAAGCGACCGGCCGGCCGTTCCTCAGCGGCGGCAGTGCTCATGGAATCCTCCTCGTGTGACCGATGCGCGCAAAGCTTTCTGGAGCGCGAGCGCCAAGGTCAAGACAAGAGAAGGGTCATCCCCGGAGTACACAGGGGATAAATTTAGTGCTTGTGGCCGGCCTTCTCGAACGCGGCCTGCTGGTCCTGGGAAGCCTCTTTCTGATGCTTCGCCTTCCATTGCTCGTAAGGCATGCCGTAGACCCGCTCGCGGCACTCGTCCTTGGACATCGAAACCCCGCGTTCGTCGGCGGCGTCCTTCATCCAGTTCGACAAGCAATTGCGGCAGAAGCCCGCAAGATTCATCAAATCGATATTCTGCACGTCGGTGCGTGCGCGCAAATGCTCGACGAGGCGCCGGAAAGCGGCGGCCTCGAGTTCGGTTCGGGTCTTGTCGTCGAGCGTCATGGCTATTGTCCTTTCCCTTGGGTAGCGGAGGGCGCGGGACTCGCTGCTACAGAATAGTGACGCACCGGCGCGCTTTCCAGCGCGCCTTGCAACCGATATGACCGCACAATTGATCCCGGTTGCGCCTTGCGTTCCGCTATTTTCCGGAAATGAGACGAACCAACCGCGCCGCGGATCGTGCGAGACGTCGCTCGAGCATGCCGCCACGCACGAGGCTTGACCCTTGACCGAATCGCCACGCGTTTTCCTCGAAGGGCTGTTCCGTACGGCGGTTGCTGCCGCGCACCCCGAGGGCTGCTTGCCGCCGCATTTGCCGGCGCCTCCCTCCGGACGGCTGCTGGTGCTGGCCGCCGGCAAGGCCGCCGGTTCCATGGCCGAAGTCGCCGAGCGTCATTACGTCGAGGAGCGCGGCGTGCCGGCAAGCCGGATCGCGGGCCTTGCGGTGACCCGTGACGGCTATGGGCGCGCGACGCGCGTCGTGCGCGTCGTCGAGGCCGGACACCCGCTGCCCAACGCAGCCGGCCTTGCCGCAACCGCTGAGACGCTCGCGTTGGCCGATTCCGCGCGCCGTGAAGATCTGGTGCTGGTGCTCATTTCGGGCGGCGCCTCGGCAAACTGGATCGCGCCCGCCGCCGGCATTTCGCTTGCGGAGAAGCAGGCGGTCACGCGGGCGCTGCTCGCTTGCGGCGCCTCGATCGTCGAGATCAACACCGTTCGCAAGCATCTCTCGCGCATCAAGGGCGGACGGCTTGCGCAGCGCGCGCATCCGGCGCCGCTTGTCGCGCTGGGCATCTCCGACGTGCCCGGAGATGATCCGGCGGTGATCGGCTCCGGCCCCACGGTGCCGGATCGAACCACCCTCGCCGACGCCCGCTCGGTCGTGGCGCGCTACCAGCTCGCGGTGCCGGCATCGGTCACGCAGGCGCTCGCCGATCCGGCAAACGAGACGCCGAAACCGGGCGATCCGGCATTCGCCGCCACCTCCTTCCAGTTGGCAACCCGACCCGCCAACGTGTTCCGCGCCGTGGAAGAGGCGGTGCGCGCGGCCGGATACGAACCCATCTTGCTGGGCACTGCACTCGAGGGCGAGGCGCGCGACGTCGCCGCCGCGCAGGCACGACTTGCCCGCGATCTCAAGGTGCAGAGACGGCGCGCGGTGATCCTCTCCGGCGGGGAACTCACCGTCACGTTGCGCGGCGAAGGACGTGGCGGACCCAACCAGGAATACGCGCTGGCGCTGGCGGCTGCACTTGCGGGAACAGCGGGCATCGCGGCGCTCGCCGCCGACACCGACGGCACCGATGGCGGGAGCGGTCAAGCGGACGATCCGGCGGGCGCCTTTATCGATGCGACCACCCTCGCGCGGGCGGGCCGTCTCGGCCTCGATCCGGCCGCCTTTCTAAATGACAACAATTCGACGGAATTCTTCAAGAAACTTGGCGATCTGCTGACGCCGGGACCGACGTTGACCAACGTGAACGACTTCCGGGCGATCCTCGTTGACAGTCCTTGAGTGTTCACGCGATATCGATGCCGGGCCGTCGGGCGTGATGAGTGCGGGCGGTATGAGATACCGATACGGCAGAACTCGATTTCCGCGCCTCTTCTGTGGTCGGGCGATTGTCCGCGTGCTCGCCGGCGGGGCGTTGAGCGCGGTCGCACTCGCGTGGCCCGCCGGGGCGGCCAAGGCCGACTTCCGCCTCTGCAACAACACCGGCAATCGCGTCGGGATCGCGGTCGGCTACAAGGAAAATGAGGGTTGGACGACCGAGGGCTGGTGGAACATTTCCGCCCGCAGCTGCGAGACCGTGCTGCGGGGCGCGCTGGTCGCCCGTTTCTACTACATTTACGCCGTGGACTATGACCGCGGCGGCGAATGGTCGGGCCAGGCTTTCATGTGCACGCGGGAAAAGGAGTTCACCATCCGCGGCACGGACGATTGCTTGGCGCGCGGCTACGACCGCACCGGCTTCTTCGAGGTCGATACCGGCGATCAGCCGTCCTGGACCGTTCAGCTGACCGAATCGGCCGACCAGGCGCCAATGCAGCCGCTGCAATCGCGCGTTCCTATGCTGCAAACTCCTCCGGCGGCCGGCCGGCCAGGCGCGCCGACGCCTCCGTCTCGAAGCCGCAACTGATGCGACGTCTGCGCCGGACCAAAATCGTCGCGACCCTCGGCCCCGCATCCTCAGACCGACGCGTAGTCGCCAGCCTGTTCGAGGCCGGCGCCGACGTCTTCCGCATCAACATGAGCCACACCACGCATGCGCGCATGCGTGAACTCACAGCGGCGATCCGCGACGTGGAGACCGAGCACGGCCGGCCGATCGGGATTCTGCTCGATCTACAGGGTCCCAAACTCAGGGTCGGCAGCTTCGCGGACAATCCGGCCATGCTGATGAAGGGCGACACTTTCGCACTCGACGCCGATCCCGCCCCGGGCGACGCCACGCGGGTGCACCTGCCGCATCCGGAGATCTTTGCCGTGGTGGGGCCCGGCGATACGCTCCTGCTCGATGACGGCAAGGTCCGGCTGGTCGCGCTCGAGGCGAACAGCGAGCGTATTCTCACGCGCGTGGAGGTCGGCGGCAAACTCAGCGACCGCAAGGGCATAAGCCTGCCCGACACGACGATCCCGTTCTCGGCGCTGACGCCAAAGGATCGTTCCGATCTCGAAGCGGGGCTCGACGCCGGTGTCGATTGGGTGGCGCTCTCCTTCATCCAGCGCCCCGAAGATATCGCCGAGGCGAAGAAGATCACGCGCGGACGCGCCTCCGTCATGGCCAAGATCGAGAAGCCGCAGGCGATCCACCGGCTCGGCGAGATCCTGGACCTCGCCGATGCATTGATGGTGGCGCGCGGCGATCTCGGCGTCGAGATGCCGGTCGAGAAGGTGCCCGGGCTGCAAAAGCAAATGACGCGCGACGCCCGCCGTGCCGGCAAGCCGGTCGTGATCGCGACGCAGATGCTGGAATCGATGATCTCCTGTCCCGTGCCTACCCGAGCCGAGGTCTCCGACGTTTCGACGGCCATTTTCGACGGCGCGGACGCCATCATGCTGTCGGCGGAATCGGCATCCGGGCAGTACCCGGTCGAGGCGGTGGCGACCATGAACCGGACCGCGGAGGAAGTGGAACGCGATCCGATATATCAGACCATGATTCATGCGCAGCGCACGGAGCCCGAGGCGACCGGCGCCGACGCTATCGCCGCGGCAGCGCGCCAGATCGCCGAGACGCTCGAGCTTTCCGCCGTCGTTTGCTGGACAAGCTCGGGCTCCACCGCACTGCGCGTCGCGCGCGAACGCCCGAGCTCGCCCATCGTGGCGATTTCCCCCAGGGTCGCGACCGGCCGGCGCCTGTCGCTGATTTGGGGGGTGCACTGTATCGTTGCGGAGGACGCCCACGATCTCGACGACATGGTGGAGCGCGCCTGCCGACTCGCCTGCCTCGATGGGCTCGCCAATGTCGGTCAGCGCGTGATCATCGTCGCCGGCGTCCCACTCGGCACGCCGGGCGCGACCAATATGTTGCGCATCGCTTTCGTGGCGGAGGCGGAGTAAGAGACCGCGTCGTCAGATATCGCGGCCGTCGATCTTTTCGCTCAGTTTTTTGACCAGCTCGGGCACGCGTTCCAGGTGGGGATGGATCGCGAGTGCGCGCCGGAACGCATCAAGGGCGCGCTTGTCGTCGCCCATCTCCTGCAGGATGATACCCAGCCCCGAGAGCGCGCCGAAATGGCGCGGCTCGCGCACCAGCACCTCATGAATATCGGCGAGCGCCTGGGTGAAATCTTTCTTCGTATAGTAGACCGTCGCGCGGCGGTTCCATGCCTCGGTGAAATCCGGCCGAATGTCGATGATGGCATTGAGCAGCCGGATCGCCAGATCAAGGTCCTTGCTGTCGGCCGCGGTCTTGGCGCGGCCCATCAACAGATTGGCGGTGTCGCTGCTGGAGCCGAGCCAAATCGCCCAGATGCGATTTTCAATGTATTTCGCGCTTTCGTCGTCGGGCGCGACTTTGAGCGCCGCGAACAGCCGCTCGAGATTTTGCGTCTTGTCGCCGAGTTGGGCGCGCGGCAGCGCGCCCTGAGGCTCGACCGGCTTGAGCGGCTCGGGATCGATGGCTTCGGCGAGTACCGGGAGCGCCCACGCCGCCGCAATCATCGCCGCCGCAATTGAGAGGAATCGCCGCTTCATGAGCGGAGATTAACGCTGCGCCGCGGGGCGATAAAGACAAGATTTCGTCAGAACAGCCGCGCAAAGGCCGCAAGCGTCCCCGGCCAAAGCGGGCGGGCGCTCAGCCTTGGCGCGCCTTGAACCGGCGCTGGACCTTGTTGATGACATAGACCCGGCCCTTGCGACGGACCAGGCGATTGCCGCGATGGCGGCTGCGAAGCGACTTCAGGGAGTTGCGTACTTTCATAGCTCTGGCTCTTTGCGCGCGCGGCCTGGCGCACGGTGTTCCACAAAATTGCGCGCAAACTAGGGATGCGGGGGCGACTCGTCAACAGGCGCTCAGCCTGCGTGCCGAGACCCGGCCTCCCCTGACCATTGCTCGCTCGGCGCCATGTCTCAGGCGGCGTGCGCCGCCCGCGCGGGCGGCAGCTTCAAGAGCCTCGCCGCGTTGGCGAAGAAGATCGCGTCACGGTCCGCCTCGGGCAGGTCGAGGTCGTTGATCAGCTTGATCGCGCGCGGCTTGAGCGAGGTGAGCG
>Ga0207665_10001875_pt1 | contig 14170 bp, 11 predicted proteins | sample LARL112metaG_FD_184351 | JGI IMG/M metagenome (GOLD analysis project Ga0207665, IMG submission 184351) | Corn, switchgrass and miscanthus rhizosphere microbial communities from Kellogg Biological Station, Michigan, USA - LAR L11-2 metaG... | ecosystem: Host-associated > Plants > Roots >...
TGCCGCCTAGTCCCCATTCGTGCAGGAGATCGAGATCGCCTTTACGCCAATTTGCGGCGGCGAAGCCCAGCCACGTAATCAGGCCAAACAGCACTACGAATATGGTCAGCGCAATCCAGTTTACGTCGTGCATGGGATCTCTCCCCAGCGCTAGGATCCCGGTGAGTGGCGTTGCCTTTGGGCTTCCGTCGCGAAGTAAACAATCCCGGTCAAAACTGCGCTGACGATCACCCACAGCAGCTGATACCAATAGAAGAATGGAATACCGCCAAGAGAAGGCTCAATTCTGTTGAACAGTGGCGGCCACAATATGAAAACGTATTGGACGATGAAGAGCAGGTACCACCAGCTCCACGCGCTCTGATTTTGCGATCTGTTCACTTGTGGGCCTCCGTGGTTAAGCCGCCGGAGTTTAGGTCGTGAGATAGCTCTGAACGTGCAGATCCTGCGCGCTTTACGACACAATTGCGCGCGAAAGCAAAAGTTCCGTGCGCATGCAGCTTACCGTCTCGGAGCCGGTTCACACAAGTTTGGCGTCGAGTGTGATCTGGGCGTTGAGAACCTTTGAAACTGGACAGTTTTTTTCCGCTTCGCCAGCCATCTTTGCAAACGCCGCCTCATCTAATTTCGGCACATTGGCACGCAGCGTCAAAGCGGAGCGCGTGATACGAAATCCTTGTCCCTCCGGTTCGAGGCTGACGGCCGCCTCGGTAGTCAGTTCGGTTGGCGTGAAGCCTGCGCCCTGCAGCTGGAAGGCAAGGGCCATCGTAAAGCATCCCGCGTGCGCCGCGGCGATAAGCTCTTCTGGGTTCGTGCCTTTCTCGTTTTCAAAGCGTGTTCGGAAGGAATAGGGGGTTTCGGCGAGGACACCTGAATCGGTTGAAAGTTGACCAGTGCCGGCGCGTCCTGTGCCACGCCAAACGGCTTTTGCCTTGCGGATCATTGAACTCTCCCTGTGCTAGTTTGGCGACAACCCTACCGTATCGACAACTCCGGTGAAAAATGACCGATCGAAAGCCAGGCAAGCAATATCTCGAGGATTATACCGCAGGTCAGGTCTTTCGCTCGGCCAGCCTGCGAATTGACAAGGACGAGATCATCGCGTTCGCGGGACAATTCGATCCGCAACCCTACCACCTCGACGACGAGGCCGCGCGCAAAACGGTCTTCGGGGGACTGGCCGCAAGCGGCTGGCATACCGCGGCGCTGACTATGCGTCTGCTTGTCGACGGCGAGTTCAAGCCAGCCCATGGTATCCTGGGAGTTGGCGTCGACGAACTGCGTTGGCCGAGGCCAGTTCGGCCTGGCGATGACCTCTACGCCGAGACCGAGGTGCTCGAGGTGCGTCCATCCAAATCGCAACCAGATCGAGGACTGATCAGGGTGCGCACGACGACGTTCAATCAACGTGGCGAACAGGTGCAAACTTATATCGGCAATCTGCTCGTTCCGCGTCGTCCAGCCGCTGCCTCTTAGGAGGTGTCTCGACTTAGCGCCAGAAGATCTGGTAGGCGGCGAAAATAGTTTCGATAAGAATCAGTGCGATGATTATTCGCTCTAGCCGCAACGAGCGTTCTGTATCGATAATATCGGCCAGAGCCTTTGCTGTATCTGAAATGACGGTCAGTTTGCGGGTCAGAAGATCGGCACGCTCCTTCAGTTCATATTCATCCTCAAGCCTCGCGTAGAACCTCTCGAGGTCCGGCCGGTCCCAGAGCACGTCCGGTTTTTCCGCCACTGCAACAAGCCCCGATACGCGCTGCTGAACGAGCAACGCGTTGCCGATGTGCTTCAGGAGCGAACGACGGCCGCCGGGTGTCCTGCCGTGCTCGGCCAATTCGCGAGCCAATGGCTCCGTGGAGTCGAAGACAGCGCTGACGTTGCGTTCGTCGTGTGCCAGAATCAAATTCGTCGCTATGGCGTCTGCGATGATAAGCACATGCTCCGGCATCAGCGCCTTCAGCGCAATGACGCCGGCGGGGGTGACCTGTTCATCTTTCTCCGGCGCAATTTCGATTTGGGCGGTTTCTTCCTCAGCGTGCGCAAATCGTCCGCTGATACGTCCGTCGAGGCTTCGAATGATTTCATCCTCTTGCGCCGAGGTCATTCCGACGAGGACGGCAACTCCATAACGGAAAAGGACCACGAAGGCGCCGGTCTCGATTCGAAAGGCCATCGGGGTTGTCGACAGCACGTTGTGCCGCTCGAGTCCGGTCGTATCAAGACGATCGCCAAGCAGAAAAGCCCTGACGGTGACGACGTGATTGCCAGACCCAGACGATACGGACTCCAGGGGGGACGCAGGTGGAGAAACGATCTCGGGTTCAAGTGACATCGGTCTGAAAGCTGCCTGAGTTGTTCTTGTGAGCGCGATTCTGCCGAAACAAGCCTGCCACGCTTCTGGTTCTGTTGAAACAGCCCGTGGCCGCCAACGTTTCGATGTCGCGAATTCGTTATCGGGAACTGGAGGTTGCCTTATTTGTTCGGCAATTTCTCAAATACCGCTCAGCTGCGACCGATATCGCGCGGATCGAGCGCGTCACGCAGGCCATCGCCGACCAGGTTGAATGACAGGACTGTCAGGAAAATTGCCAGTCCTGGCCAGACGGCCATCCAGGGTGCGTTGACGAGGAAACGCTGCGCCGAATTGAGCATGCTGCCCCAGGAAGGATCTGGCGGCTGTTGCCCGAGGCCCAGGAATGACAAGGCAGCTTCGGCGATGATTGCGGCCGCGATCGACAGGGTAGCCTGCACCAGCAGCGCCGGCATAATGTTCGGCAGGATATGGACGAAAACGATGCGCCAGCGCGGATTTCCGACCGCGCGTGCGGCCTCCACATAGTCTTCCATCTTCACTGCCAGAACCTGTCCACGCGTCAGGCGAACGAAAATCGGCGTTGCCGTAACGCCGATGGCGATCATGGCGTTGCCGAGGCTTGGCCCGAGAAATGCCGCGAGTGCGATCGCCAGAATGAGGAAGGGGCAGGCGAGCATGGCATCGGTCATGCGACCGATCAGGGCGTCGAGAAAGCCCCCGAGATAACCGGCCGCCAGGCCGAGCGGCACGCCGATCGACAGCGCAATGCCGACGGAAATCACGCCGGCCAAAAGCGAAGCGCGCGCACCATAGATGACGCGCACCAGGGTATCGCGGCCAAGATCGTCGGTACCGAACCAGTGGGACGCTGACGGGGGTTGGCGCACCGAAGTCCAGCTTTGCGCAATCGGATCGTATGGGCTCAACAATGGCGCAAAGACAGCCAGCACAATAAAAACCGCAACAATGGCCAATCCGAAGACCGCGCTTTTGCGGCGGAAAAGCCGCCGCAAGGCGCGACGAAGCGGCGTTTCGGCCACGTCCTTTGCCGCGATCAATCTCGTGTTGACGGCGATGTCGGCCATGTCACGTACGCAGTCGCGGGTTGACAAGGACGTAGGCGATGTCGGCGAGCAGATTGAGCACGATGTAGACGGTCGCTGTGACGAGCACGACGCCCTGCACCACCGCGTAGTCGCGGTTGAAGACGGCGTCGATGATCAGCTTGCCGAAGCCCGGAATCGTAAAAATCTGTTCGGTCAGCACTGCACCCGACAGGAGCGTCCCGAATTCAAGCGCGCCGAGCGTGATGACGGGGGTCAACGCGTTGCGCATGGCGTGCTTGAGGATGACGGTGTGTTCGTAGAGGCCTTTCGCGCGCGCCGTCCGCACGTAATCGCTTTCGAGGACCTGCAACATGGCGCTACGCGTGTGGCGCATCAAGATTGCCGCAATCGCGTTGCCGAGGACGAAAGCCGGCATGATTGTTGAGGCGAGACTGGCGCGCCAATCCTCGGTGAGGGGCACGTAGCCCGACGCCGGTAGCCAGCCCAGTTTCACCGAAAACAGGAAGATCAACATGATCCCAAGCCAGAAGTTCGGCGTCGAGATGCCCCAAAGCGCGAACGCGTTGGCCGCATAGTCCCAGATGGTGTTTTTCTTGATGGCGGAGATGATGCCCGCTGAAATGCCGATCACGAGCGCAATCACGATGGCCATCGAGCCGAGTTGAATTGTTACCGGCAGTTTTTGCAGGATGAGGTCGAGGACCGGCACGTGAATCCGCATCGACTCTCCGAGATTGCCGGTGAGCACGCCCTGGACCCAGTAGAGATATTGGATGGGTATCGGCCGGTCGAGATGATACTGCTGGCGAATCTGCGCGATCACGGCCGGATCGCGCTCTTCGCCGGCCATGATCAGTGCTGGATCCCCCGGCAGCAACTGCTGCAGCGAGAAGATGAGCACCGACACGAAGAACAGGGTCGGGATCAGCTGCAGCAGACGTTTGCCGAGAAGATTCAACATGGCGGACGCCGTTTCGCCAATTGGATAGCCTTACTCACTTGAGCGAAAGCCCCACCACGCGGACGAGGCCGTCCGGCATCTGCTTGTAGCCGTCAAGTTTTGTCGTGTGCGCGATGAGAATGCGACGGTGATAGAGGTAGATCTTGGGCACGTCCTCGAGAATGGTTTTCGTCAGTTTCTCATAGATCGCCTTGCGTGCGGCGAGTTCGGACGGGACGCGCGCCTCGTCGAGCAGTTTGTCGACGTCGGCGTTGCAATAGCCCATCGAGTCCTGCGGCGCATTGCACTTGAAGAAGATGTACGTATTGCCATCGGGATCAGTGCGCCCGCTCCATGCAAGCAGGTAGGCTTGGTAATTGCCTTGCTCGGCCTGCTTGAGCGAGGTGGCAAATTCCGTAACGCGGATCTTCATGTTGATCCCGATTTCGCCCGCCATGGCCTGGATGACTTCGGCTACGGCCTGGGTCTCGGCGCCTTTCGGCACCATGAAATCGATATCAAATGGCGCTGACACGCCGGCTTCTTTCATGAGCGCCTTGGCCTTGGCGACGTCGCGCTTCGGGACCGGATAGGCCTGCTGGTAATAGGGATTTTCCGGGCTGACCCATTGATTGCCGGGCTTGAATTCGCCGTTGAACACCACCTGGTTCAGGGCATCGCGATCGATCGCGAGGTCAAGGGCCTGGCGGACCTTGGCCGACTGGCCGAGCGGATTCTTCGATTGATCGCCGTTGCCGACATTGATGTCGAGGCCCTGGTAACCGAGCTCAAGCGCGGTTGCGAGTTTGAGCGCCTTGTCTTCGCGAACGCTCTTGATGTCGGTCGCCAGTACGCGCTCGATCAGGTCAAGTGCGCCGGATTTGAGATTGGCGAGACGGACAGTGGAATCGACAATCGGAAGGTACACGACACGGTCGATGTGGATGTTGTCCTTGTTCCAGTAGTCAGCGAACTTCTCGAACACGATACGGTCCTGCTGCACGCGCTCGACAAATTTGTAAGGGCCGGCGCAGACCGGATGCAGGCCGAATTTTTCGCCGGCCTCTTTCGCTGCTTTCGGTGAAACCATCATGCCGGCGCGGTCGGTGAACTGGGCGATCAGCGGCGAGTAGGGCGCCTTCAGTACGACATTGATCGTGAGCGGGTCGACGACGTCGACGTGGTCGACGGCGGCGAGTTCAGGCTTTCTGAACGAACCGGTCATCGATGTGTGGCGATCGATGGAGAATTTGGCCGCTTCCGCATTGAACGGCTCGCCATCATGAAATTTGACGCCGGGCCGAAGCTTGATGGTGACAGTCTTGCCGTCGGCGGAGGTCGAATGCGACAACGCGAGTTGCGGCACGACATTCAGATTCTGGTCGATGTCGAACAGCTTGTCGCAGAAGGATGCAAAGACGATGCGTCCGACATAGGTCCGCGCGAGAGTGGGGTCGAGCACATCCGGATCTTCGGCCAGTCCGATGCGCAATGTCGTCTGGGCCGTTGCCAGCCCGCTAGCCAATACGAAATACACGGCCGCTGCCGCGGCCCAACGAATGCCTCTCATGATCCCCTCGCGCAGTTTTTGCCGGCAATCAGCTTGGCCGGCTACCTTCCACCTTAAGTGTATCAACACCGCCTGCGGCCCGCACATCGGTCGGCCGGGTAAATTTCGCCATCAGTGCCTGCAACTGGGGGGTAGGCGCGTCCTGTCCAGATTCCCCCACCAGGGCAGGCAGTTCGCGCCAGCGATGGCAGGCGGTTGCATGCGCTTCGTGATCGTCGACAAGCGCAGGTCTTTCGATGCGGCAACGGTCGATGGCATAGGCGCAGCGCGGATGAAGATGGCAGCCCGCGGGAGGTGAAAGCGGGCTTGGAACATCTCCCTCCAGTAACTGACGTTGCCGCTGGGCATTCGGTTGCGGAACCGGAATCGCCGAAAACAAGGCGCGCGTGTATGGGTGGCGTGGATTGGCAAATAATTCGCCGGCGGCAGCACTCTCCACGATCCGGCCGAGATACATAACCGCGACGCGGTCGGCTATGTGCTTGACCACTGACAGGTCATGGGAAATAAAAATGTAAGTCAGTGACAGCCGCTTGCGCAGATCACTCAGCAAGTTCAGCACCTGCGAGCGGATCGAAACATCGAGCGCCGAGACCGGTTCGTCGCAGACGATCAGCTTCGGCTCGACCGCAAGCGCTCGCGCGATGGCAATCCGTTGCCGCTGGCCTCCGGAAAACTCGTGCGGGTAACGTCGTCCGTATCGCGCATCGAGGCCGACAAGACCCAGCAGTTGGGCCACACGGTCACGGCGGCGAGATGCTGGCACGATATCATGCAGGCCGAGCGGTTCGCCGATCAGCTCTTCCACCGTCATTCGTGGATTGAGCGATGAGTAAGGATCCTGAAAGATGATCTGCGCCTCGCGCCGGAAGGCGCGCAATTCCTTTTCACCGAACGCCAGAATGTCGCGACCGGCGAACTTTATGCTACCGGCCATTGGCTCGATCAACCGAAGGACCAGCCGGCCCACGGTCGACTTGCCACAGCCTGTTTCGCCGACGAGCGCAAGCGTACCGCCGGCAGGTACGGTCAGGTCTATTCCATCGACGGCCTTGACGGTTGCCGTCGGTCGTCCGAATGCCGACCGGCGCGCGACGAAATGCCGTGTCAGTCCTTCGACCTCGAGCAGGGGAGCGCTCACGCAGGCACCTCTTCCAATGGCGCCTTCACACACCGCGACCAATGCTTCGAGCCGATATCGACGATAGGGGGCGCGGCGTCGACACAGATATCACTTGCAAAGGGGCAGCGAGGGGCGAAGCGGCAGCCCGTAGGTATCTCGCTCATGTCGGGGAGCGAGCCTTCGATCGTCGCAAGAGTTGCCACTCGGCGATCGAGTCGCGGAATCGAGGCGAGGAGCCCGATCGTATAAGGGTGCTGTGGAGCGCGAAACAATGCATCGACTGGCGCGTGCTCAACGATTTCGCCAGCGTACATGACGGCCACTTCGTCGCAAATTTCAGCGATAACCCCGAGGTCGTGCGAGATCAGGACAATCGAAGCATTGGTCTTTGTTTTCAGGCTGCGGATCAAATCCAGCACCTGAGCCTGGATCGTTACATCGAGCGCCGTGGTGGGCTCGTCGGCGATCAGCAGTTGTGGATCGCAGGCGAGGGCAATGGCAACCATCGCGCGCTGGCGCATGCCCCCGGAGAGCTTGTGGGGATAATCGTCCACGCGCAGTTCGGGTGAGGGGATACGTACGTCTCGCAAAAGCTCAATGGCGCGGGCGCGAGCCTGTGCCCGACTCATGCCACGATGGCGCACAAGTGTTTCGATGATCTGCTCGCCGATCGTATAGGCGGGATTGAGTGAAGTCATGGGCTCCTGGAAGATCATGGCAAGGCGATCGCCGCGAAGGTCGCGCATCGCGGCATCGGTCAGGTCCAGCAGGTTCGTGCCCTCAAAACCCACGCTTCCTGAGACGTCGGTGGACCCTTTTGGCAGAAGCCCCATGATGGCAAGAGCGGTCACGCTTTTGCCGCAACCGGACTCGCCGACGAGTCCGAGCGTTACGCCGCGCGCGAGTTCGAAGTTCACGGTCTCGACGGCATGCATCGTCTGCCCGCGATCGCCGTGAAAGACGACGCGCAGGTTCGCGATCTCCACCAGGTTGGTCATCGTCCATCCCCGGCGGCAAGCTCGCGCGCGATTTCCTGTTCGATGACGGTCCGGTCGGTCACCCCCACGGGATCGCGTCGACTTGGCAGGAAGCGCCGAAAGATTGCCCATCGCTCGCGGCTGATGCCTTCGAGCCGCTCAAGTTCGACGAGTGGTTCCGGATGGTCGTCCACGCGCAGGTCGAGGTCCGACCACTCGTCTTCGCCATAAATGAGCAGCGCGGCCGACTGCTTGCCGCGTTTGTCGCCGCCTGCGGCTTCACCGGCCCGCATCCCGGCAATCAGGCGGCGCGGAAATGGCATCGTCGCGCCGGCAACATAGGCTGCCGCTGTTGCCTCAAGGACCCGAGCACCGACCAGCATGTTGCCGGCAACGGAAAAAGTGTCGCCAGCCAGGTGTCCATTCCAATCAATACAGGCTGAACCCGTGTGCGCGGCGATGCGGCCGCTTGCGTCCAAGACGTGGACCTGGCGGTGATCGCGTCCGGCATCATCAGCGACCAGAGTTTTGACGATCGACTCGGCCGACATCCCGCCGCGCAGGAGTTGCAGGCCTTTGCTGCCGTAGAACGGGTTGATCAGTGCTTGCGTTGCAATAGCGCCCACGCCTGCCGCGATGAATGGCACCCGCGCTCCGACTGCAAAGAATTTTGTCGCAACAGCAATCCCGAAGGCGCCGGTGGCTTTGTCACGGGCAATGATCGACCAGGTCATTATATGCACCTTCGCAGTGCGTTATCGCCCGGCTGCGTAGCCCTGCATGCCGCGCGGGTTGGCTGCCGCACGGCGGCGCCGACCTTCGCGCGAAGCGGCGGTGAGCCGGCCTTCGGACCAACCCGGGCCGATCTCGACGATATGGCCCCGGTTTTTCAACTCCTCGACGCTCGCCTTGGGCACGCGATCTTCCAGCACCAGCACGCCTGGGCGAGCCGTACGCGGCCAGAATGAGATGGGAAAATGTTCCGAGTGCCACGCGGGAGAATCGATTGCTTCCTGCAGGTTCATCTTGCAGTGGGCGTGCCGGAGGAAGAATTGCGTCGTCCATTGGTCTTGTTGATCGCCGCCAGGCGAACCCCACGCCAGATAGGGTTCGCCATCGCGCAGCGCGAGCGTGGGGCTGAGCGTCGTGCGCGGACGTTTGCCGGGTGCAAGGCCCGCGGGGTGCTTGTCGTCGAGCCAGAATGCCTGTGCGCGCGTGCCGAGGCCAAAGCCGAGTTCGGGGATGACCGGAGATGATTGCAGCCAACCGCCCGATGGCGTCGCCGAGATCATATTGCCGGCGCGGTCGATGATATCGAAATGGACCGTGTCGCCGCGGACTTCACCGAGGCGCCCGACCGTCGGCTCGCCGGCGCCGAGAGCGCTGACCGCCAGACGAGGCCCGGTTTCGCGACGCAGCTCGACAATCGCCCCGAATCCTTCGACGGATCCGGGCCTCAGTTCGAGCGAGGCTTTTTTGGTGATGAGTTTGCGACGATCAGTATTGTAGGTATCCGATAGCAAGGTCTCGATCGGCACTTTGACGAATTCGGGATCGCCGTAGAATTTTTCACGATCGGCGAACGCGAGCTTGGCGGCCTCGACCTGTAAATGGATGAAATCCGCGCTGGTCGGATGAAGATCATCGAGACCCATGCCTTTGAGCAGCGCCAGTTGCTGGAGCAGGACCGGACCTTGGCTCCAGACTCCGGCCTTGCAGACGGTATAGCGACCGTAGTCGTATGTCAGAGGAGCTTCGACATGTGCCTCCCAGTTCGCCATGTCGCTTCCGGTCAGGACGCCGCGATGTCGCTCGCCGCTGACGTCCATGATTTCCTGGGTGCGGCAGAAGCGATCGATGGCCTCGGCGACAAAGCCTTGCGACCAGACTTTACGCGCGCGTTCGATTTGCACGATGCGATCGCCGCCGGCACTTTCGGCTTCCTTCAGCATGCGCGAGTAGGTCGCCGCGAGAGCCCTGTTGGTGAAAAGTGTGCCTGTCTCCGGTACGCGACCGCCGGGAAGGTAGACCGCCGCAGATGTCGGCCAGTACTCGCGAAACAAGTCTTGAACCAATGCGATCGTTGCATTGGCGCGCTCGACCAAGGGGTGACCATGCTCGGCATAACTGATGGCAGGGCTGAGCACCTCGGCAAGAGTCATGCTGCCGTAGTCGCGTAACAGAATCATCCACGTGTCGAACATTCCCGGCACGCAGGCAGCCAGCAAGCCCGTTCCCGGAATGATGTCGATACCTTCATCGCGATAGTGCGCGATTGTGGCCTTGGCCGGTGCAGGTCCCTGTCCGCAAATAACGTCCGTGCGTGCGCGCTTGACGTCATGAAGGATCACCGGGACGTCCCCGCCGGGCCCGTTGAGATGAGGTTCGACGACCTGAAGCGTAAAGGCTGTCGCCACAGCGGCGTCGTAGGCATTGCCGCCTTTTTCCAGCGTCGCCATGCCGACCGCTGTCGCGATCCAATGCGTGGACGTCACGACACCAAAAGTGCCTTCAATTTCCGGTCGGGTCGTGAATGGGTTGGGATTTATTTTGGACATACGCGGGGACAGCGTCAGGATTGTTCGCTCTTGGCAGTTGGGCGCTACTCATCTGTTAGAGGACAAGGACGCAGCTCGGTAAAAAGAGTGTATTGGAAATGCGACCCCCGTCCACGACTATTCGATATCGGCCTGTGCGTGTTAGCCGAACGCGCCGACCTTTAGCCACCTCCCATTGGGGGAGTTGGTTGCCCCGCCCAACGCAAGGCCATGGCGTGCCAAGTCGCGTCGGTTTGGCGCGTTGAATAAATCCCTAGACTGTCCTCGCCCCAGTTCCCAACCCCCCGAAACCATGCTGCAATAGGCTTGAAAATAGACCGTTTTTTGCCAGGGGCGGCATTGAAACGACTTGGCGGCCTAGAGGGCGAACGCAGCGGGACCCGGCTCAAAAAGCCGGCGCCGGCCAAGCGTCGTCCGCAACGCAAAACAGCCGATGGGTCCCGCGAGCCGACCCTCCACCAACAGCTTGACCAGCGCAATCGCGAGCTGCGTGAACTCCAGGAGCAGCAGGCCGCGACCTCGAAAGTGCTCGAAGTCATCAGTTCGTCGCGAGGTGATCTTGCGCCCGTATTCCAGACCGTCCTTGAGAGCGCCGTGCGCGTTTGCGGCGCGAAATTTGGCAATCTCTGGCTGCGAGAAGGCGACGCGTTTCGTATTGGCGCCATGCATGGCGCTCCTGCCGCGTACGCCGAAATGCACCGTCGCGAGCCGCTCACACGTGCTGTACCGGGTACCGCTCTCGCTCGCGCCGCGGCCACCAGGAAGGCAGTTCAGATAGCGGATGTAAGAAAAGAAAAGGGTTACGGCGGAACCGGACCACTGCACACAGGTCCCATCAAGCTCGCCGGTGCACGAACGGTCTTTGCCGTTCCGGTGGTGAAGGATGACGATCTGATCGGGGTGATAATCGTCTATCGCCAGGAAGTTCGTCCTTTTACCGACAAGCAGATCGACCTGGTTAAAAACTTCGCTGCACAAGCCGCGATAGCGATCGAGAATGCTCGGCTGTTGAACGAGCTAAAAAATCGCACGGACGATCTTTCGAAATCACTGCAGCAACAGACGGCGACGGCCGACGTGCTAAAGGTCATCAGTCGCTCCGCTTTCGATCTGCAAACGGTGCTTGACACCCTGGTGCAATCCGCCGCGCAACTTTGCAGTGCCGAGATGGTCAACATCTGGCGGCCGGGCGGGGGAGGTTTCCAGCTTGCGGCGGGCTATGCGGTGTCGGGCAAGCGACGCGAAGCGCGTGAGAACAGGGAGTACCTGGAGAGCCTGACCATTGAGCCCGGGCGTGGGTCCGTCGTCGGTCGGACGCTTATCGAGGGGCGGGTGACCCAGGTGGCCGACCTTCAAAATGACCCCGAATACCATTTGCGCGGTGTACTGAAGCTTGGCAGTTATCGGACTGCGCTCGGCGTGCCGCTTATGCGCGAAGGCACGCCCATTGGCGTGTTGTTCCTCACCCGCACGCGGGTCGAGCCTTTCACCGCGCAGCAGATCGCGCTGGTCGAAAGCTTCGCCGACCAGGCAGTGATCGCGATCGAGAATGTCCGGTTGTTCAATGAAACAAGCGAGGCGCTCGAGCAACAGACAGCAACATCCAAGATTCTGCAGGTTATCAGCAATTCGCCGACAAATACTCAGCCAGTTTTCGACACGATCGTGCAGAGCGCCCTGAATCTTTTTTCGGATGCCGCGGTAAGCTTGGCACTTGTCGATGGCGATCAGGTCAAAGCCGCCGCGATCAACGAAAATGATCCGCTGCGTGCGGACGTGTGGAGGAAGAAGTTTCCAGTCCCGCTCACGCGCAACTATGTGAACAGCGCCGCTATTCTTGATGCGAAGGTTGTGGATATTCCCGATGTCCGCAAAGCGCCGCCGCAATTTGCCCTCGGCGCGAAGAATTTTGACGACACAGGTTACCGCGCGGTCACGAGCGTCCCGATGATGCGTGGGGATGTTGCAATCGGCTGCCTGAGCATCATGCGCACACAGCCGGGGCCACTGTCGGACAAACAACTTGCCCTGGTGAAAACTTTCGCCAATCAGGCAGTAATTGCGATCGAAAATACCCGATTGTTCACCGAACTGCGTCAGCGCACGGACGATCTTTCCGAATCGTTGCAGCAGCAGACCGCAACCGCGGACGTATTGAAGGTCATCAGCCGTTCGACATTCGATCTACAGACAGTGCTCGATACGCTGGTGGAATCGGCAACACGCCTGTGCGAAGCAGACTACGCCTGGGTCTTCCAGCGCGAGGGCAACTATCTTCACTGGGTTGCGAGTTACGGCAACGACCCAGACACCCGCGCGATGATCCGCGACTATTTCAAGCCGCTGGACGTGCCGATGGATAGGGGCAGCGTAACCGGCCGGGCGGCACTGGAAGCCAGGGCGGTCCATGTTGCGGATGTCCTGGCCGATCCGGACTACACTTGGAGCGGACCGCAGAAGATCGCCGGCTACCGTGCCGCACTCGGTGTCCCGCTTTTGCGTCAGAACGATATCGTCGGCGTTATCTTCGTCGGAAAAACCAGGCCGGAACCATTTGCGGAAAAGCAGATCGAGCTGGTGACGACGTTTGCCGACCAGGCCGTCATTGCCATCGAAAATACGCGGTTGCTCAACGAATTGCGTGACTCGCTGGAGCAACAGACGGCAACGGCCGACGTCTTGAAAGTCATCAGCCGATCGGCGTTCGATCTGCACGCGGTTCTCGACACGCTGACCGAGTCAGCGGCGAAGCTTTGTGACGCCGATATGGCCGGCATCGTGCGGCCGCGAGACGGACAACACTATTGGGCCACCGACTATAAGTTTCCGTCGGCATTCATGGACTACGTCAAGACGCGGCCAATATTGGCCGATCGAGGTTCGGTTGCCGGGCGGGCACTTCTCGAACGCGGTGTCGTGCACATTCCGGACGTCCTTGCCGACCCAGAATTTACTTTCGGCGAGGCCCAGAAGCGCGGCAACTACAGGACGGTTCTCGCCATTCCCCTCCTGCGCGAGGGGACACCTGTCGGTGTCATCGTGCTGACGCGCATCGCTGTTAGGCCATTTACCGACAAGCAGGTTGAAGTCCTCAAGACTTTCGCCGACCAGGCTGTGATCGCCATCGAGAACGCTCGCCTTTTCGATGAAGTCCAGGCGCGCACCGCCGAGCTCACCGAAGCGCTCGACCAGCAAACGGCAACATCCGATGTGCTCAGCGTCATCAGTTCTTCTCCTGGCGAACTGAAGCCGGTCTTTCACGCAATGCTGGAAAATGCGACGCGCATCTGCCAAGCCAAGTTCGGTACGATGTTCCTTTACGATGGGAGTGCGTTCCAGTATGCGGCGGATGTCGGTGCGCCGCGCGAATACACTGATTTCCAGAGCAAGCGTGGGTCCTTCCAGACGACGCCAGGCAGTCAGCTCGACCAGGTTCTGCGTACCAAGAAAGTGACGCATACGGCTGACTATGCCGCCGAGTCCGTCGTTGGCGTTTCGGGCAGACTCGGTGGTGCCCGCTCAAGTGTCTGTGTCCCTATGCTGAAGGATGACGCCTTGATTGGCGCCATCCTTATTTACCGGCAGGAGGTCCGCCCGTTCGCCGAGAAGCAGATCGCG
>Ga0207665_10001877_pt1 | contig 14160 bp, 12 predicted proteins | sample LARL112metaG_FD_184351 | JGI IMG/M metagenome (GOLD analysis project Ga0207665, IMG submission 184351) | Corn, switchgrass and miscanthus rhizosphere microbial communities from Kellogg Biological Station, Michigan, USA - LAR L11-2 metaG... | ecosystem: Host-associated > Plants > Roots >...
GGGCGCGGAGGCTTGTTGGCCGTCATCGCGACGAAGCGCCGGGGGTTCGGGAGACGGCGAGGCGGAGACCGACGCTGACCAGGAACCACCCGATGGCTTGCTGGGGCCTGGCCAGACGGCGGACTTCGAGTTCCACGTCACCGACTGGCTGGGCGGCGGGAGCAAGGGCCAGCCCGTGCTCCCGGAGGTCAGGAAGCTCGGCGGCCACCCCCCCGTCCTCTGCCTCTACGGCAGCAAGGAGAGCGACAGCCTCTGTCCCCAGATCTCTCCCTCCCTGGGCAAGGCCCAGGTGCTGCCGGGCGCCCACCATTTCGGGGGGGACTACGACGCTCTCGCCGCACTGATCCTCAAGGAGGCGCAGGGGAGAGGGGCGGAGGCGAAGCGGTAGGGCCGGCGATCTAACCGACCGGCTCGTCCGCCCCGATCGAGAAGATCCGGTCCAGGTCGTAGCGGGAGAAGACGCGGAAGGAGATCAGGGTCTCCGAGCGGATGATGCCGTCGATCTTCAGCATCTGTCGGGTGACCGCCATGGCCACGGCGGAGTGGTTGCCGATGATGCGCTGCGCGAGCGTACGAGCTTCCACGAGCAAATTATCGGCGGTGACTACAGAGCGCAGTAGTCCGGCGACCTGAGCGTCCGCGGCAGATATGAGCTCGCCGGTGTAGCACCACTCCAGCGCCTTCTGCATACCCACGAGTCGTGGCAGGAACCATGACGAGCACGATTCGGGGACGATTCCAATCCTGGCAAACACGAATCCGATGCGCGCCCCATCGGTCGCGAGGCGAAAATCCATGGGCAGAGTCATGGTCGCGCCGACGCCCACAGCATCGCCGTTTATCGCGGCTATCACCGGCTTGGTGCATTGGAAGATTGAAAGTACTACCCGCCCGCCCGTGTCGCGAACGCCCCGTTCCATCGCCGGTTCATGCAACCGCTGGCGCAGGTCCGTGAGCGTTGGTCGCAGTGCTTCGTCCAGGCCGAAGACATTGCCTCCGACCGAGAGGTCCATGCCGGCGCAGAAGCTCTTGCCCGCGCCCGTTACGATGACCGCCCCGATGCCATCGTCGAAGTTCACCTGGGTGAAGGCTTCGACCAGATCATCCGCCATCTGCACCGTGAATGTATTGCGGCGTTCCGGCCGGTTCAGGGTGATCGTGAGCACGCGGTCGTGCACGTCACATGCGAGGGTTGAGAAACTCTTCACGGCTAGCTCCCCTGTGTCGGCCGCGCAGAATACTAAGCGTTGCCTACGATCGCGCTGGCCTCATATTCCCGTGTCAGCTCCTGCACCACCTCGGCGACCGAGGCGAGCGTGTGAATCGTTCCGACGCCCTGCCCGGCAGACCAGATGTCCCGCCAGACCTTCGCTGAGGAGTCACCCTCGCTCTCGGCGCCTACGACGTCGATGGTCTTCGGAGGCGTACCCGGTTCATCCGGGTTGTGACCTGCGGCCGCGATGCTCGCACGCAGGTAGCTAGCCGGAATGCCGCTGAATCTGGGCGTGTAAACGATATCCGCTGCAGTGCTCGACAGAATCATGCGCTTATATGCGTCCGTGGCGTTGGCCTCGATAGTGGGGATGAAGCGCGTCCCCAGATAGGCAAGGTCGGCGCCCAGAATCTGGGCGGCACGAATCGCGCGTCCGCACGATATCGCACCCGACAGAATTATTGGACCGGCGAAGAATTCTCTTACTTCGGTTACCAATGCAAACGGGCTCAGGGTTCCGGCGTGGCCACCCGCTCCGGCGCATACCAGGATGAGACCATCGACCCCGGCTGCGATGGCCTTTTGCGCGTGCCGTACGTTGGTGACGTCGTGAAACACAATGCCACCATAGGCGTGCACCCGCTCGACGATGCCGTGTGGCGCGCCGACGCTGGTAATGACATAGGGTACCTTGTGGCGGATTACGAGCTCGGTGTCACCCTCGAGGCGGTCATTGGTCCTGTGCACGATCAGATTGACGCCAAAGGGCGCAGCCCGCTGTGTCGGATGCTGCCGATCGTGCGCCTGCAACTCATCCTCGATCCTGGACAACCACTCATCCAGCGCCTTGATGGGGCGTGCATTCAATGCGGGGAACGATCCGGCGATACCGGCCTTGCACTGCGCCAGCACCAGCTCCGGAGTCGAGACAATGAACATAGGAGCACCGACTGCCGGAATGCGCAGGCGTCCCTGAAAGATTGAGGGTAGCGGCATCTGGTTAGGCCTCGGTTACAGCTCAGGCAGCTTGGCGCAAACCGCTCCACTCGGCGAGAATGTAATCCGCGGATCGTGCCGCCAGCGCAAGAGCGGTAAAGGTCGGATTGACAGCGCCACAGGTCGGAAACAGTCCCGGACCTGCGATGAAGAGATTTTCCACGTCGTGCGTCTGTCCGTAGGCATTGGCGACGGAGCGGGCGGGGTCCTTGCCCATCACGGTGCCCCCCATCAGGTGCTCGGTACGCGGCGGCGCAGCCCAGACCTCGCTGGCCCCCGCCGCGCTCAGTAGCTGCTTGCCCTCCTCAGTGGCAGCGGCGATGGCGCCGCGCGTGTCGTCGCTCAGTGAGTGCACGACGCGCGCCAGGGCAGCGTCGTGCCGATCCTTCTCCGGCGAGAGCTCGACGCGGTTGGCGACGGCTGGCAGGCTGTCGCAGAGAGCGGACATGGTTCCAAGATTGAGCGCCGCCTTGCGCATGAACTCGGTGAGCGCAGCACCGCACAGATCGACGCGCGCATTCGCGATGCCGCCGATATCCGCAAGCTTGAGCGCGTTGCCGATGCGAAAGGTGTATCCCGGCTTGTAAGGACCGGGCGTGCCGGTGCGGTAGGAATCCTGCGAGAACAGCTGACCGCCGGTGCGGCCGAGGTGATTGTCGGTGGGCTCGTTGAACATGCCGTACAGCGATACCGCGCCGTGCGACATCAGATAGTGGCCCACGAGGCCGCTCGAGTTGGCCAGTCCGTGCGGGTGCTGCGCATTGGCTGAGTTGAGGAGAAGGCGTGGGTTTTGCACCGCGAAGGCTGCGAGGATGATGGCTTTCGCGTGCAGCGTCCGTCGTTGACCTTGCCCGTTGACGTACTCGACGGCCTGCGCGCGCTTTCCGGAAGCGCCGGTGGTGATCCGAAGCACGCTCGCGTCGTAGAGCGTCTCGACCCCGTGCCTCTGCAGAGTCTCGCCGTAGATGGCAATCGGGTTGGCGAGCGCGCCGGTCGGACAGCCGGCATCACACCAGCCGTCCTGGATGCAGGCGGGGCGACCGTTGTAGGCCACGGAGTTGATCGCCATCGGTAGAGGCGCTACACGTTGTCCGCGCTTTTCGAAGCCGTGCGCGATGAGCTGCCCTTGGCGAAATACCGGTTGGGGCGGCATCGGATATGGGTCACCGGGCGGCCGCCATACCTCCAGTTGGGCATCCCCGGAAATGCCGATCTCCGCTTGCAGCGCGTCGTAATAGGGGCGCAGGTCCTCGTAGCGCATGGGCCAGTCGAGGCCGGCGCCGTGGAGGCTGGCAACCGCAAAGTCCTCGCGATGCAGGCGAAACCAACAGGCATAGTGATGCAGGGCGGAGCCTCCGCGGCCCCAGCCGGCCTCAAAGGGAAACGCCACCGGGTCCTTGCCGGCGACCCGCACCGGGGATCCGCCCCACTTGAGGCGCCGCGACCAGACCGTGGAGCTCACCAGATCCGATAGGGCGCGGTTGGGACCGCCTTCGAGGATGACCACCTTGTGGCCTTTCGCGGCCAGACGTGCCGCCAGCAGCGTCCCGGTCGCGCCGCTGCCGACAATGGCGATATCAGCCTCACTCACACTGGGGGCCAGCCGTGCGGCGGAGCGATGTGCGCCATGTACGGGACTCGAAGCTGCTGATAGGCAGCGATCGGGCTGTAGAGCGCATCAACCGCGTCGCTGCGCAGCGCGAAATACACCAGCGATTGCGGCGGCCCGCGCCACGGGTCGAGCTGAGCGCGTGCCAGGCCAGCGATGAACTCTCCTTGGGCTCGCGGCGACAGCCCCCCGAGCGATGAGCGAAACTCCTGACGGCAGTACCGTTCGATCTCATCCAGTGCCGACCGATAGAACTGTCCGATCGGGATCGGCAGGCTGACAAAGCGATAGCACAGCCACGGGTCCGGGCGGCCGAGCATCGTTGCGACGAACTCCACTACGCCGGCGGCAGCGGCGCCTGGGACGAGGATATCCGCGCAGACTCCGAGCGTGGCGCGCTGCGTGGCGGTCAGAGCGGGCGAGCGTTCGGGCTCGGTGGCAAGCCCTGGCCAAATCCGCGCGACCATGGCCAGGGCCAGCAATCTGCCGAAGAAGCTCCGCCGCGCCGTATCAGGATGATCGCTGGTAGCGGCGCCCATGAGTTCAGCTCACAGGCGCAAGCCGCCGTCCACGCTCAGGGTCTGACCCGTGATCCAGCCCGAGGCGTCGCTGGCCAGGAAGGCCACCACCTTTGCGATGTCCTGTGGCTGGCCGAGGCGACCCAAGACCGTGCGGCTGATCAGGAATCCCCGGATGTCGCTGCTGATTTGCAGCAGATCCGTTTCTGTCGGTCCCGGCGCCACGGCGTTGACGCGAATCTTTCGCGGTCCGAGCTCCTGGGCGAGCACGCGGGTCAGAGCCTCCACCGCCGCCTTGGTCGCGGCATACAGTGCCTGTGCCGGGATCGGCTGCATGACGATCGCGGAGCTCACATTGATGACGACCCCACCATTGGAGCCGAAGGCAGCTGCCGCGCGCTGTGTGGCCAGCAGCACGGAGCGCACGTTGGCTGCCGTGGCATCGTCGATCGTCTGTTTGCTGAGGTGTTCGAGCGGCAGTGTGGCGCCCACACCTGCGTTGTTGACGAGGATGTCGAGGCCGCCGAAGTGCTCTTTGGCGGCGGCAAACAGGCGATCGAGCTCCTCGGGCTCCTGCACGTTGGCGCGGAAGGCAACCGCCGCATGCCCGGCCGCGCGGATCTCCGCGACCACCGCCTCGGCGCGCTCTTTCTGTTGAACATAGTTGACGATGACGCGACAGCCGCCGGCAGCGAGCTCCAGGGCCACGGCGCGCCCGATGCCACGGCTGGCACCGGTAACGATCGCACTTCTATGGGTGTTGCCGGTCACTGCTCATTCTCGGTCAGGGCCGCGGGAAGGCTCAGATCGTAGCGAAGTCCCGGTCGCGGCTCTGTTGGCAAACCGCAATGGCTTATGCCCAACTGCAACGCCGTGATCCGACTGGCCGCAGATGGGATTTGCCGATATGCGCTCAATGCTACGCTCGTCGGCCGATCAGGCGGCAATAGAATGGGCGACCGCATGGCTACCGAAGATGTCGAGAGCGTGCTCCTGCGCGGATCGGTACGGGACATCGGTGCCGCGCTGCGATCCCGGCGCCTTTCCGTCCAGGAGCTGACGGCTTGGTGTCTCGCGCGGATTGCGAAGCTGAATCACGCCGGACCGAACCTCAACGCCGTCCGCGCCGTCGGCCAGCGCGTCCTGGAAGAAGCCAAGGCCCTCGATGCGCAGCTCGCTGCGAATCAGGACCGCGGTCCGCTCATGGGAATTCCGGTGCTGATCAAGGACAACGTCTTCATCGCTGACGAGTACACCACCAGTGCCGGTGCGGCGGCGCTGGCCGACTTTGTGCCGCGTACCACCGCAACCGTCGTCCGCCGGCTGCGCGAGGCCGGGGCCATCGTGCTCGGGAAAACCAACCTCACCGAGTTCGCAGACTACGTCGCCGACGTCATGCCGGCGGAATTCAGCAGCGCCGGCGGCGTGGTGCGCAACCCTCATGGCATCGCCTACGGCCGCGGCCAGGGTTCCAGTGTCGGCTCGGCGGCGGCGGTCGCCGCCGGTTTTGCCCCGATTGCCATAGGTGGCGAGACCCAGAACTCCATCCAGACGCCGGCGAGCTATTCGTCGGTCGTCGGATTCAAGCCCAGCGTGGGCGCGGTCAGCCGTGTAGGTATTGTCCCGCTGGTGCCGAGCCAGGATGCGCCCGGCGCACTTACGCGCTGCGTCGAAGATGCCAAGCTGGTTTTCGACGTGATCGGTGGCGCCGATCCCCGGGACGGTGTGACCTTTTTCACTCCGAGCGACCACATCGGCGCGCGGGATATTGATCGGGTGTCGAGTGTGCGTATCGGGGTTCCGCGTCGCGCAATGGCGGATCGAGCGGACTTCTCAGGCGTGTCGGCACTGTTAGATGACGTCCTGGCCCGGCTCGCACGGGCGGGCGCCTGCATCGTGGATCCCTGCGACCTGCCGAGCGCCGAGCAGCTGCTGGAGGTGCGCTCGTGCGTATTTCGCACCGAATTCAAGGCGTCCCTCAATGCCTTCCTGGATGACCAGGGTTCACCGTGTGGCATCTCATCGCTGGAGGTACTGATTCGCTGGAATGAAGCGCATCCGGAGCGGATTCCGTATGGCCAGTCGCTGCTGCTCGCGGCCAATGAGACCAAGGGTCTGCGTGACCCGGTTTACCAGGCCGATCGGGCTCGCGACATCGCCCTCAGCTGTACTGGCGGAATCGATGCTGCGCTGGCGGCGGGCCATGCGGACGTGCTGCTGGCCCCGATGGGCGCGGCTGCCAAGTGCACCGGCAAAGCCGGCGCACCGACGCTGGCCATCCCCGCCGGCCTCGACAGCCACGGCGTACCCTTCGGTGTGACCCTGTACACCTCACGGGGCCGGGACGCATTGCTGCTGGCGGTCGGGCGACTCGTAGAGCGTGCCATCGGGGAGCGATGCCTGCCGGCGCTCTAGCCCCCCGTCTGCGATCAGGGCGTTGCGGGGTGACCGCCCTTATCGCCCAGCTGCTCGCGCAACACGCGCTTGAGCACCTTGCCGCTGGCGCTCTTAGGCAATGCCGGCACAAAGATCACGTGCTTGGGCGCCTTGAAGTCGGCAAGCAGGGCCCTGCAATGCTGGACCACGGCCCCTGCCGTGAGCGCCTCGCCCTCCTTGATGACGATTACCGCAGCGATGGCCTCGATCCACAGCGGATCGGGCAGCCCGATCACGGCCACCTCCGAGACCTGCGCCAGGCGATAGATTGTGTCTTCAACCTCACGGCTCGCGACATTCTCGCCGCCCGACTTGATCATGTCCTTCTTGCGGTCGACGATCGTGATGTAGCCCTCATCGTCGATCGTCGCCAGGTCGCCGCTGTGAAACCAGCCGCCAGCGAATGCCAGTCGGGTGCGCTCCGGGTCATGAAAGTAGCCGCGCATGAGCTGCGGTGAGCGATGCACGACCTCGCCGACCTGACCCGGGGCGACGTCGGCCCCGGCATCGTCTACCACCCGCGTCTCGACATTGAGCACGGCGCGTCCGCATGAGCCGGGCTTGCGCAGCTGGTCCTCCGGCTGCAGCGCGGTGGCCACCCCGGTAATTTCCGTCTGTCCGTACAGATTCCACAGCAGCAGCTCAGGCAGGCGAGAGCGCAATTCGTGCAGGACCTCCAGCGGCATGATGGAGGCGCCAAAATACCCCTTGCGCAGGCTGCGCAGCGCGTGCGCATTGAAGGCACGACTGCGCAGCAACGTGATCCACACGGTCGGTGGCAGGAACAGCGACGTGATCTGGTGCTGCTCGATGAGGGCGAGCAGATTTTCCGGGCTCGGCCGGCTGGTGATGACATTGATGGCGCCGACGTACAGGCACGGGCCCAGGAAGGCATCGAGCTGCGCGCAGTGGAACAGGGGCAGCGCGTGCAGCATGTGGTCCTCAGGACTGATGTGACCGGCCGCCATGGAGCTTACGTACTCGCTGACCACCGCCTCGTGGGTGAGCATCGCACCCTTGGGGAGTGACTCGGTGCCGCTGGTGTAGCTGATCTGCGCGAGCGAGTCTCCGCCCACCGCGTCCGGCACCTCGAAATCCGCCGACGCTGCCGCCAGCAGCTGCTCGAAGGTTTGCAGGTCAGCGGGGGGCTGCGTCGGTTCCTCGCTCGGAAGCCAGAACAGGTGTTGCAGGCTCGGCGTCTTCGTGGCGACCTCCCGGCCGAGGGCCACGAATTCCGCATCCACGCACAGCGCCTTGGCCTCGCTGTGGTTCAGGATGTAGGCCACCTCCTGTGCCTTCAGCATGAAGTTGATGGGCACCAGCACGACGCCGAGGCGAGCGAGCGCGAAGCGCACGGCGACATACGCATGGGAGTTGCGCGCCAGGATGGCGACCCGCTCGCCGACGCCGAGCTGCTGGGCGGCAAAGCCTGTGGCCAGGCGGTCACAGATCCGGTCCAGCTCGGCGTAGCTCCAGTCGGTCTGCCCACATTGGATGGCACGCCGTTTCGGCACACGGCTTGCCGTGCGGCGTAGAACGTCGCTGAGAGTCTGCCGACGAAGGCTCGCAACCGAAATCGAAGTTTCCCCGCCCGGAGCTATTTGGACCCGAACTTGTACACGGCGCGGACGCCCCACCAGCGGGGCCTGCCGAATGATACCGCGTTGCCGCCGAATATCGAGGAGCCCTCAAAGCCTATGTTGACGTAGCGCTTGTCGCCGATATTGTCGCAATACGCGGTCAGCTCGAGCGGCACGTGGCTGCTGACCCAGGTGGCGCGCACGTCGAACAACGCGTAGCCGGGCAGGCGGGTCGAGTCGAAGTTGCGGATGTTGTGATAGAAGTAGGAGGTATAGGAACCGTCCACCGCGAACGTCAGGACTCCGCCCAGGGCATCGGCGTGCAGATCCTGGGAGATGACGCCGAAGAACTGCTGCTCGGGAGCATAGGTGGGCTGCACGTCGCCAGAAATGCCGGGCGCAATTTCGACGCCCTTCACCAAGGCATTGAACGCGGACGCCGCGAGAGATATCCGCATGCCCGTCCACGGGCGCGCCGTTGCTTCCAGCTCGCCGCCATAGGTACGGGCATCGCGGTTCTGCACGTAGCCCGCGACGTTCTGAAACGTGAACGCCTGGTAATCGTGGTAGTCGTAGTAAAACAGCGCGCCGTTGAGAGTGCCGGCGCCGCCGGCGAAGGTCTTCTTGAAGCCGCCCTCGTACGCCAGCAGCGCTTCGGGCTTGTAGGGGATCTGCGACGGCGGTAAGGGCGCGGTGCCATCGTAGAGCTTCGAGTTGTACGAGCCGGCTTTCACGCCGCGGTTGATGCCCATGTACAGCAGCAAGTCCGGATCCGGGCGGTATTCGATCTGCGCCTTGCCGGCCCACAGGTTTTCGGTGCGCTTGTCTGTAAACGGTGGCTGCGACACGAACAGCGTCTGGCTGGTGTCCAGGGTCCAGTCATTGATGTTCGCGGTGGCCAGTGAAGTGAAATCGAAGTCCTGATGCTCGTTGATGAATCGGGCACCCAGAACCGCGGTCCAATGCGGCGACAGGTCGTATTCAAGCTGTCCAAAGAGGGAATAGGAGTTGGTCTTCAGATTCGAGATGCTCGGCAGATCGACACCCACCGCAGTCAGGCCGAAGAGCGAGGCAAACAGCGAGCCGGCTGGAGCCAGCAGGCCGTCGCGGGCCAGGGCGTCAATGTGCAGCAGGTACAGCCCCGAAACCCAGCGCAGGGAGGCGGTCTTGCCGCTTAGACGCAGTTCTTCTGAATAGCTCTTGGTGTCTCCGAGCTGACCGACGTCAATGAAGTTGACCGGACCGCCTTCACCCTCGGTGTAGAACCGCTTCTCGAATTTCGTGTAGCTCGTGATGGAAGTCAGCGTCATGCCGTTGCTGAAATCGTAGTCGATGTGCAAGGACGCATCGGCGCTGCGGGCATGGTTGTAATTCGAGCGCGAATAATCCTCCGACACCTGGAGATCTTCCTGCGGCGGCGGCAGGAATCCGAGCCAGTCCCGGCCGGGCAGCCGGAACGGAGGCGAGCCCGGGATGCCCAGAAAGTTGCCGCCGTCCGGACCAACCGCAACGCGGGTCTCGTTGGGCCCGGCGTAGATAGCGTTGATCAGCCGCCCCTGGCTGTCGACCACCGGCACCACCGGCTCGACCGAGTACGGGGCGGTCGACAGGTTCTGCCGGGATGCGGACACGCTCAGGCGCATCGTCAGCGCATTGGCGCGGTATTGCAGCTGCAATCGGCCGGCCAGGGTGTCATCCGCCCAGGTGTTCTGGCAGCACGGACTTGGCAGGGAACCGAAATTGGTGGGGAAGCCCGGCTCCAGGCCGTCGGGCCAGATATTCGTCATCACGTTGCCGAAGGCACTGTAGTAACCGGAGAAGCGGAACGACAACGCGTCGTTGAGGGGCCCGCTCAGCACCGCCTCGATGGTCTTGAGATTGAAGCGTCCGTAGGACACATCCAGTGACGCCTCCAGCTTGTCGGTCGGCTTGTTGACCACGTATTGCACCAACCCGCCGGTGGCATTGCGGCCGAACAGGGTGCCCTGCGGACCCTTGAGGATCTCGACGCGCTGGATATCAAACAGACCGAAAGACTGACCCTGCAGGCTCGGGATATAGGTGTCATCGACGTACACGGCCACCGGCGCCTCGATGGCGTCGTTGTAGTCGCTCTGGGTCACACCGCGGATGGTGAAGTTGGAGCTCTCGCCGGCGAGGCTACCGGATACGTGCACCCCGGGCGTCAGGCGCGCGACGTCGATGCTCGAGTCAACACCGAGATTCTTCAGCGTCTCGCCGCTGAACACTGAGACGGAGATGCCGACGTCCTGCAGGTTTTGCTCGCGTCGCTGCGCGGTGACCACCACTTCCGCGAGTTGCGCATCAGAGGCAGGCGGCAGCCCCTGTGCACCCACGGCGGATGCGAGAGCCATTGCGGCGACGGCGAGCACTCGGCTCATTCGCCTGCGGCATTGAGTTTCCATAGATTCCCCCCTCAATCCGGAACCTGATGTGGCATCGCCCTGAGAGCCGCGAGATGGCCACGGGCGCTTTGTTGATAGGCTAGGGCAGTGCGCCCCCCGCAGCTAACGTTGGCGTGCAATCGCTGTCACGCACGCGCAACGTCCGTGGCACGGACCCATCTGCCGGCTGCGTGCACTAGCGCTCGGATGAATAGCCCGCCAGAAAGGCCGGAACTATGGAATTGAATTCAGCCGCCCGCTCCCACTGCACCCAGTGCCCACACTTGGTGAAGGAAACAAACTGCGCGTTGGGCAACTGATTCAGCAGGATCTCTGCGGTCGCGAGCGGATTAACGCGATCCTCACGGCCCCAGAGGACCAGGGTGTCGTGCGGTAGTTTCGAGAGCCGCGCGTCACGCCACAGCTCTTCCAGGATCGGCAGCTCGCCGCGCCCTAGCGGCGGATTGGCCACCAGCTCCGGGTCAATGCTCGCCTGATAGCGCTCCTCGAGCAGTTCAGGAGTGAGGTTCGAGGCATCGTATAGCAACACGCGGATAAACGCTGCGAGCTTCTCGCGGCTCGGACCCTCACCGCCATAGTAGTTGATTATTAATCTTGCGCCCTCGGTGGGGACCCGCGTGTACGCGGAGACCAGGCCAGCCGGACCCATGAGTACGAGTTTGTCCACACGTTCCGGGGTTTCCAGGGCCAGCTTCAGCGCGGCGCCGCCACCTAACGAGTTGCCGACAAAGTGAGCGCGTTTGATGCCGAGCTCATCCAGCAGACCCAGCATGGCGTTCGCGTAAGCGGCGTAGCGCGGGCCGGTGATCCGGGACTTGTCCGACTGCCCGTAGCCCGGCAGATCGGGGATGACGAGCCGGTAGCGGCTGCTTAAGGCATCGATGTTGCGACGATAGTTGCTGGCGCCGCTGGCACCGGGACCGCCGCCGTGGATGAGCACCACAGGGTCGCCCTTGCCCACATCCATGAAGTGCAGCGGCTTGCCACCGACTTGGACGGTGCGGCCGTTGGTTGAGGTGTTCATTGCGGTTCGTGTCCCCAGATACTGATCGCGTCGTACTCCTCCACCTCCCAGGCCGCGCCGATCTTGCGGCCCCCGAACCCATACTCGACGTCGAAGCCTGCCGGAGTCTGAGCGTAGAACGACAGCATGTGGTCGTTCGTGTGCCGTCCCAAATGGCGCGCGATCGGCATGTTGTGCTTCTGCGCGCGGTAGTACGCGCTCAGGACGGTATCGACCGAGTCCACCTCGAGCATGAGATGATTGAGGTGCTTCGGCAGCGGCGCCGGCACCAGCGCGAGCGAGTGGTGCCGTGGGTTGCAGTGCAGGAACGCCAGTTTGACACTGAAGTTAGGGGCGAGTTGAAAGTTGATGAAGTCGCTGACCTCAAAGCCCAGTAACTTATAAAACTCAAGACTTCGTTGGGCCTCAGTGACGCGTATGACGAGGTGTCCCAGTCCCAATGTGCCAGTGACGAAGGAAGCTCCGGTCGGCGAACGAAACGGCGTCGCAGCATCCTGCAAGCCATAGACGAGCTCGACATCGAGCCCGTCCGGGTCCTTGGCTCGGTAACCGCCGGTGACTCCCCGGATGCTGCTTTCCGCCTTGGAGAGTTTTTCCGCGCGCGTTCCGGCGGCAGCCAGCGAGTCGGTAATCCTGGCGGCCGCGTCCTGATCCGCAACCGCGAAGCCGACGTAGAGAATGTCGTTGAGGTCAGTCTGATGCAGCGCCACTCGCCAGGCACGGCCGTCCACCCGCAGTCGCGCGCCACCGTCGGAGCTGCGGCCCTCGGCCTCTTCCATGCCGTAGACCTCGGTTGCAACGCGCTGCCAGGCGGGGATGTCAGAGACGCCCAGACCGAGGTAGGCGAGTTGCTGGATGCCCATTTGTATTCCACCGGCGCCCTAGATCGCACGATCATGACAACCGGGGTCCGCGGCCTCTAGAGCGAAACCGCACCCGCTGATGCAGGCCTGCAAGTTTGCTCAGGCGGGGGCGCGGTGCTAGGGCAAGGGTTCGTGGTGCGTCAGCATTTCGCTGACAAGTTCCGCCAGCGAAGATACCCCTAGCTTTTCACGAATGCTGGCGCGATGGATATCGACTGTCTTGGCCGTGATATTCAGTTGCGCCGCGATCAGCTTGCTGGTCTTGCCCTGTACCACCAGGCGCAATACTTCGTGTTCACGAGTTGACAGGTGTGACAGGCGCTGCGCGAGTGCCTTGCGGTGCTGCCGCGCATCGAACCGCACGGCCGCCACGCGTACCGCCTCCTGAATTCTTTCCAGCAACTGCTGGGAGTTGTAGGGCTTCTCGATGAAGTCGAAGGCACCGTTTTTCATCGCGCGCACGGTCATCGGAATGTCGCCGTGCGCGGAAACGAAAACAACCGGTATGTGGGCCCCCGTCTGGTGCAGGAATTCCTGGACTTCGAAGCCGCCGATTTCCGGCATCCGCACATCGAGGATCAGACAGGCGGGCTGGTCGGGATTGAAGGAGCGCAGAAATTCAGCCGCGGCGCCGTAGGTGATAGCGCGCAGTCCCACCGAACCCACCAGCCACGACAGCGAGGTGCGCACGCCCTCGTCGTCGTCGAGGATATAGACCAGCGGCGACGGGGCCCCGGACCGCAAGCCTCCCGTGATGGTGATGGGGTTATTCGTGATCGAGGTCCTCAATGGCTGCACAGACGCGCCCGAGACGAATCTCAGAGCGGTAGATCCGCACCGGATCCACACAAGGTGGTGCGGTGGCCTGGCCGGTGCGCAGACAGAACCGCCCGAAATGATACGGGCATGTGACTTCGTACCCTATCGTCTCGCCCTCCGCCAGAGAGCCGTTGCCATGGGTGCAGGTGTCGTCGATAACGAAGTATTCACTCCCGACCCGGAATACCGCCACCGGATCTCGCCCCGGCACGGAAACCTTCAGTCCCGAATCGGCAGGCACGGCCGACGCCTCACACAGGTCCCGCATCTGCAGTTCGTTTTTCTTCGTTCCTTCGATCACCTCGGCCACTCAAAGGGTCCGTCAAGCTGCGTCCAGGGGCCGTGGAACGGCGTGCGCAGCCTCGGCTCAAACAGCAGCCGCGTGAATTTCCAGTTACCGTGCTCACAGCGCATATCGCCATTGTAGTGCCCGGCACCCCAGTGAGGCGTGGTGGTGCCGTCCTCGGAGCCCGATTCGACCGCGCGGGGCGGCGTGGCATTGGGCTCCACGAAGACCGACAACGTGGCGAGCCCATCGGTATAGACCAGCTGCGCGACCGGCGACGGACGCCCCGGCAGGTTGCGCTTCAGCTCCGCGATCTTCTGGAAGCCGGCGGGTACGCGCTGCACCTGCCAGCCCGAATCCACCGTGGTGGAATCGTCGCCCGGCTGGCCG
>Ga0207665_10001879_pt1 | contig 14150 bp, 14 predicted proteins | sample LARL112metaG_FD_184351 | JGI IMG/M metagenome (GOLD analysis project Ga0207665, IMG submission 184351) | Corn, switchgrass and miscanthus rhizosphere microbial communities from Kellogg Biological Station, Michigan, USA - LAR L11-2 metaG... | ecosystem: Host-associated > Plants > Roots >...
GGGGGGGGGGGGGGGGGGGGGGGGGGGAGAGATCTGCTATGGCGCATGACGCGCCTCCTTCCTGGTCTTCCTTCCGGAATTTCCGGAACCGTCGGAGCCACGGCGCTTCGCGAGAGAGGACCCCGTCCCGGCTGCCGCGCGTCCTGCCGGGTCCGCGCTGCGGATCCTGCGCAGCTCCTTCTCCCGGTCGCTCGAGGAAACGATACGCGCTTCATTGTCGCTGGAGTACATCGACAGTTCAAGCCGCTGGCGCTCGAGATCCTGCTGCAAGGCCCCGATCCGGGCACGGGTGTCCGCTTCGGCGGCCTGCAGCTCGTGGCGCTTGTGATCGAACTCGGCGCGGCGCTGTACCGTTTTAGCTTTCTCCTCGCTCTCCTTTTCCCAGCGCAGCGTGCCCATCAGCACCTCGCCCCCCGCGGTATAGACGTCCGCCAGCGCCGGCCCGGCAGCGCCCAAGACCAGCTCGCGCACCTGGTTCGAGTGCCAGGTCCCCCGCGATTTGATGATGGTGAGCGCCCGGTTGCGTTCGCCGCTGCGGATCAGATACGAGAGATGGATCCAGGTGTCCGCAATCGTCGAGATCTGCAGATCGGTCGCCTCGGTCTCCGGCTCGTCGCCCTCGTTGATGGCGGTGACCAGCACGGTGATCTTCTCGTCCTTCGCGAGGTAGATGAATCGGTTGGCGACGGCGCGCGCCGCCACGATCCCTCCCGCCTTGGCGATCGCCGAAATCGGGTCGATCACCATGCAGCGCGGCCGGTGCTCGCGAATCAGCGATTTGAGCCTGACCAGGTGGTCTTCCGCGCCGATGGTTTCGGTGCGGCTCGAGTACATCCGCAACATGCCCGACTTGACGTGCGTCTTGAGGTTGATTCCGACCGACGTCAGATTGAGCGCGATGCGATCGGCGCTTTCGTCGAAGCTCACGAACAGCGTCCGCTCGCCCCGCCGGCAGGCGGCTTCCGCGAACTTGCCCGCCAGGGTCGTCTTGGACGTGCCGGGCACGCCCGTGATCAGCGTGCTGCTGCCGCGGAACAAGCCGCCGCCCAGCATCGTATCCAGCCGCTCGAAGCCCGCCGAGACGCGCTCGCCCGAAGCGACTTGCCTGATTTCGGCCGGTTCAGGGGCGCCCACTTCCATCCCGGAGGGCCCGAAGCTCACCGGAAATTCGCCCGCCACGAAATCCGAGCCGCGATACTTCGTGATCTCGATCCGGTGCAACGCGACCCCGTACTCCAGGCGCCGCTCGAACCGGACCACGCAGTCGACCATGAACTGCAGGAAGCCGTAGTTCATGGCCTCGGAACTACCCTCATGGATCTTGGCCGTGATGATGGCGGCGTTCACCTCGTTGTCCGCCAGCCAGTCCCGGATGCGGTAGATTTCCCGCATTTCCGCAAGCGGGTTCTGCAGCAGCGTCAGCAGCACATCGATGCCGTCGAACACGATCCATTTCGCGCCGATCTCTTCCTTCTTCGCCTTGAGCATGGCGAGCATGCCGCTCAGGTCGAATTCGCCGGACTTGACGACGTCGGGCGACAGCTTCGCGTCCAGGAAAAAAAGCTTGTTCCTCGCCAGGGCGGGCAGGCCCCAGTCGAACGAGGCGGCATTGGCGATGATCTGGCGCGTGTTTTCCTCGAACGCGACGAAGATGCCGGCTTCCTGCCGCTGGCGGATTGCGTTGACGAGGGATTGAAGGGCGAACACGGTCTTTCCCGAGCCCGGGCCGCCTCTCAGCAAACTGGTGCGATACCGCGGCAGTCCACCGTGGCTCAGTTCGTCAAATCCGGGGATGCCGGTGGCGATCTTGGGCAGAATTTTTGGGACCGCGGCTTTTTTTCCGCTCAAGCTTGCTCTCCTTTAGATGCGGTGAGCGCCATTCAGGAACATCGAGGTTCCTGCCGCGACCGCTAAATGCGACTTCTCTAATATAAACCTCCAGCGACGACGTAGGACATGAGAAGCACAAAAGAATATTTATATTGTGTGCGCTAGCGCACAGACGCGTCGGCGCATCCGCTGGTTGATCTTGCCCGCGCACGCGGCACCCCTCCGGTATCGCAGGAATTGTTCCTTATGTAGGGTGGCGCACAGTGTGCTCCGACGCGGAAGAGGAGAATCGTCTCGACTCATGGAAATTGTCAACGCAGGGACCATGATGCAGGAGGTTTTTGTTTTTCCAGTTCTTTGACGTTCCTACAGGAGAATTACCGTGGAAACCACCGTACCCACCCGCTTCCCTCCTACTTCCCGAAATTCCACAAAAGGCAACGGACCCCTGCATAAGGCTGCAACCCGCGCGCATGCTGCCGTGGACAGAGTCGCCGGGGCAGCCGACGAGGCGGCACGCAAAGCCAAGCCTGTCATCGATCGCGCCGCGGAACTTGCCCACCACGCGGTTGACAAAGCGGCCGATGTTGCCGCGCCGAGCGCCGAATGGCTCGGCGAGCAAGGGGAGAGCCTCATGGCGGCGCCGAAGAAACTTGTCGAGGGCACGTGCCGATACGTTGCGGCAAACCCGCTCAAATCCGTGGCTATCGCGCTGGTCGCCGGTCTCTTGATCGGCCGCATCGTTCGTTGACTGTACGGATCTCGGATTGGACGGCTCTCTCAAGCGCTCTGACGACTCCGCGCTCCCTGGACATGGGAGCGTGGCCCGGGCGGGCGACGCTTCGTCGGACGTCAGGGCGGGGGCCCGGTCGCCGCCCCGCGGTGTACTCGAAGAGCTGTCCGCGACATTTGCATCGGCTCGGCGGGTCCTTTCCGATTTTCTCGAGTTGTTGTCGCTCGAAACCCGCCGTGCCGGCCTCGCGCTCGTCTGGATGGTGGCCTTCGGCGCGATTGCCGCAATCCTCGTCGTCACTTCATGGCTGGGTTTGATGGCCGCTCTTGTCTTGTGGGCCGTGTCTCTAGGCATCCCGTGGGTGACCGCGGTAACCGTGATCTCACTCGCTAATTTGCTCGCCGCGGCGATCATGACGTACGTTTGCATAAGGATGAGCCGCGATCTGCTTTTCCCCGCTACCAGACGGCAATTGGAAACGAAACCGGATCGATCGGGGCAAGCATGAAGCACGCTCTCTCTCGATCGGCCGTTTTCGTCGCCGAATGCAAGCTCGCGCAATCCAGGCGCGACACCGTGGAGAGCTTCCGCAGGTTTCGATCCGCGCTGCGTTCCAGGCTCGCGCGGCCTTCGTCGCTGGCGTTCGCCGTCGGAGTGGCTGCGGTGATCGGTTTCTGGCTGGTGCGCCGGAGGAAGCCGCGCGCTACGCGCGCAGACAGCGGGACTTTCGAGCCGCTCGCAGGCCTTGCGATTGCCCTTCTGATTCGTTTCGGGCAACGTCTCGCCAAAGAGCCAAGGCCCTCATCCCTTCCTTGATCCAGGCGCGAGCAGTCCTGCCAGCCCGACAACGCTCGCGACCACGCCGCCGACCAGCATCCACATCGCCCGGTCGGTAGGGGCGCCGGTGAAGAATCGGGAAATGTCGGAGCCGGTCGAGTTGATCGCGTTGATGCCAAAGATCATGACGAGAATGCCGCCGGCAAGAATTGCGAGCGAGATGGCTTTGTTCATCGAAAAATCTCCTTTCCGATTTTTAAGGGCCGATCCCATCAAATCGTCAGATGGGCCTTCGTCCGTTTATCACTCTGACCAGGATGACCACGACTGCGATCACCAGGAGAACGTGAATCAGGCCGCCCATGGTGTACGCAGAGACGAACCCCAGGAGCCACAGGAGGATCAGAACAACAGCGATGGTGTAGAGCATGGTGGTCTTTCCCTTCTAGTTCAAAGCACGCTGGCTTGAGTACGGTATAGGCTCGGGCACAACGCCCCGCCGAGCTATCGGCACGGTACAGTGAATGGTTTTCGTTGTATGTGCGCAGGCGCGCAGAGTGATCTCTGGAGGCGGACTCAAGAACTCCAGACAGCCCACCGGTCTTTCTTTTCCGCTTATGCGCGCCAACGCACAGAGCCCGGCCTTTTCTTTCCGCTTACGTACGCCAACGAACAGAATGTCCTGCGACAGAGGCGGATAGTCGCCGTCAAGACGCTCGGCGCTAAAACCTCGGCGCCGTGCGCAGGGATCCGCGGCCGCAATGAATCAGCCGCACACCGATACCCTTCGGGATCCCATGATCAGGAGAAGCACATGAACAGATTGGGAAGCATTTTCAAACCACTGGTGTGGTTTATGGCATTGACACTGGCCGCCTTTGTGGCCGGATGCGGCGGCGACGATAACATGACCGTCGGCGCAACAGCTGCAGGCAGCGGCACAGGCGTTGGAGGCTCAGGCCGAGGCCCAGACCCAGTCAACCTTGGAATGGCCGGCAATTTTGTGATACTCGCCCAATCGGCGATTACAAACGTTCCGACTTCCGCGGTGACCGGGGATGTAGGCTTGAGCCCGGCGACGGGTGCCGGCATCGGCTTGACATGCGCGGGAGTGACCGGATCGGTATACAGCGTCGATGCTGCCGGTCCTCTTCCCTGCGTGCTGACGGACGCTCCCCGGCTGACCACAGCCATAGGTGACATGGGGACCGCGTACACCGATGCCCAAGGACGAGCGGCCGATTACACTGAGCTGGGCGCCGGAAATATCGGCGGGCTCAATCTCGGTCCGGCCACCTACAAATGGGGCACCGGAGTCTTGATCCCGACGAGTGTCACACTCACCGGCGGCGCGAACGATGTCTGGATCTTCCAGATAGCGCAAGGCCTCACCGTGAGTCCGGGCGCGCAGATTATCCTCGCGGGCGGTGCACTGCCCCAGAACATCTTCTGGGCTACCTTCGCCGCTGCCAGCCTTGATACGACCACGGTGTTCAAGGGCGTCATACTGTCTCAGACATCGATCGCCGTGAAGACTGGCGCATCGGTAGACGGCAGACTGTTGGCAGGGACTGCGGTTACTCTCAGCCAGAACCGAGTCACACAGCCGTAAAGGAAGAACGCAAGGAAGCACACTGGCCGGGCGGCAATCCGCATCGCAAAGGGAACGGAGGTCGGGTTCCTGCGAGCCGGTTGCCGTCTTGGTCGTCTCTTGGTCGTCCTCTGCCGACGCGCAGCGGAACGTAAAGGAAATCACATGGAAACGCAAGCCAACAAATTCCCCCCGATTCTGCTCTGGACCGCAGGCATTGCCCTCATTCTGTTCTGCGCCGCGGGTATCGCCGCCTTCATGGGCTGGATGCCGACCTCGATGGGCGGCACCGGCGACGGCGTGATGCCCGACAAGCACTCGGCGAACACGGCGAAGCCCGTCGCGAGGACGGCTCCCGCCAGGGTCAAGTGCGCCGAGTGCGGCGTGATTGAATCGATGCGGGAGATCGACGTCCGCGGCGACGGAACCGGTCTCGGCGCGGTGGGCGGGGCGGTCGTGGGCGGCGTTCTCGGCCATCAGGTCGGCAGCGGCCGCGGCAACGACGTTGCGACCGTGCTGGGCGCGGTGGGCGGGGCGGTGGCCGGCAACCAGATCGAGAAAAGCGCGAGATCGACCAAGAGCTATGAAATCACCGTTCGCTTTGACGACGGGTCGAGCCGCGTGATCAACGAAGCGAACCCGTCGACGTGGCGGACGGGCGACAGAGTCAAAGTCATCAATGGCGCGATCCAGTCGAACGCCTGACGCCCCGGGCAGGTGAAAATTTTCTGATTACCTGCCGGGCTGGGGGCCGGAGCGAGAAGAACGACCGGAGCCTTTCAGACTCCGTCCGCGGAGCGCCACTCGACCGCGCCGGACTTGGCCTCGCCGAAGAAGTAAGTGTAGAGCAGGCTCAGGGTCGTCACGGTCTGGTGAGTGTCGGCTATGTCGGGATAGTGCGCGTCCCGTTGGGAAGTGTTGTACTTGAGCGTGACGGCGTGGGGGCCGTAAACGCGCGTGGTGAACGCCACCTCCCCGCGAAAGATGCGCTCCGATCCGCGGTGCTCGGTGGAGGCCACGTTGCTGACATAGTACGAGCGCGCGGTTAAGTCGAGGTTGGCTGCCTCGCCGAACATGAAGCGCAGCGCAAGGAGCGCCTGCGGCGTGGCGCCGTAGTGATAGTCGCGTTCACCCGAGCCGTGGATCGTCCCGGCCGCGCCGTAGCCCAGACCGGCGAGGGCCGTGCCCTGGAGCGCCACCGTTCTCGAAATCCACCACTGGGCCGTCGTCCCGAGTGAAAACGCCGTGCTCGAGACGCGAAAAATCTGCGGCGATATGTAGTCGTAGCTTCCATAGAGCCCCCACACGCCGCGATAGGCGTCGCCCGCCGCATACTCTTTCCCGACGAGGAGGCCGCGGCTCATGATGTTCTCGAATACGTTGGCGGTGGTCGCGGTGAATTCGAAATCGAAGTAATCGAAAGGGCGCGTATAGGTATAGCCGTCCTTGCCGGGGAGCCCGTAGGCCAAGCGAAAGTCCGCGGTCACCGCATCGCGTTTTACGTTTTTTTGCGACAAGGCCTCGTCGAACCTGTTGTCGACCTTGTTCCAACCGAGGCGCAGGTACGAAAACACGGCCGGGTCGCGGCTCTCGAAAACGGAGCGGAACCGTTCGCCGAAGGCGAGCCGCGTGAAGCCCAGAGACGGGGAGATCGCCGCCGCGCCGAGCTCGCGCCAGAAGCCGGGCGTTCCGCCTCCGGCCTCGAGCACCAGGCTCGCCATCCGGAAGAGCGGCTCGCCGAGGAAAGTCCCACCTACCCCGGTTGTGACCAAGTCGTTGATGGAGGGCAGGCCCGTCTCGCCCACGATCTCCCAGAAGAGGCTGCCGGCGAAGGTATAGCCGAGGGACTCCCAGTAGTCGAAGCCGGACGATCGCGCGAGCCCGAAGTAGACGGATCCCTGGTACGGATGCATGAACTGGTTTACAGCGAAAGGATCGGTATCGACAACCCACCTGCTGCCCAGATTTTTCCGGACCGAGGAATAGGTAGTGCCGTACACCTGCTTGTCAACAACGTAGTAGTTGAACCGGTTGAGCAGGACGTTGAAGGCCAGGATTTCCTCGACCGGGACGAGGTGACTCTTGTCGGCCTCCGGGTATTGAACCGGCTTTCCTGCCCGGGTGTCGGGTACCGCGGAAGCGGCCTTGGGCGAAGCGGGCGGTGGGCGGGCGGGATTTTGCGCAAGAAGGTACCGGTCGCACCAATCGAGCGGCAGGCGCAAGCCGGGGTTGAGCGCGGCTGGGACGACTTCGCCTGGATGCGTCTCGGATTCCTCCGCTAAGCCGACACGCGGCGCGATGAGCGCAAGTGCGAGGGCGGCGCCGAGAAACGCTATTCTGAACGTACTCGGCGAATTCAGGGCGACAGGTCCTCTGCCGGCGCGGCTCTACCGCCTTCACCCTCCCAGCTCTCGACGGCCTTCGCCAGGTCGGGCTGTGGCTTGAGCTCTTCCGGAAACGGGATGATCGGTTTGTCCTGACTGAGCGTCATGACCGTCGATGGTGCGGCTCCGGCGCCGCACCAACCCCGTTACTTGAGCCGCATGTCGTTCTTGACCGACTTCACGCCACCGACGCCTTCTGCAACCCGGACCGCCTGGTACATCTGGGCTTGGGAATTCACGAAGCCGCTCAATTGCACCACCGCCTTGAAGGTTTCGACGTTGATGTCGCCGGAATTCAAGCCGGACGACTTGAGCATCGCCGTCTTCACTTTTGCCGTGATCGCGGTATCGTCAACGTATTCGCCTGTGCCTTCGCGCGTCGCGGTGGCGGCGCAACCCAGAACAGTCGTCAACAGTACAGCACTGAAAAGAGCGGAAAAGCGTTTGATTCTTTCCATGATTGAACTCTCCATGTAATACAACAATAATAAAAACCAGCGAACCTCGCGAAAACCGGTCGGTTCGCCCGGCGGACTGACGCCGTTATCACGAACCCGTTGCGAAAATCCTCGGCTCCAGCCGCGTCACTCCCGTATCGTTCCTAGGGCTTCCGGTCGTAGCCGGCGCTACCAATGCGGTCGGGCTGGCCGGTGTTGAGGACGGCTTGGTGTGTCGCGCCCGAGAACTCGCGCACCAGGTCATCCAGCATTTCTCTGCTCGCGGGCAGCAAAGCCGCGATGACAATGGCGAGGACCAGAAATCTTGCTACGGCCATGACGATTGCTCCTATTGATCCACGCGATCCTGCGTTGTAAACAGAATCACCGGCACATCTAGCGATTGGTGAGATCCCAATCGCGGTTGCGAACCTGGAATTCCTCGAGCTGACGCTCGATCGTCTCTTTCGATATCCCGCGCCCCTCCTGGATCCAGCCGGCGCGTTGATCGCGCCTGGCGGCGGCCGCACCCGGCACGTCACCGGCGAGCCTGCACCACTTTTCTTTCACATTCCCGCTGAACTGCTTCCAAATCCCTTCGAAACGATCCCGGTTCATGTCGGACTCCTTCGGTTGTGATTCGGCTCCATCGTTGCCATTGTCCGCCTCGCGAAGCGCTTTCTCTGTTCGTCAGCGTACATACGGCGGCAACTCCTCGTCGTAGGCTCGTGCGGAGGGCTCGCGATACTCGAGACGGCCCAGGCGCAGAAGCTGGGCCCCATTCTGGACGCGCTGATGCTGATCCAGGCGAACGCTTTCTCGATATCAGCTGCGCCTGGTGGCGTTGATCATGCGGGCGGCGACGAAGTACGGCGCCTTCGCAACCGTTTCAAAAAAGCAATTCGCGCATGCGCGCGGGTCCGGGCCGAGGACCTGGACGATCGCTGCGCCGTGGAGTCGCGTGACTATATGATGATGAGCGCCGAGGCGGAGGGCATCGCCGGCGTCCTCAGCGGCCTTATCCGGCGCACGCCGAAAGTGGCGTCAGGCTGCGGTCGTCCCGGGCAGCAAGCGATCCGTTTCCCGTTTGACTACTGCGTAGCACTCGCAGACCTGCTCTTCCAGCCTTGGACGGTCGAGCACTTTGATGTGGCCGCGATTGTACTGAATCATCCCGGCCGCCTGCAGCTTTCCGGCCGCCTCCGTGACGCCCTCGCGGCGCACTCCCAGCATGTTCGCGATCAGTTCCTGCGTCATGTTCAGCTCGTTCGTGGACAGCCGGTCCAGGCTCAACAGCAGCCAGCGGGCCAGTTGCTGCTCGACCGTGTGGTGCCGGTTGCAAACGGCGGTCTGCGCCATCTGCGTGATCAGCGCCTGGGTATAGCGCAGCAGCAGATGCTGCAACGGGCCGCTGTGCTCGAATTCCCTTTTCAGGGTCTTTGACGGGAGGCGATACGCGTTGCCGGCGCTTTGCACCACCGCCCGGCTGGTCGTGGATTCCCCTCCCATGAACAGGGCGACGCCGACCAGGCCTTCATACCCCACGACCGCGATTTCCGCCGAGGCTCCGCTTTTCATTACGTAGAGGAGCGACACGATGCAGTCGGTGGGGAAATACACGTAGTCCAATTTACCACCGGACTCGTAGACAGCCATGCCAAGCGGCAGCGGCACGAGCTCCAGGTCCGGCCGCAGGCGCTCGTAATCCGCTGCGGGCAGCGCGGCGAGAAGATGATTTCGGCTAGTGCTATGGGTTTCGGATGCAGCGGGATTCTTACTCATGGTCTCCCCCAAACAGCAAAAGCAAGGTTCCCTTTTTCCTCCCCTCCAAGGGCTCCACACATGCTACCCCTTATGTCTGCTATCGTACAGAGCATTCGGCAGCAGGGCGGAGGATGGTGTTACACGCACCCTCTCCGGCCGAGCAGGATTGCAACGGTGCGTGATCGTGATTGATTCATATTTGTTTTCATTCGATCTTTCGCGGCAGGCATGCGCTCATGGCATTCGCGCTGCCCCGTGTCACCGGCTGGCAGGCTGTTCAAGAACGCTCCCCGAGAGATGGTGAACCCCAGCGGAAAAACGGCTCTCAGGCTGCTGGAGGAGTGGCCGCTATCGGTGAACCTTGCAACCACCGTGGTGTTCCTCGTGTTCGGCCAAAGCCTGCTGGCCGACCTTTCGCACCCGGTATGGTTCACGCTCATATTGAGTTGGCTATTTCTCATCATGCTTGTTTCGATCTTCGCAGTCGTGAGGCATGCGGAGAGCCTGGCGGAGAAACTCGGTGAACCGCTGGGTACATTGGTATTGACCTTCTCCGTTACCGGGATCGAGGTGATGATCATCGTCGCCACCATGTCGACCGGGCACGGCAGCCCCACGCTCGCTCGCGATGCGATGTTCGCGGTCGTCATGATCGTTCTGAACGGCATGGTCGGGCTCACGCTGCTGATCGGCGGGTTGAAGTATCACGAGCAGGACTACAACCTCCAGGGCGCCAACGCTTTCCTCGCGGTCATTCTGCCGCTGGCCGTGCTCGGACTCGTCCTGCCCAACTACACGGTCTCATCGCCCGACCAGACGTTTTCGCCGATCCAGGCGGCGTTCCTCACGCTCGTATCGGTGGTCTTGTATGGCCTCTTTCTCACCGTCCAGACCGGAAGCCATCGCGCGTACTTTCGGATTTCACGCCCGGCGGAGGAAGTGAGGACCGCGCGGCGGAAGTGGCGGATCGTCCACGAGGTCTACTCGGTTCCGTATCACGTATCGCTGCTGCTCGCTTATATGGCGCCGCTGGTGATCCTTTCCCAGCATCTCGCCGTGCCGATTAACTTTACGATCGGCGTGATGGGCGCGCCCGTAGCGCTCGCGGGATTCCTGATCGCCCTCCTGGTGCTCGCGCCCGAGTCGCTCGGGGCCGTGCGCGCCGCACTGACAAACGACCTGCAAAGATCCGTCAACATCCTGCTAGGGTCGGTGCTCGCCACCATCGGGCTGACGATTCCCGCGGTTCTCACGTTCGGGCTTCTGGCCCGCAAGACCATCATCCTTGGTCTGGACCCGGTCGATACCACATTGCTGTCGTTGACATTGGTATTGAGCACCATGACGTTTTCGAGCAGCCGCACCAACGCGCTCCTCGGTGCTGTCCACTTGTTGCTGTTTTTCGCCTACTTGCTCCTCATTTTCCAGCGATGACCCGGTCACCGTCGTCAGATTACCCTCATCAGCTCCGCCGCGATCAGCTTGCGCATGAGTTTTTCACCGAAGGTCTTCGGTCTGTCCAGTGCCATGCGCTCGAGATAGGGCTTCATGCGATCCGGAATGTCCGAATGGACGAGGGCGCCGGCCACCGCGAAACCCTTGCCGCTCAACGTCGAGGTGCGCTCCTTCAACTGCCTTAGCGCTTTGGCCAGCACGATTTCCTCCGCGGTGAAGTCGGTGCCGAAAGGAAACTCGGGGAACAGGCCGTCCTTGCGAAAGCGCGCCAGCGCGGCCTCGATCGCCTGCGGCGTATTGCCGCGATGGATGTCCGGAATCCGGTAGTCGCGCGCGATCTTGCCGGCTTGCTTCGCGCGCGCCAGCAACGCTTCCTGAAAACGCGAGTCGGCCACGTTGAGCAGGGCCGCGATCACCTCACTGTCGGTCTTGCCGCGCAGATCGGCGATGCCGTACTCGGTGATCACGATGTCGCGCAGGTGGCGAGGAATCGTTCCGTGACCGTAGTTCCACAGGACGTTGGATGTGACTTTCCCTTCCTTCGTACGCGTGCTGCGCACCGCAAGAATCGAGCGCGCGCCGGGGAGCGCATGCGCCATGGCAACGAAGTTGTACTGCCCGCCTACGCCGCTCACGACGCGCCCGTCCTCGAGACCGTCCGATACGGCGGCACCTAGAAGCGTCACCATCATGGTGGTGTTGACGAACCTCGCATCGGCCCGCTGCAGGGTTTTCAGTTTGCTGTCCGCTCCATAGAGCTGGTTTGTGAAACCGACGCTGGTCATGTTGAACAGCCGACGTTCGCCCTCCGGCAGGTCGCGCAGTGCGCCGTAGAAATCTTTCGGCCCGAGAAAGAATCCGCCGTGCAGCAGCACCCCGTTGCGCAGCCGCGGTGCCAGGCAATGCGCAAGGAGGTGCGCACGGCTTGCGGGGTCGGCGAGATCGGCGCGGCAGTGTTCCCCATCCGGTGCGATCAGCACCTCACCCACAAATTTCACGCCTTCGAGAAACAACCCCGCTGCCGTGAGATCGCGAAACTCGGTCTCGTCGAGGACCGGGCCGATGCCGCACTCGAGCAGCCAGTCGAGGCACGCCGAGTCGATGGCTTCGGTGATGCGGCCCTCGTTGAGCCCGCGCTGGATGCCTTCGTGCGCGTACACGCGGCGCTTCAGGATGCCGCTCGTATACAGATCGAGAAACCCGTCGACGAACATCTCGCTGCAGGCGTACAGCCCCGTGGCGAACGTCTGCGTGCCGCCGACGCGCGAGACGAGGTCTGAAAATCCGCGTGCCGCGCCGAGATCACCCAGGAGCGCGGAGTAGACGGCGTTTTGCTGTTGGCGAAGCTGCAGGCTGTATACGACGGCGTCGCCGAGCTCGCCGATGCCGAGTTGCAGCGTACCGCCGTCCTTGACCAGGCCGCTCGCATACAGTCCGATCATGTGATCGACGGTGCCGATCGCCATGTTCGGCGGGCAGAAGAGATCGTAGTCGCAGCTCGGATGCTCGATCAGACTGTCGAAGCTGTCAGCGGAGACTTCGGCATCGCCAAGCATGAACGGCAACTGGCTGTTGACCTCGCCGATCGTCACGATTTCCCGCCCCGCCCTGCGTATCGCGGAAAGGTGCGGCAACAGATCGAGCGTGACATCGGGGTTGCAGCTCAGGCTCAGCGCGATCTCGCCCGCGACGATGCGCTTGGCGACCATCTGCCCGATGACATTGACGTGGGCCAGAATTTCGCGCGCAACATGAGTGTAATTGGCGCACAGGTGATGCTGCTGCGAATATTCGACATTCAGATAGGCGCCCGACTCGAGAAAAAACTCCACCACCTCGACATTCGCCGGCAGCCGGCCCGAGCGCAACGCCGCGACGTAATCCAGCTCGGGATAATTGCCGAACACGCGCGCCACGAAGGGCTCTAGGAAGCGCCGCTCCAGATCGCTGGACCACGCCGGCTTGCGCAGCGACAGCGCGGTCACGATCTTCAATCCGAGCGAGGGCTCGCTCACGGCACGTCGGAAAAACTCATTGACGAGGGGAACCGGCTTGCCGATTCCCAGCGGCACCGCCAGCACGATTTCGCGCCCGACCCGCTGCAGCGCCGCTTCGACGCATTCGCCGACCGAATCGAAAAGGCGTGGAGAGGAGGTCATGGGGCAATCGACCGTGGACACTATTCAGAGGCAAAGAGTTCTCTACGCTCAGCCTACAGTCTATAGCCGCCAGCCCGGATGTTCCGCAGCTCCACCGGGTGCCTTGCTCTTGAGAGCATAACGGCCCGGTCCTTTCCCGTGATCGACCAGCCCGCCACGGCCGGAATGGGATGAAAGTTCCTCCTTATGTGTGCTGGCGCACAAAAGAAAAATTCGCCTTATGTCTGCTAGCGAACGGAGCGTCGTCGACGAAGGTGGCATAAGTATCGCCGGTGTGACCAGATAAAGAAGGGAATCAAATGAACAAATTCGAAGGCGTTACTAAGCCACTGACACTGATATGGTCCACGGCATTGCTGCTGGGCGCTTTGGCGGCAGGATGCGGCCAGCAAGATCCAGTCCTAGGCCTCGGTAGCGGATCCAGCCTCGGCATAGGCTCCTCGCCGGTAAACCTTGGATCGGCCTCCCCATTCGCAATGGCGGCTACCGCCGGGCTAACCAACACCAATACCGCCCCGATTACCGTAATCAACGGGGATGTGGTGCTGACTCCAACCCTAACGTGTAATGCTGTGGCAGTTCCCGGAGGGGCGGGGACGGCGGGGTTTGGTGCTTGCGGAGGCTCTCCTCCAGTACTCAACGGGACGGTAATCATTACAGGGGGGGCTGCAACTACTGTCAAGAACGACATGAACGCGGCGTTTCTCGCCATCACTCCTCCGGCCGGGCCCCCAGCCGCCGGATCGCTGGGAGGGGCCACCAACATACCGGCTGGCACTACTTTAGGAGCCCCGACCGGGAGCCCGCTCGTGCAGGGAGACAACTACTTCGTTCCCGGCGTCTATCAATCCACCACGTCGATTCTGATAACGGGTGATCTCACGCTCGACGCCCAGGGCAACTCGGGTGCTTCCTTCATCTTTCAGTCATCGAGCACGGTGGGCATGGCAACCAACGCTCGTATCCTCCTGATCAACGGCGCCAAGGCTTCCAACGTTTTCTGGCAGGCCGCCACTTCGG
>Ga0207665_10001880_pt1 | contig 14150 bp, 15 predicted proteins | sample LARL112metaG_FD_184351 | JGI IMG/M metagenome (GOLD analysis project Ga0207665, IMG submission 184351) | Corn, switchgrass and miscanthus rhizosphere microbial communities from Kellogg Biological Station, Michigan, USA - LAR L11-2 metaG... | ecosystem: Host-associated > Plants > Roots >...
GGTGGCCATGCGCCCAGGCCGAAAGCTGGAACCACATCAGTGCCACCAAGACAGCGGCGCCCACCACTCCGCCGGTGACGAACCCGGCGACCGCTGAGTGGCTAGCGGCGATGGTGGCGAGCAGGCCCGCGGCAGAGCCAGTCAGGACCGCGGTGACCACGCCGATCATTCCGGCGGTCGTCCGGAAGGCAGGCCAGTACCCGCTGCGCAAGCCCAGGATGGCAAGCCGCCGCGATGGCGGGACGCTGGCCAGGTAGTGAGTCAGTTCTGGCGCGAAGTCGAAGTAGTAGGCCCTTAGCCGCGCGATCCGTTCGACGTAATGAAGCTCTTCGATCCCGGACTGGAGTACGCGGTCGAGGGTGACGAAGCCAATGAAGGACAGCGTCGACAGCAGTATCAGGCCGAAGGCATAGAACGCGGTGCCGATGCGGGTGGCTGCGGCGATCAGCCCCAAGGCAACGAGCCCGGCGGACACCGAGCCGATGAAGATCGTTGCCCGGCTGGTCGATTCGGTGATCGCCGCGGCCCGTGCTCCCTGCAAGGTGAAATGCTCGGTGGTCACGAACGCGACTGCGCTCGGCCGCGGAGTCGCGCCGCCTGCCCCGGTTCTCGCGTTCTGGTCACTACTCGTAGTCTCACCAGCTTTCAGGCGACGGCCAGGGAGCAATTATCGCAGCAGTCACGAACCGGCGAGCCCGATGAGCCGGGCGGCCACGGCCAAGCTCACCTGGAAGCCCTGGCGCTCGAGGACGTCCGGACTGGCCAGCGTGAACAGGTAGCCTCCGTGGCCGTCCTCGCGATGATCGGCGCCGAGCCGCACACAATGGTTCCGGGACCTCGTCAAGCTGCACGATCGTGGATTCATCTTGACCGGCCGCGTCGTTTCCCCCGGGCGGATGGCCGCTGCCCCGTCCACCCCTGCTGTTCGAGACGAGCCCGCCGGGCGTGTGCGCGGCCGCCGACGTACTATCCGGCTCCGTCAAACGCGCGTCGCCGGGCGGTCGGCGAGGGGGTCCAGGTCAGATCCCGGTTTCGGATCTACGCGGGTCTGCCGCTGGCCTGTCGCTTGGCTAGTGATGAAATCCGGCTCCTGCAATGATCTCGGTGGCGAGAACCACGGCGACGAGCCAGTCCACGGCGGCGCAGAACGGCGGCCACCACCGTGTGTTGGCCACGTAGTGGCTGTGTTCCTGCCAGAAGTCCTTGAGACCATGGCCGGTGTAGCCAAGGACGAGGAGCCAGGCCGAGCCGGTGACCCCTGCGGCGGCAAGCACGACGAATGCGCCAGCGATGGTGCACTCGACGGCGATCACCTTGGGTCTTCCGTCTGCCACCGCGAATCCGATGTAGACCGCTGCGATCAGGGCTAGGAAAAGTGCCTGGACGGTCGACTGGTCGAGCCACCGGAGGGCGAGCGGTGACGCGGCCTGGATGGCGCCGAATGCCAGTCCCCACAGGACCGGTACACGTATCGACCGCTCTCTTTGCGGGGTAAGCGTGGGTGTGGGTGTGTGTGTCATGGCCGGTGTCTCCTGGCGGCGGCCGGGAGGGACGCGGCACCGGCCGCTGCTGCCATGGCGGGGGCGAAAGAGGCCGGGGGAGTGCCAGGCCACCAGCTGGCGGCCACCCGGAGGTGAGCGCGGCCCGCAGTTCGATTCTTCATGCCTGCAGCGACGTGATCTGCCCGGCCAGGAACGCCGCGTCCCTGCCTACCCAGCCGAGCAGCGCGGAGCCGCGGGTGTGCTGCCAGGTTAGGCCGAGCATGTACAGGCCGGGGGAGGGCGTCACGCCCCGTCGGTGCAGGATCTGTCCCTGATCGTCTTTGGCCTCTTTGATGTCGATCCACGAGTGGTCGGCTGTGAACCCGGTGGCCCACAGCACGGAGTCGAAGTCGGCGGCGCTGCCGTCGGCGAAGGTCACGGTCCGTCCGGCCGCGCTCGCCGCCCGGGGCCGGATCTGGATTCCGTGGCGGCGGGCGAACTGCCGAGGCCCGGGCCCGATCACCTGATCCCGCCCGGCCAGCCGCCGCCCTAGCCGTGAGTCCGCGGTCACCTTGTCCAGCCGCAACGCGGTCGCCCAGCTCCAGATGTCGCGGCCCAGCGGCCGCTGGGGGATCGCCGGCAGCCGCTGGCCGACCGAGAGTTCCACGCGGTGGGCGGCCGAGAGTTCCTGGGCGATCTGGCAGCCGGAGTTCGCGGCCCCGACGACCAGGACCTTCCCCGGCGGGACATTGTGCGGGTGCCGGTAGTGCGCACTGTGGATCTGCCGCACGCTGGAGTCGAGCGCTTCGGCGATCGGCGGGATGAACGGCACCTGGAAGGGCCCGGTGGCGACCACCACCTGCCGGGCCTCCAGCACCTCACCGCCCGCCTTGACGACATAACCGGCGCCGCCTCTGGTCAGCGACGTCACGTTCGTGTTCAGCCGGACCGGCAGCCCGAACTTTGCGGCGTAGGCCTGCAGATAGTTCGCGACGTCGTCCTTGCCCGGGTAGGTGTCCGGGCCAGCGGGGAAGGACAGGCCCGGCAGGTTGTCATACCGGCCCGAGGTGAACAGCCGCAGCGAATCCCACCGCGACCGCCACGTCCCGCCGATCTCGGCGGCGGCGTCTACGATCTGGAAGGACCGCCGGGACTGCGCTAGGTAGTAGCCCATGGCCAGGCCGGCCTGGCCGCCGCCGATGACCAGCACGTCCAGCGGCGAGCCCGCAGGCCCGGCAGTCATCGGGCCGGCTCTGGGTCGCGGGCCACGTTGAAGCTGAACATCATGCCGCTCTGGTTGTGCTCGGCGATGTGGCAGTGCGCCATCCACAGCCCAGGGTTCGAGACGTCGAGCAGGATGTCCACGGTCTCTCCTGCGCGGAGCAGCACGGTGTCCTTCCACACCAGGTTGGCCTCCGGCTCGCCGTCGCGGGACAAGACGAGGAACCGGCCGGCGCCGTGGACGTGGAACGGGTGGTGCATCGGGTGATCGGAGTCCATCTCGTTGACCAGCCGGATCTTCACCCGGTCCCCGACGGTGAACGCCCAGTCGATGTCGCCGTTCACCGCCCCGGTCTCGCGGTCGATGAGCTGCCAGATCATATTGCTGGAGTCTGACGCGCGGTTGATCTCCAGCATCTCGTCCTCCCACTCCAGGCCGTCGCCGTGCTCGTGCCCGCCGTGCGCCACACCCTGGCCAGGCTCGGCAGTCGGCGGCGGCGGGGCATCGGAAGCAACCAGCTTCATCCCGCACTTGGGGCAGGTTCCTGGCTCGGTGGCGGTGACGTCGGGGTGCATCGGGCAGGCGTAAGACGCCGGTGTCCCAGCGGGCACGGCTACCAGCTTCATCCCGCACTTGGGGCAGGTTCCTGGTTCAGTGGCGGTGACGTCGGGGTGCATCGGGCAGGCGTAGGCAGACGCCGGTGTGTCGTCTGCCCCGTAGAGCAGCGGCATCAGGGAATAGAACGCGAGCACCTTGTCGGGTGGCCGTTCGATGTCGTGGCTGATCGACTGATGCTCGGCGGTCAGGTCGGGGTCGGTGCGCAGTACCCCGAACGACCCGGCGGCATCGCTGGCTGCGCCTTCGGTGACGGTGAAGGCGCCGAGGTCGTAGGTATGGTCGGGGGTGCGGTGTTCCAGCATTACCTGCCCGGGGGTGTCGAACAGCACGTCGATGACCGCACGCTCTGAGGGCGCGAGCAGCACCTCGTCGGTGAACGTCTCGCGCTCATACCGGCCGCTGTCACCGCCGACCAGCTTGGCTCTGGCGCCACGGATGGCGAAGTTGAAGATCCTGGTGTTCGCGGTGTTGACGACATACAGGCGCACGACCTCACCCACCGCCGCCTGGCCGGAGAACTGGGTCTCGCCGTTGATGAGCATGACGTTGCCGTACCGGCCCATTGCGACGAAGGTCGGCCCGGAGCGGCTGAAGGGGGCGATGTGCCCGTCCTCGACCAGCAGGTCATCCAGGGTAAGGGTCAGCTGCCGGTCGGCGGCGGGCCAGCACGATGGGTCGGCTGGCTCGACCACGATCGTGCCGTACAAGCCCATTTCCAGGCCGTAGTCTTCGCGGATGTGGGGGTGGTACCAGTAGAACCCGGCGTCGGGGAACTGGAGCTGGTAGGTGAAGGTGCCGCCGATCGGGATCGGCGCCTGGGTCTCGTGCGGGACCCCGTCGTAGCGGTTGTCCAGCCGCAGGCCGTGCCAGTGCACGGTCGCCTCGACGTCGCCGTCGTTCCGCACCTGCACGGTGATCTCTGATCCTTGATCGACGTGCAGGACCGGGCCGGGGACCGACCCGTTATAGGCGAGCATGCGCAGCTCGGCACCATCGAGGTTCTTGCGAGCCGGGCCGATGCGCAGGTCAAGCCGGTCCCCGTCGTGGAGCCGGGTCACGGCCGGGCGCGATACCTCGGGCAGGCCCGCCGTCTCGGTCGTGAACAGCTCATCCTGGCCGTTCGCATTGGTCTGGTTCATCTTGACCCCCGCATTGCGACGCCTATACTCATCTGTGAGCAGCACTTTGCTACAAGTTTACTCGCCGCTGTCAAGAGCAGTGCTCGCACACGTTGCTACCCGTCGCGTTGCGCAGGATGTGATCATGAACCAGGCCGAGCAGGACAGGCCCTCGGTGCTGCGGGCCGCCCGCGAGCGGACCCGCGCCGAGATCACCCGCCAGATCCTCGACACCGCCCGGCGGCATCTGGCCACCGAGGGGGCGTCCGGGCTGAGCCTGCGTGCCATCGCCCGCGAGCTCGGCGCGTCATCCTCGGCCGTCTACCGCTACATCGCCAGCCGCGACGAACTGCTGACCAGGCTGATCGTCGCCGCCTACGACGCGCTGGGCATCGCCGCTGAGGCCCAGGAGGCGGCCGTGGCCCGGGAGAACCTGGCGGGCCGCTGGTCGGCGGTCTGCGACGCCGTGCGGGCCTGGGCCCTGGCCAATCCCAACGAGTACGCCCTGATCTACGGCACGCCCGTGCCCGGCTATGTCGCGCCGCCCACCACGATCGCGCCTGCCGCCCGCGTCTCTACCGTGGTCCTGGGCATCCTCGCGGACGCCGCCGAGCTGCTCACGCCGACAGTTGCCGAAGACAAGGTGCCACCCGGCGGCCGGGAAGCGCTCGCGCCGCTCCGCTCCATCGCCGGGCCCGGGGTGCCCGACGCGCTGCTGCAACGGGGACTCATGGCCTTGGCGGCGCTGTTCGGCACCGTGTCTTTTGAGGTGTTCGGCCAGCTCCACGGCATCGTCGGCGAGCAGCCCGGCGACCGTGAGGCGTTCTTCGCCGAGTGCGTCCGGCGCTGGGCGGAGCAGGTCGGCATCGCCCCGGCCCGCAGCGGCACCGCCCCGGTTGCCAGGCAGCTGCAACCTGTCAGAGCAGCGGAAACGTCCGTCAATGCCCGGGCCACCGAAGGCACCACCAGCCCTATCGCGAAAGAAGCGAGGACCCTGTCGCCGCCAACATGAAGCTGGCCGAGTACGGCGACGCGGTGATGCAGCTCGCCCTCGGCGGTCTGGAGCTTTAAGACGCTCGATCCATACCTGGCCGGGTGGCGCAAGCGGGTTGTGCCTGCGCTCGGACACCTACTCGTCCGCATGATCACCAATGGGGCGGTAGACCGGATGGTGCGTGCCTGGATAGCTGACCAATGCTCTCGCTCGACGGTGAAGAACAGCATCGCTGTCCTGGCATCATCGACCGTAGTCCGGCCCGGGTCACCGGCTGGCAAACGTGAATACCAGCGCGCCGAAGACGAACTTGATGATCCCCGCTCTCTGGCCCTGCCCGACTGGGACGCCCTGGCCCAACTCGCCGCCGCATTGGTCGAACGGTCAGCTGACCATTACCTAGGTTGGGGTGAGGTCGTCATCTTTGCCGCGTGCACAGCTGCGCGGATAGGCGAGGTCTCTGGTGTCCGCCGGGCGGATATAGATACCCGGACCTGGATTTGGACCGTGCGCCGCCAAACCACGCCCGGCCCGGGCGGTCTGATCGACAAAGCCACCAAAGGCAAGCGAGCCCGCAAGGTACCAATCATCGAAGAGGGCCGCGAGCTGGTTACCCGCCGCCTCGACAGCATTAGCCCAGACCCGGGTGCCCGGCTTTTCACCGGCCCTCGTGGCGGCCGGATCACCACCGCGGTCCTGCGCGATGCGACGCACTGGGACCAGGTGGTCACCAAGCTCGGATACGACCACTTGCGGCGCCACGATCTACGGCATACCGGGCTCACCTGGATGGCCGACGCGGGTGTTCCGGTGCACGTCTTGCGCAAGATCGCTGGGCACGGCTCGTTAACCACGACGCAGCGCTACCTGCACCCGACGAACAGTCGATCACCGACGCTGGGGCCGCGCTGACCGCCCACCTGAGCGTCCGCCGGTCCCCAAATGGTCCCCAACTACGGGTCGTCTAAGTCATGATCCAGCTCGGAGCGCACACAAGAAAAGGCCCGCTGACCTGGGCACTTGCCCTGATCAACGAGCCTTATCAGCTGGTCGGGACGGCCGGATTTGAACCGGCGACCCCTTGACCCCCAGTCACCCCCCCGGTATCGCTGGACATCGCCCTGCAGGGCCCACTAGGCACTTGAACAGCCTAAACAGTGGCGTGGCGTGGCTGAGCGTGGCCCCAAGCCGGTCCACGTTGGCTCTTGGAATGGCTCTCCTCTGGTTTGATGCCGGGCCCGGAAAGGCAACGGGAGCGTGACGCTCTCATTTGCGTCCCATCTCATGATCATTGGCCCGACGCCGTCGAGGTTGGACGCCGCCACGCCGAGCACTTCCGGGCCCTGGCTGAGCCGGCGGACCGGTCCCTGCGCAGCCCGGGCCAGAACGAGTGGCTGGAGCGGCTGCAGACCGAGGCGGGCAACCTGGCCGCCATCGTGAACTGGTACCTGGCCCACGACCTGGGGCCTTTGCCACACCTGTTCGGGTCCTGTGGGAAGTTTGGACGCGGCGCGCCCGTGAGTGTGAGACCCGTCCGTGGGTCGAGCAACTCCTGCCCGCCGCCGGCATGCTGGACGCGCAGGACCGGGTCGAACTGGCTGGGTCACGGCTGTGCTTGCCGGCCGCACGAACTAGCAGCCATGCGCCGACGGCGCGCACTATTAGAGCTCGCTGCGGCACCCTGGGTATCCCTAATACGGCAGCAGCCATTCGCTATGTGGCCTGCGGCGATACCGGGCAGCGGAGTTCTGGGTTACCCGTTTGGGCGACGGCGGGGGGCGGGGTGTGGTGGCGGGAGGCGGGCCACGAAGTCGCGGATTACGTCGAATGTGGCTGCTGGGTTGTCGGTTTCAACGTGGTGCGCTGCGTGGGGGATTACCTCCAGGCGGGCGAGGCCATCGGGGATCGCGGCGACGATCTCCTGAGCGAGGCTTACCGGGATGAGCGGATCGTGCTTGCCTGCGATGACCAACGTGGGGCAGCGCACGTTCCGCAGCGCCGGGCGCAGATCTAGCGTGCGTGCCTCGCCGCGGTGGAAGTGCAGGCTCACCTCGGGGGATTGGATCCGCGCTGCCTGCGCGCGGGCCCACGCTGGGTCGGGGTTGCTGCGCCGCGACAGCAGCGGGCCGCAGATGCGTGCCCATTCGTCGGCGGTCTGGTCGCCGGGAGTTTCCAGATCCCGGCGCATGACTTCCGCGGCGTGGTCCCCGCCGATCTCGCGGAATCGCGCCACGACCTCTTCGGTGTCAGGGAAGCGGGCGGAGGTGGCCATCAAGATCAGCCCCGATGGGTGCCGCGGATGCGCCGCGGCGTACTGCTGCGCGACGAACCCGCCGAACGACCTGCCCAGCACCACCGGCGCCTGCAGGCCGGTGACCTCGCACAGTTCCTTGACATCAGCCGCCCATCGGGCAAGGTTCCACGTCGCGGGTGCGCCCCGGTCGCTGCGGCCGTGCCCGCGCTGGTCGGGAACCACAAGCTGCGCGATGCCCGCGAGCGGCGCGAGCGCGCAGCGCAACCCCGTGGCGTCCAGGCCGGGGCCGCCATGCAGCGCGAGCACGACCGGGCGGCGCCGCATCCGGTCACCGTCAACAACCCACTCAGCACCATAGGTTTCAAAGAAGATGCGGATATCGCCCACCTGGACCCGCACGCTGACCGCCTCCCAGGGTCGGCAGGGCGCAGCCGCCTGCCGATCATGCGTGTGTGAAGACAACAGGTCACGTCCGGCGGCGTGGTGTGTGAAGACGGCACCGCGTGATTCTCGGTCTGGACTTTAGGCGGTAATGGCGGTCAGCGTTACCTCCTCGGCCGGGCTGGTCCCGGCGATGGTGAGGCGGGACTTGGCGAGCACGTCGAGGCCGATGTAGCGGCGCATCTCGGTCCACTCGTCGTGCTGCTCGGCCAGGACGGCGCCGACGAGGCGGATCAGGGCGTCACGGGCGGGGAAGATGCCGACGACGTCGGTGCGGCGGCGGATTTCCCGGTTGAGGCGTTCTTGGGGGTTGTTGGACCAGATCTGGCGCCAGATCGCCTTGGGGAAGGCGGTGAAGGCGAGGATGTCGGCGCGGGCAGCATCGAGGTGAGCGGCCACTTGGGGGAGTTTGTCCGCCAGGGCGTCCAGGACCCGGCCGAACTGGGCATGGACAGAGTCGCTGTCGGGCTGGTCATAGACCGAGTGCAGCAGCGCCCGGACCCACCCCCACGCGCTTTTCGGCGTCGCCGACATCAAGTTCGCCGCGTAATGCGTTCTGCACCGCTGCCAGGACGCGCCAGGCAGCGTGGCGCCGATCGCCTCGGTCAGCCCGCGGTGCGCATCAGAGGTCACCAGGGCAACGCCGGACAGGCCGCGGGCGGTCAGGTCACGGAAGAAGCCCAGCCAGCCGGCGCCGTCCTCGGCCGAGGTGACGTGCAGGCCCAGAATCTCCCGGTAGCCCTCCGCGTTCACCCCGGTCGCGAGCAGGGCGTGCACGTTCACCGTCCGCCCGGCCTCGCGGACCTTCAGCACCAGCGCGTCCGCCGCCACGAAGGTATACGGGCCAGCGTCCAGCGGCCGGGTGCGGAACGCCCCGGCCTGCGTGTCGAGATCTTTGGCCATCTCGCTGACCTGAGACTTGCTCAGCCGGGTGATGCCCAGCGTCTCTACCAGCTTCTCCATCCGCCGCGTGGAGACCCCGAGCAGGTAGCTAGTCGCCACAACCGTGACCAGGGCAGCCTCGGCGTGGCGGCGGCGCTCTAGCAGCCAGCCCGGGAAGTATGACCCCTGGCGCAGCTTCGGGATCGCCAGGTTAATGCTCCCGGCCCGGGTGTCCCACTCCCGCCGCCGGTAACCGTTGCGGGTGTTCCGCCGCTCGTCGCTGCGCTCGCCGTAGCTGGCGCCGCAGACCGCGTCCGCCTCCGCGCCCATCAGCGCCTCAGCAAACGTCGTGATCATGGCCCGGAGCAGATCCGGGCTCGCCTGGGCCAGCTGCTCCTCCAGCCAGCCCGAAACATCGATACTGGGTCCTGCGGCCATCGCGTGGCTCCTCATCCTTGAGATCTTTGGTCGGAACTCAATGAGGATCACTCGGTGGCCGTCTCACATCACGACGCCACGCTCAGCAGCGGAACATCGAACACCACATCAGCGGACGCAACTCCTTACCGTCGGGCACGCAGCGGGCACGAGCGCATCGGCTAGCCACCGCACGGCGCAGACTTGACGGTGACCATGCCGATGGCTGGCCAGCAAGTGCGTGATGGAGTCTTCGCGCCGGAACCCATCATGCTGGCGAGCGACAGCGTTCACCCGATTGACATCACAGATCGACCATGCCAGCTTCTGTTGGCATGGTGCCTGGCGTGTACGACGCCTACCTTGCCGCGATGGCCACGGCTGCTGCGGCGCTCATCGGCCTGTTGTTTGTGGCTGTCTCGGTCCGAGACGACACGATCTTCGGGCCGAATGCCATGCCGGGCGGCGAAGCGCTGGCGATCACCGCTTTCACCGGCCTGGTGAACTCGTTCGTAGTCTCTCTGCTCGGGCTCATCCCCAAAATCAACATCGGCGAGCCCGCCGTGATCATGGCCGTGATCAGCATCGTCGCGATCGTCAGGCTCCAGCGTCGGCTGCACACTGGCAGAACCCTGATTGTGCTGGCCATCACGTTGCTTGCCTACGCGGCTCAGTTCGGACTCGGTGTGCTGCTGCTAGTTGATTCACATGACAGCGATCAGCTGATCAACCTGTCCATCATCATTTTCGTCACGCTGATTGCGTCGCTGCAGCGCGCGTGGTCGCTGCTCAAGGGGAAGCACGTGGCTAGCGCACGCGGTACCGCGATGACCGGGGATCACGACCCGCCGCACGGGCCCGACCCGGAAAGCTTTCGGCTGCACCCTTGGCTGCAAAAGCGGCGTGGCCGTGTTAGGTGAGTGTGTTGGCCGCGGACGCCTCCTTGCAATATGCGGCGTGCGGTGCGGGCATCGGGGTACCGCGGCAACGCCGAAGGGGTGATAACCGTGCTCGTCGTCGACGTTATCCTCGGAGCCGCGGTCCTAGTCTTCCTGATCTACAGGCAGCTGTCGGTCCGCCCCGTGAACGCCTCTGCCCTGCGGCTCTCTGCAGTCCTGCTGGTCATTGGCCTGCTTCAGACCTACCGGTTCCTGAGCCAGAATCATGCCCACCCGTTGACCTTCGCCGCCCTCGGCGGCAGCCTGGTGCTCGCGGCTATCTTCGGCGCGCTACGCGCCCGCACCGTCCGGGTCTGGCTGGACGACGGCCAGGCGTGGTCCCAGGGCAACTGGATGACCGCGGTCTTGTGGATCGCCTCCCTGGCCGCGCACCTGGGTTACGACATCCTGGTCGGACACGGGAACGGCATCCGGGGCCTTGGAGTCGCCACCATCGTTCTGTACCTGGCCATCAGCCTGGGCTTCCAGCGGGTCTTGGTGATGCAGCGTGCCCACAGGCTGCAGCTCGCCGGACCTGCTGCAGTGGCCGAGCCGGGCGGCACCGGCTAAAGGACATTGCGCACCGGTGCCTGGCCTCGGATGGCCGACGGCAGACCCGCTGGCTACTGGCCAGATGCGCCAGGCGGTCGCTAGTGCCGGAACAGGTAACGTTCGCCCCGTTGGTCACTACCTGCTGAGAGGCTGGAATGGCACGCCGACCGGGGCGTCAGGTTCATCCGCGCCGGGTGATGCGTGCCTGCCGGGACGCGCCGCACGTTAAGAGGGCGGCCCAGGCCTGGCTGGCCCTAGCACGGCGGGAAGGAAAGGCCAGTGACCACGCCAAAAGATCCGTTCGCGGTCGCCCTGCTGATCCTTGCCTCGGTCCTGGGCGTGGTGATCTCGTTCCTGGTTTACTGGTTGCTCAAGCTGATCGCCGACATCCAGACCTGGGTGTTCACCAGCCTGCCCAAGGGTGTGGGCTTCGATGGCGCACCACCCGGGGCGACGATCAGGTACCTGCCCGGGCGGGGAGGTCACTCGCCAGCTGACGGCTTTAAGCCGGGCGGCGTGGCGCAGGCCGCCGAGCTGCCGGGCATCTTGGTGGCGGTGGTGGCGAGTCTGGGGCTGGGCGCCGTGGTCGGGCCGGAGGCCTCGGCGATCGCCCTGGGCGGCGGGCTGGCGGTCCTGGCGGTCAGGCTGGCCAAGTGCGACATGCCCGCCAGCACCGCCGCGGTCTTCGCCGCGGTGGGGAGCTTCGCCGGGATCAGCACGCTGCTCGGGAACCCGCTGACCGGGGGCGTTCTTGCTGCTGGAGGCCTCCGGGCTGGGCGGGGCGATGGCCACCATCGTGCTGATCCCCGGCCTGCTCGGCGCGGGGCTCGGGTCGCTGATCTTCATCGGCCTGGACGCGTGGACCGGGTACGGCACATTCTCCCTGCGGGTACCGAACCTTCCCCCGTTCACGCACCTGGATGTGGGGATGTTCGGATGGGCGCTGGCGATCGGGGCGGCGGCGGCAGTGGTCACCTTCGGGATCAGGTGGCTGGCCCTGTTCCTGCGCCCGCACGTGGAGCGGCGGCTGCTGCTGCTCACGCCGCTGGCGGGCCCTCAATGCATAGAGCCATTGTGTAGGACGACACTGGGCGGATCCCGGCCTCCAGGTCGCGGTAGAGAGCCTTGAGCTTGTCTCTGACCTCGGTTTTGCTCCGGCCGGTTACCTTGCGCCGGATCCGGCGCTTGCCGTCTGCGGAGTAGCCCTGGGAGACCGCGCCCGTCCAGCAGTTGTTGGCCGCGTCGAAGTAGACCGAGTCCTCGCCATACCCGCGGCGGCGCGCGGTCGCTGCCATAGCGAGATGGTAACAGGATGGCTCTTGGTTTGGCTCTAGATGAGCAGCCCAAGCTCTGCCAACTGGCCTTCTACCAGTCGGGACGGCCGGATTTGAACCGGCGACCCCTTGACCCCCAGTCAAGTGCGCTACCAAACTGCGCCACGTCCCGTTGCAGCCGTCAGCCTACAGGACAACCGGGCCGGCTTCACCGCCGCGACGCCCGCCCGCAGCCCTGGCCCACGGCAGCCCCCAGGGACCCGCGGCGCAGCGACCGGTGCGGTCAGCCCGGCTAGAGCCTCAGTGGCTTGACCGGCGCGGCCACCAGCGACGGGTCGCTGCGCCAGTCCACCCCCGGGACGTCCACGTACAGCTCGATCTCGTTTCCATCCGGGTCGGTGATGTACAGGCTGTGCGTGACCGTGTGGTCGCTGGCCCCGACCACGTTGACGTCGCTGGCCTGGAGTGTGGCCAGCGCCGCGCGCAACTCGTCGTCACTGTCGCCCACCTTCAGGCCGAAGTGGTACAGGCCGACCCGCCGCCCGGGTGGCAGGCCCGCCGCGTCCTCCCCGACCTCGATCAGCAGCAGTTCGTGGTGGGTGCGCCCGGAAGGTGCGGAGAACGCCGCGGCGCGGAACGGCAGTGGCTCCTCGCCGGGCCCGCCCATGATCTGCCGCCAGCCAAGTACGTCCCGGTAGAAGGACGCGGAGCGGTCGAGGTTCCGGACGTAGAGGACCAGGTGGCCGAGTTCCTTGATTTCCATGTCGGACGCTCCACGAGAACGGTCTGGGCTGGCTGACGGTACTTGCGCCGCAAGCCTGCGGATTCCACATCAGATGACTGGCTTGCTCAGCCCAACCGATCAGCAACCCGGGGTATGCCCGCTGCCCCACCGCGGCTAACCACCACGCCGTGGCCGGCTAGGCCGTGTCCCGTGGACACGCCCTGGGGCGCCCGTCGCGATTAGCTGGCCGCCTCACCGGCTGGCCAGATGACGCTGAGCGTCCGCTCGGCCCATTCGTCCGGGATCTGCTGAGTCTGGACATACTGCGCGTACAGCGAGCCGATCAGCAGGCTGACGGCCGCGTCGATGTCCAGGCCGGGCCGCAGCCGGCCGGCCTGGATGCCGAGGGCCAGCGCCTCGCGCAGGCGTTCCCGCAACGGCTCGTCCAGGCGCCGCCGGAACTGTTCCAGCAGCTCAGGATTGCGGCGTTCCTCGGCCAGGATCGTGCCGAGGACGGCCATGCCGTTCCGCCGGGCCAGATTGCCCCGCAGGCTGCCCAGGATGGCCAGGGCGTCGGCCCGCGGGTCGCCGGTCGGCGCGGGCAGCGGCTCGGGCCGGATCGCGTTGATCCCGGCCATGGCCAGCTGCAGCTTGGTGCGGAACCGGCGGCGCAGGCTCGGGGGAGTGGTGCCAGCCGCGGCCGCCACCCCTTCCATGGACATCCCGGCAAAACCGCGCTCGGCGAGATGCCGCGCGGCGGCCCGGCTGATCGCGGTATCGAGGGTGATGTCCCGGGGGCGTCCAGGGGACCGGCCCCGGGCCGCCCGCTCCGGGGAGCCGTTACCCGCCATCGCCCAGTGTGCTATCTGCATCGCACCGTCCCGCTCGCTGCCTGGTTCTTTACGAAGACCGCCGCGGGGCGCCACCTCGTTACAATCCGGCCCCAACTACATTGGCCTGGCCGAAACGCATGCGCGAGCCCGCTACCAGCGCCGATACTCACCTCTGTGATCGGCGACGAGTTCCCGGCCATCCTGGCCGCCGCGCAGGTCGGCCGGGAGGACGCCTTCGCCGCCTTGTGGCGGGACGGCAACCCCGCCCTGCTGCGCTACCTGCGGGTGGCCGCGCCGGAAGCTCCCGAGGACGTGGCCTCGGAGATCTGGGTGCAGGTGGTCCGCGGCCTGGCCGGCTTCCAGGGCACGGAGCCGGACTGGCGGGCCTGGCTGTTCACGATC
>Ga0207665_10001881_pt1 | contig 14146 bp, 13 predicted proteins | sample LARL112metaG_FD_184351 | JGI IMG/M metagenome (GOLD analysis project Ga0207665, IMG submission 184351) | Corn, switchgrass and miscanthus rhizosphere microbial communities from Kellogg Biological Station, Michigan, USA - LAR L11-2 metaG... | ecosystem: Host-associated > Plants > Roots >...
AGCGTGCGCTCGGCCAGCAAGGCCTTGGCGCGCTCGATGCGCCGGCTCGTGAGATACCGGTGCGGCGGCATGCCGAACGACTGCTTGAACGCGCGGGAGAAATGGAACGGGCTCAGCCGCGCTTCTCGAGCCAAGGATGCGAGCGATATCTCGTTGGCAAGATGCGCGTCGATGTACTGCGCCAGCTTCTTCTGCTGCCAGGCGGGCAACCCTCCGCGTAGTCCCCGGTCGGCGGTCGAGCCGCCATCGTTCACGCGCATGAGCTCGTGCGCCAGGGCGATGCCGAGCGCGTCCACATAGATGCTCTGGGATCGGCATGGATGCTCGAGCTGCGCCTTGAGCTTCAGCACGGTCGTCCAAACGTCGCCGTCGAAGAAGAACAATCGCGGCCGGAAGTCGATTTCGGCGAAGCCGAGCTCGGCGAGCAGCGGGCTGCGCGGGTCGATGTAGAGGAACGTGCTGCGCAGCAGGCTGCGCGGTTTCTGCCAGCCGTAGAACCGGCGCCCCGCCGGGACGAACGTCATCTTGTGATTCCATTCGCGGCGGTTCGATCGCGGCAACCCGTCGAGCAGCGTTTCGCCGTCGTCGCGCTCGGCGCGCTCGGATGCGATGAGAAGGTGCCGCGGTCCCTTGAATTCGTAGTCGAACGGCTCATGCCGAATGACGTCGACCTGCTCGGGTCGGATCAATCCCCAATCGGCGCCGTGGCGCGGGGCGATCGCCGGCGGGGTGAGCGCAACCTGCGGCATGCTTGTCGTCGAAAGAGCGAGGTCAGTCACGGTCCGTCTCTTGTGCGCTTACCCTACCAGTCTACCCTCGGAGCACCCTCGCCTAAGGATCGCGCCGTCGTAGCGGCGTTCTGTGTCTTTGGCCTTCACTGGCGCGGCGCGTGATCGCCTTGCGCAGCTCGACGCCGGCCGATCCGTCCGCGGGATATCAACATTCCGCAAGATCGAGACAAATCGGCAAAACCGCGCAAGCCTCCTCGTCGATACTCGAATACGCTCCGCACGATCTCGAATGGGGTTTGCCCACGATGGCGCGCGGGCGACCACGGCGAGATCCCGCTTCGAATCGTGTCCGATTTGAGGCGCGCGGATTCAACTTTAGTTGCGCATGCAGCCGCGACGGAGAGCGCACAATGCCAGTGGCTGAATCCATGGCAGGGCCGGGGTTTAGCCCTCCGCTTGGGATGATCGACATGGACGCAAAGCAACCGGTCAAAATTCGCCTCGCGCGCCGCTTCGGCGTGCCGCCGCGGCGCGTCTTCGAAGCCTGGACCGACTCGAAGGCGGCTGGACGATGGCTGTTCGGCGCGGGCGCAAGCATTTGCGTGGAAATCGATGCCCGCGTCGGCGGCTGGTTCTACGTCGCAGGGCGACGCAACGGCGCGATGGCCGAGTACGTGGGCGAATATCTCGAAGTCGTGCGGCCGCACCGACTGGTGTTTGCGCTGCTCGCCGAGAAATATTCGCTTAATTTCGAGCAGGTGACGGTTCTATTCGATCCGCGTGGAACGGGATGCGAGCTCAGCTTGATCCACGAGACGCGACTGGAATTTGCGCAACAGGCGCAGCGCGACTGGGCCAAGGTTCTCGACCGCCTCGCCGGCATGCTCACCGCGAGCGGTCGCGACGCAGCCTGAAATCCTGTGCCTTGATCGCCGCTACACGCGACCGCGTAACTTACGCCTGACTATTCGCAGCCTCCGCCACGACCCACAAACGAAACGCCCGCATGGCATCGCTCTCCGCCTTCGACTTGAGCGACGTGAGCCAATAGCTGCCGATCGATACCTCGAGATCGAACGGCTGGACCAGACGGCCCAATGACAATTCCCCGTTCGAACATGGCAACAGGTAGGAGCGCGACGCCCGCGCCTTGCGCCGCCGCTTCGGCCCTGCCGTCGGCAAGGGCTCGCAAAGCTCGGCATTCTCTGACGCCGCTGACGCGCTAAACGAGCGACGCTTTCGCTCGGGAAAATCGGCTCGACGGCGGTTTGCTCAGGCGCTTCTTTACGGTGGCCGATTGCGGGCAGGAACACGTATTCAATGCGGATCGTCGCGCTGGCGATCATCGTCTTGCTTCGCCGCGGTCGGCTCATCGAAGCCGTGCCGGCTGCTGTAGAAGGCAAGCGCCATCAGGCCGCAGCCGATCACCAAGCCGAAGATGACGCCGACGCCCAACAGCGCGTAGCCCCAATCCGGCAATTCGATGCCGCCGGAGTGGGCGGTCCACCCCTCGTAGAAGAGGTATGCGGAGGCGACGAGCAGCACGCAAAGGACAAGGACCGCGATCCAGCCGCCGGGCATCTGTCATTCCTCGCGTATCAGCACTGGATTTCTCCCATCGCTGCGTCGTTGGCAAGACCAGGGTTGAAGAAAGACCCGGCTTAGAGAGCCTGACTGAACACCGGCCTCAACGCCCCTCCCGCGCTGCGTCCGCGCGCCGGTGGAACTTGGCGCAGGCGCGGTTGCGCATCGGGGATGGCGTCCCTATTTGGGCGACGGAGGACGCCCATGACCAACAGCTACGCCCGCGACAGCTACGCCTACGGGTTCGATTTCACGCGCACGCGCACGCGCGAGGAGCGCGTCGCCCGCCTCGATGTGCTGGCGAATCTGCTCGACACGGCGTTCATTCTGCCCGGCACCAATGTGCGCTTTGGCTTCGATGCGCTGATCGGCCTCGTGCCGGGCATCGGCGACGCGATCACCACCGCGATCTCGCTCTATATCGTGCTCGAGGCGCGCCAGCTGGGTGCGCCGGCTCATCTCATCCTGCGCATGCTCGCCAATGTCGTCGTCGATGGGTTCGTCGGCGCGGTGCCGCTCGTCGGCGACGCGTTCGACGTGCTCTGGCGTGCCAATCGCCGCAACGTCTGGCTCTTGCGCGAGTGGCTGGCGCGGGAAGACGCGTATTGGCGGCGCGGATAGTTCGCGCTGCTAGCCGTCTTTCTTCGGCTGGATCTTTTGCTGCACGGTCGGTTGCGGCAGCATCTGCCGGTCGTTGAACTCGCGCTGCGCCGCCTCGTAGTCGTGCACGCGCTGGCTTGCCTGGTTGTTGAGCTTTTGCGCCATGGTGAGCAGCGCCGCGCGCGTGCGCGCATCGGTGGTCGCATGCGCCAGCGCCAGGCACTGCGCTGCGGTCTCTTTCAGCTCGTCTCTTCTGTCCGCCACGGGCTAAAGCCTTCCGCCGCTGGCAATCCCGACGCGCCCGGGAGCCGGGCTTTGGCGAGTGTGCCAGCACAGGCGCACCGCCGCTGTGACCGGCATCACACACGCGCCGATTAGGGAACGCCGAGAGTCCTGGCGCGCGAGGTTCCTGGCGCGATCGCAGTCATGCGCGTTTTGCGCATCGATGCCGCGCAGCAGATGAGAAGAACGCGAGCCGCCCACGTGCTCGGCATCAAGCCGATCGTGCCGGCCGGCACCCACACGGGCGCGGCGATCGCCGCGCCGCGACTAAGATGGAACGGCGATGCTCGCCGCTAGGACGTCAGTGCGCCCTGTTCGCTGAGTCGCCGGCGATCAAGCGCCGACAAGCCCGGCAGCGGATCGCCGAAGAACGCAGCCGTCAGGCTTTGGTGCTCGCGCAACTCTTCGCGGCGATCACGCTCAGCCAATGCCAAAGGATCGGGCCGAAAACTCGACGCGAGCGGCGCAAGCGAAACGTCGGTAAGCAATCTAGCCATTTTAGTCTCCCCCGTCTGACCTCCCATGCCGCAGCCCTAGGGCACGCCAGCACATTGGCCAAACGGAGGCGCTCGCCTGTCGCAATTGGGACCAAATCGGGGAGGCAAAGACGCGCCACACCGCTCTTTTTTGTCTCGCGCTGGGCTCTTGTTGAGGAGCATCGCAGCGGGAGACGCGTGCACGTGTTTCGCCAGCTCGGCTGCGCCGCGATGCGTCTCAAAGGATGCGGACGCAAGACGGACTCGCCCTCATCCTTCGAGACGCGCACGCCTGTTCGCGCGGGCCGGCGCCATCTCGCGTGCGCGCTGCTCAGCATGAGATCGCTTTCGCTGCGCTCCATCGAAGCTCCGATCCAAGCAACATTCCTCACGAGGGTGCACCGCGGAAAAGATAAACATCCATTCATCGAGAATCTTTTTTGAACGCGGAAACCGAAGCTTTGCGAGGGGATTGTCTCCCGGGGAGGCCCCTTCTCAGGAGAAAAAGATGCGAATATTCGCAGTTGTCTTAGGGGCCGCGGCAGCCTTCGCCGTCGCCGCCCCCGTTGCGGCCGATCCTGCGATCGGCAGCATGAAAGTGGCGCAAGCGCAGGACTCCGGCTCCCAGTCGGGCTCCGGGATGGGCGCGAAGCAGCAGGGCAGTTCGGGCGCGAGCCAGAACCAAGGCAGTTCCGGGAGCCAACAGGGCAGTTCCGGCGGCAGCGCGGGCGAGCGCGGCGGCGGCAACGCGGCGAACCGCGAATCGTCCGGCGGCGGCGCGGCGACGCGCAGCCACACCGAAAGCACGAGCCGCACGACGGTGCGTGAGCGCTCCGGCGGCGCGCGCACCGCGATCCGCGGCGGCAGCCGCACTACAGTCGGCGTGCGGTCCGCCGCGAGCGACGACGTCGTCATCAGGCGCAATAGATACCGCCGTCACGTGTACGCCGAGCCCTCAACGACCATCATCAGGAAGAAGCGGTACGTGAGGTATCACGAGCCGTCGAGTTCGGTCATCATCCACAAGCGCCGGGCCGGCGTGGTGGTCGGCGGCGGGACCTCGACGCGCACCAGCGTGCGAAGCCGCACGACGGTCGGCACGTCAAGCACGACGCGCGGCGGCTCTGCTACGACGCGCGAAAGCGTGGGTGCTAGCGGCAGCGCGCGTCAGGGTTCGTCTGGCCAAGGCAATGCCGGCACGTCCGGTCAAGGCAAGGCCGGCGCGGGCTCATCGACTAACGGCGGCTCCGGCCAGACCGGCCGTGCGCCCAGCGGCGGCGGTTCAGGCAGCAGCGGCAGCGGCGGGAGTGAATCGACCGGCGGCCGGCAGCAATAACCCGGCGGCTCGATCGCAGGACAGCGCGCGCGGCGGTCATCCCGCCGCGCGATGCGCATTTGTTGTCTTTGATGCTAACCGCGCCGTTCGCCGCTGAGCGTGCGCGCTAACAGCGAGAGCGCCATACGGCGTCACATCCGGCCCAGGCGCTTCGAGGACTTCACCCGCACATAGGTGCCGGTGAAGCTCACGTTGAGACCGCCGCAGCCGCGATTGTCCTCGACCACGAGATAGCGGCCGTAGAGATCGAGCTTCGCGGCGCAGGCGTCGGGCGCTTGATCCTGCGACGGCGGAAAGGCGGATCGATCGGGGTCGTAGCCGATGGCGAGCGTCTGACCGCGCGGCCGACCAGTGCCGCTGAGTTCGCCGACGTGAACTCCGCCCCGTCGCACGCGCTCCGGATCGTAGCTTCCCCACATCGCGTTGCCGGAAACCTCGACCTCGTCGCCGCGCGACTTGATGACGATCTGCGCTTCCCGGTCGCGCTGCCAGTTGCCGTCCCATTGCCGCGCCGGCGCAGGGGCGGCAGGCACAAGCTCGAGCGACGCGCGCGGCAGCCAGCCGCGCGTCTCGGTGCCGCCCTGCGACTTGAAGAAGGCACACAGATACGGACCGTCGGTCGGATCGACCAGGACCTCGTCGCCGGGCATGACGTAGGCCCGAAGCCTGCAGGCGCTCGCGGCAGACGGGCAGGCTGAGGCGCGCGCGTTGGCGCCGGCGACGAAGTAAACGCGCGGATCTTTGGTTGCGACGCGTGCCGGCGCGACCTTGTTCAATTCGCAACCGGCGGGACCCGCGTGCGCCGTGCTCGCGAGGCAAGCGAGCATGATCGCCGCCGAGAGGACCTGCCTGGAAAAATGCATGGGCGCGATGTTGCGTCGCCCAGGCCGATGGGGCAAGCCTGAAGTTGCTTTGCGCCGAAGCGTCGTCACGAGCTTCGCGGATGATGACGACCGAGGGGTCATCTCGCCCCGCCATTCGCATGGGGATAGTCGATGCTCAAATATGCGCTTGTCTTTATCCTCGTCTTTGTCTTTGTGGTCGCCGGCATGTTCGGTCCGCCGCGCGTCGAGGCGCAGACGGCCGCGCCCGCGCAAGCGGCCGCGCCGCCCTTCAATCCCGGCTTCGCCGACCTGATGAACACGCTGGTGCAGCCGCGCCATGCCAAATTAGGGCTGAGCGCGCGCGAGCAGAACTGGGCGCTCGCCCGCTACGCGGCGCACGAACTCAAGGATTCGCTCGACAAGATCGCCCGCTGGCGGCCGCGCTTCCGCGAGCAATCGGTGCCGGACATGATGGAGGCGACAACGGGCGAGCCGATCAAAGCCGTCGAAGCGGCGATTGAGGCGCGCGACCTCGGCAAGTTTAACGCCGCTTACGCACGGTTGACCGAGGGCTGCAATTCTTGCCATGCCGCGCTCAACCACGAGTTCATCGTGATCAAGGAGCCCGACCGCTCGCTCTTCGGCAACCAGGATTTCCGGCCGGCAAAATGACGGGCCATCAAGCCCCTTACCCGCATTGTTTATTGATCGCCGCCGCCGAAGTACCGACTCGCGTCGCGCAGAAGCTGCGAGCGAATGAACGGATCAGGATCGACGCCGAGCACGATGGAGCTCGGCTCTCCGCATCTCGTCCAACAGACGACGTGCGATGCCGGCGTGTTGCGGGGCACACCCGTCATGATCGGAGCCGCTCGCTGCCCGAAATAGGCGCGGGGCTGCTTGCTTTGCGGGCGTCCGCGGGCGAAGCGAGCACGATGGCGAGGCCAAGCGCGGAGAGCGGTAAGCCCACCCAGAGCAACGTCAGCTTCGTGTCGGGGAAGCGCATGGGGTCCCTCCCTGCAGCCCCGTCCCGTACCCCGCCAATATGATGGAACCGCCGCGGGCAGAAGCCAATGCGCGCTTTCGTCACGATCGGCGCGTGTCGGCCGTGCCGATCCTCCCAATCCGGCTGAGCCAGCGGCCAATTTCACCGGTTGTGCGGCGCCAGCCCATGGCGGTTGTTCCGCTTGCCGGAACCGGAACCTCGTGCTCGATCCGAGCCTTAGCGGGCGTGGCCAGGCCGGGGATTTTGCCATCATTCAGCCAAAGCGATTGCGCATCATCGCTTCATCCGATCAGGGAGGGGGCTCACGTGGTACCAGCACGCCGATTTGCTGCTGCGAGGGCATGGTTGCCGGTCGCAAGCGCATGTTTCGCCGTCATCGTCGCGGCGCCCGCCCGCGCCCAAACTCAAGTTAGCAACTGCGAAGAGGCCGCCGAGATCGCGGTCTTGTCCTCGCCGCTCGCGCCGTGGAAGGGCGCGCCGTTGCGCGTCGTCGTCGCCGCGGAGAAGCCGCTCGACGGCGAGCTTTCGCTGATCGCGCCCGATGGCAGCGTCGCGGCCAAATCGGCCGAGCGCCACGGCGGTCCGCCCTATTTCTGGTTCGCCGAAGTCGCCACACCGGCCGCCGGCACCTGGCACGCGAAGCTTGCGCGCGAGCGCGCAGGCGCCGAATGCGGCCCGATCACGCGAGACATCGCCGTGCGCGCCGCCGAGCCGCCGCGGCCGGGGGGGACCGAGGGCAGCCTCTGGCCCGTGCGCAACAGCTGGAATCGTGAAACCGAAAACCTCTACTCGGCCTGGATCGAGAAGCTCTTCGATGCGCCGATCGAAGCCACGCTCTCATGGAAGGCGCTGCATGAGGTGCTGCGCGATCGATCGCGCAATTTCCTGTTCAATCACCTCGGCCTGCGCGAAGACTCGATGGGGATGATCGTTCGCCCCGACTGCGCCGATCTTCCCTACTTCTTGCGCGCCTATTTCGCCTTCAAGATGGGCTTGCCGTTCGGGTACACGAAATGTACGCGCGGCGGCGGCGGCGAGGGGCCGAAATGCCACGGATGGTGGAACATTCAGAATCTCGAGCCGCCGCCCGTGCCCGAGCCTCCGCCCGAGCAAAGGATCGCCGCGCCCACCGGCGTCATGGACGTGTTTCGCCCGGCGGCGGTGATGGCGCAGCCGGTCGCGCCTGCACCGAGCAGATTGGCGTCGCTGAAGCGGCTCGGCCTCGCCGCCGGATTTGGCGAGTACTTGCGCTCGGCCGTCGCCGATGGCGTGCATTCCGGAACCGGGCGAACGGCGTTGAGCGACGACAACAGCGATTATTATCCCGTGCCGCTCAACGAGGAGACGCTGCGCCCGGGGACCGTGTACATCGATCCCTACGGCCATGTCCTGGTGCTGGCGAAGCGCGTGGCGCAGTCGGACGACGCCGCGGGCCTGTTGCTCGCCGTCGATGCGCAGCCGGACGGGACGGTCGCGCGCAAGCGTTTCTGGCGCGGCAATTTCCTGTTCGCGCAGGATCCCGCGCTCGGCGGACCTGGCTTCAAGCGCTTCCGCCCGATCGTGCGCGACAAGAACGGCGGCTTGCGGCGGATGACCAACGCCGAAATCGCCAAAGACACCCAGTACGGCGACTTCTCGCTTGATCAGGCGCGGCTCGGAATCGAAGAGTTCTACGACCGCATGGATGACGTGATGTCGCCTGCGCCGCTCGATCCGTTGCGCGCCATGAAGGAGGCAATCTCGGCGCTCGAAGAGCAGGTCAAGGCGCGCGTGACCTCCGTCGAGAACGCGCGCAAATTCCAGGGCAGCGGGCGCGATGCCGAGATGCCGGACGGGGCGGCGATCTTCGAGACCACCGGCGCGTGGGAAGATTTCGCCACGCCCGCGCGCGACTTGCGTCTGTTGATCGCAATCGACGTGGTGCGCACCTTCCCGGACCGCGTCGCCCGCCGAACCGAGCGCTACGCGATGCCGAAGGGCAAGACCGTCGCCGAGGTGAAGGCCGAACTCGAGAGCGTGCTCGCCTCGGAGCTCGCGGCACGCAAGTTCGCCTATGCGCGCAGCGACGGGTCTCCCTGGACGCTCGCGCTCAAGGACGTGCTCGACCGCGCGGCGGATCTCGAGATGGCCTACAACTTGAACGACTGCATGGAGCTGCGCTGGGGCGCGCCGGACAAGAGCGCCGAGGCCGCAACCTGCCGGCGGCACGCGCCGTCGACGCAGCGCGCGAAAATGATCGACTATCGGAGCTGGTTCCACGAGCGGCGCCGCCCGCCGCGCGCCTAGCACGGTCCAGCAGGCTCGATCTGCTCCCTCTCCCACCGAACTCGGGTTTACCCGAGTTCGGCACTTTAACTCGGCCGAAGTCGGATAAATCCGACTTCGGCTGGGAGAAGGATGGGGTGAGGGGTTACGCTCTTTCGATAGCTCTGTACCCCTCTCCCCAAACGGGGAGAGGGAACGCACCGAAATCGTTGCGCTGTTATCGACCCCTCATTGTGAAACTGCTTTCGCCGCCAGCGCGCCCGGAACGGGCGCAGCCGTACTCACCTCATTGCGAGGCCTGCGCGTTGGACCGCATCGGCGTTTTCGATCGAATCCGCCGCGAACAGCTTGCGGAATGCTTCGCCCGGCAAATAGCGCCCCTCGACGTTGAGCCTCGTGGCGATGGCCTTGTATTCGTCGCGCGCGGTTGCCTGCGCGCACGCGCTTTCCAGGGTGCCCAGCGCCGCCGGTGAGGTGCCGGCCGGAGTGATCAAGCCGCCGGCGGTGAACGATGCGGCGGGATAGCCGAGCTCGGTCATCGTGGGCACGTCGGCGAGCGCGGGAATGCGCGCGTCCGACAGCGCGGCCAGGACCGGCAAATTGCTCGCCGCCGCAACCGCCGGCGTTTCCGTGATCGCCATCACGGTCCCGCTGAGCAGTGCCTGCGCCATCGGTCCGGCGCCGGTGAACGGCACGCCAAGCCCGTCGGCGCCGATCGCCTTGAGCACCGCAAGCATGCCGAGATGCGGTTGGCTGGCGAGTCCCGCATGGCCATAGATGAGAATTTCCGGCTTCGCCTTGGCGAAGGCGACGAACTCGCCGAAAGACTTGAACGGGGCCTGCGGTCCGGCGATCAACACATAGGGCGCGAAATAGGTGAGGCAGACGTAGCGGAAGCTCTCCATGGCGTAGGGCAGCTTTTGCACGTGCGGCTGCGCAGTGAGCGGATTGTTCGGCGTCAGCGCCAGCGTGTAGCTGTCGGGCGCGGCCCGGCTCAGCTCGATGAGGCCGAGCGTGCCGGCGGCGCCGGGCTTGTTGATGATGACCATGGTCTGGCTCAGCGCCTTTGACATTTCGTTCTGCAACGCGCGCGCCATGATGTCGGTGTTGCCGCCGGGGGGAAACGGCACGATCACGTTGACGGGCCGGCTGGGATAGCTCTGCGCCAGCGCGAGGGGTGCGACACTTGGGAGGATCGCGGCGCCGAACAAGTCTACGGCGACTGCGCCGCCGAGAAGGCCGATGACGACGAACCGTTTCATGCGCGGCGGTGTCGCGTGCGCGCGCAAAAATCGATATGCGCCAATGGGCAGCTCATATCCCCAGCGCCAGCTCCGCCCAATGCAATACGGGTCTGCTGTTCAGAAACGCCATGACGCCGGGCTCGATCGTCGCCGGTCGGTCGTGCGGGGCGATCGCCGTGGCGACGATCATGTCGCAGCGATCGTTGAATACGATGGATATCGCGGAGTTGGCGGGCCGACGAGGAGCGGTAATGGCGTAGGCGCGGCTGCGACCCTTCATCCAGCCGACCGTGATGGGCCGGCCGGCGCCGAAGGGCGAAACCTCGCCGTTGAGGAGATCGAAGTCGCTCATGCGATCGAGGTCCTCGTCATCGGCGACGCCGGCTGCGCAGTTGCAGGCGCCGAGCTTGGCACGCAGGTAGAGCTTAAGATCGGCACCGCAGTCGGCCGCCTTGCAGGCAAACGCGCGGCCCGTTCCCCATTGGTCGAGGGGGAACGGCCAGCTCACCTCGGTCCAGATCGCACGGGCGGCGGAGGTGTCGCCCGTCACCTTGTCCGCGGCTGGGGGCGCGGCAAGCGCCAGATATCCGGCGATCGCGCCGGCGACTCCCGCCGTCAGCGCGAGCGCCAATCCCGCGGACTTGAACACGCCTTCTCTCCACCGTCCTCGCGGCGATTCCCCTTATCGCGCGCTTTTCGCGACGTATTCGCGAGCCTGCGCGATCTGCGGGCGAACCGGATCGGCAGCCTCGGTGAGCGCGACTGCCGCCGCGTAATGCTCTCGCGCCTTGGCGGCGTCGCCCGACTTTTCCGCCGCAGCCGCCGCGCCGAGCGTGGCGCCGAGCCGGTGCGGCTCCTTGTGTAACGTTGCCTCGAAGGCGGCAAGCGCTTCCTTGGCCATGCCTCGCTCGAGCAGCATCGTGCCGTAAAGCTCGCGCGCCGGCGTGGGCACGCCGGGCGTGACGGGATGCTTCTCGGTCCTGTCCTCGGCATCCGCCGCCGCGCTCATGGCCTTCAACGCCTCGTCGTACTTGCCTTCGGCATAGAGCAGCCAGGCGGTCGCAATCTGCGACTGGATATCGACCTGCTCGGCCCAATACGCGTCCTTGGCCTGGCGCAGCTTGTCGCGCAGTTCGGCGAGGTTGGCGATCTCGGCTTTGGCCGCGTCGGGATTGCCGGAGCGCGCCGCACCAAGCGCGCGGGCGAAGTGGGTCATCGCTTCGGCGTGGGGCAACGGAGTGGACCTGACCGGGAGCTGCGCCGCCGCGCTCCAATCGCCGCGCTCGACCGCGTAGCGGGCGGGGCTCACGGATAACGCATAGGGCCCGGCGACGAACGTCTCCGCGAAGCCGGAAATTCCCCGCATCTCATTGATCACCGCCTGCGCCTTCGCATCCTGCCCGGTCTGCAGATAGGCATAGACGAGATAATCCATCGCGTGCAGCTCGTCGTTGGCTTCATTGCTGGCTTTCGCTGACCGCGCCGCCTCGCTGTTCGAGCCGATCGACTCCTTCCAATAGCCGACCCGGGTGAAGATGTGCGACGGCATGTGCTGCGCGTGCGGCGCTGCCGGCGCGATCTGCGAATACCGCTTGGCCGCGTCGAGCCCTTTCTCCGCCAAGGCCGGCGTGTCGTAGAGATGGATCAGGTAATGAGCAACGCCGGGATGGCGCGGCTGGCGCTGGAAGATCGGCTCGAGGATGGCAGCGCCCTTGAGCTGCATCGCATAGGTCTTGTCGCTCGGCGGGGCCGCGACATTGAGCTCGATGGCGTAGAGAATTTGCGCTTCGTCGTCGTTGGGATAAGCCTGCGCCACGCCTTCCATGGCCTTGAGGTAGGCGAGCACGCGGGTGCGATGATCGACCTTGTCGAAATCAGTGTAGAACGCGGACATCGCGTTGATGAAATCGCGCTCGCGTTGGGTCTTGGCGCCGACCGCCTTTGCCTTCTCGATCGCCGCCAGGCCGAGCGGAAGATTGCCGACCGGCGGCGGCGCGTGCGGATTGTTGAGAAGACTGAGCGCAATGCCCCAATAGGCGATGCCGCAGTCCGGATCGGCCTTGAGTACTTCCTCGAACAGTTCCTTCGACTCGCGATACCAGAACGAATGCTGATAACGCATCGCGCGATCAAAACGCCGCTGCGCAACCTCGTTGCAGGACGTATCGAAATGCACTGTGCCCAATCGCTGGTCGCTTTCGTCCTGCGCGAATACAGGTTGCGGGAATGCGATGCTGGCCATGATCGAAGCACAAGCGACGGCGAACGCTGACCTGATCATCGGACATCTCCCTATCCGCGTCGTTGGTTTGGGCCGATCAAGCGACGGCTTTGCGAATCTATCAGATGCGACCTCACCCGACAATTCGCTGCGCGTTTGCCGCCTTTGCCCACGCTTCCACCTGCCATCATTCACGAAGCCTATGCACGCGGCGCCATGACCGTTGCAGGAGAACATCGCCATTTTCCGCCCGGGGCATCAATCGGACGCCGGCGACGGCACGGCGCGGCCGAGGGCGAATTGCCCAACCGGCCCCTCGACGTGAAAGTCGATGCCGGTCATTTTCGCGAAGACGTCCAGATTGGCGATGCCGATCGCGCAGCCGCCCAGCCCCATATCGGTCGCCATGAGGTAGAACGTCTGCATCAGCGCGCCGGCGTCCTTCAGGATCAGTGAGAACGCGATCGAGCTGTACTTCCACGACACACGACCGAAGCGTGCGGCGATGGTGATCAGGATCTGCGGCACGGCAGGCGCGCCCATCGCGAACTGAGCGCCCCGCAGCTGCGCCTCGAGCTTCTGCACCGGCACCGTGATCGGAACCAGCGCGTGGGCGCCGGCGTCATAGTGATAGAATCCGCGCGCAAGCCCTTCGCACGCGTCGACGGCGAGATAAAGCTCGAGCTCGTAGCTGCTGCCCGCCGACGGATAGGGCCTGACCGCGTACTCCACCGCCGGGCTCGCATCGTCGAACCGATCCTCGAATCTCGACTGCACTCGCGCGGTGCCGTCAAGAAAGCGCGCAAGCTCGGCCACCGTAATCGGCCGCCGCTCGTCGAAGCTGCGCGTCGAATGGCGCTCACGCAACAGCCTTGCCGCCGACGACATCGGCTGCGATTGGCCGCGCGGGGCGAACTCGTCGAGACCGATGGCCTTTCCCGGCCAGCGCGGCCGCACCGCCGGCAGCGGCGCCATGACATCAGCATATGGATAAACGCCGCCGAGCGGATTGGCGTGCCGCCCTTCGGTGCTGCGCGCGTGGAACAGGAGATCGTGAAAATCCCAAAGCACGAGGTTGTCGTCGCCCTCGGCGAGCCGCGGGCCGCCGTCGCGAGCGGGATCGACCTTGAAAAGAATTTGGCAGTCGACCAGCAGTGCGAGGAGCTCAAGGCCGGGAAACGCGTCCTGCCGACGCAGCTGCTTGATCGTCTGCGGCGTGGCGAGCGCGGCGAGCGCGCTTGCAATCCTTGCATCGCAAATCTTGAACAACGCGCCGGCGAGGGGGGATTCCAGCACCATGTCGTTGCCGCGCCGGCGCATATAGGCAAAGCGCGACAGCACGAGAACATCGGAATTGCCGAGCGGCGGCGTTCGCGGCCAATAGTCGGGAACCTGCGGTTCGATCACGACTTGCGCCGTGCCGTCGCGGGAGCGGCCGAGGCGGTACTCCAGTAGCCCGTGCCTGGCCAATCGCCGGACCAGTTCATCGACCTCCTTGTCGACGCTGCGGCGGCGGGAGGCGAGGGCGTGGAGCGGTAAGCCCGTGCGCAGCGCCTGCGCGCGGTCCGCCGCGGCCG
>Ga0207665_10001882_pt1 | contig 14144 bp, 12 predicted proteins | sample LARL112metaG_FD_184351 | JGI IMG/M metagenome (GOLD analysis project Ga0207665, IMG submission 184351) | Corn, switchgrass and miscanthus rhizosphere microbial communities from Kellogg Biological Station, Michigan, USA - LAR L11-2 metaG... | ecosystem: Host-associated > Plants > Roots >...
CGACGCGCACGTCACCATCGAGACGCCCGCCGGCCTCGTGACCTGCCGGGTGCGCGCGCGGGCGGGGGAGCCGACCTCGGTGACGATCCGCAACGTGCCCGCGTTCTCGGTGGCCCTCGACCGGACGGTGGAGGTCGACGGCGTCGGACCGGTGCACTTCGATCTCGCCTACGGCGGCCACTTCTACGCGCTGGTGGAGGCGGCCCCGCTCGGACTGGCCCTCGAGCCGAAGGAGGCGCCGCGCCTCGTGGAGATGGGCGAGCGGGTGCGCCTCGCGATCGAGGCGAGCGCGCCGCTCGTGCATCCCGGGATGCCCGAGGCGCGCGGGCTGCTCTACGTGCAGTTCTTCGAGCCGGCGCATCGACCCGACGCGCTCTACCGCAACGCGGTGGTGGTGGCCCCCGCCGGCCTCGACCGCTCGCCCTGCGGCACCGGCACCTCCGCGCGGCTCGCCAACCTCCACGCGCGCGGCCGGCTCGGGGTGGGGGACGCCTTCGGCCACGAGTCGATCATCGGCTCGCTCTTCACCGGGCGCATCGCGGGGCTGACCGAGGTGGCGGGGACGCCGGCGGTGGTGCCCGAGATCACCGGCCGCGCGTGGATGACCGGCCGCTCCACCCTGACCCTCGATCCGAGCGATCCGTTCCCGGGTGGCTTCCTGCTCTAACTGCGCGATGTCGCGGCCCATTTTATTGACACCCCGCCGGCTCGTGTGATGTTGTAGCTAGGATGAGCTTGATCCCGCGGATCGTGGTCCGGCGGTGGCTGGAGACGCTCCTGGCCCTCTTCTCGCTCGCGGTCCTCTACGTGAACGAGCATCGCGACGCGATGCCGCGCGCCCTCGATCTCAAGAACGACACCAACCTCTCGCTGCTGGACTGGCTCTTCCGGGGGATGGTGTTCGGCATGATGGGCATCCTCGGCTTCTCTGCGCTGGTGGTCGTCTTCTTCCTCGTGTACTCGCCGATCTACCTCATCAACAAGGTGCCGCACCTGGTCGGCAAGGGCGGCTGGCTTGACAAGCGCGAGGTTCGCTTCTACCTCGCGTGCTTCGCACTGATCTGCCTGCTCCTCAGCCTCCTCGCGTGGTCGAGCGAGGCGTTCACGATGCTCCTCGTTCTGCTCGCCGGCTTCGGCCCCCTGGTCTGGCGCCTCCTGGTGTAGCCCCGCTGAGTTGACAGGTTTCGAGGCCCCGCTTATCCTTTTGGGGTATATGGATGAAATCGCGGTCCTGGTGCTGAACTACACCTACGAGCCGCTGCATTTCACCAACGCCAAGCGCGCCATCACCCTCCTCCTCGCGGGCAAGGCCGAGAGCGTCGAGGCTTCGCCCCGGGTGGTCCGCTCGCCCTCGCGGAGCTTCCACCTTCCGGCCGTGATTCGGTTGGGCGCCTACATCCGCAAGCCGTTCCTGGAGCGGGTGGCGTTCAACAAGAAGAACATCCTGCGACGGGACGGCTACACCTGCCAGTACTGCTCGCGCCGCGGCGAGAAGCTGACGGTGGACCACGTGGTCCCGCGCTCGCGCGGCGGACAGACCACCTGGACCAACGTGGTGGCCGCGTGCCTGCGCTGCAACCTGCTCAAGGGCAATCGCACCCTGGAGGAGGCCCGGCTCCGCCTGATCCGCGAGCCGGTGCACCCGCAGTTCCTCTTCTCGGTGCACCTGCTCCGTCACCCGCACGCCACCTCGTTCCTCGATTCGTGGCGGAAGTACCTGGTGGCGGTGCCGTCGACGTCCTGAGCGGTTCCCCGGCTCACCCGATGTCCGGCCCCACTTCTGGAGCGTTCACGCTCGCGTCGGAATTCGCTCCGTCCGGAGACCAGCCGCAGGCGATCGAGCGCCTGGTCTCGGTGGTCGGCGGCGGCCATCCCCACGCGGTGCTGCTGGGGGTGACCGGCAGCGGCAAGACCTTCACCCTCGCCAACGTGATCGCGCGGCTCAATCGCCCCGCCCTGGTGATCTCGCCCAACAAGACGCTCGCGGCCCAGCTCTACAGCGAGTTCAAGGCGTTCTTCCCGGGCAACGCGGTCGAGTACTTCGTCTCCTACTACGACTACTACCAGCCCGAGGCCTACATCCCGCAGTCGGACACCTACATCGAGAAGGACGCGCTGGTGAACGACGAGATCGACCGCATGCGGCACTCGGCCACCGCGTCGCTCTTCGAGCGGCGGGACGTGGTGGTGGTCGCCTCGGTCTCGTGCATCTACGGCATCGGCGAGCCCGAGACCTACCACGGCATGCACGTGGCCCTGCGGGCGGGCCAGACCATGGACCGCGACACCCTGATCCGCTCGCTGGTCGCGGTGCAGTATGAGCGCAACGACTACGACTTCCGCCGCGGCACCTTCCGGGTGCGCGGCGACGTGGTCGAGGTGTTCCCCGCCGCCGCCGAGTCGGAGGCCCTGCGGGTCGAGTTCTGGGGCGACACGGTCGAGCGCCTGATGACCCTCGACCCGCTCCGGGGCGTGACCACCGGCAGCGTGCCCGAGGTGCGGGTCTACCCGGCGAGCCACTACGTGACGCCGGCGGCCCAGCTCGAGCGGGCGATCGAGGGCATCATGGAGGAGCTGCGCGAGCGGCTCGGGTTCCTCAAGGCGCGCGGCAAGCTCCTGGAGGCGCAGCGGCTCGAGCAGCGCACCCTCTTCGACATGGAGATGCTGCGCGAGCTCGGCTACTGCCACGGGGTCGAGAACTACTCCCGCCACCTGTCGGGACGCAAGCCGGGCCAGAACCCGCCCACCCTGATGGACTACCTGCCCAAGGACGCGCTGGTGATCCTCGACGAGTCGCACGTCACCGCGCCCCAGCTGCGCGGGATGTACCCGGGCGATCGCTCGCGCAAGGAGGCGCTGGTCGAGTACGGGTTCCGCCTTCCGTCCGCGTTCGACAACCGGCCGCTCACCTTCGAGGAGTTCGTGCGCCTCGTGCCGCAGACCCTCTACGTCTCGGCGACCCCGGGGCCCTACGAGCTGGAGAAGGCCGGCGTGGAGCGGAGCGGGGTCGGCCGGGGCCTCGCGGGCGGGACGATGGCGGAGCAGATCATCCGGCCCACCGGGCTCATGGACCCGAAGGTCACGGTGCGCCCGGCCTCCTCCCAGGTGGACGATCTCATGGGCGAGGTGCGGGCCCGGGCGGAGCGCGACGAGCGGGTGCTGATCACCACCCTCACCAAGCGCATGGCCGAGGACCTCACCGAGTACTACCAGCAGAACGGCCTGCGGGTGCGCTACCTCCACTCCGACATCGACACCCTGGAGCGGGTCGCCCTGATCCGCGACCTGCGGCTGGGGAAGTTCGACGGGCTCATCGGCATCAACCTGCTGCGCGAGGGGCTCGACCTCCCGGAGGTCTCCCTGGTCGCGATCCTGGACGCGGACAAGGAGGGCTACCTGCGCTCCGCGACCTCCCTCATCCAGACCTCGGGGCGCGCGGCCCGGCACGTCAACGGCGAGGTCATCATGTACGCCGACACCGTGACCGGCTCGATGCGGGAGGCCCTCGGCGAGACCGAGCGGCGTCGCGTGGTGCAGGGGGCGTACAACGAGGCCCACGGCATCACCCCCGAGTCGGTGCGCCGCTCGATCCGTGACCTGCTCGAGTCGGTGCCGGAGCGCGACTACTACACCGTCGAGGTCGAGCGCGCGCCCGCGGCCCAGTGGGAGAGCCCGGCGGCCCTCGCCGCCCACGTGACCGAGCTCGAGACCGCCATGAAGGACGCGGCGCGCCGCCTCGACTTCGAGCGGGCCGCCGAGCTGCGCGACCGCATCAAGGCCCTCCGGAAGGTCGACATCGGCGTTTGAGGCGAGCCTGAGAAACGGGCGATGCTGTTCAAGTGGGTGCTCATCTTCTTCTTCGCGCTCTCCCTCGCGCTCTTCGTGCTCTCCAAGGCGATCGCGTTCCTGAACCCGCCGCGCCCCGGCCGCCGGCCGCCCGCCCTGCTGGGACAGGTGCGGCGCACCCTCACCTGGACTCTGCTGGTGCCGGCGGTCGCGGCGCTGGTCCTGCTCGCGATCGCGCTGCTGCGCCAGCCTCCGTGAGCTGGGCGGGGCGACCATGACCCTCGAGGAGAAGGTCGATCAGGTCCCGGCGCGGCCCGGCGTCTACCTCTACAAGGACGCCAAGGCCCAGATCATCTACATCGGCAAGGCCGCCTCGCTGCGGAATCGCGTCCGCTCCTACTTCCAGGAATCGCGCACCCCCGACCCCAAGACCGACGCCCTGGTCGGACACATCCGCGATCTCGAGTACATCGTCACCGCCAACGAGCTCGAGGCGATGATCCTCGAGTCGACGCTGGTGAAGAAGCACCGGCCCCGCTACAACATCATCCTGCGGGACGACAAGCACTACCCCTTCCTCAAGCTCACCACCAACGAGGAGTTCCCGCGCCTGGTGGTGGCCCGGCGGGTCCAGAAGGACGGGGCGAGCTACTTCGGCCCGTTCTACCCGGCCACCGCGATGCGGGAGACGCTGCGGCTGGTGCGCCAGCTCTTCCCGCTGCGCACCTGCCGGATCAAGATCGACGGCACGCTCTCGCGCCCGTGCCTGCAGTACTACATCCACCGCTGCAACGCCCCGTGCACCGGGTGGGAGACCGCGGAGGGCTACGCCCGCACCGTGAAGGACGTGGAGCGCTTCCTCGAGGGCAAGAGCGACGACCTCGCGGCCCAGCTCACCCGCGAGATGGAGACCGCGGCGGAGGAGATGAAGTTCGAGCGGGCCGCCGCCTTGCGGGACCGGGTGCAGGCCCTCAACACGGTGCGCGAGCGGCAGCAGATGATCTCCACCGAGGAAGAGGACCAGGACGTGGTGGGGGTGGTGCGGCAGGGGTCGGAGGCGTGCGTGCAGCTCTTCTTCGTGCGCAAGGGCCGGCTGCTCGGGCGCGAGTCGTTCTTCTTCGAGCGGGTGTCGGGCTGGAGCGACGGGGAGATCCTCTCCGCGTTCATCCGCCAGTTCTACGCCCGCAACGTCACGCCGCCGCCCGAGATCCTGCTCTCCGAGGCGCTCCCGGAGGCGGAGCTGACCGGGGAGTGGCTGGTCCAGCGCCGGGGCGGGCGGGTGGAGCTGGCCGCGCCCCAGCGCGGGCGCAAGCGCGACCTGGTGGGGATGGCCGAGGAGAACGCGGCGCTCGCGCTCCAGACCCACCTCCTCGCGCGCGGCAATCGCCAGCAGGTGGTGCTGGAGGACATCGAGCGCTCGCTGGGCCTGCCGGGGCCGCCGCACCGGATCGAGGCCTTCGACATCTCCACCCACCAGGGGAAGGAGACGGTGGCCTCGATGGTCGTGTGGCAGGACGGCGACATGAAGAAGGACGACTACAAGCGGTTCAAGATTCGCACCGTCGTCGGCACCGACGACTTCGCGTCGATGCAGGAGGTGCTGACCCGCCGCTACGGCCGCGCGCTCGAGAGCGAGGGCGTGATGCCCGATCTCATCCTGCTCGACGGCGGGCGCGGCCAGCTCGGCGCCGGCCTCAAGGCCCTCGAGGACTTAGGTCTCGACTACGTCCCGGTGGCCGCGCTGGCCAAGCGGGCGGAGGAGGTCTACACCCCCGACCGCCTCGAGCCGCTGGTGCTCGACATGGGCTCGCCCGCGCTCCAGGCGCTCCAGAAGATCCGCGACGAAGCGCACCGCTTCGCGATCACCTACCACAAGAAGCTCCGCCAGAAGCGGGCGATCGCCTCGGTGCTCGACCAGATCCCCGGGGTCGGCCCCACGCTGCGCACCAGCCTCCTCAAGACCCTGGGCTCGGCCAAGGGCGTCCGCGCCGCCTCGGTGGCGGATCTGGCCTCGGTGCCGAAAATCACCCCGAAGGTGGCGCAACGCATCTATGATTTCTTCCACCCCGCGCCGGGGGAGGGGGAACCTTCCCCGGCACAGGGGGGTTTACCGTTCCAGACCGAACCGAAAGGAGGTGACCCTCAATGAAGATCCTCATGATGGCGCTCGCGATCGTGGCGTTCGCGGTGGCCCCGGCGCTGGCCAACCAGTGCCCGCTCCTGATCAAGCAGATCCAGGATGCGACGGCCGGCAAGACCGACGACGCGTCCAAGAAGGCCAACGCGCTGGCCGTGGAGGCCAAGGCGCTGCACGACGCCGGCAAGCACGCCGAGTCGGTGGCCAAGGCGGACGAGGCGGCGAAGGCGATCAACCTGACCCTCAAGAAGAAGTAGCCCTGCGCTCGCACCCCGGGGGCGCCCGCCCCCGGGGAGCTTTCTTGCCCTGCTCGCCTAAGCGTGCAAAAATCAGGGCTAATATGGCCCTCGACGACCGGCCGGAGCGCTACCCCTTCCCCGAGATCGAGGCCCGGTGGCAGAAGGCCTGGGAGGCCAGCAAGCAGTTCAAGGTGACCGAGGCCCCCGGCCGGCCCAAGTACTACTGCCTGGAGATGTTCCCGTACCCGTCGGGCCGGATCCACATGGGCCACGTGCGGGTCTACGCCATCGGCGATCTGCTGGCCCGCTACAAGTGGATGCGCGGGTTCAACGTGCTGCACCCGATGGGGTGGGACGCCTTCGGCCTGCCCGCCGAGAACGCGGCCATCGAGAACGGGGTCCACCCCGCGGTGTGGACCTACGAGAACATCGACAACATGCGCACCCAGCTCAAGCGCATGGGGATCTCCTACGACTGGGACCGCGAGGTCACCACCTGCGATCCCGCCTACTACAAATGGGAGCAGCTGATCTTCATCCGCATGCTCGAGCGCGGCTGGGCCTACCGCCGGCGCTCCCGGGTGAACTGGTGCCCCTCCTGCCAGACCGTCCTCGCCAACGAGCAGGTGGAGGCGGGGCGCTGCTGGCGCTGCGACTCCGAGGTCGTCATCAAGGAAGTCGACGGCTGGTTCTTCAAGATCACCGACTACGCCCAGGAGCTGCTCGACTGGTGCGACCGCCTCCCGGGTTGGCCGGAGCGCGTGCTGACCATGCAGCGCAACTGGATCGGCCGCAGCGAGGGGGCCGAGCTGGCGCTGCCGGTGGCGGACCGGCCCGGGGTCACGATCCCGATCTACACCACGCGGCCCGACACCTCGTTCGGCATGACCTACGCGGTGCTGGCGCCCGAGCATCCGCTGGTCGACACCCTGGTGGCGGATCCGGAGGAGCGGCGGGCGGTCGACGCGTTCCGCGCCGAGGTGGCGCGCGAGTCGGAGATCGAGCGGCTCGCCACCGACCGGCCGAAGCGGGGCCTGCGGCTCCGGGCCCGCGCGGTGAACCCGTTCAACCGCCAGGAGATCCCGCTCTTCCTCGCCGACTACGTGCTGATGGGCTACGGCACCGGGGCGATCATGGCGGTGCCGGGCGAGGACCAGCGCGACTGGGACTTCGCGAAGGCGCACGACCTGCCGATCGTCGCCACCGTGAAGCGGCCCGACGGCTGGGCCGACGATCAGGCGTACACCGGCGACGGGGTGAAGATCAACTCGGGCTTCCTGGACGGGCTCTCCATCGAGGAGGCCAAGCGCAAGGCGATCGACTGGCTGGTGGCCCAGGGGATCGGGCAGGGCAAGGTCAACTTCCGCCTGCGCGACTGGGGCATCAGCCGGCAGCGCTACTGGGGCGCGCCGATCCCGGTGCTCTACTGCGAGAAGGACGGCATGGTCCCGGAGCGGGAGGAGAATCTCCCGGTGGTGCTGCCGCGCGACGTGCAGATCAGCGGCAAGGGCGGCTCGCCGCTCGCGGAGGTGGCCGGCTTCGTGAACGCCACCTGTCCCAGGTGCGGGGGCAAGGCGCGCCGCGACACCGACACCATGGACACCTTCGTGGAGTCGTCGTGGTACTTCCTCCGCTACTGCTCGCCGACCTACGACCGGGGGATGTTCGAGCCGGGCGCGGCGGCCTACTGGATGCCGGTGGACCAGTACATCGGGGGCATCGAGCACGCGGTGCTGCACCTGCTCTACGCGCGCTTCTACACCAAGGTGCTCCGCGACCTCGGCATGCTCAAGATCGACGAGCCATTCCACGCGCTGCTCTCCCAGGGCATGGTCATCAAGGACGGGGCCAAGATGTCGAAGTCGAAGGGCAACGTGGTCGATCCCGACGAGCTGATCCGCCGCTTCGGGGCCGACACCGCGCGCCTCTTCTCCCTCTTCGCGGCGCCGCCGGAGAAGGACCTCGACTGGAACGACCGCGGGGTGGAGGGCGCCTCGCGCTTCCTGAACCGGGTGTGGCGCTTCGTGCACGCCAATCTCCCCGAGCTGAAGACGGCCCCGCGGGCGCCGCGCGGCCCTGGGTCCGACGCGGGGCGCGCTTTCCGCCGGGTGATCCACGAGACCATCCGCAAGGTGACCCACGACATCGAGCACGACTTCCACTTCAACACCGCGATCAGCGCGGTGATGGAGCTGGTGAACGCGCTCCACGAGTTCGAGCGCACCTCGCTCGACGGGATGCCCCGCGAGGAGCGCTCCCCGCTGCTGCGTGAGGCGGTCGAGGCCACCCTCCTGCTGCTCGGGCCGGTCTCGCCCCACATCACCGAGGAGCTGTGGGCCGCCCTCGGCCACTCCGAGAGCCTGTTCAAGCAGCGGTGGCCGGAGCCGGACCCCGCCGCGCTGGCCCGCGACGAGGTCGAGATCGTGGTGCAGGTGGACGGGCGCGTGCGGAGCCGCCTCACCGCGCTGGTGGGCGCGCAGGAGGCGGAGGTCCGGGAGCAGGCCCTGGCCGACGACAAGGTCCGCCCGTGGCTCGACGGGCGCCACATCGCGAAGGTGGTGGTGGTGCCGGGCCGCCTCGTGAACATCGTGACCCGTGGATGAGCGGAGCCGGGCCGGCTGCGGCTACAGCACCCGCGGCAGCCTGCCCGACCACATCAAGACGGTGGCGGTGCCGATGCGTTCTCGAGCGGCGGGCAGGTGAAGGTGGTCCCGATCGATCAGGCCGACGCGATCCAGCAGGGCGAGGTGAGGTGTCCTACAGCCTCGACGGGCTCGCGTTCGACCAGAACGCCAACGTGCGCGCCTACCGGCTCCAGGGGGTGCTGAACGTGGAGTTCCGCGACGTGAGGAAGAGCGCCCGGCTGTGGCGGCAGGAGGGCCTGTCCGAGACCTCGGACTTCCAGGTCCAGGGGGCGGTGTCCGATACGATCGCGCGCGGGCGCGGCGCGGTGTCCCAGGCCGCCGCCGAGATCGGGCGGAAGGTGGTCAACCTGGCGCTGGACCGCTTCTAGGTGGACTACGCGGGATTCGTCAAGGCGGCCGACGCCTCGCGGGTGCCGCCGGTCACCCTGCTGCACGGGCCCGAGCCCTTCCTCCTCGACGACGCGCTGGGCCGGCTGACCCGCGCGCTCTTTCCCGGGCAGACCGAGCTGTCGCTGGTGCGGGAGGCGTTCGACGCGCGGACGGCGGGCGCGGACGCGATCGTGCAGTCGGCCCTCATGCTGCCGTGGCTCGGCGACCGCCGCCTCGTGATCGCGCGCGCGGTCGACGGCCTGAGCGCCAAGGCCGGCGAGTCCCTCGCCGCCTACGCGAAGGCGCCGAACCCGTCCACCGTGCTGGTCCTCGTCGCCGACACCCTGCTCGAGGGCGGCCACTGGCTGCTCCGCGCGGTGCCCGCGGCCGCGGTGGTGGCGGCCCCCGCCCTCGCGGGCCGCGCGCTCGCCGGCTGGCTCCGCACGCACGCGCAGGGGCAGGGGTACGAGCTGCGCGAGGACGCGGCGGCCCTGCTGGTCGAGCTCTCCGGCGACGACCTCACCCAGCTCGTGGGCGAGGTCGAGAAGGCGGCGCTGGCGGGCGGGCCCGACAACCGCCGCGTCGGGGTGGCCGAGGTGCGGGCGGTGGTGGGCGAGCACCGGCTGCGCCACGTCTTCGACCTGACCCGCGCCCTCATCGCGCGCGACACCGGCAGCGCGCTGGCCCTGCTCGAGTCGCTCCTCAACGCGGGGGAGGAGCCGCTCGCGGTGCTGGGCATGCTGGCCCGCGAGGCGCGCGCGACCTGGCAGGTCGCGGGCGCGCTGCGGGCCGGCCGCCCCGCCGAGGAGATCGCGCGCGGCCTGCGCCGTCCGCCCGCCGCGGCGGCGGCCCTGCTGGAGCGCGCGCGGAGCGTGTCGCCCGCGGCGGCGGCCCGGCAGGTCCTGCGCTGCTGGGACGTCGAGCGGCGCCTCAAGCTGGGGGGCGCGGCCCGCCCCGAGCTGTCCCTCCTCGTCGCCGATCTGTGCGCGGTCTGATGACGCGCGCCCCGGGCGCGCTCGCGGCCGCGGCGGTGTTGCTCGGGTCGGCCGTCGCGCCCGCCCTGGCCGCGCCGGCGCCGCGCCTGCTCGCGGGCGCGACGAGCGTGACGGTGAGCCTCCCCGACGACACGCCGCTGGGTGGCTACGGCGGCTTCCCGCGGCGCGCGTGGCTGCCCGATTTGATCGGCCGGTATCCCGACACCTTCTGGTTCCGGCCCGCCACCGGAGAGCACGATCCGATCAAGGTCCGCGCGCTCGTGCTCGAGGCGGGGAGCGTGCGGGTGCTCTGGCTCTCGCTCGACCTGGTCGGGATGGATCCCACCCTGCTCGCGGACCTGCGCGCGCGCCTCGATCAGCTCGGGCTGCGCTACGCCGCGATGATCGCGGCCGCCTCGCACACCCACTCCGGTCCGGGGGCCTTTGCGCGCTCCGATCTCTTCGGCATCCTCGCGCTCGACCGCGAGTCGCCGCGGGTGCGCGGGCGCATCTTCTCCGCGATGGAGGAGGCGGCCCGCCAGGCCGAGCGCCGCAAGCGCCCGGCCACGGTGGGGACCGGGCGCGGGGAGGTGACCGGCATCACCGACAGCCGCGTCCACGGCCCGCTCGATCCGGAGCTCGGCGTGCTCAAGATCCTGGGCACCGACCGCCGGCCCATCGCGGTGGTGTGGAACTACGCCATCCACGGCACCATGCTCGGGCGGGAGAACTTCAAGCTCTCCGGCGACGTGATGGGGGACGCGAGCGCGCGCATCGAGGAGCAGATCGGGGCGCCCGCGCTCTACGTCAACGGCGCGGTGGGCGACGTGAGCCCGCGCCAGCGCGGGTGGGACGGGGTGGCCTCGACCGGCAAGCTCCTGTCCGTCGCGGTGCTCGCGCTCTGGCCGCGCGTCCCCGCCGACTCCGACCAGCGCCTCGTCACCGGCGCCGACACCGCGGCCCTGCCCACGCCCGGGCTCGAGCTGCGCAATTGCCTGGGCCGGTGGATTCCGCGCGGCACCCGCCTGGGCCTCCGCTCGGCCCTGCCGTCCACCGCCGACATCGTGGCGGTGGCGGTGGGAGGCACCGCGTGGGTGGCCATCCCCGGCGAGCTCGACACCCAGCTCGGCCTCGAGGTCAAGACCGCGGGGCGCGGGCGCTTCGCGCACACCTTCGTGGCGGGGGTCGCCAACGGCTACCAGGGGTACTTCATCGCACCCCAGCACTTTCAGACCCCGAGCTACATCTCCTGCGGCAGCCTCTACGGGGAGCGGGGCGGGGAGATCATCCGGGACGCCGCCGTCGGGGCGCTGCGCGACCTCGCCGATCGGCGCGCGCCGCGGCCGGTCAAGCCGAGACGTTGAGCTTGCGGGCGAGCGCGGACTTGCGGCGGGCGGCGGTGTTGCGGTGGATGACCCCCTGGGTCACCGCGCGGTCGATGGCGCGGATGGCGTCGTGGACCGCGGTGGCAGACTCGGCGCTCTTGCCGGCGAGGGCCTCGCGGGCGCCCTTGATGCTCGAGCGCACCGCGCTGCGGACCGCGCGGTTGCGCAGCCGGCGCTTCTCGTTCTGCTTGATCCGCTTCCTCGCGGAAGGGGTATTGGCCACGGCGTATCTCCTTTCGAACCTGAGCGACACACGAGCCTACCGTCGGGCCCCGCGAGTGTCAAGGAGCATGTCCCCCCGATGAGCGACGCCTCCCACGGCCACGAGCAGGTCCAGCGCGGGGTGGTCAGCGCGGTGGGCGCCATCGGGGCGGCCACCCTGGCGAGCCGCGTGCTCGGCTACCTGCGGGACATGGTGGTCGCCCAGGTCTTCGGCGCGGGGCCGGTCACCGACGCCTTCCTGGTGGCCTTCCGCATCCCGAACCTCCTGCGGCGACTCCTGGGGGAGGGCGCGCTCTCCACCGCGGTGATCCCGGTCTTCACCGAGACCCTGACCCGGGGCGGCCCGAGCGCGTTCGGCCGCCTGGCGCGCGCCGCGACCGGCGCGGCCATCGTGGTGCTCTGCCTGGTGTCGCTGCTGGGGATTCTCCTGTCGCGCCAGGTGGTCGCGCTGATGGCGCCGGGCTGGCGCGCCGACACCGCGCTCTTCGACCTGGCGGTGACCCTGACCCGCGTGATGTTCCCGTACCTGGTGCTGGTGGGGCTGGCCGCCCTCGCGATGGGCGCGCTCAACGCCCATCACCGCTTCTTCACCGCCGCCATCGGTCCCGCGGTCGTCAACGTGGCCATGATCGTGGCGGTGCTCGGGCTCGCCTCGCGCCTCGACCCCCCGGTCATGGCGCTCGCGGTGGGCGTCCTGGTCGGCGGCGTGGGCCAGCTGCTGGTGCAGCTCCCGGAGCTGCGGCGGCTCGGGGTGCCGCTGACCCCGTCCGCGGAGTGGCGCCATCCCGCGGTGGCCCAGATCGCCCACCGGCTCTGGCCCGCGGTGTTCGCGCTCGCGGCGGTGCAGATCACGGTGGTGGTCAACACTCTGCTCGCCTCGCTCCTGCCCGCGGGCACCGTCTCCTATCTCTACTACGCAGACCGGGTCATGGAGTTCCCGCTCGGCGTCTTCGGCATCGCGCTCGCGACCGCGGCGCTGCCCAGCATGTCGGCCCAGGCCGCGCGCGGCCAGATGGCGGGCCTGCGGGCCACCCTCGAGTTCGCGCTGCGCATGGCCGCCTTCGTGGCGGTCCCGGCCGCGGTGGGCCTCTCGCTCCTGGGCGGGCCGATCGTGCGGCTGCTCTTCCAGCGCGGCGAGTTCAACGCGGCCGACGCGATCCTCACCGCGCAGGCCCTGACCGGCTACGCGGTGGGCCTGCCCGCGTTCTCCGCGACCCGGATCGCGGCGCAGACCTTCTACGCGCTCGGCGACACGCGCACTCCGGTGCTGGTGGGGTTCGTCTCGGTGGCGGTCGAAGTGGTGCTGGACCTACTCCTGATGTGGCCACTGCGCCACACCGGGCTCGCGCTCGCCTCCTCGCTCTCCTCTTACGTCAACGTGGTGGGCCTCTGCTGGCTGCTGCGCCGCCGCTTCCGCGCGCCGCTCGGCCCCGAGCTGTGGCGCTCGTTCGCCCGCACTCTCGCGGCCTCCACGCTGCTCGCCCTGTGGTGCGCGGGGATGAGCGGGCTCGTGCCCGGCGTGCCCGCCCCGACCCACCAGGGTCTCGCCTGGACGCTGGCCGCGCTGGTGGGCGGCGTGGTGGTCTACGGCGCCGGTGCCGCGCTCGTGGGGTCGACCGAGGTGCGCGGGCTCTACGGCATGCTGCGGGGCCGCCGCGGCACCTTGCCACCCGCGGCGGGCGGATGATAGACTCCCTCATGCTCCTGGAGTTCGCAGGGGACGCCTCGGTGATGGCCTGGGTAGGACGAATCGGCCGACACCGGGGCCGTCGTTTTTTCAGGCTCCCGCTTCGGATGTGACCGCGTGGCTCAGCGACCGGGCGCGTCCGCGGACCGCAGGGTGGTGGGAGCCGTGTCCGCACCGACTCCGGTCGCCGCGTCGCCCGCGCTCCCCGGCGCCGCCGCCTCGCTGATCGCCGACTATCTCTCGAGCCTCCAGGTGGAGCGGGGTGCCGCCCAGAACACGCTCCTCGCGTACCGGCGCGATCTCGCCGGGTTCGCGCGCTTCCTCGCCCAGGAGCGACGAGGCCTCGACGCGGTGAGCGTCACCGATCTCTCTCGTTACCTGGGCGGGCTGCGGCGGCGCGGGCTCGGAGGCCGGAGCGTGGCGCGGCACCTCTCGGCGGTGCGCGGCCTCTACCGCTTCCTGCTCGACGAGCGGAAGATCACCCGCGATCCGACCGAGCACCTCGACAGCCCGCGGCCGGCGCGCCGGCTGCCGCGGACGCTCTCGGTCGAGGACGCGGCGGCGCTCGTGGAGGCGCCCGACCCCGAGCGACCCGACGGGCTGCGTGACCGCGCGCTGCTCGAGCTGCTCTACGCCTGCGGGCTGCGGGCCTCGGAGGCGCTCGGGCTCCGGGTCGAGGACGTGAACTTCGCGGCCGGCT
>Ga0207665_10001883_pt1 | contig 14141 bp, 16 predicted proteins | sample LARL112metaG_FD_184351 | JGI IMG/M metagenome (GOLD analysis project Ga0207665, IMG submission 184351) | Corn, switchgrass and miscanthus rhizosphere microbial communities from Kellogg Biological Station, Michigan, USA - LAR L11-2 metaG... | ecosystem: Host-associated > Plants > Roots >...
CCGCGTGCGCCACGCGATCACCGCGACGGCGCCGAGCGGCACGATCGCAGCGAGCTCTGCGGTGACGAAGAACACGTCGATCGCATGGTGGAACGTCGCGGCGGTCGACGCCCCGATGTCGCTCTTGTCGATCGCGCCGGCGACGTCGACCGCGGCGACGAGCATCCCGACAGCCGCCGTCATGCCGGCGCCGACGAGCGTCAGGGCCGGCAGCTGCAGCCGGTCGCACAGGCCGGCGACGAAGCACAGGAAGGCGAGGCAGCCGAGCATGAACGACCAGCCGCCGATCAGGATCGTCGTGGTGTTCGACCGGTACCAGTGCAGGATCTGGGCGCCGGTCGCGTGGCCTGCCGGGCCGTTGTGGGTCAGCAGGAAGATGCCAGCCACCCAGAGTGCGACGGCCAGCGGGCCGGCGAAGGCCCACGTCCGCTTGTCGGTGGGATAGGTCACGTTGCGCTCCTTTCGAGAGTGAGGTCGGTACCGGCCCGCCGGAGCGAGGCGAGGGCGGCGCGCAGCCGGCCCTTCGCCCCGCGGGCGAGCGAGATCGACGCGCCCAGGGCCGCGAGCAGCAGCAGGGCGACGACGAGCCCCGTGAGCAGCAGCTTCCGTCGCATGCTCAGGCGACGCTCGGCGCCGGGATGGCCGCCGGCTCGGTCGGGACGTAGACCGGGCGGTACCCGAGCGCCTTCCCCAACGGGCTGCCGAGCGCAAGCCCGATGCGCTGCAGGATCGCGGGCGGGAACGGCAGCCGGACGGTGTCGAAGTGCGCGTCGGCGATCACTGCCAGCTGCAGGAGGCCGGGCATCCCCTTGCGGTTCGTGCGGCCCTCGGCGGCCAGCGTGAACATCGTCTCGATCAGCGACTCGAACTGCAGAGCCGGCCGGATCTCGCAGACGAAGTGCGCGACCTCGTCGCCGGCGTTCCAGAAGCGGTGCGCCGTGCCGGCGGGCACTGTCAGCCGCTGCCCCGGCCCGGCGACGACCTTCTTCCGGCCGACCCGGAAGCCGACCGCGCCGCGGAGCACCTCGAAGCGCTCCTCCTGGCTCGGGTGGACGTGCGCGGCCGCGACGAAGCCGTCGGGCTGCACGTACGTCTCGATCACGACGGCCTCGCCGTTCGTCTCACGGCTCGTCTGCCGGAAGACGATGCGCTCACCCGTGATCGGGTTTTCGAGCGTGTCTCCTGCGCGAATCATCTCGCCTCCTTCGCGTTCGGCCGCCACGGCGGCGGCTCTGGGTTGCAGCGTCGGAGGACGCGCTTAAGATCGGCTTGCGAATCTCTTAAGAAGGGGTCAATGGCGTCGCTGGAGTTCCGCATCCTCGGCCCGCTGGAGGCGCTCTCCGGCGGGCGTCCCACAGCGCTCGGCGCACCCAAGCAGCGCGCGCTGCTCGCGGTACTCCTCGCCGAGCGGGGACGCGTCGTCTCGCGCGAGCGGCTGATCGACGCGCTCTGGGGCGAGCAGCCGCCGGCCTCCGCGGTCCAGTCGCTGCAGGTCTACGTCCACGGCCTGCGCCGGGCACTCGGGCCCGACCGCGTCGAGACCACCGGCGCCGGCTACCGCGTCGTGGCCCGCGACGGCGAGCTCGACCTCGATCGGTTCGACCAGGCCGTCGAGCGCGCGCGCGGCGCGATCCAGGGGGGAAGGGCCGAGGAGGCCGCGGTCGAGCTGCAGGAGGCGCTCGGCCTGTGGCGGGGCCCGGCGCTCGCGGACCTCCCGCACGAGGCGCGCGCCGCGGCCGGCGGAGCGCGGCTGGAGGAGCTCCGTCTCGTCGCACTCGAGCTCCGCAACGACGCGGAACTCGCGTGCGGGCGGCACCAGGCGCTCGTCCCCGAGCTCGACTCGCTCGTCGCGGAGCATCCCTACCGCGAGCGCATCCTCGAGCAGCGTGCGCTCGCGCTCTACCGGAGCGGCCGCCAGAAGGAGGCCCTCGAAGCGTGCCGCGATGCGCGCCGCACGCTGGCGGACGAGCTGGGCCTCGAGCCGACGGCCGCCCTGCGTGATCTGGAGCGCGCGATCCTGCAGCAGGACCCGGCGCTCGAGGCGCCCGCGCCTCCGGGCGGCCCGAAGGGGTCGTTGCCGATCCCGCCCACGCCGCTCGTCGGCCGCCACCTCGAGGTCGCTGCCGTGACCGCGCTCTTCCGCGAGGAAGGCGCCCGGCTGGTGACGCTCACCGGCCCGGGCGGAACAGGCAAGACGCGGCTGGCGCTGGCCGTAGCCGAGGCGCTCGCTCCAGAGCTGCGGGACGGCTCGGTCTTCGTCGGCCTCGCCTCGATCTCCGCGCCCGAGCTCGTCCTGCCGACGATCGCGGCAGCGCTGGGCATGCAGGAAGGCGACCGCTCGCTCGAGACAGCCGTCGCAGAGACTCTCCGGCCGCAACGCCTGCTGATCGTCTTGGACAACTTCGAGCAGCTGCTGTCGGCCGCTCCGGCCGTGGCCGACCTGCTGGCGGCGGCCCCTGAGCTTCTGGTCCTCGCTACCAGCCGGGCCCCGCTTCGCCTTGCGGCGGAACGCGACTACCCCGTGCCGCCGTTCGCGGTCCCGGACGACGAGCTCGAGCTCGACGCGCTCCTTCAGACCGACGCGGTCCGGCTCTTCGCAGCTCGCGCGCGGGCGGTGGACGCCGAGTTTCGACTCGACGACGACGCGGCCCGCGCAGTCGCGCGGATCTGCGGCCGCCTCGACGGCCTGCCGCTTGCGATCGAGCTCGCCGCCGCGCGCGCGAACCTGCTGGCGCCGGCCGAGATGCTCGAGCGGCTCGGGCGCGAGCCGCAGCTGCTCGGTCAGGGCCCCCGGGACGCCCCCGATCGCCAGCGCACGCTCGGCGCGACCATCCGGTGGAGCTACGAGCTGCTCTCGGAGCCCGAACGCGTCGCGTTCGGGCGGCTCGGCGTGTTCTCCGGCGGCTGCACGATCAGCAGCGCCGACGAGGTCTGCGAGATCGGCATCGAGGAGCTCGGCGCGCTGGTCGACAACAGCCTGCTCCGGCGGCGGCGCCCACAGGACGGCGGCGAGGCCCGCTTCACGATGCTCGAGACGGTGCGCCACTACGCGGCCGAGCGGCTCGAGGAGGCCGACGCCAGCGAGCTGCGGCGCCGGCACGCCGACTGGCTCACCGATCTCGCCGAGTCCGCGGAGGCCGAGATCCAGCAGGGCGCCGACGCCGCCGCCTGGCTCGACCGGATCCAGCCGGAGCACGACAACGTCAGGGCGGCACTCGCGTGGGCACTCGCCGAGGCGCCGGAGGTCGCGTTGCGGCTGGCGAGCGCGCTGCGCATCTTCTGGGAGATCCGCGGGCACTTCAGCGAAGGCGGACGCTGGCTCGACGAGGCCCTGGAGGCCGGTGACGGCGCTCCGCCGGCGATCCTTGCGAAGGCGCTCGCGGTGAGCGGGACGATCGCTTTCCGGCGCGGGGACCTCGATCTGTCGCGCGAGCGCTTCGAGGGTGCCCTCGAGCTCTGGCGCGGGCTCGACGACGCAACCGGGATCGCGAAGGCGCTCAGCGACCTCGGCACGGTCGCCGCCGCGGTGGACGACCTCGAGCTGGCGGGCGAGCTGTTCGCCGAGAGCGCGCGGCGCTTCCGCGAGCTCGACGAGCCGAGCCGTCTCGCGATCGTGCTCGCGAATGTCGGCCACATCTCGCATCAGCAGGGCGACTACGCCCACTCGATCGAGGTCACCGAGGAGGCGGTGGCGATCCAGCAGCGCCTCGGCCACAAGCACAGCGAGGCGATCTCGCTCTACAACCTCGGCAGCTCGTATCTCTCCGCCGGCGAGCTCGACCGGGCGCAGCGGCGCCTGGTCGAGTGCGTCGCCGTGACCTTCGAGCTGGGGTTCAAGGAGGTGATGGCGTACGCGCTCGCCGCGATCGTGCGGATGTCACTTCAGGACGGCGAGCCCGAGCGCGCCGGCTATCTCGCAGGTGTCGGCGACCGGCTGCTGAGCGACGCGGGCGTCTCGCTGCAGCCGCGCGAGCAGGAGCTCTTCGACGAGGCGAAGGCAACCGCCGAGACCGAGCTCGGCGACCGCTACCTGGCCGTGCACGACGCGGGCGTCAGCGCGCCGCTCGAGGACGCGCTCGTCGAAGCGAAGGTATTGGCCCGCGCCGGCGTCAAGGCCGGCGCGGGCCAGAGTGCTACTTGACCTCGACTGCGGCGCCGGCCTCTTCGAGCTGCGCCTTGATCTGGTCGGCCTCGTCCTGGGCGACGCCCTCCTTGACCGGGTTGGGCGCCCCGTCCACGAGGTCCTTGGCCTCCTTCAGGCCGAGGCCCGTGATCGCGCGGACGACCTTGATCACCTGGATCTTCTTGTCGCCGGCGCCCGTGAGGACGACGTCGAACGACGTCTTCTCCTCGGCCGCTGCGGCTCCGTCACCGCCCGCAGCCGGCGCACCGGCCGCAGCCACGGCCACCGGAGCGGCGGCGGTCACGCCCCACTCCTCCTCGAGCTTGTTCTTGAACTCGACGAGCTCCAGGACGCTTGCCTTGCTCCACTTCTCGACTTCTTTCTCGATGTCGATTGCTGCCATCTACGACTCCTCTCCGTCAACGGGTGGTTCTTCGTCAGCTTCAGCTTCCGGTTCGGCCTCCGCGGGCTCTGCCTCGGCGGCTGGTTCGGATTCGGGCTCGGGCTCGGGCTCGGCGGCTGCCTCGGGCTCCGGGGACGCCTCGCCCTCGGCCTCCAGCTGACCGATCCGCGCTTGCAGCACCCCGACGAGATCGCGCAGCGGCGCGCTGAACACGCCGACGACGGTCGCCATCGGCGCGCTGAGCGCTCCGACGAGCTGCGCGCGCAGGACGTCGGTCGCCGGGAGGGTTGCAAGCCGCTTGATCTCGGCTTCGCCGACGACGTTGCCCTCGAGGATGCCGCCACGGATCACCAGCACGTCGTGCGCGCGCGCGACCTCGCTCAGCACCTTGGCAACCGCCACCGGGTCGCCCTCGGCCTCGAGGAACGCGATCGCCGTCGGCCCGTCGATCAGCTGCAGGACGTCGGTCGTCCCGGCCTGCTCGGCGGCGCGCTTGGTGAGCGTGTTCTTGACGACGGTGAAGCGCGCGCCGGCCTCGAGCAGGCGGCTCCGCAACTCGTCGATCTCGGGCATGGTCAGGCCGCGGTAGTCCGCGACCATCAGGGTCTCGGTCGAGCGCAGGCGCTCGGCCAGCTGCTCGACGACCCGTTCCTTCTCTGATCTCAGCATCGCATCACCTCTCAAACGATTCGAGCCCGCACACGGGCGGGCTCGGAGAGGCTGATGCCTTCCTCGGTCCCGCCTCGGCTGGGCTTCCGCCCCGGAGGGCTGCCAGCGGTCTTCGGCGTGGGCTCTACGCGGTCACTGCGTCTTCTGCAGGCTCTCCTTGCTCGAGCTCGTCGACGATGCCCCTCGTCCGCGCCGGGTCGACGTGGATCCCGGGGCCCATCGTGCTGGTGAGGGTAACAGTCTTGATGTAGCGGCCCTTTGCGGCGGCCGGCTTCGCGCGCACGATCTCGTCGACCAGCGCGGCGTAGTTCTCGAGCAGCTGCTTCTCGTCGAAGCTCTTCTTGCCGATCGTGACGTGGATGTTCGCCCCGCGGTCGGTGCGGTACTCGAGCTTGCCGGCCTTCGCCTCGCGGACGGCCTTGCCAACGTCCATCGTGACGGTGCCCGTCTTCGGGTTCGGCATCTTCCCGCGCGGGCCGAGGATGCGCCCGAGCTTGCCGACGACCCCCATCTGGTCGGGCGTCGCGACGGCGACGTCGAAGTCGTCGAAGCCTTCCTCGATCTTGGAGGCGAGGTCGTTGGTGCCCACGACGTCCGCGCCGGCCTCCTCCGCCTCACGCGCCTTCTCGCCCTCGGCGAAGACGGCGACGCGGGCCTCGCGGCCGGTGCCGTGCGGGAGCATCAACGTCCCGCGGAGCTGCTGCTCGGCATGGCGGACGTTGAGGCCGAGGTTGAAGTGCGCCTCGACGCTCTCGTCGAACTTGGCCGTCTGCGCGTCCTTCAGCAGGCGCACGGCCTCCGCCGGCGTGTAGAGCTGCTCGCGGTCGATCGCGGCGCGCGCGTTCCGGTAGTTCTTCCCGTGCTTCACAGATCCGTCTCCACGCCCATCGAACGGGCCGTGCCGGCGACGATCAACATGGCGTGCTCGACGTCGCGAGCGTTCAGGTCTGGCATCTTCGTCTCGGCGATCGACTGCAGCTGCGCGCGGGTGAGCCGGCCGACCTTCTCGCGGTTCGGCTCGCCCGAGCCCTTCTCGAGCCGCAGCGCCTCCTTGATCAGGACGGCGGCCGGCGGCGTCTTGGTGATGAAGTCGAACGAGCGGTCCTCGTAGACGGTGATCTCGACCGGGATGATGCGGCCGTTCTCCTGCGCCGTCTGGGCGTTGAACGCCTTGCAGAACTCCATGATGTTGACGCCGTGCTGGCCGAGCGCAGGGCCGACCGGCGGGGCCGGGTTCGCCTGGCCGCCGGGGATCTGGAGCTTGATCAGCGTGAGAACTTTCTTGGCCATCAGTCGATCTTCTTCACCTGGTCGAAGCCGAGCTCGACGGGAACCTGGCGCTCGAAGATGTCCACGAGCACCTTCAGCTTCTGCTGGTCGGGATTGACGTCGACGATCTCGCCGTCGAAGTCGGAGAGCGGCCCGGAGGTTACCTTCACCGACTCGCCGAGCGAGAACTCGACCTGGGCGCGCGGCCGCTCGCCGGTGGCGGCGCCGGTGCGCAGGATCCGGTCGACCTCGCCCTGCGACAGCGGGACAGGCTTCGAGCCGGCACCGACGAAGCCGGTCACGCCGGGGGTGTTCTTGACGACCGTCCAGGCCTCGTCGTTCAGGTCCATGTTCACGAGCACGTAGCCGGGCAGGATCCGCTTCTCGGTCTGCACCTTCTGGCCGTCCTTCGTCTCGACTACCTGCTCGGTCGGGACGACGACGCGGCGGAAGCGCATCTGCTGGGCCATCGAGTCGATGCGGTGCTCGAGGTTCGTCTTGACCTTGTTCTCGTGCCCGGAGTAGGTGTTGATCGCGTACCAGCGGAACATGAGCCCCCTATCGAAGCAAGATGTGCTGGACGAGGCGGCGAAAGAGCTCGTCCGCCAGGAACAGGTAGAGGCCCGTGATGAAGCAGGCGATGAGGACGACCGCGGTGCCCTGGATCAGCTGCTGCTGGCCCGGCCAGTCGACCTTCTGCAGCTCGCCCCACGACTCGGAGACGAAGCGCCTGATGCCCCCGCCGGGGGGACGGCGGCCCTCACTCGCCGGCTTCGGGGTCTCGGCCGCCGGCGGACGGGCCGGCTGCGGCTGGCGCTGCGGCGCGCGCTCGACGGCGGCGCGACTTTCGGCCTGCGCTGCGCGGCGGGCGCGGCGCTCGGAGCGGGTTTGCCTGGCCATTAGCGCGTCTCCCGGTGCGGCGTGTGCCTCCCGCACCAGCGGCAGTACTTGTTGAACTCCACGCGGTCGGGCGAGTTCCGCTTCGACTTCTGCGTCTGGTAATTGCGCCGCTTGCACTCGGTGCAGGCGAGCGTGATTCCGACTCTGACTCCGGTTGCCATGACTGTTTCTTCCTATTGCTCCGAGTACGCGAGGAGGTAGCGGCGGGAGGACTCGAACCTCCGACACGCGGATTATGATTCCGCTGCTCTAACCAACTGAGCTACGCCGCCGCGCGCGCCTGAGTGTAGCAGCGCGCCAGACCTTTCCAGCGGCGGCCTCAGCCGGCGAGACGCCGCCCAACGTGGTTAGCCAGCCGAGTCGGCGAAGCCGCCGCGGCCTCCAGCGGCATTGCAAGCAACGCATTGGCTCCGACTAGGCTCTTGCTCATGGTCGCGATCGAGGCCGAGGGACTGCGGCGGACCTACAAGACCCACACGGGGACCTTTCGCCGGCGCGCGAAGGAGATCGAGGCCGTGCGCGGGATCGACTTCGAGGTTCCCGAGGGCGAGCTCTTCGGCCTGCTCGGCCCGAACGGCGCCGGCAAGACGACGACGATCAAGATGCTGATCACGCTGCTGATCCCGACGGCGGGGACGGCACGCGTGCTCGGGCTCGACGTGGTGAAGAACCCGACCGAGGTGCGAAAGCGGATCGGCTACGTCTTCGGCGGCGAGCGCGGGGTCTACGAGCGGCTGTCGGGGTACGACAACCTGCGCTACTTCGCCGAGCTCTACGGCGTTCCGCCAGGCGAGCAGAAGCGGCGAATCGAGGAGCTGCTCGAGCTCGTCGGGCTCAAGGGCCGCGAGCACGAGCGCGCCGAGGGCTACTCGCGCGGGATGAAGCAGCGGCTCCACGTCGCGCGCGGGCTGCTCCACGACCCGGAGGTGATCTTCCTCGACGAGCCGACGATCGGGCTCGACCCCGTCGGCGCCCGCGACGTACGGGCCACGATCGCGTCGCTGACGGAAGCCGGCAAGACGGTGCTGTTGACGACGCACTACATGTTCGAGGCCGACGCGCTCTGCGACCGCATCGCCGTGATCACGCGGGGCGAGATCGTCGCCACCGGCACGCCGGAGGACCTGAAGCGCGGCGTCGCCGAGGGCACGGTGGTCGAGGTCGAGGTGTACGGCGTCGGGGACGAGACCGTCGAGCGCGTCCGTGGGATCGGCGGAGTGACCGCCGTCGCTGTCGAGGAGCGCGACCAGGCGCAGGTGCTGGTCGTGCAGACGGGACCTGGCGCCGAGCTCACGCAGGCCATCCTCGGCTGCCTGAACGGCTCGGACGTCGGCCGCATCTCGCACCGGGAGCCGACGCTCGAGGACGCCTACGTGGCGCTGGTGTCGTCGGAATGAGCACGCTCCGCTTCGTGCTCGTGAGCTGGAAGCTGCAGTTCAAGATGATCATGCGCTCGCCGTTCGACGGGATCGGGAACGTGATCTACCCGCTCTTCTTCGCGACGACCGCGTTCTTCGTCTTCCGCGCGGGAAACAGCCCACGGACGCTGATCTACGCGTCGCTCGGCGCGGCCGTGATGGGGATGTGGTCGTCGGTCAGCACATCGGCCGGCTCGGCGATGCAGCGGGAGCGCTGGTGGGGGACCCTCGAGTTGCTCGTCGCAGCGCCCCGGCACTTCTCGCTCGTCCTCTTTCCCTCCACGCTCGGCCTCGCGACCGTGGGCATCTACAACCTGACCGCGACCCTGCTCTGGGGCCGCTTCGCGTTCGGCATCCCGTTGACGATCGAGCACCCGCTGCTGTTCGCGCTTTCGATCGTCGGCACCGTGCTCGCGTTCGCCGGGCTCGGGCTGCTCTTCGCCGTCTCGTTCGTCCGCTTCCGCGCCGCGTGGGTGCTCGGGAACTTCTTCGAGTACCCGGTCTGGCTGATCTGCGGCTTCCTCGTCCCGCTCGCGCTGCTGCCGGAGTGGGTGCGCCCGATCTCCTGGGTGCTGGCCCCGACCTGGGGCATGAGCGCGATCCGCGAGTCCGCGCTCGGCGGGACGCCGCTGCCGGACCTGCTCCTCTGCCTCGGGCTCGGGACGGTCTACGTCGCGTTCGCGGTGCTCGTGACGAACCGTGTGCTCTACGACGCGCGGGCTCGCGGCTCGCTCTCGCTGACGTGATCGTCGCCACACGCATCTTCTTCGTCGGCGGCGTGACGAGCTTCCGGGCGCTCTTCTACTGGCTCACGCCCTGGATCTACGTGCCGACGATGCTGATCGCGCCGCTGTTTCAGATCCTGCTCTTCGCCTACATCGGGCGGTCTGCCGGCCTCGCTGACGACAAGTTCTACTTGATCGGAAACGCGCTGCAGTACGCCGCGATCCCCTGCCTGTTCGCGATGTCGCAGGCGATCGGCGGCGAGCGCTTCCAGAACACGCTCAGCGCGATCCTCGTCAGCCCCGCGCCGCGGATCCCGCTGTTCTTCGGTCGTTCGCTGCCCGTGGTGCTGAACGGCGCCTTCGTGGCCGCGTTCGCGCTCTTCACGGGCTCGCTCGTCCTGGGCGTGCACCTGCCGTCGAGCTCGATCGCGCCGCTCTTGCTGGTCGTCCTGATCGCGGCGCTGTCCTGCACCGGGCTCGGGCTCGTCAACGCCGCGCTCAGCCTGCGGATCCGCGAGAACGCCGTGCTCTCGAACGTGATCTTCGGCTTCCTCCTGATCTTCACCGGCGCGAACGTCCCGCTCCACGACCTGCCGAGCTGGATGAGCACGGTCGCGCAGGGGCTGCCGTTCACGCACGCGATCGAGGCGGCGCGTCAGCTGGCGGACGGCGCGTCGCTCGGCGACGTGGCCGACCTGCTCGGCGCCGAGCTGCTCGTCGGCGCGATCTACGGGATCCTGGGGTACGCGCTGCTGCGCTGGTTCGAGACCCTGAGCCGCCGCCATGCGTCGCTGGAGCGCTCGTAGTGCGTGCCCGCGAGCTGAACTGGATGCACGTCGAGGAGTACCTCAAGCGTGACGACCGAGTGGTGCTCCCGGTTGGCTCGACGGAGCAGCACGGCTACCTGTCGCTCGAGACCGACAACATCCTCGCCGAGCGTGTCTCGACCGAGGCCGCGGAGCCGCTCGGCGTGCTCGTCCTCCCGGTGCTGCCCTACGGCCTGACGCCGTCGTTCCAGGCGTATCCCGGCAGCCCGACACTGCGGCTCTCGACCTTCTTCGACGTGCTGCGGGACCTGCTCGACTCGCTCCACGGCCAGGGCTTCCGCCGCTTCCTGCTCGTGAACGGGCACGGCGGCAACCTGCCTGCCTTCGGGCTCGTGCGCGAATGGGCGTCCGAGCACGACGACGCGCAGGCGATCTTCCACAGCTGGTGGTCGAGCGCGCGGGTCCAGGCGGTTGCGCGAGAGGTCGACCCCGAGCCGAACCACGCCAACTGGTTCGAGAACTTCCCCTGGACGCGGCTCGAAGGCGTCGAACTGCCGGACGTGCGCAAGCCGCCGCTCGACCAGGACGCCTACCGGGTCGCCGGCGGCCCGCACGCCGTTCGCGAGCTGCTCGGCGACGGCGTCTTCGGCGGCGCCTACGAGCTTCCCGACGAGCAGGTGCGCAGGGTGTGGGAGGCGGGCGTCGCAGAGGTGCGCGACCTGCTCGAGAGCGCGTGGCGCTAGACCCGGTCGTCCTGTTCCGCGAGTGGTTCGAGGAGGCGCACGCGGCGGGCGTCGAGGTGCCGGAGGCGATGACGCTCGCGACGGCCGACGCCGACGGCCGTCCCTCGGCGCGGATGGTGCTGTTGAAGAGCGCCGACGAAGACGGCTTCACCTTCTTCACCGGCTACGAGAGCCGCAAGGGCCGGGAGCTGGCGGAGAACGCGCGCGCCGCGCTCGTCTTCTACTGGCGCGAGCTCGGCCGCCAGGTGCGGGTCGAGGGCCCGGTGCGAAAGCTGGCGGCGGAGGAGTCGGACGCGTACTGGCAGACGCGGCCGGTGCGCTCGCGCGCGGCGGCGGCCGCCTCGCACCAGAGCGAACCGATCGCGTCGCGCGAGGAGCTCGAGGCCGAGTTCGAGCGGCAGCTGGCGCTGGGCGCGCCGCCGAGGCCGGAGCGCTGGGGCGGCTACGTGCTCGAGCCCGATGCGATCGAGCTCTGGCGGCACCGGGACGACCGCCTGCACGAGCGCACTAGGTACACGCGCGCGCGAGGCGGCTGGCGCCAGGAGCTCCTGGCGCCTTAACGGGCGCAGCAGCGGACGAGCTCGCGTACCAGCGGCTCGAAGCGCCTGCCCTCGACAGTGAGCGTGTACTCGACCGCCGGCGGCCGCGTGTCGAGCACCCGCCGCTGGAGCAGCCCGGCTTCGACGAGCTCCGTCAGGCGCGTCGTCAGCGTCGCCGGCGGCACGCGGCCGAGGGCCGAGCGGAACTCGTTGAAGCGCTCGGCGCCCTCCACGGAGGCGTAGAGGATCGAGAGCGTCCAGCGCCGTTCGAGGAGGTCCGCCGCACGGCGGACCTCCTCGGGGATCGGCTCACGCCGACTGCAGCGCACGGTCAGCCGCCGGCTCGAGCGCTAGCTCGAGCACCTCGTCGACGCTGAGCACCGGGTGGAACGTCATCGCCTCGCGCACGTCCTCCGGGACGTCGTCGAGGTCGGCGCGGTTCCGCTCCGGGATGATCACGTCGGTCAGGCCCGCGGCGTGCGCGGCGAGCACCTTCTGCTTCAGCCCGCCGATCGGCAGCACGCGGCCCTGCAGCGTGACCTCGCCGGTCATGCCGACCGTGTGCTTCACCGGCCGCCTCGTCAGCAGCGACGCGAGCGCGGTCGTCATCGTGACGCCGGCGCTCGGGCCGTCCTTGGGGATCGCGCCGGCCGGTACGTGTACATGGAACGACTTCTGCTGCAGGTCGTCGGACGAGAGCTCGAGCTCGTCGCCGTGGGCGCGCACCCACGAGAGCGCGATCTGCGCCGACTCCTTCATCACATCGCCGAGCTGGCCCGTGAGGACGAGCCCGTTCTCGCCGTCCATGCGCGTCGCCTCGACGAAGAGCACGTCGCCGCCGGTGCCGGTGACGGCCAGGCCGGTCGCCACGCCGGGCACCGCGGTCCGGTCGGCGGCCTCCTGCCAGAAGCGCTGGCGCCCGAGGGCGTCGCGTACCTGGTCGAGGTCGACCGAGATCGGCGGCTCTGCGTCGCCCGATGCGATCCGGGTCGCGCTCTTGCGGAGCAGCTTCCCGAGCTCGCGCTCGAGCTGGCGGACGCCCGCCTCGCGCGTGTACTCCGAGACGATCGTCTGGAGCAGCTCGTCCGAGATCTCGACCTCGTCGTCACGCAGGCCGTTGCGCTCCTGCTGGCGAGGCCAGAGGTAGCCGCGGGCGATCGCGACCTTCTCGTCGACCGTGTAGCCGTCGAAGCGGATCACTTCCATCCGGTCGAGCAGCGGCCCCGGGATCGTCTCGGCGACGTTTCCGGTCGCGATGAAGACGACCTGCGAGAGATCGAGCTCGACGTCGAGGTAGTGGTCTCGGAACGAGTGGTTCTGTGCCGGGTCGAGCACCTCGAGCAGTGCAGCCGAGGGGTCGCCACGCCAGTCGGCGCCGACCTTGTCGACCTCGTCGAGCATGATCACCGGGTTCATCGTCCCGGCATCGCGCAGGGCGCGGACGAGCCGGCCCGGCAGCGCGCCGATGTACGTGCGCCGGTGGCCGCGGATCTCCGCCTCGTCGCGGACGCCGCCGAGCGACATCCGCACGAACTCGCGGTTGAGCGCGCGGGCGATCGACTCGCCGATCGAGGTCTTGCCCGTGCCGGGCGGCCCGATCAGCGTCAGGATCGCGCCCGAGCGCTTGTCCTCGGCAATGCCGCGCTCCTCGCGCAGCTTGCGCACGGCCAGGTACTCGACGATGCGCTCCTTGACGTCGTCCAGGCCCGCGTGGTCGGTGTCGAGGATCTCGCGCGCGACCTTCGGGTCGAGCCGCTCCTCGGACTTCTTGCCCCACGGCACCGCGAGCAGCCAGTCGAGGTACGTGCGGATCATCGACGCCTCGCCGGAGGCGTCGCCCATCCGCTCCAGCCGGCCGAGCTCGCGCTCCGCCTGCTCGCGGACCTCGTCGGGCATCTCGGCCTCGGCGATCTTGGTGCGGTACTCGTCGACAACCGAGCCCTCGTCCTCGCCGAGCTCCTTGCGGATCGACTCCATCTGCTTGCGCAGGAAGTACTCGCGCTGCTGCGCCTGGGCCCCGGACTCGACGTCCTCGCGGATGCGCTTCCGGACCTGAAGCTCGGCGAGCCGCTCGCGCTGCAAGCGGAGAGCCAGCTCGAGCCGCTCGACCACGTCGACCTCCTGGAGCAGCTCCATCCGCTGCTCGAAGGTCAGGTCGGGCGAGTACGCGCACGTGTCGGCGAGCGCTCCGGGCTCGACGACCGAGCGCAGGAACTCGCCGACGCGAGGGTCGGCCTCGCGCAGCTCGAGGATCTCCTGGACGACCGCGCGGTACTCGGTCTCGAGCTCGCGGGTCTTGACTGGCGGCGGCGTCTCGTCGGGCCGTTCGTCGACCTCGACGTAGAGCCGGCCGCCACTGCCGGTCTCGGCGGCGCCTAGCGTCGCTCGGTGCAGGCCGTTCAGGGTCACGACCGGGGAGCCGCCGGGCAGGCGGCCGCGGTCGACGATCTCGGCGACCGTGCCGACCGTCGCATACACGCCTTCATGGCGAGGCACGAGCAGCACCCGGTCCTCGTCGGCGGTGTCGAGCGGCAAGGTCACCGTCATGTTCGGGAAGACGACGGTGTCGTCAAGCGGGATGAGCA
>Ga0207665_10001886_pt1 | contig 14134 bp, 11 predicted proteins | sample LARL112metaG_FD_184351 | JGI IMG/M metagenome (GOLD analysis project Ga0207665, IMG submission 184351) | Corn, switchgrass and miscanthus rhizosphere microbial communities from Kellogg Biological Station, Michigan, USA - LAR L11-2 metaG... | ecosystem: Host-associated > Plants > Roots >...
GCAGCAGCCCCGCCGCCATCTTCAACGTGAGTGTCTTTCCGGTGCCCGTTTCTCCCAGTAACACCAAGGTTTCTTTCGGAAACACCTCAAACGACAGCCCATGCACGATGTCGCCTTCTTCGAAACCGATGCGAACATCGCGAAAGGAAATGGTCGCTTCCATCGCCGATTAGAAAAATTTTCCCGAAAGATACAGGGCAAGTTTGGTTAAAAACGTGTCCGCCACAATGATTAGTACCGATGACACCACCACCGCCTGCGTGGTCGACCTGCCGACGCCTTGCGTGCCTCCGCGCACCGTCAATCCTTTATAACAACCTACCGTCGACAAAATAAATCCGAACACCAGCGGCTTCATCATGCCCTGCATGATGTCTGCAAAATCCAGCGCATCAATGGCCCGCGTCCAGAATTGCACCACACCCAGCCGCAACGAAAACACCGCCGCTACACACCCGCCAACCAGCCCGATAAAATCAGAAATCGCCGTCAACAACGGCAGCACCAGAATCGTAGCCACCACACGCGGCGTCACCAGTTTCCGGCTGGGATCGGTTCCCATCGCGCGCATCGCATCCACCTGCTCGGTCACCAGCATGGACCCAAGTTCCGACGCAATTCCCGATGCGCAGCGCCCGGTGACCAGCAAACTCGTCAGCGTCGGTCCCAACTCGCGCACCAGCGCCAGCGAAACCGCGTCGCCGGTCAGCGAAGTCTGCCCAAATCGCACAAATTGCGAAGCGGTCTGCAACACCATCACTGCGCCGATAAAAAATCCTGTCAGCAGCACAATCGGCAGCGAACCCACGCCAATCTGGTCCATCTGGTCCAGCGTGTCCTGAAAATAGTGCGGCCCGGAAAAAACATTTCGAATCGATTGCACCGCAAGGTAGGAGTATTCCTGAACGCGCAGTACCGCTTCTTTCGCGCTGCCAATCAAAACCTGCGTAATCGGCACCGCTGGCGGCGCCGGAGTTTCATTGCTCGTGACCTGAAGAGGCGTGTCTGCCACGTGTCCCTATTCCGACACAACTTTTATCCGCGACGGCTATTTGGCCGGGCGTATTGAAAAGCCAGTCCCAGCCATAACTCCATCACGCAAAAGCACTTCGAGGAAAGCCTAACTGTGCCGCCCAACGCCGTCAAGGAAACTCGTGCCTGACCTGATCCCGACGGTGCATCAGCTTCCAAGAGAATCGAAAGGCCGGAGCAATCACAATCGAGCGGCGAGCAAGACTACGTACGGGTGCCAATCAAACGTCCGGTCGAACTCCCCGGGGCCGCTCTTCGAACATTTGGAGAAAACAGCTTAGTACTTAGCCGTTTGAAACAGAGTGAACGAACGCCGGACCAACTGCCCGCCACAATTGGTTCGTCGCATCAGAGATTCACTTGGCTGGTCCGGCCGAAATCGACCTTATTGTGCTACCCAAGTTACCGTCCTCGGATCAGAGGACGGGGCGAAAGCGCCCACGATCTTCAAGTTTCGACAACCTGCTTTAATGGATATCGGAATATCCGCCTTGTATCAGCAACCGCAATTAACGTTATTACTGCCGACTTCAGGTTTGATGGTCAGCAGTACCGTCTTCGCCGGGCACCGCCCAAGCCGATCACTTGAATCGCTCGAATTGGCAGTGTCGTTACATAAATCGAAAACGAACTTACTCCCGACTTTTTCAAACGCCTAGACGCAACTCGCCTCGGCAGTTAAACTCTTTTTTCACTTTTCATTTTCTATTTTCAGGATCTTAACCACATGCTTCGTTTCTACACCGCAGGAGAATCGCACGGACAGGCGCTGCTCGCCTTTCTGTCCGGCTTGCCGGCGGGCCTGCCGATTGACCTCGAATTCATCAATCGCGAACTGCACCGACGCCAACTCGGCTACGGTCGCGGCGGCCGCCAAAAAATTGAAAAAGACCGTGCAGAAATCTTCGCCGGTGTCCGTCACGGACAAACCATCGGCGCGCCCATCGCGCTCCGCATTGAAAATCGCGACTGGGCCAACTGGGAAAAAATTCTCGCCGTCGAAGCCTATCCCGAAGACGATTCCACCGCCAAAAAACTAGTCGCCCCGCGCCCCGGACACGCCGACCTCGCCGGCTCGCAAAAATTCAACTTCCACGATGCCCGCTACATTCTCGAACGCGCTTCCGCCCGCGAAACCGCCGCCCGCGTCGCTGCAGGCGCACTGGCAAAGACGCTCCTGAAAGAACTCGGCACAGAAATTGCCAGCCACACCATTCAAGTCGGCCATACCCGCATCGACCGCGTACCTAGCTGGCAGGAAATTCAAGCCATCTCGAATGATATGGAATCGCCTCTCCGCTGCGTCGATTCCGCCGCGCAAGACAAAATGAAAGCCGAAGTGGACACCGTGCTCAAAGCCGGCGACACCGTCGGCGGCATTTTTGAAATTGTCGCCCACAGTGTTCCCGTCGGCCTCGGCTCTCACGCCCAGTGGGACGAAAAGCTCGATGGCCGGCTCGCGCAAGCCGTCATGAGCGTGCAAGCCGTCAAAGGTGTCGAAATCGGCGCAGGCATTCTGGCTGCCGGCTCGCTGGGCAGCGAAGTGCAGGACGAAATTTTTTACGACAAAGCCACGCAAAAGTTCTCCCGTTCCTCCAACCGCGCAGGCGGCCTCGAAGGCGGCATCACCAATGGTGAAGATGTAGTTGTGCGCGGCTACCTGAAGCCCATCTCTACCTTGCGCCGCGCTCTAAAAACAGCCGACATGGTTACCAAGGAACCCGTGCAAGCCGCCTATGAACGTTCCGACTGGTGCGTAGTTCCCGCGGGCGCAGTGGCCGCAGAAGCAATGGTTGCACTTGTCCTCACCGCCGCTTTTCTGCAAAAATTTGGAGGCGACTCCATGATGGAGATGCGCCGCAACTTTGAGGGCTATGCCAGACAAATCCACAACTTCTGAAAAGCTCACTTCGAATTCGCCTAACTCGAGTGACGCGAAAACGAATCCCGCGGAATCGGCACCCACGCAGGAACCCAGCGGCATCGCGCGCAAAATCTATAGCATCGTCAAATATGGCGATCCTATTCTCGAAAAGCCATCCAGCACCGTCACGAAATTCGACGCCGAACTAGCCGAAATGGCCGAAGATATGTTTGCCACCATGTATGCTGCGCAGGGTATCGGGCTCGCCGCGCCGCAAATCGGGAAAAGCCTCCGCCTCGCGGTCGTCGACGTCACCGGCGGCAAAAATCCCGAGGCCAAAATCGTGCTGGTAAACCCGGAAATCATTCACGGCGAGGGCGAAAAGCGCGAAGAAGAAGGCTGCCTCTCCATTCCCGGTTTTCGCGGCTACGTCGTCCGCCCCCAGTTCGTCACCATCAAGGCGCAAGACGCCAAAGGTGAGTCCTTCGAAATCCGCGGCGAAGACCTGCTGGCGCGCGCGTTCTGCCATGAAATCGATCACCTGAACGGCATTTTATTTCTGCAACACCTAAGCATGCTCAAACGCGACCTCATCCGCCGCAAAATCAAAAAACTGAAAAAACAAGGCGACTGGTAATTTCATGCCACCCGCGTAGAGTCCCCCTACTAATTGCCGCCATCGCCACCCCAACAACTCAACGTATACTCCCACCAGGACCAAAACCTTTGCGCCTCCTCTTCTGCGGTACCCCACAATTCGCTGTCCCCACCCTCAAGCACCTCCACGCGCAGCCAGACTTCCAAATCGTCGCCGTAATCACCCAACCCGACCGCCCCCGCGGACGCGGCCAGCAAACATCCTTCTCCCCGATAAAACAAACCGCTCTTGCTGCCAACCTCCCCGTCTTCCAACCAGAAAAAATTCGCACTCCCGAATCCGAACAATTCCTCCGCGAAGCCAATCCCGACGCCATCGTCATCATCGCCTATGGCCAGATCATCCCCGCGCGACTGCTCACTATTCCAAAATTCGGCTGGATCAACGCCCACGCCTCCCTATTGCCAAAATATCGTGGCGCCGCGCCCATCCAGTGGGCCATCGCCAGCGGCGAAACAAAAACCGGCGTCACCACCATGCGCATCGACGCCGGGATGGACACCGGCGACATGCTGCTGCAGCAGGAAATCCCCATCGCGTCCGATGAAAAAACCCCGGAGCTTGCCGAACGTCTCGCGGACCTCAGCGCCAATTTAATGAGTGAAACTCTACGCGGCTTGCGCGACGGAACGCTTCACGCCAAGCCTCAAAATAACAGCGAAGCCACACTCGCGCCCCTCTTGCAGAAAGAAGACGGCCGCATCGACTGGTCCCGGCCGGCGCAACTCATCTATAACCGCATGCGCGGCTTTTCCCCCTGGCCCGGCACCTACACTCATTTCAGAGACACAATCTGCCAGTTGTCCGGCGCCCCGGTGTCAAATGCGGCGTCTGCGGCGTCTAACTTAGTGGAACTGAAGCTTCCCGTGGGACAAATCCTCCTCGCGGACGACAAATTACTTGTCGGATGTGGTGGGGAAACTCTTCTGGGGGTTTCGCGCGTCAAAGTCGAAGGACGGAAGGACGTCTCCGCGCTCGAATTTGCCAATGGCGCGCATTTGCAGCCTCGGGAAGGTTTCGATTGACGAACACTTCAACACAACGTTCGTTGCGGGCAAATAGTCGCTGAGGCATACTGAAATTCATCACTGCGTGACCGCTTCGCGAATCGTCACGCCTCTCTGGGAGCACAAATTGAAAACTGTGAACCAACCGCGCCAATCGCGGCGGCAGGATGCATTCTATTTCCGGCCCGCTTATTCCCGGCCCCCTTATTCTTGGAATTGGCTGGTGCGCGCGACAACCGCTTCCCTCCTTACTCTGCTGATGATTCAACCGGCCTCAGTCGCGGCTGACACGCCGGCGAACAAGTCCGTGAGGGATGACTCCGCTCCCGATAACTCCATGGGAAATTACTCCGCAGTAGAGTCCGTGCTGCCCGATCCCATCCTAAAAGTCATGCAGACCGAATTGCAGCGCGCAACAACGGACCTCGCCAAAAGCGATCCCACCCCGTACTACATGAGCTACACCGTCTATGACCAGACTTCGGTTGTGCTCGCTGGCTCTTACGGCTCACTCACCACCGATACCGGATTTCACCGCCGCCAGGCGGACGTGACCATGCGCGTCGGTTCGCCAGCCCTCGACAATACCCACGGACAGAGCCGCAGCAGCGGTATGACCTCCGGAAGCATTCCCTTCGGCAACGATACTGACGCCATCGCGCGCGTGCTGTGGGAACTCACCGATCGCGAATACAAACGAGCCTCACCGGCCTTTCTAAATGTAAAAACCAACACTGCGGTCCGCGCGGAAGAAGAAGACAAGTCGCCGGACTTTTCAAAAGAAAATGCCGTCACGCACACTGGAGAAGAAGTCAAACTGCCGGATCTGGACCGCGCAAATTGGGAAGGCGAAATTCGTAGGCTCTCCGGAATATTCCGGAAATATCCCGAAGTGTACTACGCAAACGTTGTGCTGCAAGTGCAGAACGCCAAAGAACGCAAAGTCACCAGCGAAGGCACCGCGATTATCACTCCCAGCGCTTCCACCCGGCTGGTGATGGAAGCGCAGACCCGCGCCGATGATGGGATGGACTTGTTGCGCGTGGAAACGTTTCAAGCACCCTCTGCCAAAGAGCTGCCGGACGAAAAAGAATTGACCGCCAAAGCGGAAAAAATGGCCATGGATCTGGACGCTTTGCGCAAAGCTCCTTTGGCCGAGCCCTACGCCGGTCCTGCATTACTCAGCGGGCGCGCAGCTGCGGTATTTTTTCACGAAGTGCTCGGCCATCGCCTCGAAGGCCACCGTCAGCGCGACGAAGATGAAGGCCAGACCTTCACCAAGAAAGTCGGACAGGAAGTGTTGCCGAAGTTTCTCAGCATCGTCGACGATCCCACCAAACGTGAAATGGCCGGAATGAAACTGGCCGGCACCTACGAATTCGACAATGAAGGCGTTCCCGCGCAGCGCGTCGAATTGATTACTGACGGTGTGCTAAAAGGTTTTCTGACTTCCCGCATGCCTATCAAAGGCTTCGATCATTCCAACGGTCACGGGCGCGATCAACCGGGCCTGATGCCGACTGGCCGTCAGGGCAATCTGATTGTGAGCTCCTCGCAAACCGTCCCCGAAAAACAGATGCGCCAGAAACTAATCGACGAAATCAAAAAGCAAAATAAGCCGTACGGTCTTTATTTCGACGACATTCAAGGCGGATTCACTTTGACCACCCGCTCGTTGCCGCAAGCATTTCAAGTTTTGCCGGTGGTCGTGTACAAAGTTTTCCCTGACGGCCGCCCCGACGAACTCGTGCGCGGGGTGGACATTGTCGGCACGCCCCTCGCCGCGTTGACGCGCATTATCACCACCAGCGACGAACAACACGTTTTCAACGGCGTGTGCGGCGCCGAAAGCGGCAGCGTGCCGGTCTCCGCGGTGGCTCCTGCCATGCTTTTTTCTGAAATGGAAGTGCAGAAGCGCGCGCACGAACACGATCGCCCGCCAATTCTGCCGCCGCCGGGATTCGAAAATCTTCCGGCGAAGCAGCCCTCCACGGCCGCAAAAACCGAGGTGAAGCCGTGAAAAACATTCGCCCCACCGTAATTGTTTTTCTCGCTGTCATTTCGCTCGCGATCGCGAAGCCAACTTTCTCTGCTCCCGACACTTCGCCGGGCGGGGATGTGATGTTCGCGGCAAAAGTCGCCGCCAAGGGCGACCCCCTTCTCGACGCGTTGCTGGTGGAGCTGGAACGATCCAGAACGCAATTGAAAATGGCTCAGTTGCAGGCTCCCTATTACATCGAGTATCGCGTCAGCGACGTGCAGGACTTCGTCACCGAGGCGGCTTTTGGTGCAACGCGCGAAGATCAAAAAGTACATGTGCGCGTGCTTCGCGTGGTGGTGCGCCTGGGCGATTACAAACAAGACAGCTACTTCGCACAAGGAGTTGGCGGGAATGCGCTGCTCCCACTCGACAATGATCCCATCGCGCTGCGCCACCAGATTTGGCTCGCGACCGACGAAGCCTACAAGGCGGCGGGCAGCGCACTCACACAAAAGCAGTCTATCCTGAAACAGTTCAGCGCCGATGAGCATCCGGTGGATGATTTTTCAAAAGCCGCGCCGGTGCAATTGGTTGAGCCAACCATCTCCTTAAGAGGAGACGGCGACGAGTGGAAGAAAACTCTGGAATCGGTTACCGATTTGTACAAACAGTATCCCGACATCCAGTCGGTTTCGGCTTCCGCGCGATTCACCGTCGTCAACGAATATTTGCTGAACACCGAAGGCACGGTAACACGCAACGGAAAAAGCGTGTACACCGTGCAGGTGAACGCTGCAACGCAAGCGCCCGACGGCATGCGGCTGGGACGTACTCCCGCGTGGACGGTCGCGAAGTTGAGCGAATTGCCTACCAAAGAAAAATTGCTGCACGACACCAGGCAAGCACTGGACACACTGCAGGCGTTGCGAAAGGCTCCGATCGTCGAAGAAGAATATCGCGGGCCAGTATTATTTTCGCCGGATGCCGCCGACGATGTGGTCGCTTCGCTGATTGGCAACAACGTGCTGGGACGCAAGCCGCAACTGGGCGCGCCGAATCGCACTACTGGAATTTTCGCCACCAGTTTTAAGTCGCGCATCCTTCCGTCCTTTATCGATGTGGTCGACAATCCCACGCTGAAAGAATTCGATGGCAAGAGCCTGACCGGTTCATACGACGTGGACAGCGAAGGCGTGAAAGCGCAGCCCGTCGATCTGATTGAAAAGGGCGTGCTCACAAATTATCTCTTGGGCCGCCAGCCGATTCGCGATTTTACGGAATCGAATGGACACGGACGAGCCGCTCCCGCGGGTCCGCCAAGTCCAGGCCTGGGCGTGCTCTTGATGAAAAGCGCCGAAGCGCAATCGCCCGAAGCGCTGAAAAAACGCATGACCGATCTGATTACTGCGCAGGGCAAACCGTACGCGTACCGCGTGGAAACCATGGCCGGGACTGCGCCACGTTTGCTGTACCGCGTGTATGCAAAAGACGGGCACGAAGAACTGGTGCGCGGCGCGGTGTTCAGCGAACTAGATGTGCGCGCGCTGCGCAGCGATTTGAGCGCGGTCGGCAACGATCCACTGGTGAGCAATCGCGTGGGAGGAATTTCCTCGACGGTGATTGCGCCTTCTCTGCTGTTCGACGAATTGCAGGTGAAGCGCGCGGACATGAGCAAGGACAAGTTGCCGGAGTATCCAGCGCCGGCTCTCACGGACAGTCGTAAGTAATAAGTATTTAGTTTTAAGTTGCCTGCCGGGACCGGGTGGCTCCGGGCACGCTCGATTTAGCGCAGTGGTCGATGTGGTTACAAAATGCGAAGAGCAGAGAGATTCCTCGCTTCGCTCGGAATGACGACGTTTCGGGAAATTTGCGTTTTGCAAAGTGAGCGTGGCATTTTGTGGGCATGATGGAAAATCTGCGGAGCGCTCTGGCGTGGCGCGGATTACACTACTTCTTGCATGAACGATCCTTTCAACAGCTCCGGGCTGAACAAATCTAAGCTTGGCCCCGCGCGAGATCTTGAGCCTGACTCCGAGGCTAACACCGTCGAGATGAGTCATCGCGCGCCGGGCAATGCCGGGCCTGGTGGGCCGGCTATGAATTTCCGCGAACGCATCGAATGGCTGCTGCGCATGGTGCTGCTGGTTTTTATTCTGGCGTCGGCGGCCTTTCTGAGCGCGATCACCGCGATGCGCATTGCGATCCACGGGCGCGAAGTGAGCATGCCTAATCTGGTCGGCAAAAATGTCGCGGACGCGAGCAGCGAATTGCATTCGCGCGGGCTGGTACTGCGCGTGGCGGACCGCATTTACAGCGAGCAGCCGATGAATACGGTGGTGCGGCAAACTCCTTCTCCGGGATTGCTGATGAAAGTTTCGCAGCAGGCGCATGTGGTGTTGAGCCTGGGCCAGCGGCAATTGCAGATCCCTCCTCTGGAGGGCAACTCGTTGCGCGTTTCGCGAATCGAGTTGCTTCGTGCGGGATTACAGGTGGGCGAAGTGTCCGGCGTGATACTGCCGGACGTGCCCGCGGACACAGTGGTGATCCAGAATCCGAAGCCGGGAGCGGGTGGGGCTTCGCCGCGAGTGGATGTACTGGTGTCGCAAGGTCGGCGCGCGGAGGCATACGTGATGCCGCACCTGATCGGAATGAATGTCGCGGACGCGGTGCGGCGCCTAGAAACGGTTTCCCTGCAACGCAAACTGAATACGGTAAACGCTCCGCAGTGGCCGCACGGCGCGGTGATCGACCAGACGCCAACGCCGGGAGCGCGCGTAGCGGCTTCGGCAATCGCAGAGCTGACAGTCGCGGAGTAGTTCGTCCTGCCAGACTTGTTCGAGTCCTTCGGACGGTAATTCCCTTCCAAGTTCAAGTGAAACTTTAGGTGTGAGTGGGAGGGGGTACGTCCATGGTGCTTTCCGTAAGTGACAGGGAAAGGACTTACAGGTTTAAGAGCGATAAAGAGCGAAGAAGAGTGCGGGCGCGCCGCTGAAAAGAATGGAGTTATAAGATTGCTCTTTGGGTGTTGTTTGTAAGAGAGAGCGAAAGAAAGAAAACCAGAGACGGATTTGCCACAGAGTGCACAGAGATCATAGAGCGGGGAGGTAACAGAGGTCTGGAGCGATTTCATGCGAGAGGATAACACCACGGTGTGATTAACCAAACCATTAACCATGGAGCGGGAAGTTTGATCATTAGCACGACGTCCGGTCAGGACGCTAAACACGGAGCCTGGCAATGAGCAAATCAAAAAAGACACGCAGTCGAGTCGGGCACATAATTGAAGGCAGCGGAATTGTTTTTGCGGACATGGGGGCTGCCCAATTCCGAGCGAGAGCTGATCAAGGCGCAGCTTACGCTGCAGATCTATTCCATTCTGAAGGATGTGGTATGACGCAAGTGGAGATCGGGGAAATTCTTGGCGTGCAGCAGCCTCAAGTGTCCTTGCTATTGCGGAACCGTTCGGGGAATTATTCGGTAGGGCGGTTGATGGAGTTTCTTACGGCTGTGAGGCGAGACGTTGAAATTACGGTGCGGCCAACGCGTCAGGGGCATGGAGCGCTGTCGGTGGTATCGGCGTAGGAAGCTTGGGGCTTTGCGTCTTATGACTTGTCACATCCTCGGGGGTGTGGATTAGACAGGTGTGGATTAGAGGACTGAAGAAGGTCGCAACATAGGGATCTTAGGCATACGGCGCAGGCAAAGAACGGCGGCATCAAGCCGCTACTGCATAGGACAAGACAAAAATTTAGGGCGCAACGGCGGTTAGGCTGTTGCGCCCTTTAACTGAGACGAAAAGTTTCGCTTCCCTGCCGATTCCACATTGCGGCGGAACTGCTCATCGGCCTAACCGTCCGGCGTGAGCATTTTTGGTTTTGGCTTGGGGCTTGCGCCCTGGGCTTTCACCTTGATGCTTTGACCTTCTGATTTTGGCTTTGCAGATTGCAGCGGTGAGGCTGCTATCTGCGAGCTGTTCCCTCCACCTTACAGAATCGTAAAGATTCGACGCTTACCGTTCAATTTCGCTGCGCACTTTTGCCGTTAGGCAAGTTGCGCGGCTCCACTGAGCCGTAAAGTTTCTGACCTTGCCGATTCGATCTGGTGGCGAACTAGGCCTTCGGGCTTTGGCCATCGGGCTTGCGCCTTCTGGCTTTGCACCTTCTGACTTGTCGCACCCTCGAGGCGGTACGTGAAGCTTTCGCGCTTTGCGGTTTCAATTTCGCGCTGCAACTTACATTTAAGTTTGTTGCGGCGTCTCTACTGATCCCGAAAAGCTTCCGGCTTCGCCACCATCCCGGGAGGCGTAACCCGACACGAGGCTTTTGACCGTCGCGGCTGGTTGCACCATCCACAAAAAACCGTCAAGGCTTCGAGCTTTGCAGTTCAATTTCGCGGCGCATCGTTCTCTTTGCCAGACTCCAAGTAGCGTCCGCACCCGCTAAGGGCGAACTCCCATTGGAACTCGCATCGATTCACGCAGGCTCGAAAGCCCGCAGCCGCTGCGCCTAAAAGCTGATCCGTAAAGTTCTTCGCTTCCGGTTCAATCTGGGGGCACGATACTGTGCGCGGAATTTTGCGTCAATGAAATTCGCTTTGTGGAGCTGTGCATTTCTGTGGACGGGTGTGGATAAGGATAGTCGTCAGTGGTTTGTAGCAGCGGGTTTGTCGCGCTGCGCCTTCTCTTTCTTCTCAAAGAGAGGACGGCCTGTCACGATGGCTGAGGGCGCAGGCAGGAGCGAGATCGCGATGGTATCTAGCTTCGCGGCGAGATGGGGCGAAGCATGCTGCAGAAGCACAGCCAGGATTGCCTACGGTACCGGGAAAAGAGCAGCGGCATGAAGCCGCTGCTACATGAAGATAAAGAAATGCCCGCGCTACTTGGCGGCTTGTTTTTTGTGCAGGTCGGTGCAAACGGAGAGCGCGGTGTTGGGATTGACGGCGGAGTCGCCTTCTTCGATGTGCTGCACGATGCCGTTTTTGTCGATGACGATGTTGGCGCGCTGGGCCCACTCGAAGGACTGGTTTTGCATGTCGTAGCCTTTGAGGATACCGTAGGCGCTGAGCATCTTTTTGTTCATGTCGCTGAGGAGCGGAAACTTGATGCTGATTTGCTTGGCGAAGGCGGCGTTGGCTGCGGGCGAATCCATGCTGACGCCGAAGACTTCCGTATCCGAGGTATCGATTTTTCCTGCGTCGATTCCAGACTGAACCGCCTGGAGTTGTTTAGTTCAACCACCGGTGAAGGCGAGAACGTAGACGGCGAGGAAGACGTTCTTTTTGCCGCGATAGTCGCTGAGCTTGACGCTTTTCCACTGATCGCTGAGGAGAGTGAAGTCGGGCGCGGTGTCGCCGACTTTTAGTGCCACTTTGGCGACGTGGTCGGGTGCGGCCGGCTCTTGTTTTTGTGCGAAGGACATGTTGACGGCGGAAAAAGGCAAAGCGGCGAGAAGCAGAGCGGAACAGATGGCGCGTTTCATCTAGGAGTGCTCCTTGTGAAGATACCGATGCGTAGTTGAAGTACGTTAGGTACGTTATGACTGTAATGCGGATTGGGCTGCGCGGGAAGGTGAAAGACAAAAATTCGACATGGCGCGAGGCGGGCGGTATCGGGCTACCCAGGTTGGAAAAAACGCCGGCCGAAAAACCGCCCGCCCAGGAAGGCGGCCGCTACAAAAGCAAGTGCGAGGGCGGCGCAAAAGGCCTCGGGCAAGCGGAAGGGCGCCACAAAAACCAGAGCTAGCGGAGGTAGCCCCAGTTGTGGAGTTTGTCGGAGTCTTCTACCCAGCGGTCGCCGATGTCAGTGCGGTAGTACATGTTGGGGATGAGGATGTTGCGGATGCGGGAATAGACCTGGGCTTGCGCCTGCTTCATGGTGCTGCCGGTGCCGACGACGATGAGCACGACGCCGGAGGTTCCCGCGACGAGCCATTGGCCATTATGCTGTTTCACGTCTTCGATGTGGACACCGTCCTGCGTGGGCTTTTTGAAAACGATGGCGGCGTTTTTGGAAAAAGATTCAAACGTGGAGTCGTCGTCAAAAGGAAACGGCGGTACGACGATGCGCACACCGATCTGAAATCCGGTGCGCGTGCGCCATTTGGGCTCGAGGCCGTTGGCAAGCTCCCAGAAGAGTTCGCTGATCGGAGTCAGCAGGCCTTCCTGCTGAATGCTAATGGTGGGATATCCGAAGCGCGAGGTGAATTCGAGCGGATAGATGCCATTGTTGTTGACGATGCAATTCAAGTCGATGTAGCCGACGTAGCCTTCCTGCGCGAGCTTCGACTCCATTTTCAAAAGAGTTTGCGTGAATAGGCGATTGGGTTCGCTCCAAAACATGGAGGTGCCCATCTCTCCTGTGGGCGGACCGATGTTGCCGGGAAAAAGTTTTTTGTGTTCGAAATTGATATTTACCGGAGTGATGAAGTTTTTTCCGTTGAAGAAAGCGCCCACGGCGACTTCCACTCCGTTGACGCGGCGCTGCAACTGGAAAACTTTGATTTCGTCAGAGAAAGCTTTTTTGTAGGCCTCGAGCATGCGAACCACGTCTTCGCCGTCTTCTTCTTCACCGACGAACAGGCGGCGTTTTACGTTTTGCGCTTCTCCGCTGGGCTTGATTACGTAGCGATCGGGATTTTTCTTGACGAAGTCGATGGCGGGATCGAAAGAGTCGAAGTCTTCGTAGGGAATGATGTTGACGCCGGCATTCTTCAGTTCTTCCTGTCCGAAGGAGCGATCGTCTTCAAGAGCGTCGGTGTAGGCGGAGCCGCCGATGACCGGTTTGCCGGCGGCTCGCAATGCTTGCGCTTTCGCGCCTTGCCCGAGCGTGTCATCGAAGACGACAATGTCGGCCCACTTGGCATCCTGCTCCCAGTCGCTGGACTTAGGGACAAAGCCATCGGCGATGTCGCGTTCCCCTTCCGCTTCAATGTAATAACGGACTTCGTGACCTTCTTTGAGAACTTCCCAGGCGATATCGCCGATGAGGCCAGAGATGGAAACAAAAAGAAATTTGCGTTTGTCCATTGCGGGTGCGGAGACTCCGAACAGCCATAACAACCCCTGGTATGGTACGAAGAATTTGGCGCAGTGATGTTACAAAATATTTAAAAAGGGCCAGTTACGTGAGGAAGGGCAAGCAACCTGGGTTGAATAATGCGAGTCTGAGCTACAAGGAGCCCTGACCTAAAGGGCAATCTTTGCGTAGCCTGTCCTTTGGTTCAGGTTATACTGGGGTCGTTGCTCGCGGCGAGTGCAAAGCTTGAATAGCTATCGAGAAGTCCGGTCCAGCGTATGTCAGGGTTAGTAAGTAGAACTTCTTCACCTCAGGACTTGTAAAACAAGCCCCGAAACCCTGAAGCCCGCGCCGCACGACGGATCAGAAATTTATCAGAGAGGTGATGATTGCGTCGAACTCTGCTTGCCATGTTAGGTCTTGCAATCCTTTTCTCCAGCGTTACCGCCGAAGCTCAGACAAAACACGCTAAATCGAAGAAAAAGAAGGAAGCTGCTCCAGCGGAAGCGAATTCCGCAGCGCCGGACAAGGTGCTGTACGACCGCGCGATTCTGGACATCAAGAAGGGCCGGCATGAAGT
>Ga0207665_10001887_pt1 | contig 14122 bp, 11 predicted proteins | sample LARL112metaG_FD_184351 | JGI IMG/M metagenome (GOLD analysis project Ga0207665, IMG submission 184351) | Corn, switchgrass and miscanthus rhizosphere microbial communities from Kellogg Biological Station, Michigan, USA - LAR L11-2 metaG... | ecosystem: Host-associated > Plants > Roots >...
GGAACCGCCGGATCACGGCGTAGGCCTCGTCGGGCGATGCCACGATCGCGTCGACCTCGCCGTCGGCCGCGTCCTGGCCGACGGTCCCGCTGGCGGTGGCACGGCTGGTCAGCGACAGGCGGGTGCCCTCCAGCCGGACCAGGAAGTCGCAGAGTCCGGCGGTAAACGACGAGGCGCCGGACGCGTCGCCGAGGATCGCCGTGACCACCGGGATGGCCCGGCCGCGTTCGAGCAGGCCGGGGAACGCGGGCTCGGCGCCGAAGGTCCGCGCGCGATCGGTGCCGGTCTTGCCCGGGCGCGGCCCGAGGTCGGGCACGGTGTCGCCCTGGGCGATCTCGATGTACGGGTTACGCCGCTGCCGGGCCATCTGGTAGAGCCGGGCCGCCTTGCCCGTGCTGCGCGCGCCGGGCTGGACCAGGCTGTCGTCGTCCACGGCCAGGGTTACCGCGCGGCCGTCCAAGGTGGCGTGCCCGCCGATGATGCCGCCGCCGAAGTTGCCCGGATGCGCGGCGGTCACCTTGTCGGTGAAGGTGGCGAAGGTCCCGATTTCGCCGAACGAGCCGGGGTCGACGAGCTCGGCAATGTGCTCGCGCGCCGTCCGCCGGCCGGCGGCGCGGATCGCGCCCACCGCTTCCGGGCCGCCCATCTCGGTCGTGACCACGTCCCGCAGCCCGCGGAGCCGCTCGACCGTCGCGATCTCCTCGGGGAGGGTGTCGTCTGTGAGCACATGCTCTCCTGGTGAGGCGGGCCTAGGCGCACATTAATGTGATAGATATAGATATGTCAATCTTTTGGTTTGAGGGGGGAGGGGGGCGTTAGGAGCGCACGGCATGATCGACTACGAGATCATCGGTCGCATCGCGTACATCAGGCTGAACCGCCCGGAGCAGCTCAACGCCCTGACCAACGCCGGGCTCGGCCGGGGGTATTACCAGGTCAGGACGACGGCTTCCTCGACGTTCTGGCTGGCCGCGGTCTCCCGCGCGCCGCGGCGCTTGCGGGCCGGGCCGGACAGGGCGTGCGCTTCGCGCTTCTGACGACGGCCCATGGCCACGTGCCCGTCCTCCTCGCGGACCACGGGTCGCGGCGTGGGCGCCAGCTCCCACAGGTCGTCGAGCAGTTTGTGCAGGACGTCCCGGCGCAGCGAGTAGTAGTAGTTCCGGCCCGACTTGCGCACGCTGATCAGGCCCGCGTGGTACAGGATCTTGGTGTGGTAGGAGATCGTCGGCTTGGACACGGTCAGCGTGTCCTCCAGCGTGACGCACGCGAGCTCGTCAACCGCTGCCATCTGCACGATGATGCTCCACCGGACCGGGTCGCTGAGGGCCTTGAAGATCTCGGTTGGTGGCTGCGACGTGGCGTCCATGGTGATGGTTCCTGGCCTGGAGGAGGGAATCCGCCTGTCATGTTGCGAAAGGCGGATTACTTTCACAACTATCATAGGGCATGCGGCCAAGCCCCCTTCGCGGGGTTATGGGCCGGGTTACTTGGAGCGGACGCGGGGCAGACCCAAGACCCGTTCGGCCACAATCTCCCGCATGATCTCGGTGGAGCCACCGTAGATCGTGCCCACCACCCCCCGGCGGAACGCCTCGTCGACGGCCGCGCCGAGCGGAGCGTCGCCGGCCTCCCGCCTGAGCACCGCCTCGGCGCCCAGGATGTCCAGCAGGTCCCAGTGCTGGCGCTGCGCGCTCTCGGAGCTGAAGAGCTTGGCGGCCGAGCCCTCCGTGCCGGGCAGGGCGCCGGACGCGGCCACCCAGGCGGTCCGCATGCCCAGCAGGCGCGACACCTCCGCTTCGATGGCGATCCTGGCCAGCCGCTCCTTGACGGTGGCGTCGTCGTACACCCGGGTGCCGTCGTCGCGGCGGGCCTGCCTGGCCCACTGCGCCACCCGTTCGGCCAGCGTGGGTCCTGATCGGCGGCCGCTGCCGCCGCTGCGCTCGAACACCAGGGCCACGTGCATGACCCCCCAGCCGCCGTCGACCGGTCCGATGCGCGCCGAGTCGGGCACCCGCACGTCGCTGTAGAAGGTGGCGTTCGTCCGCTGCCCGCCGAGGGTGTGGATGGCCCGGATCTCGACCCCGGGGCCGTCGAGCGGGACCAGGAACGTGGTCAGGCCCTTGTGCTTGGCCACCTCGGTGTTGCTCCGGGTGAGCATGAACACGTGGCTGGCCATGTGCGCCGTGCTGGTGAACATCTTCTGCCCGTTGATGACCCACTCCTCGCCGTCCCGTTCGGCCCGTGTCTTGGCCGCCGCGACGTCGGAGCCCGAATCTGGTTCGGTGTAGCCGAGCACGATGATGACCTCGCCGGCGAGCGCGCCGCCGACGATCGTCCGCTTCTGCTCCTCGGTGCCGGTGTGCAGAATCGTGCGGCAGATCATCGTGGTGGTGATCCAGCCGTCCATGTGCAGCCCGGCCGCGTCGATCTCCTCGAACAGCGCGGCCGCCAGGTCCGGGTCGTTGGCCGTGCCGCCATACTCGGCGGGCCAGCCTGCTCCCAGCCAGCCCTGTCCGGCGAGCAGGGCGTGCAGTTCCGGCGTGTGGTAGCTGCCCGAGGTGCGCTGCTGCTCGGCCCAGTCCGGGGCGACGTGGCGGTCGACCCATTCGCGGGCCTGCTGGCGGTATTCGGCGAGTTTGTCGACGTCGGAGAAGTCCACCGTTACTCCTCGGGGTAGGCCAGGTCGGCGAGCCGCTGGTACTCCCGGCGCGGGTCGCCCAGGGCGAGCGGCCACGCCTTGGCCCGGCGGAAGTACAGCTGGATGTCGTACTCGAGGGTGACGCCGTAGCCGCCGTGGAACTGCAGGCACTCGCGCGCGGTGCGGAACGCGCAGTCGGCGTTGAAGAGGAAGGCCATGGAGGCCAGCGCGGCCGCGTCGGCCTGAGCTGTGCCGTCGGCCTGCGCTGTGTCGCGGGCCCAGGCCGCCTCGTAGGTCAGCAGCTGGGCGCCGTCGCCCGCCACCACCAGGTCGGCGAGGCGGTGCTGGACGGCCTGGAAGGAGCCGATGATGACGCCGAACGCCTGGCGCGCCTTGACGTAGGAGACGCCGATCTCCAGGGCGGTGGCCCGGAGGCCGCCGAGCGCGGCGGCGGTCAGCAGCTTCCAGTCGGCCACGGCGTCTTGGTAGAGCGCGGTGGCCTGCGGCCCGGTGGCCAGCACGGTGCGCTCGCCGTCGTCCAGCGGCCAGTCGGCCAGCGGGCTGGAGCCGAGGTTCGGGCTGGCCGGCACGTGCGGCCGGGTGCCGGGCGGGCGTGTGAGCGCGATCAGGGTGTCGCCGTCGGGCGCGACCACCAGCTCGGCGACCGCGCCGGCCGGGACGAGGCGCAGCTTTCCGGCGGCGGGCGGGGACAGCGCGATGGTCGGCAGCACGCTGCCGTCGGCGATTGTGGCCAGGAGGTCGGTGGCGCCGGCCGCGGCCAGCAGGCCGCCGGCCGCCACGCTCTCCGGGAACGGCACCGGCGCGATCCGCCGGCCGTACTGCTCGGCGACCAGCACCAGGTCCAGGCGGCTCGCCCCGTCGCCGCCGGCCGCCTCGGGCCAGGCCATCGCGATGGCGCCGGTGCCCACGAGCCTGGCCCACAGCTCCGGGTCGAACCCGAGGGGTTCGGCGGCCCGGACGCGCTCGAGGCTGGCTTCCTTGTCGAAGAACTCGGCGAAGGCCGCCTGCACCGCCAGCTGATCCTGGCTCAGCGACAGATCCACGTTGTTGTCTCCTCGCCGGTCTGGGTGTGGGTTCCCTCGGGGTCGATTCTGGGGCGCTGGGGTCGCCCGCGCTAGCCGGCCGCGGACGCCTGCCACTGCCAGAGGGTCACGTCCTCGTCCGGCACGTCCAGGAAGCCGATCTGGATCGGCATCCCGATGCTGATCTGGTCGACCGGGTGGTTCACCAGGTTGCCGAGCACCAGCATGGAACGGGGATGTTCGGCCAGCTGTCCCAGCACGACGGCGTAGGGCACCTCCAGGCCGAAGGCACCGGGACCGCGGTAGCAGACCGAGTAGCTGTAGACGGTGGCGTCGCCGGAGACCGGGGTCCAGGCCTGCCGCTCGGACAGGCAGGTCCGGCAGGCCGGATACGGAACCCAGTTGTAGGCCCCGCAGTCGGCGCAGCGGGGAACGGTGAACTGGTGGCGTTTGAGCGCGTCCCAGAACGGCCGGTTGAGCTCGGTGATCTCCGGCAGCGGCTTGAGGTAGGCCACGTTCGGCTCCCCTTAGACGATCTTTCGTAATAATTAGAACCTTGGAAGTATTTGACCACATCCGGGGCGGGGCGGTCCAGCCGCGGGGCGGCCGTGGCCGGCTGGAGCGGGGCGCCGGGCGGGCCGCGGCGGCCGGGCGGACCGCGGCGGCCGGTGTGGCTGCCGGGCGGAGCAGGCTGCCGGGCGGAGCGCGGGGTGAGGGGGCCCCGCCCACATCTGGCGGCCTTGCTCGCGGGGTGAGGGGGCCCCGGCCCTCATCTATTGGGGGCAAGGGCCCCCTCACCCCATCAGCCGGGCGCTTGATGGGACGCGAGGGACGGCGGAGCGGGTGCTGGGGTGCTGGTGATCCTTGACGGGGGTGGGGCAGCCCGGCCAGAATAGTTCGATAGTTATATATCGACTATGACCCTTCAGTACCCTCAATACCCTTGATGACCGGTATGCCGACTATGACGAGAGCGAGCTGATGGACGCCGAAACCGCTGGGCTGCCGCTGGGCGGGATCCGGGTGCTCGACCTGTCGGGACCGCTGGGCAGCTACTGTGCCCGGCTCCTCGCCGACGCCGGCGCGGACGTGGTGAAGGCGGAGCCGCCCGAAGGCGACCCGCTCCGGCGGCGGCCGCCGTTCGCCGGCGACCGCGCCGATCCGGAGGGCAGCCTCGGCTTCGCCTACTACCACGCCAACAAGCGCGGCGTGGTGCTCGACTACCTGCGGCCGGAGGCGGCCGGTGTGCTGGCCGAGCTGGGCGCGCACTGCGACGTGGTGGTGCTCACGCCGACGGCGCGCGAGCCGGTGGCCGGCTTCGATCCGGCGACCGGCGAGCTGGCGTGGGCAGGACCCGGCACGGTGATCTGCTCGATTACCCCGTTCGGCCTGACCGGACCGTACCGCAACTGGCGGGCGACCCATCTGACCTCGCACGCCATGAGCGGGCTGATGTACACGCAGGGACCGCTCGAGGGGCCGCCGGTGGTGGTGCCGGGCCAGCAGCTCTACGACCAGGTCGGGACGCACGCGGCGGTCGCGGTGCTCGCCGCGTTGCGGGCCCGGCCGCGGGCCGGCGGCCAGCTGATCGACATGTCGGCGCACGAGGTGCTGACGCAGTCCTGCTTCGCCATCTACGACTACACCAACGCGGCGCGGATCGCGCGGCGGCGCCCGCAGACCATCCAGTACTCGGGCGGCGGCACCTGGGAGTGCCGGGACGGCGTGATCGAGTTCACCGCGTCCACGGACAAGCACTGGTTCGCCCTGATGGAGCTGCTGGGGCATCCGGCCGAATTGTCCGACCCCTCCTGGGCCCACCCGAACGTCCGCCACCCGTACGAAGAGAAGATCATCGAGGTCATGCGGCCGCTGATCGCGGCCATGGGCCGGGAAGACTTCTTCGTCCGCGGGCAGCAGCTCGGCCTGCCCTGCACCCTGGTCAACACCGTGGGCCAGTTCGCCGACGACCCGCAGCCGCGCAGCCGCGGCTTCTTCGTGCGCCGGCCGCTGGCCGGCCTCGGCGAGTACGAGCTGCCCGGCGAGCCGTTCCGGTGCACCGAACGGGTCCTGGCCCAGTACCGGCGGCCGGCCCCGCGCCTCGGCGAGGACGACGCGGCCGAGGTCGCGCGCGAGTGGCGCTCCCCCGCGGCGGGCGCGCCGTGGCCCGAAGTAGCCGGGCCGGGTCCGCTGAGCGGGATCAGGGTCCTCTCGTTCGGCACCGCCATCGCCGGCGCTCTCAGCGGCACCGCCCTGGCCGACCTGGGCGCCGACGTGGTCAAGATCGAGTCGCCGTCCCGGCCCGACAACCTGCGGCGGCTGTACGCCCCCGGGGATCCGCACGTCCGCGAGCCGTCCGGCGCCGACACCTCGCCGATGTTCGCGAACTTCAATCGCACCACCCGCAGCGTGGCCCTGGACATGAAGGACCCGTCCAGCGTGGCGCTGTTCCTGCGGCTGGCCGCCGCGGCCGATGTGATCGTGGAGAACTACGCGCCGGGCGTGATGCAACGGTGGGGCCTGGGCTACGAGCAGATCGCCGCGGCCAACCCGCGCATCGTCCTGCTGTCGCTGACCGGGTTCGGGCACAGCGGACCGCGCTCGCACTACCTCGCCTACGGCTCGACGGTCTGCTCCTTCGTCGGCCTGACCGACGCCTGGCCGTTCCAGAACGGCGTCCACTTCGACTACATCTCCGAGGCGCACGGCGTGTTCGCGGTGCTAGCCGCGCTGGCCGCCCGGGATCGCACCGGACGCGGCACCCACGTGGACCTATCCGAGGTGGAGACCGCGGCCGCGGTGATGGGGCCGATGATGCTCGACTACATCGTCAACGGCCGCGGCTCGGTGCGGCCGGGGAACCAGGTGCCCGGCGCCGTGCTGTCGGAGGTCGTCCGCTGCCGCGGCGATGACCAGTGGCTCGCGGTCGAGCTCGAGGACGCGGCCGACTGGCAGGCCCTGGCCCGGCTGACCGGCCGCGACGATCTCGCCGGGGCCGCGGACAGGACGGACGAAGGCGGGCCGAACGGGCTGGCCTGGCGGCCGGATGAAACAGCGCGAGCGGCGCTGGCCGGGGCGCTGGCCGGCTGGGCCGCCGAACTGACCGCGCAGCAGGCGATGCGGATGCTGCAGCGGGCCGGGCTGGCGGCCGGCGCGGTCCAGGACAGCGAGGACGTGGTGCGGGACCCGCAGCACCGGGAGCGGCACTTCTTGCTCGAGATGGACCATCCGGACCTCGGCGTGGCGGAGTACGCCGCCCCGCCGCACCGGCTGGCGAAGACGCCGCCGGAGGTGCGGCGGCCGACCCCGCGGCTCGGCGCGCACACGATCGAGGTGCTCGGCGAGTGGCTGGGCCTGGCGCCGAACGAGGCGGCGCGGTACGCGTGGCCGAAGTGACCGTGAGCCTTCGCCAGAAGGCACCGTAACCGAGCGGGGAGACCGCGGCATGACCCTAAGAAGGAACGACAACCTTGACGTAATCGTCACATTTATAGATAGTTTGAGACACGCTGAAGCTTCCTGCGTGATGTGCAGTCCCGGGGGTGAGTGTCGGTGACGCTGTTCCTGACCGCGCTGGTCGCGGGTCTGGCGGTCGGATCGGTCTACGGGCTGATCGCGCTGAGCTACACGGTGCTGTTCAACTCCACGGCCATCTTCAACATCGCCCAGGGCGACCTGATGATGGCGGGCGTCCTGGTCTCGTACTTCTGCCTCGACCGGTGGCACCTGCCGCAGGTCGTGGCGCTGCTGGCGATCATCGCCGTGGTGGTGGCGCTCAGCCTGCTCGAGGAGCGGGTCGCGGTGCGGCCGTTCCTGCGCAGGCCGGGTATCGGGCTGGGCTGGTTCATCGCCACGCTGGCGTTCTCGCTGATCATCGAGACGGTGGCGTCGAACATCTACGGCCAGAACCCGGTCGTACCCATCCCCGGGGCGCTGGGCGACGGGACGTTCACCGTGGCGGGCGTGCACGTGGCCACCAAGTTCATCCTGGCCTTCGTGGTGATGATCGTGGTCATGGTGGCGCTGGAGATCTTCTACAAGCGCACCTGGATCGGTACGGCCATGCGCGGCGTGGCCGAGGACCGCGAGGTCGCGGCGTTGCGCGGGATCGACGCGCTGCGGATCAGCAGGCTGGCCTTCGTGATCGCGGGGGTGGTCACCGCGCTGGCGGCGTTCGTGGTCGCGCCGATCGTGTCGTCCGACGTGACGGTCGGGCTGACCTACGGGCTGAAGGGGTTCATCGCCCTGGCCATCGGCGGGTTCGGCAGCCTGCGCGGGTGCGTGATCGGCGGGCTGCTGCTCGGCGTCGCCGAGCAGATGTTCGACCTGTACATCAACTCCAACTACGAGATCCTGGCCGCGCTGATCCTGGTGCTGATCGTGCTGGCGGTACGGCCGTCCGGGCTGTTCGGGACGAGGGCGGTGCGAGAGGTTTGAACGAGATCGCGCAGCGGCTGGGATTCGGCGGGCGGACCTGGCTGAGGTGGGCCATCCCGGTGGCCCTGATCGTCGTCCTGTACATCGTGCCGCAGCTGGGCGGGAGCAGCCAGTTCCGCCTGGGCGAGTACGAGGAGGTGCTGTCCTTCCTGGTCATCGCCGTCGCGCTGAACATCGCGATGGGCTACGGCGGTCAGTACATCCTCGGCATCACGGCGGTGTTCGCGGTCGGGGCCTACGGTGCCATCCTGGTCGCGAAGTACCACCCGCAGGGCATCGGGCTGCTGGCCATGTGCGTGATCGGCGCGGCGATCGGCGGCGTGGCCGGCATGATCATCGGGTTGCCCGCGCTGCGGGTCGGCGGGTTCTACCTCGCGCTGGTCTCGCTGTTCGCCGCGCTGGCCATCCCGACCGTGGCGCAGAAGTGGGCGTTCGTCGGCGCGGACACCGGCATCCCGCTGTACGCGGTGCTCGGGTACACCCCCAAGCTCAGCGGCGAGCTGCTGTACGTGATCGTGGTTTCGCTGGTCCTGCTGGCCACCTTGTTCAGCTGGGCCCTGGTGCACAGCCGGGTCGGGCACAGGTTTGTCGCCCTGCACACCAGCGAGCAGCTGGCCACCTCGATCGGGATCACGGCCTACCGGACCAAGCTGCTCGCGATCGGGATCTCCTCGGTCCTGGCCGGCGCCGCGGGCGGGATCTACGTCTACACGCAGCAGTTCTTCGCGCCGGGCAGCTCGTCGGTCAACTTCGCCGTGCTGTTGCTGGCCGGCATGGTGATCGGCGGGGGCGGGTCGATCACCGGCCCGCTGATCGGCGGCGCGATCATCCTCGGGATCAACCAGTTCTTCACCTCGCTGCAGCAGTACAACGGCATCGTCTTCGGCGTGCTGCTGCTGCTGTTCGCGGTCTTCCTGCCGAACGGCCTGCTGGCCCGGCTCAACGTGGTCGGTGAACGGCTGGGGATCAACCCGCCCCGGGGGTTTGGTGTCCCGGGCGGCCGGGCGCCCATCGAGGTGGCCCCGGCCGGGGTGGCCGCCGCGGTGGCGGCTTCTTCGGTGGCGGCTTCCGCGGCGCCGGTCAACGGATCGGGGCCGGGCGCCGGCCTGAACGCGCATGCGGCCAGGCAGCTGCCGCCGTGGCCGCCGGTGATCGGGGCCGGCGACCCGGGAGCCCTGGTGGTCGAGGGCGCGCGGCGCTCCTTCGGCGGCGTGACGGCGGTCGACAACGTGGACCTGACCGTCAAGCGGGGCCAGATCCACGGCCTGATCGGCTCGAACGGGTCGGGCAAGACCACCTTGCTCAACCTGATCTCCCGGTTCTACTCACTGGACGCCGGGCAGATCAGGATCGGTTCGGTCCGGCTCGACGACAAACCGCCGCACGCGGTGGCACGGGCCGGGATCGCCCGGACGTTCCAGAGCCCCAAGCTGATGCTGCGCGAGACCGCGCTGGAGAACGTGATCCCAGCGGTCGAGCTGCGGGTCCGGTGCCTCGGCCTGGAGTCGGTGCTCCGGCTGCCGCGCGGGATTCGCGTCAACCGCCAGGCGCGCGCCGAGGCGCTGGAGATACTCCAGACGCTCGGCCTGCACCACGTCCTGGCCCAGGAGGCCAGCGCCCTGCCGCACGGCACCCGCCGGCTCGTGGAGCTGGCCCGGGCCATCGCGCTGCGGCCTAGCTTCGTGCTGCTCGACGAGCCGGCCGCCGGGCTGAGCCCGGTCGAGCTCGAACTGCTGGCCGAGGTGTGCCAGAACCTGGCCCGTTCGGGGGTGGGGGTCCTGCTGATCGAGCACAACGTCCCGATGGTGCTGTCCATCGCCGACACCGTGACCTGCCTGCACCAGGGCAAGACCCTGTTCCAGGGCACGCCGGAGGAACTGCGGGCCAACACCTCGGTGGCCAGCGTGTTCCTTGGCATCGACGAACCTCTGGAGACCCCCTCATGAGTGCTGGCGACGTGTTGCTCGAGGTTTCCGAGCTGTACGCGGGCTACGGTTCGCTGCAGGCGGTGGACGGCATCTCCCTCCAGGTCGGCGAGGCCGAGACGGTCGCGCTCATCGGCCGGAACGGGGCGGGCAAGACCACGAGCCTGCTGGCCATCGCCGGGCTGCGCTACGGCCGATTCCCTGGCCGCGTGATGCTCGGCGGCACCGACGTCACCCGCGCCACCCCGCGCGAGCTGGTCGACGCCGGGCTGGCCCACGTCCCGGAGGGGCACCGGATCTTCGCCAGCCTGACCGTCGAGGAGAACCTGCTGCTCGGCGGGTACACCCGGCGCCGGGCGGGCCGCAAGGCGGCGGCCGCGACCATGGAGCGGATCTTCGACCTGTTCCCCATCCTGCGTACCTACGCCAGCCGCAACGCGGGCTTCCTGTCCGGCGGCGAGCAGCAGATGGTCGCGATCGGCCAGGCACTCATGGCGGAGCCGAAGGTGCTGATGCTCGACGAGCCCACCTCGGGCCTGGCGCCCATGGTCGTCCGCACCATCTACGATGCGATCGGGCGCCTCCGCGACCAGGGCCTGGCCGTCCTGCTCGTGGAGCAGAGCGTGCCGCGTGCGCTGGCCAACTCCAACCGCTGCTACGTGATGGAGCGCGGGCGCATCGTGATCAGCGGAGAGTCCGCGGTTCTGGCCCAGAACGAGCACGTGTTCGCGATCGTGCGTGGTACCGAGGAGGTGTCCGCCCCGGCCAGGAGCGGCTGAGTCGGCCGCGTTAACTCTGTGTGACTTGTCGTCAGCCCCGGTTCCTGGCCGCCAGGTCGGCTATATCATAGTTGTAGAAAGTTCTCTACACCTGATACGGGGAGATCGAGCAGCGTCATGACCGGCAAGCCAATGGCCGAAAACCCTCCGACCGAAATCTTCAGCGCGCTGAGCGATCCGATCCGGTGGAGCATCATCGCCCAGGCGGCCGAGGTCGACGAGCTGGCGGCCATCACCTTGGAGAGCACGCTCCCGGTGGCCAAGCCGACCATCTCCTACCACATCAAGATCTTGCAGAACGCCGGGCTGATCAGCACGCGCAAGGCGGGCCGCAACTACTACTACTCGCTGCGGCGCGACGTCCTCCAGGAACTGGCGGACGGCCTGTGGGAGCTGGCGCCGACGCCGCGGCCGGTCATCGGCATCGGCAAGGGCTCGCCCAGCCGGCGACGGCCGAGGCGGTCCGATCAGGCCGAACGGCCCGCGGTGGCGCGGCCCGCGGTCACGCGGCCGCGGGCCGTGAACGACGACGTCGAGGAGGCCGTCGTCCTCACCTGGTGAGGCTCAGCTTCGCTGGCGCCGAGAGGGCTATACCGGCCTGGCGCGGCGCCGCGATGGGCGGGTGACTGGGGGCGGCGGGCGTTGACCGGGGTGGGCAAATAGTGCGATGATTGTAAAAGTAACGAACTGATGTGCTCGCGTGCTGGTGTGGTCGCCGGGGTTGCGGCGGGGCACCGGCGTCGGAGGAGATCACCTGATGGATTTCGAGCTCACCGCCGACCAGAGGCTGTTCCGCTCCACGACCAGGGACTTCCTGGAGAAGGAGATGCCGCTCACCCGGGTGCGTGAACTGGCCGAGCGCGGCGTCGGCTTCGAGCGCGACTGGTGGCGGCGCGGCAGCGAGCTGGGCTGGAACTCGATGACCGTGGCCCCGGAGGCCGGCGGTGACAGCATCTCCGGCGAGGGCCTGGTGGACACCTGCATCGTGGCCGAGGAGATGGGGCGGCTGATCTCGCCGGGGCCGCTGCTCGGGGTGAACGTGGTCGCGGCCGCGCTGAGCGAGGCGGCCAACGCGGACGAGCACGCCGACGTGATCGCCGCGCTGATGGCCGGCGAGGCGGTGGCGAGCTGGGCGGTCTACGAGCCTCGGGGCGGCTTTGCCCCGCTGGCGCCGCAGGTCCGGGCCAGCCGGGACGGCTCGGGGTACGTGCTGTCCGGAGTCAAGGACCGGGTGGACGGCGGCGACCAGGCCGACTGGTTCCTGGTTACCGCGGCGGGACGGGACGGTCTGGCCCAGTTCCTGGTGCCCGCGGGAGCGCCGGGGGTGACCGTGACCGCCGAACCCAGCCTGGATCTGGTCCGGCACTACGCCCGGGTGGAACTGGACGGGGTGGCCGTGCCGGCCGGCGGCGTGGGCGGGGGCGTGGTGACACCGGCGGGACCAGCGGAGGCGGCGGTGAATCGCCAGGTCCAGATCGCGGCCGCGCTGCAGTGCGCGGAGACCGCCGGCGCCGTCCAGCGGGTGTTCGAGTTCACCGTGCAGTGGGCGTTCGACCGATACTCGTTCGGCCGCCCTCTTGCCTCCTACCAGGCCCTCAAGCATCGTTTCGCGGACGCCAAGACCTGGCTGGAGGCCTGCCTGGCCACGGCCGGTGCCGCCGCGCACGCGGGGTCGCTGCGCACCGAGGACGCGGACGAACTGGCCAGCGTGGCCAAGTCCTACGTCGGGCAGCGGGCGACCGACATCATCCAGGACTGCGTGCAACTGCACGGCGGCATCGGCGTGACCTGGGAACATGACATCCACCTCTACCTACGGCGGGCGACGGTGAACCGGGTGATGTTCGGCACTCCGGGCGAGCACCGGCGCCGGCTGGCCGACATCCTCGGCGTCTGAGATTTCGGGAGGCGGAACATGACCGAGGACGTTGAGTCCTTCCGGCTGCGGGCCAGGCAGTGGCTGGCCGCGAACATGCCACGGCTGGCCCCGGGCGAGGACGGCACGCTCACCGAGATCAGCGACGACAAGTGGCCGCGGGCTCGTGAGCTGCAGCGCCTGCTCTACGACGGGGGCTTCGCCGGGATCTGCTACCCGCGGGAGTACGGCGGCCTCGGGCTGACCCCGGCGCACCAGCGGGCGTTCAACTCCGAGTGCGCCGGCTACGAGATGCCGTTGGTGCTGAACATCCCGACCTTCTCCATCTGCGCCCCGGTCGTGCTCGACATGGGCAGCGAGGAGCAGAAGCGCCAGCACCTGCCGGCCGTGCTGCGCGGCGACGAGGTTATGGTGCAGTTCCTGTCCGAGCCGCGCGGCGGGTCCGACCTGGCCGGCGTCACGACCCGGGCGACGCGCGACGGCGACGTATTCATCCTGAACGGCTCGAAGATCTGGAGCTCCGGCGCGTACGCCGCGGACTGGGCGCTGTGCCTGGCCCGAACCGACTGGGAGGCGCCCAAGCACCGCGGCCTGACCATGTTCCTGCTGAAGGTGCACCAGCCCAGCGTCGAGATCAAGCGGATCAGGCAGATAGGCGGCAACAACGAGTTCTGCCAGGAGTTCTTCGACGACGTGGCGGTGCCTGCCTCCGACGTGGTGGGCGAGGTCAACGGCGGCTGGGCGGTGGCCAGCCGCCAGCTGTTCCACGAGCGCACCGCGGTCAGCGGCGGCTCGCCGTACGTCAGCGGGCCGGCGGGCCGGGCCCGGCGCGGGCCGGGCCCGTCCGCGCTCGTCGACCTGGTCCGGGCCAGTGGCCTGGCGGACGACGTGCGGGCGCGCGAGCTCGTGGCCGAGGCGCACGCGATCGGCCGGGTGCAGCAGCAGCTGATCGAGCGGATCACGGCCGGGATTCGCAGTGAGCAGCTGCCACCGCCGTCGGCCGCGATCGGACGGCTGTTCGGCGGGGAGAGCGGCAGCAGGCTCGCCGAGATCGGCGTCGAGGTGCTGGGGTCGCACACCGCAGCAGGCGACGCTGTCGACGTGGGCACGGCGTTCTTGATGCGGCAGGCGGGATCGCTCGGTGGGGGCAGCACGGAGATGGCGCGCAACATCATCAGCGAGCGGATCCTCGGCATGCCGCGCGAGTACGCGGCCGACCGGGACGTTCCCTTCAGCCAGGTGCGCCAGGGCCGGTAGCGCCCACCTGGACGTGTTAGCCGACGGGCTAGTCGAGGTCTTCGACGAAGGCTCTTAGCTGGCGGATGTTGCGGCACTCGTAGACGGCGTCGCAGAACGGCTGGTACCGGGCGATCACCGAGTCGCCGCTGTTCCAGGCGGAGGTGGGTTCGGGGTTCAGCCAGAAC
>Ga0207665_10001888_pt1 | contig 14117 bp, 13 predicted proteins | sample LARL112metaG_FD_184351 | JGI IMG/M metagenome (GOLD analysis project Ga0207665, IMG submission 184351) | Corn, switchgrass and miscanthus rhizosphere microbial communities from Kellogg Biological Station, Michigan, USA - LAR L11-2 metaG... | ecosystem: Host-associated > Plants > Roots >...
CGCGACCACGACCCGCGCCGCCGCGAAGCCCGCGGCGACGCCGACCTACGCCTACGCCGGCAAGCTCCTCCGGGTGAACCTCTCCACCGGCAAGTGCTGGACCGAAGCCTGGAGGGAGAAGGACCGGCGCGAGTACCTCGGCGGCATCGGCCTCGGGGCCAAGATCCTCTACGACGAGGTCGGCCCCAAGGTCCAGTGGGATCATCCCGACAACCGCTTCATCATGGCCACCGGGCCGCTGGCGGGCCTGCCGGTGTGGGGGACGGGCGGGCTCACCGTGATCACCCGCGGCGCGCTCACCGGCGGCGCCACGTCGACGCAGGCCAACGGCTTCTTCGGCGCCGCGCTCAAGTACTCGGGCTACGACGCCATCGTCATGCAGGGGCAGGCCCGGAAGCTCTCCTACCTCTACATCAACGACGACGTGGCCGAGGTGCGCGACGCGGCCCACCTGGCCGGCAAGGACACGTGGGAGACCCAGCAGGCCCTCGAGGCCGAGCACGGCCTGGCCGGCCACCGGCTCTCGGTCTACGCCATCGGCCCCGCGGGCGAGAACCTGGTGCGCTTCGCGGCCATCCACGGCGACTACGGCCACGTGGCCTCCAAGAACGGCTGCGGCGCGGTGATGGGCAAGAAGAAGCTCAAGGCGGTGTGCATCGTGCGCGGGACGAAGGCGCTCGCCGCCCACGACACCCGCGGGCTCATCCAGGCCGCCGACGACATCGCCCACGACCTCAAGACCGACCCGTCGACCTCGACGCTCTACAACTACGGGACGCTGCCCGGGGTGGTGAACCTCTCGAAGCTCGGTGTGCTGCCGATCAAGAACTACACCACCAACCTGACCGGCAACGTGGACATGAAGGAGTGGGAGGCGCCCGCTCTGCGCGACGGCTTCGACCACCGCGGGCACCAGTGCAACGCCTGCGGCATGCGCCACTGCCACATCCAGGTGATCCCGAAGGGCCGCTACGAGGGCGAGCGGGTGGACGAGCCCGAGTACGAGGGCTGGTCGGGGGCGGGCTGGACCATCGGGCTGACCGACAAGTACTCGGTCTCCTGGCTCAACACCCGCATCGACCGCGCCTGCGTCGACGTCAACGAGTTCGGCTGGGTGTGCGGCTGGGTGATGGAGTGCATGGAGAAGGGGTACCTCACCGAGAAGCAGGTGGGCTTCAAGCTCACGTGGGGCGATACCGAGGGCGCCTACAAGCTGCTGCAGATGATCAGTCACCGGCAGGGCTTCGGCGACGTGCTGGCCGAGGGCGTCAAGCGCGCGTCGGAGAAGATCGGCGGCAAGGCGGCGGAGTGCGCGATCTACACCATGAAGGGCGCGTCTCCCAGAGGTCACGATCACCGTGGACGATGGGAGGAGATGCTCGATACCTGCACCTCCTCCAACGGCACCATGGAGAGCGCCAACCCCACGTTCCAGACCGAGGTGGGCGCGCCCGGCCGCATCAATCCCTTCGACGGCGAGCAGGTCGCCAAGCTCGTCGGCATGATCCGCGGCCGGCGCCACTTCGAGGACTCCCTCGGCGGCTGCACGTTCACCTTCCGGACCAAGATGGCCAACCTCGCCCGCGCTCTCTCCGCCGCGACGGGCTGGGACTTCCGCCTGGAAGACGCGGTGCGCTTCGGCAACCGCACCGCCGCGATCCTGCGCGCGTTCAACCTGCGCTGCGGCATCGGCACCGAGGTCGAGTACCCGTCGGCCCGCTACGGCTCCCAGCCGATGGACGGCCCGGCCAAGGAGCACGACGTCCGCAAGCAGTGGGACCGCATGCTCGACGTCTGGTACGAGACGGTCAACTACGACCGCAAGACCGGCAAGCCCAAGCGAGAGCTCCTCCGCTCGCTCGACCTCGGCTGGCTCGAGAAAGACCTCTACCGGAAGGAGTAGACGGTGGAGAGCAGGCCGAATTGCTGAGATCGAGCCGAGCGAATATAGAGATCACGACGTGGGTCACCAAGCACGTCGGCGGCGACGGCACGGGCAGCAAGCTCTTCGACGAGGAGATGCGCCGCGGCGACACCCCGCGCACGCTCCTCCGCCGCTTCACCGCCCGCTTCCCCGAGCTCGACTCCGCCCTCTGGAGCCCCGACCACTCCGAGCTCGGCTCCCACATCGAAGTCCTCGTGAACGACGAGGTCCTCGGCATCACCTACGACCTCGACACGCCGCTCACGGGTGGTGAGCGCATAACCCTGCTCGGTCAATTCATGGGCGGATAGCCGGGCCCGAGGAGCGGCGGGGCGGCGCGGGGGGCGGTGGGGGGCCGGGTAACCCGTTCCCTGCGCGGCCGATGATGGCAGCCCGTACCTGGGTTGGGAACTCCCCAGCGGGACGAAGCGGCGGAGGCGGTCGTGGTTAGAGGCCCCCCACCGCCCCCCGCGCTGCCCCGCCGCCCCTCGGGCGCGCCGCGCGCTAGCGGTCGCGCAGCACTCCCTCGAGCCCCGCGAGCATCCGGTCGATCTCGTCGCGCGTGACGTTGAGCGCGGGCATGAAGCGGAGCGTGTCGGGCCGGGGCGCGTTGATGAGCAGGCCGCGGTCCATCGCGGTGCGCGAGACCTTGCCCGCGTCGGTGCCCTTGAGCTCGAGCGCGATCAGCAGGCCGCGCCCCCGGACCTCGCCGTGGCCGAGCTGGGCGGACAGCCGGCGCAGGCGGTCCATCAGATAGTCGCCCTTGGCGGCCACGTCGGCCAGGAACGCGGGCTGGTTCACGGTCTCGACCACCGCGTTGCCGATGGCGGTCATGAGCGGGGAGCCGTTGAAGGTGCCGCCCTGGTCACCGGGCTCGAAGCAGCACACCGCCTCGGCGGCCACCAGGGCCGCGAGCGGCACGCCGCCGCCCAGGCCCTTGCCGAGGGTGAGGATGTCGGGCGCGATCCCGGCGTGCTCGTAGGCGAGGAAGCGGCCGGTGCGGCCGATGCCGGTCTGGATCTCGTCGAGGATCAGCAGGAGGCCCGCCTCCGCGGTGAGCGCGCGCAGCCCGCGCAGGAACTCGTCGCCGGCCGGGTAGACTCCCGCCTCACCCTGGATCGGCTCGAGCATGACCGCCACCGTGCGCGGCGTGATCGCGCCCTTCACCGCGTCGAGGTCGCCGAGCGGCACCTTGGTGAAGCCCGAGACCTTGGGCTCGAAGAGCGCCTCCCAGGCCGCCTTGCCCGAGGCGGCCATGGTCGCGAGGGTCCGGCCGTGGAAGCCGTGGTCCATCGTGATGATCTCGTGGGCCCCGTTCCGGTACCGGGCGCCCCACTTCCGCGCGAGCTTGATGGCGCCCTCGTTGGCCTCCGCGCCGCTGTTGCAGAAGAAGACCTGCGCGAGCCCGGAGGCGGCGGCGAGGCGGGTGGCGAGCTGGGCCATCTCCGCGTTGTAGTAAGCGGGGCTGCAGTTGACCAGGCGCCCGGCCTGGAAGGCAACCGTCTCCGCGATGGCGGCGGGGGAGTGGCCGAGGCAGTTGACCGCCCAGCCCTGGACGAAGTCGAGGTAGGGCTTGCCCTCCTCGTCCCGGAGCCAGGAGCCGTGACCTTCGACCATCACCACCGGCGGCCGGTCGGTGATCTTCATGAGTGCGGCGACGTCGGTGGTCATCTCGTGTGCTCTCCGATGGCGCCGTTCGCGCCGGTGGGGGTTCCCGCTCCATAGGGTTGCGACTGCCGCCGCTCCATCAGCCGATCGGGATAGCGCGCCTGGCGGAAGCCGACCTGGCGGTAGAGATCGTGGGCGTCCCGCGTGAAGAGGGTCCAGAGCCGCAGGTTCTGCAGCTCGGGATGCGTCGTGACCGCGGTCATGATCTGCTTGCCGATCCCGCGCCCGCGGTGGCCGTCCAGCACGAACACGTCGGCCACGTAGGCGAAGGTGGCGCGGTCGCTGATCACCCGCGCGAAGCCCACCTGGCGGGATCCGTCGAAGGCGCCGAAGCAGATCGAGTGGCGGATGGATCGCTCCATCACCTCGCGCGGGATGCCCGCGGCCCAGTAGGAGCCGGCGAGGAAGCCGTGCACGGTGTCGAGGTCGAGCCGGGCCGGATCCGTGCTGACCAGGATGTCGCCATCGCGATGCTCGTGGACCACCAGGGACATGAGGGTCCGTCCTTTCAGGCGCGCCGGCCTACCCGGGCCGGAGCGAGGGGAGCGCGGAGGCGCCGCTCGAGGCGGAGCGCGGCCGACGGGCCGGGAGTGGCCACGAACACGGTGTCGTCCCCCGCGATGGTGCCGATCACGTCGGGCAGGTCGGCCTCGTCGAGGGCGCGGGCGAGGGGATGCGCGCCCGCGGGCGGCGTGCGAACCACCACCAGCGAGGCCGCCGCGCGGACCGAAAGGACGAACTCGCCCACCGCGCGATCGAGGGTAGAGTGCCGGGCCTCGGCCGGGACGAAGGCGGGCGCGGACGCGGCCACGTACCCGCTCGGAGTCTTGGCGAGGCCCAGAGTCTTCAGGTCGCGCGAGAGGGTGGGCTGCGCGACCACGATGCCCCGGCGCCGCAGGCGCCGCTGCAGGTCCTCCTGCGAGCGGACCCCGCCCTCGCCCACCACCGCGAGGATGGCGCGGCGCCGCCGGCCGCCCTCGCCCGCGCCGCCCCCGATCGCCCCTCCGGCTCCTTGTGAATATATATTCGTCATGCAGAATATAAATACATCAGGACACCCCGGCGGTCAAGGGGTAGCGTGGCTCGACGATGTCGACGCGCGCGTGGGCGTGGGGAGTGCCGGCCGCGGTGGTCGGCCTGGTCGTCCTCGCCGCGGTCTACGCGGTCACGACCCCCCGCTACGCGCTCTACCGCCTGAGCGAGGCGGTGCAGCGCCACGACGTGGCCGAGGCGGAGCGGTACTTCGACGTGGAGCGCATCGCCGACCGCGCCGCCGACGTGCTGGTGGCGGACTATTTCGCCCGCCAGCCCGCCCCGGTGACCCAGGCGGAGGTCAACGGCCGCGAGCTGGTGGCGACCCTGGCCAAGCGGCGCCTGCGCCCGCAGGTGATCGATCGGGTCCGGACCGAGATCCGGCGCAGCGTCGAGCGCGTCGGCCCCCGCGGGGGGGCGGTGGCCCTGCCGGTGGGGGTGGTATCGGTGCTGCGAGGGTTCGAGGTCTCCCGGGAGGGGTCGGACGCCTGGGTCTCGTACCGCGACCCGGCCCAGGGCCCCATCCGGTTCCGCATGGCGCGTCGGCCAGGGGAGCCGTGGAAAATCAGTGAGTTCGACCCCGACTGGGTGCGCCGCCGCGCCCAGGAGGATCACATCCGCCTGCGCTGAGCCGCCGAATGGCTTGACTCCTCGCTCGGCCCCGTGTTACTTCACTGTCCGGGCCGCTGTCGCTCCTCCCAACCCGGTCCCCGCGAGGCTACCATGGCGCAAGTCGTAGGATTCATTGGGCTCGGAATCATGGGCCGTCCCATGGCCAAGAACTTGCTAAAGGCCGGCTATCCACTGGTTGTCCACAGCCGGAGCCAGGGCCCGGTGCAAGAACTGGTGGGGGCGGGGGCCAAGGCCGCCTCGACCCCGCGCGACGTGGCCGCGCAGAGCGACGTGGTCATCCTGATGCTGCCCAACTCGCCCGACGTCGAGCTGGTCGCGCTCGGCAAGGACGGGCTCATCGAGGGGGCCAAGCGTGGGCAGCTCATGGCCGACATGTCCACGATCTCGCCGCTCGTCTCGCAGAAGGTGGGCAAGGCGCTCGCGGCCAAGGGCGTGCGCATGCTCGACGCGCCGGTGTCGGGGGGCGAGAAGGGCGCCATCGACGCCGCGCTCTCGATCATGGTGGGCGGCGAGAAGGCCGATTTCGAGGCGGCCCTTCCGATGTTCCAGGCGATGGGCAAGACCATCACCCACCTGGGGCCGCTCGGCGCGGGCGGCTTCACCAAGCTCGCCAACCAGATCATCGTGGCGGTCAACCTGACCGCGCTCGGCGAGGCGCTCACCCTGGCCCGCAAGGCGGGGCTCGATCGCGCGCTCACCCTGAAGGCGCTGGGCGGCGGGCTCGCGGGCTCGAAGTGCCTCGAGCAGAAGACCCCGAACTACGTGGGCGGGACCTACAACCCCGGCTTCAAGATCGACCTGCACTTCAAGGATCTCGGGCTGATCATGGAGTCCTCGCGCGCCCTCGGGGTGCCGCTGCCGTGCACCGCGGTCGTCCAGGAGCTGTTCAACGCCATGCGCGTGAAGGGCAAGGGCGGGCTCGACCACTCCGGCGTGATCACGCTACTCGAGGAGCTGGCGGGCGTGCCGGAGAAATCATGAGGGCGACCGTCGATCGTCCCGGCCTCGACTCGCAGGGCCGCTCGCCGCTGATCAAGATCCGCCGCGTCCGCAAGGGCGATCTCTCCAAGGTGCGCGACGTCATCGAGCAGGCCTTCGGCGACTTCTTCGAGCGGCAGGTGGGCACCCGCCCCCGACAGGTCTTCGGCGGCGCCCAGTACGTGCACCACCGCTGGCTCATGGAGCCGTGGGGCTGCTTCGTGGCCGAGGAGGGCGACGGCAAGATCGTGGGCGCCGCCATCGCGGTCATGTGGGGGACGGTCGGGGTCATCGGCCCGGTCGCGGTCCTGACCAACTACCAGAACCAGGACATCGGGCAGCAGCTCCTCACCGCGTGCCAGGAGTTCTTCGACGAGAACAAGGCCACGCTGCAGGGCCTCGCGACCTATCCCTACAGCCCCAAGCACCTCGTCATGTACCAGAAGTTCGGCTACAAGCCGAAGGGGCTCGTGGTCGTCACCAGCAAGGCGATCGATCGGCCCGACTCGCCCGCGGCGGCGGCGCGGCCCGCGCTCAAGCCGGGCCTCGCGGTGCGCCGCTACTCGACCCTCGAGGAGGCGCGCAAGAAGCAGGTGATGCAGAAGGTCCGCCGCATCACCAACGGCTTCTGGCGCGGGCTCGATCTGGCCAAGGAGATCGAGATCGTCGACGGGCTCACCCTCGGCGACACGCTCCTGCTCGAGAAGGGCCGCGAGGTCATCGGCTTCGCGGTCTGCCACCTGCCGCCCAACAGCGAGGCGCCGCACGGCAGCGCCTACGTGAAGCTCCTGGCCATCGACAGCCGCCAGCGCAAGCCCGAGCACCTGCAGGCCCTGCTCCAGGGCGTGGAGGAGATGGCCTCGGCGGGACAGCTGCAGCGGGTGGTGGTGCCCGCCTATACCTACTACTGGGCCGCCTACCAGGCGCTGCTCGAGCGCGGCTACCACGTCGACTTCACGATGGTGCGGATGAAGCGGGGCAAGCAGGAGGACTACGAAGACCCCAGCGACCTGGTGCTGGACGACTGGCGCTGACCGGCCCGTGACCCGCTCCTCCCGGCCGCCCTCCGTGGCGGTCTCGCTGCTCGCCCTCTGGGTCGTGCTGCTGTCGGTGTCGCCGGCCTCGTCGCATGCGATCGTGCTCGAGTCCTCCCCGGTGGCCGACGCGGTGCTCGAGCGCGCGCCGGGGCAGGTGACCCTCCGCTTCAACAGCAAGCTCGAGAAGCGCTTCACCCGCATCACGCTGGCCGCGGGGGACCGGCCGCCCGCGCCGGTCGCGCTGCCCGACGACGGCGCCGCGTCTCCGCCCGACCGCGTGATCATCCCGCTCGCGCCCCTCGCGCCGGGGCTCTACGTGCTGCGCTACCGAGTGCTCGCGGTCGACGGGCACATCACCGAGGGCGCCTTGCGGTTCACGGTCGGCCCCGCGCGGTAGGCATGGCGCAGCTGGCGGGGTTTCTCGACGTCCTGCTGCGCGGCTTCGGGACGGTGGGGCTGGCCGCCGCGGTCGGTGGTCTCGTCTACGTGCTCGCGGTGCTCCGGCCCGGCCGCGCGGTGGGGGGCCTCCTGGGTGCCGCGCGCGACCGCGCGGTCGGCCTGATCGCGGCGGGCGCCCTCGTGGTGGCCGCCACGACCGCGCTCCTGCTGCTGGTCGTCCATCCGTGGGCGCTCGCCGACGAAAGCGGGCGCTGGCCCCTCCGCGAGTTCCTCACCACGAGCTTCGGGCTCGCCGGGCTCGGGCGCGTGGCCCTGGCCCTGCTGCTGGCGGCCGCGGTGCGGGGCGCGGCGCCGGGGCCGGCGCGCTGGGTGGTCGCGGTGGGGCTCGGGATCTTGTTGATGGCGAACGCGGCCTGGCTCGCCCACGCCGCGAGCCGCCTGCACGAGCGCGCCCCGCTCATGGTGGTGACGGTGCTGCACCAGCTCGGCGCGGTCGCGTGGGTGGGCGGCCTGATCCACCTGGTCGGCTTCGCGCTCCTGTGGCGGCGGGCCGGCGGCCCGGCCGCGGAGCCGGCGGGCGTGCGCGTGCTCGCGCGCTTCTCGGCGGTGGCGATCGTCGCGCTGATCCTGGTGCTCGGCCCCGGGATCGGGCTCACGTGGAGCTACGTGGGGAGCTGGGACGGGCTCATCGGCACCGGCTACGGGGTCATGGTGCTGACCAAGGTGGCGCTGCTGGCCTGCGCGATGCTGCTGGGCGGTCTCAACTTCCTCATCCTCCGACACGGTGGGCGACACGGTGGGCGGCGGGGCGGGGGAGACCGCGGCGCCGCCGCGGTGGCCGCGCGGGTGCCCGCCTTCATCGAGGCCGAGGTGGGGCTCGGCGTCACCCTGCTGCTCGCCGCCGCCTCGCTGACCTCGCTGCCGCCCTCGGTGGACGTGGTGGCGGACCGCGCGACGCCCGCGGAGGTGGCCGCGCGCTTCCGGCCCGCGATGCCCCGGATCACCTCGCCGCCGGTGGCCGAGCTGCTGGCCGCGGCGGCGCCGATCGACGACACCCTCGCCCGGCGACAGCCGGAGGAGTACGCCTGGTCCGAGTACAATCACCACGCGGCCGGCTTCTTCGTGTTCCTGATGGGCGTGCTCGCCCTCTTGGACCGGGCCGGCTGGGTGCGCTGGGCGCGCCACTGGCCGCTGCTCTTCCTGGGCTTGGCCGCGTTCCTCTTCGTGCGCAACGACCCGCGCGCCTGGCCCCTCGGCCCCGCCGGCTTCTGGGAGAGCATGGTGCTCCCCGACGTGCTCCAACACCGCCTGGTCGTCGTGCTGGTGATCGCGCTCGCGGTGTTCGAGTGGATGGTGCGCGCCGGCCGCCTCACCCGGCCGGGCGGGCGCCTGGTCTTCCCGCTGCTGTGCGCGGCGGGCGGCGGCCTGCTCCTCACGCACTCGCACGCGATGTTCAACCTGAAGTCGGAGTTCCTCACCGAGGTCTCGCACGCCCCGATGGGGCTCTTCGGCGTGATCATGGCCTGGGGCCGCTGGCTCGAGGTGCGGCTGCCGCGCGCGGACGCGCGGATCCCCGGGTGGATCTGGGCGGGGGCCATGACGATCATCGGGCTCATCCTGCTCGTGTACCGGGAGACGTGAGCATGCAAGGCTTCGCGACGGAGGCGGGGACCGCCGGCTACCGGCGGCGGCTCGGGACCCGGGCCGCCAAGGGACACTTCAAGACCTGGCAGGGGCTGCGGCTCTCGTCGGTGGGCATCGGCACCTACCTCGGCGCCGAGGACGACGCCACCGATCGGGCCTACGAGGCCGCGGTGACGCGCGCGCTCCAGCTCGGGATCAACGTGGTGGACACCGCGGTGAACTACCGCCACCAGCGCAGCGAGCGCAGCGTGGGGGCCGCGCTGCGCTCGCTCGTGGCCGAAGGCGAGATCGCGCGCGAGGACGTGGTGGTGGCCACCAAGGGCGGCTTCATCCCGTTCGACGGCGCGGTGCCCGCCAACCCGAACGCCTACTTCACCGACACCTACGTGCGGACCGGCGTGCTGAAATCGGCGGACCTGGTGGGCGGCTGCCACTGCATCACCCCCCGGTACCTCGCGGATCAGCTCGACCGGAGCCGCGCGAACCTGGGCGTGGACACCATCGACGTCTACTACGTCCACAACCCCGAGATGCAGCTCGGCGCGGTGGACCGGCCCACGTTCACCGCGCGAATGCGGGCCGCGTTCGAGTTCCTGGAGAGCGCGGTCGGCGACGGGCGCATCCGCTGGTACGGCACCGCCACCTGGGAGGGCTATCGCCGGCCGGTGAGCGCGCCCGACTACCTGTCGCTGTCCGACATGGTCGCGCTCGCGCGCGAGGTGGCGGGGACGCGGCACCACTTCGGGATGATCCAGCTGCCGTACAGCCTCGCCATGACCGAGGCGCTCGCGCAGGCCAATCAGCCGATCGGGAAGGCGGCGGTCTCGGTGCTGCAGGCGGCCGAGCAGCTCGGGATCTACGTGATGACCTCGGCCCCGATCTTCCAGGGCAAGCTGGCCCGGAATCTCCCGCCCGCGCTCAGCCAGGTGCTGGAGGGTCTGCGGACCGACGCTCAGCGCGCGCTCCAGTTCGTGCGATCCACGCCCGGCGTGGGGACCGCGCTCTGCGGGATGACCCAGGTGGCCCACGTCGAGGAGAACGCGGCTCTGGTGGGGATGCCCCCGGCGCCGGTCGCGAAGCTCTTCACGCGCGGCTGAGCGCGGGCCGGAGGCGAAAGACCTTGAAAATTCTGGGCTCGTCGGCTAGCGTGATCGAGTGATCGAGCTCGGATCATGGTGACGAACATCCACCACGTCGGGATCGCGGTACGCAGCCTCAAGCAGGCGTACCGGTTCTGGCGCGACACCCTGGGCCTGCCGCTCGCGCGCGAGGCGGAGATCGCCGAGCAGGGGGTCCGCGCCGCGCTCCTCAGCGCGGGCGAGACCGAGATCGAGCTGCTGGAGCCGCTCGCGCCCGCTAGCCCGATCGGCCGCTTCCTCGCCCGGCGGGGCGAGGGCCTCCATCACGTCTGCTTCAAGACCGAGGACGTGGCGGGGGATCTGGCCGCCCTCCGCGGCAAGAGCGTGGCCCTGCTCGACTCGGCGCCGCGCCGCGGCCTCGCCGGACGCGTGGCCTTCCTGCATCCGAGGGCCTGCCACGGCGTGCTGGTGGAGCTGGCTACCCCGGAGGCGAGCGAGGCCGGCGCCGAGTCGCCGGTGCGCTTCAAGCGGCTCGTGATCGGCTCGCCGACGCCGCACGACACCGCCAAGACCTACCAGGACCTCTTCGGGCTCCCCGAGGTCGAGGTCAACGGCGGGCCGCGCACCATGCTCGGCTGGGCCGGCGGTGGCACCCTCCTGATGGTGCCGGCCACCGAGGTCGGCGGCATGGAGGGCATGGTGGCGCTCTCCATGGTGGCGCCCGACCTGCCGCCGCTGATCGAGCGGCTCGAGCGGGCCGACACCGCGCTGCTGCTCGGCGCGGGCGAGCTCACCGTCGAGCCCACGTCCTCCCACGGAGTCCACCTCCACATCTCGCGGTATCACTTCCCCTGAGCCTTCCCGCCGGAGCATCGGCGTGAAGCCTCGCCCTCGACCGTTCCGCGGCATCGGCTCCGCCCGCAAGACGCGCCGCACCCTCGAGCGCGGCGGCACCGGGCCCGCCGCCGAGCTCAACCAGACCCTCGGCAACTGGCCCCGCGTGAAGATCACCCCGATGTTCGGGCGCTGGGGCTACTTCGTCGGGCCCCGTCTCTTCGCCTGCTTCCCGCTGCGGGCCAAGGAGACCGACCTGTGGATCCGCCTCGGGCCCGAGGACCAGCGGCGCGCCCTCGCAGCGGGCTGCTCGCCGCACCGGCGGATGAGCGCGAGCGGCTGGGTGGAGTGCCGGGTGGAGAGCATCCGCGACGTGGGGCGCGCGGTGCGGTGGCTGCGCCGCGCCTACGAGGCGGCCCACGGCGCGGTCGAGCGCGGGGAGCGGGAGGAGCGCGACGAGCCCTGATCCAGCTCAGGCCGGCGGCGTGGCCTCGCGCTCCCCGGCCGCGGCGGCGGCCTGGATGGCGTCGATGGGCACCAGCGGCACCAGCAGCCACGCGGCCGCGGTGAAGACGGTCGAGATCAGCACCAGCGGCGTGTAGCCCAGCCAGTCGTAGAGGTTCGCCCCCGTCCACTCCGAGCTGCGCGTGCCGAGGTTGTAGATCGACATCAGCAGGGCGAAGAAGGTGGCCTCCGCCCGCGCCGGGCAGGCCTTCGCGGCCAGGTCCAGGAACGCGAGCTGGGTGGTCATGCCGACCGCGCCGAAGAGCACCGTGATGACGGTCGCGGAGACCGCGTCGCGGTAGGCGAGGTAGGCGACGGAGCCGACGGTGCCGGCGCCGATCGACCACACGATGAGCCGCTTGAGCGGGAAGCGCCGGGCGAGCTTCGCGTAGGCCCACGCCCCCGCGATGCTGGCCGCCGCGCCGATCGAGCCCAGCGCGCCGATCCAGGTCTGCGAGAAGTGGAGCGTGTCGGTCTGGTAGTAGAAGAAGGCGGGGCCGAAGGACGGGCTGAAGGCCCAGAAGAAGATGAAGGCGGCCACCAGCCACAGATCCCGCCGGCCCATCGCCTGCCGCACCGCGCTCCACGTCTCGCCGAGCCCCTCGAGGTTCGGGCGCGCGGGCGGCTCCTGCACCACCAGCCAGGCCATCAGGAGCGAGATCAGAGGGAAGCACGCCACCAGCCCGAAGGCGGCCCCGAAGGCGCGGTGCTCCGCGAGATAGCCGCCCGCGACGCCGACCAGGATCGACGAGGCGCTCAGCGCGGCCCACTGCACCGACTGGAAGGTGCCGGTGAGGCCGAGCGGCTTGCCGTTCTCGACCATGAGCGCGTCGGTGAGCACGTCGGTGAAGCCCACCCCGAGCCAGAGCAGGGTGATCATGGTGGCGAGCGCCCAGTAGGGCGCGCCCGACATCAGGCTCACCGCGACCGCGGAGCACGCGGCCAGCGCCGACATGATCAGGAAGTAGCTGCGCCGGCGGGTCCCCGCGAGCGGGACGAAGTCGGAGAGCAAGCCGTAGGCCGGCTTGATGAACCATGGCGTGGTGATGATCCACGAGAAGGTGGCGAGCTGGCCCGCGGTGAGCCCGCGCTCCTTGAACACGATCGACACGACCTGGTCGGGCAGGTACACCATGCCCTGGGCGAAGTAGACGATCGCGAAGAGGAGCGAGAGGCGCCGGGCCTCGCGGGAGGAGAAGGGGCCGGCCCGTCCGTCGCCGCCGAGCATGGCCGATCATAGCGCGGCCGCCCGCGCGGGACGGCACGATCCGGCGTCCGGAGGGGGTGTGCTAATCTAGGCACCCATGCCAGCGACGGTGCCGTCCGTCTGCCCGCACGATTGCCCGTCGCAGTGCGCGCTCCAGGTCACCGTCGAGTCGGGCCGCATCACCGACGTGGTCGGCGACCCGGCCCACCCGTTCACCCGGGGCGTGATCTGCGGCAAGGTGCACGACTACGCGGAGCGGGTCTACGGCGACACGCGGGTGCGGACGCCGCTCCGGCGCGTGGGGGCCAAGGGCGAGGGGCGGTTCGAGCCCGTGGGCTGGGACGAGGCGCTCGACGAGATCGCCCATCGCTGGCGCCGGATCATCGCCCAGTGGGGGCCGGAGGCGCTCCTGCCGTTCTCCTACGGCGGCACCCTCGGCATCGTGCAGGTCTCGGCCGGGCACCCGCTCTTCCACGCCCTCGGCGCCTCGCGGCTCGAGCGGACGATCTGCATCGCCACCGCCTACGCGGGCTGGCGCGCCACCCTGGGCGTGGTGTCCGGCAGTGACGCGCTCCAGATGGCGGAGTCTGACCTCGTGGTGCTGTGGGGCATCAACGCCTCGCACACCCACATCAACGCGATGACGCTGGTGAAGCGGGCGCGGCGCCGCGGCGCCTTCGTGGTCTGCATCGATCCCTATCGCACCGACACCGCGCGGCAGGCCGACCAGCACCTGATGCCGCGCCCGGGCACCGACGGCGCGCTCGCGCTGGGGATGATGCACGTGCTGATCGGCGAGGGGCGGGTGGACGAGGCGTACATCCAGCGCGCGACCTTCGGGTTCACCGCGCTCGCTCACCACGTCAAGCAGTACGACCCCGAGCGCGTCGCCCGCATCACCGGCGTGCCCGCCGCCGACGTCGTCGACCTCGCCCGCCGCTACGGCGCGACCCGTGCCGCGTTCATCCGGGTGGGCATCGGGCTCTCCCGGCACGACAACGGCGGCATGACCTGCCGGACCATCGCGTGCCTGCCCGCTCTCACCGGGGCCTACGCGCATCCCGCGGGCGGCGCGCTGCTGGCCTCGAGCGGCGCGTTCGGGCTCTCCAGCGCGGCCATCGAGCGGCCGGATCTTATGCCGAGCCCGCCGCCGCGGCTCATCAACATGATCCAGCTCG
>Ga0207665_10001896_pt1 | contig 14086 bp, 8 predicted proteins | sample LARL112metaG_FD_184351 | JGI IMG/M metagenome (GOLD analysis project Ga0207665, IMG submission 184351) | Corn, switchgrass and miscanthus rhizosphere microbial communities from Kellogg Biological Station, Michigan, USA - LAR L11-2 metaG... | ecosystem: Host-associated > Plants > Roots >...
TACAATCCCGGTATGCACCGCGCGCATCTCGAGAACGTGGACCTCAACCTCCTGCCGGCCCTGGCCGCGCTGCTCGAGGAGCGCAACATCTCCCGGGCCGCCGACCGCATCGGGCTCAGCCAGTCGGCGATGAGCCGCTCCCTGCAGCGCTTGCGCCGCGTCCTCGTAACGGCCCACCGCCGTGAGGGATTGCGCCACAAGCAATTCGATTTCGGGCGCCTTCCCTTTGGATGACGACAGCGCATACTGAGACATTAGCAGTGCCTCCTCATAGCGTGCCTGCTGGTAATAGGCTTTGGCCAGCGCCCAGCGCGTGTCCCAGGAAGCGGGGGCAGGATTGAGCTTCAGGGCTCTTTCCAATGGAGTCACCGCGGCTTCGTATTTCCCCTGATTGCATAGAGCCATGCCGAGCGCCGCAAAGGCATTCGCGTGCGCTGGATCAATCTGTGTAGTTTTTTCCAGGACTTCCTCCGCTTTGGACCAGTCACGCTGCTTCAAAAGAACCACGCCCTGCAGATACAAAACATCGGGATGCCCGGGCGCAAGGAGCCTAGCTTTGCTGGCATCCTTCTGCGCTTCCGCCAGGTTGTTAACGGCGAGGGCTTGCAAGCCTTCATCGACCGCTTTTTTGGCCTTCGGCGCAAGCAAAGGACGACCGGGAACGCCCTTCTGGTTCGCTGAGACAGGGTGCAGGTAAACATCCACCTCGACTCTTCCGTTCGCAATGATCGAAACGTCTTTTTGTGTGCTCGCATATCCCGCAGCTTCGACGACCACGGTGAAGTCTCCGAGTTCGTTGACCACGAGTTCAGCACGGCCGAGCGTTGTCTGTGCTTGTCCGGCAGGAATGGTGCCGCGGAACAGCTTAACTACGGCCGGGTTGGAAATGGCTTCGCCTGAGGAGTCGTGGACGACTACGCTGATAGCAACGCCTCTGCCAAAGAACTCGGTTGCGGCGGAGCCGGCGTCTTGCGCGCGGGAGGGAGAGACCAACAGCAGACCGAGCAGAAGCGAGAGCAAGAATCGAAAATTTGACGGCAAACAGTTATTTGCTAGTGCTGGAGGCAGAAGCTGTGGACCGCAAGAACTGTCTGTTCGCGAACGGTGCATGACCACCCTCGACGCTTGGCGGGAGATTATGCCAACGGGTAGTGCGCGTCAAGGGGATAGCCCAAATTGACTGTCGTTCCTCGCCGACAGGGTTCGTGATCACGATTGAAGATATGTCCTTAAAGCGAAAGCGCCCGAAACTCTTTCGAGTTTGTAGGATCTAATTTCTTCGATTACCTGCGGCAATTCATACCCACGCTTTATGTTTGGCGCGAGTCTCACGTCGTAGGGACCATTTCGCCCCAGATGCTGATCCTAGCAGTACCACTTTCGTTCCTGTATGGGCAAACCTCACTTTCTGCCCGGCTACTGCCGCATTGTGCTAAGTTGCAGGTAAGTTTTCGATTGGTGTTTCTCAATGGAGGGCATCGTTCAGTTGAGATCTGATGACGAAATCATCGATGAAATCATCCCTATCCTAGGCTTCAGCCGTCGGGGAGCCCGGATTGAGAGCGCAATACGAAATGCGCTCGCCCAGCGGCGGCCACGAACTTAAATCCGGTGAGCCTTGTCGTCATCTTAGCGACGCTTACACATAGCCCACAAACACCTGTTTTCGGGCAGCCACTTCTGGCGACGTGGGCGTCCGCAGATTCAGGCGCTTGCGAAGCAACCAGCGATGGGGATTTTGGGCAGCCTCGCTTGCACGTTATGTTTGCAGCCACAAACTTCCCAGAAGCTGACTTGCACTAAGACTTATGGCCCGCATCGGTGGGAGTCCGTCCCGTGTCCTGCCTGCTGGTTAGCCCGTCACTGCGGAGCAATGTTGTTGGCGAATTTTTGCGGACTGGATCTAGCCAGCTTAACGGTCTTCTACGGCCTTCGCTTCGCAATGTTCTCGTATTTCTGTCTGGCTTTTTGAAAGATCGCCAGCACCGCCTGCTGCTCAGTTTCGGTATTCCACGTCGTGCTGCTCTGCGCCGCCGTGATCAGCCGTCCCATCCATGCCATGAAATACGCTGCATCCTTCGTGTTGCGCAGCGGGGCACCAGCTATGTCCACATAAACCGGACTGGTCGTCGCATACGGGTACAGATCTAGAATCGGGTACTCGGCCTTGTCACTGAACGTGCGCAGAATACACCAGCCACTGCTTTCGAGCGGCAACTTGCCTTCGACGTAAGCGGTTGTGCGATCTGCAGTGAGCTCGAGTTCGCGCGCCACTTTCCCGTTGCAGACGATCTGCAGATAATCTACTGGGACAATGGACCCAAGAGCCGCCTTAAAAAAGACATCCTGCTTCTTGTCGAGAAGAACCTCCCCTCCTGGCGCCTCCCCTCCGAGTTCAAAGCGCATCAACGGCCCGTTCGTGGCGAAAGTCCGTCCTGCTTTGATGGACTGGAGCCACGGCTCAAGCTTCAACGATCCAGCGGGAACTTCCGCATACACGCGGTTCAACCCAATCGGCCCCCGCAACGAGGCATAGTTTCCCATGAAATCTGTTCCGGCGGCGGTCGGCAGCCGGAAACCGCAGTTCAGCAACTTGTACCAAACCTCTGCCGTGGATTTATGGTCCGAAAAGCCGACAACCTCGATGTAATCCACTTTCCCAAGCGCCACATCAGCCGGCAGTTCAAGCGTGACAGCGTCTTTCGCCGGATTCGGTACGCTTTCCAGCGGATGAACATACCCCACCAGCGCTCCTTGTTCGTGTGCCAGATCAGCCACGTCGGCATTTGCCGGAAACAAACTGGCCGCCTCCGTGTTTGGGTACCCGGCATATCCTGGCAAGATCAAATTCCGCGTCAAGTTCAGAAGCCCGAGATGTCCCCAGTAGCTGGTATGAAATTCCTGCGCGTGCTGCAGCAAGCGATCTTGGTCGGAAGCCTGATCAAGTTTCGGCGAAAAGTACGCAATATCCGGGAAGCGCTCTTCTTTGTTGACGACCAGATTTTCAATGATCGACAGATTCTCGGCGGCGGCCTGCTCAATCAGATGCGAGGGTGTGTTCCGATATGTGCCCGCATAGTTCATGTGTACGTGAGCATCCCCACTGACCCACCGCGTGTCAGGACTCTTCCACTCGATTTGCCGAAGCGGAACCGTGGTTTCCAAGGTTTTGCCCGCCAGAACCTCTAAGCTTCGTTCTTCGAACCGGTATTCGAAGCCGTGCATGACGCCCACTTGCACTCTTCCCGCTGGAACCGTAACCTCAGAGATTCCCTTGGTGTCGAAGTAGTGCGCCTCAAACCGGCGCTCCTTGCGGTCAAAACTGTCGTCCCCTTCCATCCACGCATCATCGGGCGCATACGCCCGCCCGTCTTCCGCAGTAACGAAGACTCGTGCCGCCACCGGCTTCCCGCCGCGATCTGTAACTCGCAGAAGCAACTTCCCCATTGGCTTCAGGTACTTTCGCTCGCGGGCGACAACCTCGTTCTGCGCCCCGCCGGGAATGGTTTGGATCCACAACGACGTATTGCCGCTGCGGTTGGAAATAAACGCAATCTTTGATCCGTCCGGCGACCATCGTGGATTGATATTGTCGTACTCTCCATACGAAATCGGAAATGCGTCACCACCCGCCTCCGGCATCACCCAAAGGTGGTGCCACGACCGTCCTAGATATGACGCGTACACCATGCGCTTGCCGTCTGGCGAAAAATCCGGGCGGGCTTTCCAGGTCGTCTCCTCATAGTGGATCTCATGCGCTTCCGCGCCGGGTTGCGCCTTCATCCGCCAGAAGCCGCCAGTACCGTGGATGTGCCCCCGATTGGAAATGAAAAGGATTTCCGACCCGTCATGCGACCACACCGGGCTGATCTCGTGGTCGACCTGGCTGTAGTAATAGCGAGGAAGTGAACTGACGTTTTCCGGAGTGAGTTGTTGGACGTCGCTCAGTTCGCCATTCTCGAATCTCCCGGCAAAGATGTGGAAGTGACCTTTATAGGAAGTCGAAACAAACGCCAGCCGCTTACTGTCGGGAGAGAACCGCGGCTCGAGGTTAACCGAGCCTCCGGATGTGAGCTGTCGCGTGCGTCCATCATGCACGTCGAGCAGCCATAACTCCATGGCGTCGTGGTCGTAGCGCGAAAAGACAACCCAACGTCCATCCGCCGACCAGTCCGGCTGATAGTCATAGCCCGGACCTGCCGTCAGTTGCTCGGCGACCGTGCTGTTCACATCCTGCCGCCACAGCGATCCGGCAATGGAGTAAATCAGCGTCCGGGAATCCGGAGACCAGGCAGCCGCACTTGGTCCCGTAGTGAGCTGAGGCAGGTACATCTCGCGATAGTAATAAGCATGTGGGAGGTCGATCTGCTTGAGCACCGGCTCACGCTGCGCCACACAATTCGCGCATAACAGGAAAGCAATGATGAAAAGCCGAATCAGTTGGAATCGGAACAAAGTTCCTCCGCGAAATCAGGAAACGGAACGAATTATTTCGTACCGGACAGAATCAGCAATTTACCTCACGGCCGGGATAATGGGCAGCACTACCTGCGAAAGGCGCTTTGCGTCGTGAAATACGCGAATGTGCGCCTTTTTCATCTCGACACTGTTCACCTCTGACTTTGCACTTTGGAGGTTACGCGAGAAGTTCGGGCTGAAGCTTGCGGAGATCTGCAGGCGGATCCGGTGTCCCTGAAGAAACACGTTGCTGGTAATCAGGTTCTCCAAGTTCAGTTCATAGATTGTTCCCGGGGATAATAACTGCCGGCCCCGGCTGATGTCGCGATAGCTTGCGCGCAGGACATCGAGGCCCGGACTCATCAGGTTCATCGCCGTTCCATCCGGGGAGACGTCCAGAAGACGGGTCCAAAGATCGAAATCGCGGCAGTCGCAGGAAACAAAGATGCGGGCTGTGATCGGCCCCGTTATTTCGGTATCTTCCTGCAGCAGAGCAGAATCGAAGGTCAAAACGTCGGCGCGAATAGCCAGCTTGCGATAGTCATGGGCGCCGGAGGGCTCGTACGTGTTCACGACGGGATTTGCTGGATCGGATACGAATTCGCTGAAACTGTCCGGGTTGTCGAAAGGCGTGGTTTGTAGTCGGCCTGCACTTGAACCATCGCTCGCGGGAGCGAGGAAAGCCGATGTTTCTCTGGCTGTCGGCGGCCACTGGTCCGCGTCGCGCCACTGGTTGCGCCCCATTACGAAGTAACGCACTGGCTTTTCGTGGTCGACGCCGTTGTTTATGTGCTTCAGGTAGTGATCCATCCAGCGCAGCACAACCTCGTCGTAGTCGATTGCCGCGGTCGGGCCGAACTCACGCTCTCCGGATCGCGTTCTTGCGATATTGTCCACGCCATGAACCCACGGTCCAAGCAGCAGGTGAGTGCGAGGGTCGTTGTCGCCCTTCCTGGCCTGGAGAAGTCCTGCAAAGTTCGTAGTTGCGCCTTCCGGGCCATAGTTGTCGTCGTACCACGCCGAAAGGTTAAGAACAGCTGCGTGCGTGCTAGGGTACTTCTCTCGCAGTTCGCTCCAGTTCCACCACGGATCCTCCGGCGGATGCTGTAACCAGTCGAAATAATACGGGGCGACTTGCTGCAGAGGCTTCACATCAAGCAGGGGTAGGGTAGTCAACATCTTCGGCCCTTCTTCCTTCCAGGCAGTGAGGGCTTCTCGGTAAGTGCGCGGGCCGGGCAGGTTCTTTTTCGCACGGGTACCCCAGGCAATGTTGTCCCAGATCCAGTCGATCCATGACATGTCCCACGTTCCGCCGGCGAAGAAGAAATTCTGCGGCGTCGAGAACGTCATGGCCGGTATCATGGCGCGCAAGTGAGGAGGGTTCTGAACCGCGGCGAGCCACTGCACCGCTCCGGTATACGAAAGGCCGAAAGTTCCCACGTTGCCATTCGACCAAGGCTGTGCGGCAGCCCACTCGATCGTGTCATAGCCGTCTGGTCCTTCATTTTCGTAGGGACGGAAATCTCCATCCGAGTGGTGCCGTCCACGAACGTCCTGGATTACGACGGCATAACCACGCTCGGCGGCATGCTTGAAAGTCGTGTACTGCTGCTGCGCGGCATCCTTCCCGTAGGGCGTCCGATACACCAGGACGGGGAATTTGTCGGCCTCGGGTGGCCGCATTACGTCGGCGCGAAGGACCACACCGTCACGCATAGGCACGGGGACGTCTTTCTCCACAACAAAATGCGTCTCGGAGTTCGGGGTGTCCTGCCCAGAGATGACAATGGAAACTGCAGGAATCAGGACCAAGGCCCAGAGTTTCATCGGGCGTTGAGACTAACAGGGTGCAGATGTGGCGGCAAGTCCGCCGCCGTTTCCTCCTGCTCGACAGGAGGTTGTGTAAAATCCTTACGCAGCGATCCCAGTGAATTGAATGCCAACTGCTGCCGGATTGCATCCCAGGTGCTGAGTGCCGAGTTCTAACGCACAGTCCGTTGCGACAACTCTACCGGCCCGCTACTACACAGATCCGGACCTCTTCCGCGACGAAGTCGAACGCTTCTACTGCCAGACCTGGATCTGCGCCGGGCGCGCAGATCAAGTCCCGACACCAGGCGACTTTTTTCTGCGAGAGGTTGCGGGTGAAAGCATCATCATTACTCGTGATGGCAGTAACTCGTTGCGCGCGTTTTTCAACGTCTGCCGGCATCGCGGCACCCGGATCTGTGCCAGCGCCGAAGGGCATTTCCCCGGACGGATCCAGTGCGGCTATCACGGTTGGACCTACGGACTCGACGGAAGTCTCATCGGCGCCCCCCACGTACATGACGGCTTCTGCCGCGAAGACTATCCCCTCAATCGCGTGCATTCCGACATCTGGGACGGACACATCTTTATCAATCTTGGCTCGGAGCCCGCCCCCCTGGCCAGTCAACTAGAGGATCTGACTCAGAAATTCCAGAATTGGCAAATGGCTGACCTGCGCACCCATCGGCGCATTGCGTATGAGGTGAAGGCTAACTGGAAGCTGATCATGGTGAACTACAACGAGTGCCTGCACTGTCCCATTCTTCATCCGGCGCTAAGTGCCATTACCGATTACCTCTCCGGAGAAAACGACCAGCCCCATCGTGGATACATCGGCGGCTCAATGGAGTTTCAGGGCGGCGCCAAGACTATGAGCAAGGATGGCAAGCTGCGGCGCAACTACCTTCCTGGACTCAACGCAGAGGAGCGAGACAGAGTCTATTACTACGCGATTTTTCCTAATCTGCTCCTCAGCCTGCATCCGGATTACATGATGACCCACACGCTCTGGCCGCGCGCCGTGGATCGTACTGACGTTGTCTGCGAATGGCATTTCCACCCTGACGAAATGGTCAAGCCTGACTTCGAAGCTGATGATGCGGTTGAATTCTGGGATGTTACCAATCGTGAAGATTGGGCGATCTCAGAGCTCTCGCAAGCGGGAATAAAATCTCGTGCCTATAAGCCCGGACCCTACTCCCGCTGCGAGTCGCTGCCCCACGCCTTCGACCAAATGGTACTGGAGCGTGAGAAACAAGTAATCAAGAAGCAGCCCCGCTAAACGGCCAACGCCCATCCTCGCTCTGCGGTTTTGTTCCCCGGAACCATGTAAGGTGATAAGCGTGCCGCATCACCGAACCGCTAGCCGTCCGCTATGGGCCACCGTCGTTGCAAGTCCATCCTGGGCATAACTTCTGGTTTGCCCGTGATCCGCTAAGTGCGGTGCTCCGCGCTTAGTCACGAATACTTGACGATTTAGCTCCAGGAAAGAACTAGGGGAAACGCAGAATTGCCAACCCCGCCGTTTCAGCAGGTGGCAACTCCCGCACGCGGGCAACAAAGACAGGCAGCACCGCTGGTAAGTATTGCCCTCGTGTTGTTCAGATGTAGATCGACTACGATTCAATTCCAGTGGTGCGAGTGCGACCAGATCTTCTGGATGTCGAACTTCACTCCGCGGCACAAAAAAATGATTTGTCCGTTCTCCTCGCTCATACCAAAGCGGTTGTAGTGCTCAAATGCCTGGTAGGAGCTGCAGTTGTCACGCACGTCGTTTTCGCTCCATTGAATTACTATCAAGTTTTCGTACACCTGTGGAGGAGGACCCCAATACCAGTGATTCTGGTGTCCTGAATAAGCGGTGGGCAAACCGTATTGTGGTCCGAAGAGGTTGACGGCGCCAGCTTCTCCGTAGTTCCCGGCCCATATTCCCGTTTTCGCGCGCTCCTCCGGCGGCAGCGAATTGTAGACGCTCGCGATTTCCCGGACCAAATCCCGCCATCCGAACTGGTCGGCTATCGGCTGCATCAAAAGCGACTGCTGGTGCACCTCGGCCTTGGCGGGCTTGAATCCAATCCTGTTCTGATATGCCAGCATACGCTCCGGAGGTAATAGCCAGATCGACATGGGCAGAAACGGCGCTGTCGCTAGGACAATCACGATCACCACGGCCACGCGCGTCCACGCCGGACGATTGGCCAGCCATCTCTCGATCACAGTTGCTCCGGCGGCGAACGCGACGGGATAGATCGGGAACACGTAATAATTCTTACCGTGCGCGACTTCCATCAGCACGAAAAAGACCACGAATGTAAGACCCAAGACGCGCCAGCGCCGTTCCCGTATCAACCAGATCACTCCTGTCAGCCACACGGGCAGCAAGATCGGATGCTGGTCGAGGATCTGCTCTTTGACAAAGGCGAGCGGCGGCAGAACAACGTTCTTGGCCTCCCGGCGCACATTCGCCAGGTCCTCGATCGTCGGGAAATGGTGGTTGATCTGCCACACAATGTTCGGGAGGAACAGGGCGAGCGCAATCGCGCCGGCGATCCAGATCCAGCGCCTGGCGAATTCGCGCCGCTGCTGCGTCAGTAGCAGCGCGACGGTGACAGCGAACCCGAACGACAGCGTTGAATGCTTGTTCTCCAGCCCGATGCCGCAGAGCACTCCGAACCACAGCCAGAGCCGTGAGTTACTCGTCCGCAGGACTCTTGCGACGACCAGCATCGCTCCCGTCCAGATCAGCGGCTCGACCGCATTCATCGTCATTAAGCTGTCCGTGACCAGCACCCACGGGCAGAGCAGGATCGCCAATCCCGCGAGGAATTGGCCGTAACGGTTCGCGCCGAGTTCGCGAGCCAGGAACATCGTCGCCGCAACGAGGGCTGTTCCCGCCAGAGCAGGGATCATCCGCAGCGCCGCGAGCGAGCCTCCGAGCAACAGGGCGACCTTCGCATACAGCGCAATCAGCGGCGCAGCATCGACATAACCCCAGTCCAGGTGACGAGCCATATCGAGGTAGTACAGTTCGTCGCGGAAATACCCGTAATGGCGAACGCTGGTAAATACGTGCAGCAGTAGCTTCGCCGCGCAAAGCAGTACCAGTCCCGCTGTCCAGATCGGCGGCAGCGGCTCGCACGCGCTCTGTTCCACGGTGTCGGATCCGTTCGCCGCTTTGCTGGTCGATAAAGAAGAAATCGCGGTTGCCATTAGTCCCCCCTGCGTTGTAAGGCTACATTTAACCCGGAAGAAACTTCGGAATTAACTGTCACGGGACTATCGGGCCTAACGGAGTGACGAAGTACTTGGTACTTGCTCACAGCTTGTGCAGGAGTTCCGCCAGGCGCCCAAGATAGCGTCGTGTCCAGGTCAGTGTTGCGCCCGATTTAAGGATCAGTTTGTACTCGCCGTGGAACCATTTCTGGAGTTCGCTTACCGCGTCCAGTCGTACCATCGCCGAGCGGTTGACGCGCACAAAGGCATCGTGGTCGAGGCGCCCTTCCATAGCATCCATGGTCCCGCGAACGGTGTAGGTCTTGTTTCTGGCGTGGATGAGCAGGTAGTTGCGTTCGCTCTCGATCCAGTCGATCTCGTCCGGCGAGACGAAGAATGCACGCTCACCTTGCTCCACCAGCAAACGGGTTGGTCCATGGCGCGAGCGTTCAATATCCTCCAGCAACTTGTGGATCGCTTCGGCCGAGTTGTCGTGCTCGCGCGCCTGCTTGGCGTCGTTCAGCACCTTCTGGAAACGAGCTTCGTCGAAGGGTTTCAGAAGGTAGCCAAAGGCATGGACGTCGAACGCCTGGATCGCGTAGTGGTCGAACGCGGTGACGAACACGATCCGCGGCAACGGAGGTTGCAACTGTTTCACAACCTCGAAGCCGTCGAAATCCGGCATCTGCACGTCAACCAGGAGGAGGTCGGGCCGCGTGCGCCGGATTCCTTCCACCGCTTCGGACCCATTCGCCGCCTCGCCCACGAGTTCCACATCCTCATCACCGGCCAAGAAGCGAAGTAGTTTGCGGCGCGCAGGCGCTTCATCGTCCACAACAAATACCCGCAGACGAGGACTCATGCGCTTGCCCCGGCAAACCGGATGGGGATTTGGACCGTGACCGTGAGTCCTCCGCTGGGCTCGTTGTCGAAGCTGAGCCTGTGGCGTTCGCCGTAGAGCGCAGCGAGCCTCTCCGCGGTGTTGGTGAGACCGATGCCCTTCTCCGGTATTGAACTGCGCATACCGGGTCCGTTATCGCTGACGCGCAACAGCAAGTCTCCCTCGCTGCATGCAGCGCGAACCGCGACCTGGAGCGGTGAAGTGCCGGCCGCATGGCGAATCGAGTTCTCCACCAGCGGCTGGAGGAGCAGTTGTGGAACTAGAACCTGCGCGACATCCGGATCCACGGTGATCTCGACGCGCAGGTCGTCTCCGAAGCGCTCCTGCATGATTCGGAGATACATGCGAACGGTGTCGATCTCCTCCTCCAGCGGGACTTGCTGTGCGTTCGAACGGTGCAACGTGCGGCGCAACAGGTCGCTAAGTTGCGCCAGCATGGCGTCGGCGCGTTTCACGTCCTCGTACATCACCGACGAGATGGTATTTAGCGTGTTGAAGAGGAAGTGCGGCTGAAGCTGGAGTTGCAGGTTTTGGAGTTGTGCCTGCGCCAGGCGTGTCTCCATGTCGGCCGCTGCGAGCTGGCGACCACGTAGCTCGCGGTAGTAATCGAACAGCGTCAAGACAGTGATAAACACCGCGTACAGGACGATGAAGTTGGAGAACTCCATCGGGTATCGCCAGCGCATCTCCCCGTAATCGTAAGAACCCATGCCAAGCAGCGGCGAGAGCACCATGCGGGAGATTGCCATAAGAGAGGTGTGACAGAACGACAGAACAACCGCGATGGCAAGATGAATGGGGGCGACCTTGTACCAGTGTTGCTCGCCGAAACGGAACTTGCGGTTCGCCCAGACGATAGCGGGAATCAGAATAGCGAAAGTAGAGAACCCGGTTCCTTCCTCCAGCACCCGTTGTGCGAACATGTTCGGACGGTGGCGAGAAAGGTCATCGAGATACAGGTACCAGAATTTGAGCGAGGCGCCGACAACCGTAATCAGACCCGCAACGCGGGAGGTGCGCCAAAGGTCCGGTTGTCTTGTTGCGGGTTTCTCCACCATGTAAGCGTAACCCAGATTCGTGTGAGAGCGAGGGCTCCTGTGGGACGAGCGGGCCTAACGCTGAGACAAATGCGGCCCGTGGAGCGCCAGCTACGAGTAACGCGGTTTTTTGGCGGCGGCTCTGGACGAATGGTCGCTAGCCTTGATCGGAAACGCCTCGGCATGACACTTCGGGTTAGAAGAGGAAGTTGTTCCGAGGCGTTTTCGATAAGGAGACTAGGAGGAAGCCGCTGGCGTTTGCGGCGGACGCGGTGCACTATGGGATTTGAACGGCGGTTTGGGGCGCAACAGGTCGATGAGTAGGCACCGGAAAAGCGGATCGAGACCGTTCGCGGTGGTGCAGAAAGCTGGCGGAAGGTTGGTGGAGGGTTGTGGCAGATGTCGTGGACTTCGGGTGAGCACACGGATGTATCGGCGTGCTGGAGCACATCCTCGGGTCGTCGGTGATGAAGGCATCAGGAAGAATCGAAGTACATGCATGCTGATAGTTCCGCAGCAGTAAATCTCTGAATCACCATCATCGATGCGCCGCAGCGTGGGCAGTGCCAGAGAGAAGAGCTTTCAGATCGGAACTCGTGTGCTGTAACTTCCTCTGGCGTCGACCTATTGGAAGCCAGGAGCTGTCGACCCAAGGCCAAACGAGAAGCCCGAAAACGATTGGCAAGAAAGCCGAAGTGCCGGATGCGGACAAAGCCTTTGGGCAGCACGTGCAGAAAGAAGCGACGTAAAAACTCGGTCGCGCCCAGAGTCATCTTGCCTTGCTTGCTGCCGTGGGCGTAATCCTTCCAGCGGAAAGTCACACGCTCTTGGTCAAAGGCTAACAATCGATGATTGGAAATGGCTACGCGATGGGTGTAGCGACCCAGATAGCGCAACACCTGCATGGGGCCGCCGAAAGCAGGCTTGGCGTAGACCACCCAGTCGTGACGATGGAGCCGGCGGAGTAGTTTTGCAAACTGTGGTGGATCGGCGAGAGTTGCAGCCGGGCCCGCACACTGTAGCTTCTTGCTGCGGTGGAGGCGTTTGAGGCCAGCGAGAAACTTGCCCCGAAAGACACGACTCAGGACTCTGACGGGTAAGAAGAAAGGATAGTGCGGACGAACCCATTGACGATGATCTGGTGAAAGCCCGCCCGCGGGAATGACACAGTGAATGTGGGGATGCAGACACCCACGCCCACAGTACCCTGAGTGCAGAGGATACTGAGGTCCAGGTCTTCTATCCTTTTCACCCCCTCCAGGGCGCTACCGTTCAGATCCTTCGCAGACCGAAACGGGAAGACGGCGCGGTGTCTGTCATTGACCGGAGTGGGAAGCGGCTGAAGATTCCCGTATGGATGCTCTCGCCAGAAACCGCCCAGATAATGATCAGCAAGCAGGCTCATCTCAGCAAGGAAGCTCTTCTCTCTTTAGCGTCGTTACTTTCTCTACATGCCGGTGAAAATCGCGGCCACGATAACCTTCTGTCAACTGCTGTTAAGGAATGCCAGGGAGGTCATCGTGGAGCAACTGGAACTATCGGGCCTGAAGATCCGGGAAGGAAGCGGAATCGCGCCCGTGGATGCAACCGTGCGCGCCGATGTGGTCGATCTGATGGCTCGGATTCTGATGGCGGTTTTTCAAGCGGAAGGAGGAAGGATTGATGACAGAGCTTCTCTGCAGTCCCAAGATCAAACCGGAGCATCTAGCGCGCAAGGCGATCGTTTACTTACGACAATCGAGCGAGAAACAAGTGCGCTACAACCTGGAGAGTCAGCGCCTTCAGTATGAGGTAGCCGATCGAATACGAAACTTGGGCTGGAGAGAAGTGGAGATCATCGACAGTGATCTCGGTTCCAGCGCAGGGATGGCGGCGGCCCGTCGGGAAGGATTCGAACGCGTCCTCAGCTTGATAGCTCTGGGAGAGGTTGGAATCGTGGGCAGCCGGGAGGTTTCGCGCTTGTCCCGCACAGACAAGGACTGGTGTCGGTTGCTGGAGGTGTGCCAGATTTTTGGAACGCTGATCGCCGACGAACAACAGATCTACGATCTTAATTATCTTGATGACCAGCTGGTGCTGGGAATCAAAGGGACACTCAGCGTTGTCGAACTGAAAGTCCTTCGGCAACGGATGCAAGCAGGGCAGGAATCGAAAGCGCGCCGCGGCGAGTTGTTCAAGCGGCTACCGGTCGGCTACGCCCAGGATCTCACGGGTAAAGTTGCCTTGCATCCCGATCAGCGGATTTGCGAAGCCATTCGACTCGTGTTTATGAAATTTCGAGAACGGTGGAGCATACGTCAAACCTTCCAGTGGTTCCGGGATCACGATATAGAGTTACCTGCGAATCCGATCCAGGGGACAAAGCTAATATGGAAGGTCCCAACTCAGAGCCTCGTCCGCGATATCCTGATCAACCCATTCTATGCGGGCGCCTATGTGTGGGGCCGTCGTCCGCAGACGACGCTGCTGGTAAATGGCAGGTTGGAGAAACGTCAGAGCGCCACGCGTCGAGCTGAAGAATGCCGAGTCTTCATTCCTCATCATCATGAGGGATATATTGACTGGGCCACCTATGAAGAGAATCAACGAATGACGCGGCGAAATTCCGTAAACTGGCAGGGGGATGAATCCATGGCAGCGATACGTGCCGGACAAGGCCTGCTGGTAG
>Ga0207665_10001899_pt1 | contig 14077 bp, 12 predicted proteins | sample LARL112metaG_FD_184351 | JGI IMG/M metagenome (GOLD analysis project Ga0207665, IMG submission 184351) | Corn, switchgrass and miscanthus rhizosphere microbial communities from Kellogg Biological Station, Michigan, USA - LAR L11-2 metaG... | ecosystem: Host-associated > Plants > Roots >...
ATCCCCTTACCGAGGAAGTGCCGCCCTTTCAAGGCAACGTTGCGACCGCGGGTGAGGCCACCCGAGTTCCTGCGTTTGCCGGCCGCATCGCCTACGATCGCTCGTCCGCAGATCATTACCCGTTCAGCATAGGATTCGCGGGGTATCGAGCACGCCAACGCTACCAGGACTTCAACCAGATCGATAGCTGGACCGTGAACACCGATCTGAAGGTTCCCTTTGGCAGGCACGTGGAACTCTCTGGTGAGGGATATACCGGGCAAGCGGTGGGAGGGTTGGGAGGCGGGATCTGGACGAGCGTGGTCTACCCCGAGCCTGCTCCACCTCACGCTGCCGTCCTACCACTGCGTTCCGCTGGTGGCTGGGCGCAGTTGAAAGTCAAACCTGCCACTCGTTTCGAGATCAACGCGGCCTTCGGGCAAGATGAGAACTTCGGCCGCGACCTTCGAGTTTTTTCGGTTCCCTTCGCGGGCGGGTTCCCTGCTCTAAAGAAAAACCGAACCACCTTCTTGAACTTTATTTACGAGCCGAACTCATTCCTTCTATTCGCCGTCGAGTATCGGCACCTGCTCACAGCCCCTGCGCTCGGCGAGAGCGCTACCGGGGACCACCTTAACCTTGCAGCGGGAGTACGCTTTTGAAAACGCGAACGGGCCTGCCAATCTTGATCCTCGTCCTGGGCAACCTGTTGAGCGCGCAGGAAGGCACCGTCCGAGGCAAGATAAACATCCTGCAAAGCTCCAAGATCGACGCAGGCAATGCAGACACCGTAGTGTGGCTCACCAACGTTCGCGCGAAAGAAACAGTTTCTCCAGGGCCGACAGTGCGCCTGCTCCAGAAAGACAAGCGATTCAAGCCGCATGTGCTGGCGGTAACAGTGGGAACGGCAATCGAGTTCCCCAACCAGGACCCATTTTTTCACGACGTTTTTTCCATCTACCACGGGAAACCGTTCGATCTCGGCCTCTACGAAAGCGGAGCGGTCAGAAAAGTGCGCTTCACGCAGATGGGTGTCTCCTACATTTTCTGCAACATCCACCCGGAGATGAGCGCGGAAGTCATCGCCTTGGCGACTCCGCATTTCACGCTTACGGCGCGGGATGGAAGTTTTCAGATCCCGAACGTGCCGGCAGGACGGTACCGGCTTGAAATCTGGCATGAGCTTGCCGCCCAAACAGAACTGGATTCGCTCACGCGTGAAGTTGAGATTGCTGCAGGCGACAACGCGTTAGGCACATTGACAATTTATGCCTCGGCTGCTCACGACCAGCATAAAAACAAATACGGCGAAACGTATACTCCGGACAAGACGAACAAGTATTAGCTCGTTCGAAGAAGGCTTTTCAGGATTCCCTCTGGGGTAGCGAGTTCTTCTTCAATTCCTCCATCACACTCTGTATCAGTTCCTTCGCGTCACTCAGGCTCTTCATCACCATCTGAATATCCATGACCGGCTTCCCCGGCCAGCGCTGGCTCAGGCAGTACACGCCGTGCTGGCCTACCAGCGCCATCGCATCGGTTACCAGATCCATCGTCACCGCCAGGCGGCCCCGCGGGACTCCCATCATAGTCTCGTAATGTTCAAGTTCTTCCCGCTTGTCGTCGAATATCGGCATGGGGTCGATTGTAGCTTGGGCGCCGGATAGTGGATAATTGGCGGGCAAAAATCAGCACTTAGCATTTGGCACTTGGCATTTGTCTCTTAAGGGGCAATGCCAGCCTTGCGATCACACAATCTCATCTCGAACGTCTAAACGCGGGGGATTTGCGAAGCTTGTCAACCGTCGTATGGCCAAATGCGAAGTGCCAACTGCTAACTGCTCAAAAGGAGATCTCATGCAGAAACGTATCGCATTCCTGATGTGTAGTGTTCTTGCCCTCTCGATTCTCTCGGCCGCGCAGATGGGCGGCGGCGACAAACCGCGTCCCAGCCCCGCTGCCAACGCGCAATGCAAATTTGCCGACGGCAAGTCGGTGAAAGTGGACTATTCCAGCCCACGTGCCAAGGGCCGCAAAATTTACGGCGGTCTGGTCCCCTACGGACAGGTCTGGCGCACCGGCGCCAACGAATCCACTACATTTGTGACTGACGCGAACCTCACCATTGGCGGCAAGGACGTTCCCGCCGGAAAATACACCATGTTCACGGTTCCGGGCGAGGACAAGTGGTCGCTCGTGATCAGCAAGAAGACAGGCGAGTGGGGAACGGACTATCCGCAAGGCGAAGATCTGGGCCGCTACGACATGAGCGTTTCGAAGACTCCCAGCGCGGTGGAGAACTTCACGATCTCATTCCACGAGATGGGGACCGGTTGCCATATGTACTTGGATTGGGAAAACACGCGGGCGACCATCGAGCTTACAGAGAAGAAATAGGCACAAAGCATTTACCACAGAGGGCACGGAGCAGCACAGAGGATTTCCAGCCTGCGGGCCAGGAAGCCTGGAGAGGCGCAATCCTCTATGGCACTCGGTGTCCTCTGTGGTTAAGAGCTTTGAGGTTTCCAGCGAAGAATAGGCTTTCGCGCGGCTCCGGTTTCGTCCAGCCGCGAAACGCGCGTGGTATGTGGCGCGTCCAGCACCGTCTGCGGATCTTCTTCCACTTCCTGGGCAATCGACTTCATCGCATCGACGAATAAATCCATCTCTGCTTTGTCTTCGCTTTCCGTCGGCTCGATCATGAGCGCGCCGGGCACGATCAGCGGAAACGCCGTCGTGTAAGGATGGAAGCCGTAGTCGATCAGGCGCTTCGCGATATCCATCGTGCGCACGCCCTTCTTCGCCTGCACCTTATCGCTGAACACGACCTCATGCATCGAAGGGGTGGAGTACGGCAGATCGTATACGCCCTCGAGCCCCTTGCGGATGTAATTCGCGTTGAGCACGGCATCTTCGGTGGTTTGGCGTAAGCCATCCGGGCCATTCGCCAGGATGTAGGCCAACGCCCGCACGAACATCCCGAAATTTCCGTAGAAGGAACGCACGCGCCCGACGGACTGCGGGCGGTTGTAGTCGAATCCCAGTGTGCCGTCGCTTTTCGTGATCACAACCGGCGTGGGCAGGAATGGCTCAAGCGCTCGCTTCACGGCTACAGGGCCCGACCCCGGTCCGCCTCCGCCATGCGGCGTCGAGAAGGTCTTGTGCAGGTTGAGGTGCATGACGTCGACGCCGAAGTCGCCCGGCCGCACCTTGCCCACCAGCGCGTTCATATTCGCGCCGTCCATGTAGAGCAGTCCGCCCTTGGCGTGCAGGATCTGCGCGATCTTGTGGATCTCTTGCTCGAACACGCCCAGGGTATTGGGATTCGTCAGCATAAGCGCGGCAACGTCGTCATTCATCTGAGCTTCGAGCGCCGAGACCTCGACCATGCCGCGTGCATTCGATTTGAGATTCTCGACCGCATAGCCAACCATTGCAGCGGTCGCTGGATTGGTGCCATGCGCCGAGTCGGGAATCAGGACTTTCTTTCGAGGATTGCCTTTCGACTCGTGATACGCGCGCGCGATCAGCAGTCCGGTCAATTCGCCATGCGCGCCGGCCGCCGGCTGCAAGGTGATCGCGTCCATGCCCGTGATCTCGATCAGGCAATCGCTCAGCGTCTTGATGGTGCGCAGCGCGCCTTGCGAGATCTTCTCGGGCTGGTAAGGATGCCCGTTGGCAATTCCTTCAAGCCGCGCCACGACTTCGTTCACCCTCGGGTTGTACTTCATCGTGCACGAGCCCAGCGGATACATGCCGAGATCGATCGCGTAGTTCCACGTCGAGAGCCGCGTGAAGTGGCGGATGATTTCGATCTCGCTGACTTCGGGCATGACGCCGAGATCTTTGCGCTCAGCATTGCCCAGCAGTTTCGCTGTGTCGACCTCGGGAACGTCGAGCGGCGGCAGTTTCCACGCGGCCTTGCCAGCCGACGACTTCTCGAAAATCAGGCCTTCGTTCTGATTGACGTGGCGTGTGGCTTTGGGAGTGGGATGTTTCATCGCACCACCTCCTCGGCCGCTTGCTCGCCACGGGGTTCTTCGGCTTCGCTGTCGGCCAGCATGCCAACCGCCGTGTCGATCGCAGAACGCGTCGTCATCTCGGTGCAGCACCAGAGCGCCGCGTTGCCAAGTTCGGGATAGAACTTTTTCAGCGGAAGCCCCCCCACGATCTTGTGCCCGAGTAGTCGGCTGTTAATCACGTAAGGATCTTCGCTGGTCTGCACGACGAATTCATTGAACCCTGGCGCGCCGGCAAACAGCACCTTCGCGTGCTTGCCAAACTGGTCGGCCGCATAGGCAGCCTTCGCAAGATTCTGTTTCGCGAGTTCCTTCAGGCCGACTCTGCCGTACACGGTCATAAAGATGTTGACCATCAACGCCACCAGCGCCTGGTTCGTACAGATGTTCGAGGTCGCCTTCTCGCGCCGGATGTGCTGCTCGCGCGTGGCCAGGGTCAACACGAAGCCACGCTTGCCGTTACGGTCGGTGGTCTGGCCCGCGAGACGTCCCGGCATCTGGCGAACGAATTTCTCCTTGGTCGCAATCACCCCGCAGTACGGCCCGCCAAAGCCCACGGGCACGCCAAATGACTGCGCCTCCATGGCGACGATATCAGCCTCTCTCGGCGGTTCGACGATACCGAGCGAAACCGCCTCCGCAATCGACACCACCAGCAGCGAACCGTTCTTGTGCGCGATGTCGGCAATCGCCCCGACGTCTTCAATTGTCCCAAAGAAGTTCGGCGACTGAATCAGCACGCACGCCGTATCGGGTCCAATGGCCTTCTCGAGTTCCTTTAGATCAATGCGGCCGGAGTCGCTGTATCCCGCGCTGGCCAGCGGCATCCCCTGATGATGCGCATAAGTAGCCAGCACTTCGCGATATTCCGGATGCAGGCTCTTCGCGACCACCACGGAATGTCGGCCCGTCACGCGCACCGCCATCATTGCGGCCTCGGCGGCGGCGGTCGAGCCGTCATACATGGAAGCGTTCGCCACTTCCATGCCCGTCAGTTCGCAGATCATGGTCTGGAATTCGAAGATCGCCTGCAAAGTGCCCTGCGAAATCTCCGCCTGGTAGGGCGTGTAGGCCGTAAGAAATTCGCCGCGCGAGATCAGCGAATCAATGATCACGGGGCGGTAGTGCATGTAAGCGCCCGCGCCCAGAAAGCTCGCATATTCGATGCCGTTTTCCTTGGAGCGCTGCCGGAACCAGTCGACGATTTCTGATTCGGCCATTTGGCGCGGAATCTTGAGATCGCGGCTCAGCCGGTACTCGGGCGGGATGGGCGCGAACAGGTCATCGATCGAGCGAACCCCGATCGCCTTCAGCATCACTTCGCGGTCGGCGGGAGACTTGGGTAGATAACGCATAGGAAGTTATATAGATGTAACCAGCAGCCGCAACGATTGATGGGTGCCGATCTTCACTTTCCTCAGGCTAAAAGTTCCGGCCTGGCTCAAACCGCAGTTCAAAACCACAGCCCGACGGTGCCCCAGATTCGCGTGCGCTCTGTGCACGCTAACCTGGGAACGTTGAAACTCGGCTAATGGCCGCCTTCTTCATTCACAAACTTTTCGTAGTCAGCCGCGGAAAGCAAGTTCTTCAGCTCATCCGGATTTTTCAGCGTAACCTTCACCATCCAGGTGGTGTTCGCTTCCTTATTAATCTTCTCGGGCACCGTCGTCAGTTCTCCGTTCACCTCGTTCACCGTGCCTGAGGCGGGCGCATACAGATCCGAGACCGCCTTCACCGACTCTACCGTGCCGAACGTCTTCCCGGCTGTGATCTCTGACCCAGGCTGGGGTAGATCGACAAACACGATATCGCCCAGCGATTCCTGCGCGTAATCGGTGATCCCGATGGTGGCGTTGGTACCCTCAACTTTGATCCACTCGTGCTCTTTCGTGTATTTCAGGTCGGCTGGGTAGGACATTTAGGTTCTGGCTCCTGGCTGTTGGCTTTCGGCAATCGATTGACGAAGCCTTCTGGAAGAATTGCTGACTCTTGCGAAAAGCAAAAATACAGTCATGGCTGCGCTGGCAAGTGTGATCAGAGCCCACGCCGGCGCTTCAATTGGATCGCAATGTGGGATGAAGTCCCCATAACAGATTCGGGCGTTACTGATTGACAACGCTCCCAAGCCGGTTAGTCCCGTGACGGCGAAGCCAACCGAAAGCGCCACAGCCGTTGCTTTCACGAATGTGCGTGCTTCACGTTTGAACATATCTGGCCTCAGCGGCTACGTCTTCTTTGGCCGCTTATAGAAGGGCGTCGGCACCACCTGCGCGCCTACACCTTGCCCGCGAATCTCCACTTTCACCTTCGTCCCAACTTTCGCCGACTCAGGCGGAACATAGGCCAATGCAATATTCTTTTTCAGGAACGGCGCAGGAGATCCGCTCGTCACGTAGCCAACCTCCTTCCCGGAATCGTCCAGCACTTTGTAGCCGTCGCGAGCAATGCCGCGCTCCACCATCTCGATACCAACCAATGTCTTCTTGACGCCGGCTGCCTTCGCTTTCTCCAGCGCGGAGCGCCCGATGAACTCGGGCTTCTCCATCTTGATGAAGCGATCCAGTCCCGCTTCCCAGACGTTAATGGTGTCGGAAATTTCGTGGCCGTAGAGGGGCAGCTTGGCTTCCAGCCGTAGCGTGTTGCGCGATCCGAGGCCGCACGGCACCACGCCGAACTCTTTTCCCGCCGCGAGAATCTCGTTCCAGACGCGCACGCTGGTTGCTTTATCGGTGGGAATGTAGATTTCAAAACCGTCTTCGCCCGTGTAGCCGGTGCGCGCGATCAGAATGTTTTTCAAGCCGCACACCGTACCGCGCGTCACCCAGTAGAACTTCACCGCAGAAAGATTCGCATCAGTCAGCTTTTGCAGAAGGTTGACGCCCTTCGGCCCCTGGATCGCAATCTGCGTGAAGTCGTCGGAAAGATGTTCGACCTTGCAATCGAACTGGCGCGTGTTGTCGCGCACCCAATTGAAGTCCTTCTGGCGTGTCCCGGCGTTGATGACGAGCAGGTATTCGTCCTCACCCAACCGGTGGACGATCACGTCATCCACAAATGTTCCTTCCGGATAGAGAAGCGCCGAATACTGCGCCTGCCCGATGGCAAGACGCGAGGCGTCGTTCATCGAGATATGCTGCACGGCCGCCAAAGCCTGCGGCCCGGCCAACCGGATGTCGCCCATGTGGCTGACGTCGAAGATGCCGACCCCGGTGCGCACGGCGTTGTGCTCCGCCATGATGCCGCCTGCGGATGGGTATTCAACCGGCATGTCCCAGCCGTTGAATTCGACCATCTTGGCGCCCATCTGGCGATGGACGGCGTTCAGCGCGGTCTTGCGGATGGTCGGCGTGGTCGCCTCAACGGCAGGCAAGCAAACTCCTCGATCAGATGCGCAGATGGCTGGGCTGCGGAGTCGTGGAACTGATAACCCTATCACGCTGTTTTTTGTGGGGTCAAACGGGGGAGAGCGGGCTCTGGACTCTGGGGTCTGGGGTCTGGGCTTTGGGCTTTGGGCTTTGGGCTTTGGGCTTTGGGCTTTGGGCTCTGGGTTTAAGTCTCTAGCGTTTCGCTGCAGGCGGCTGGTTAAAACGTTCCGCGCCGAGAGTTGATGATTTTGCCAGAGCCCAGCGCCGAAAGCCCATAGCCCGAAACCTGCCCCCAGTTACCAACGGAACTTTCCCCGTCTTCCCTGCAGCGATAGAGTTGGCCCCATGAGCACTACCAAAGTCAAAGTCCGCTGCAGCCAGTGCGATCAGATCGAAGAGCGCTGCGAGTGCGAAAAGTACTGCGTTTTCTGTCAGAGTCAATTGGACGTTCGACTCTGCACCGACGGTCTTTGGTACTGCGGCGCTTGCCGTGAAGCCTGCGGCTACACAATCGGCAGCTAGAAGTCTCTGGCAGCGCCCGCGCACAAGCCTGTCTCCACAGGCGCGGCCAGGCTAAAACCCACCTGATCCCGATGCTTCCTCTCTAAAGGCTAACTTTCCATTCTCTGTCCCGTCTCATCGAGTACCCCGGAGAGGCCCGGCATGTCCAGCACTGCGCCGACGGTTGTGCCAACGGTGTCGCCCGTCAGTTCAAGCCCTTCCTCCCGCATCGTCTCGCTCGACATCTTTCGCGGGCTGATCATGGTCGTGATGGCACTCGATCACACGCGCGATTTCTTCACCAACGTCCCTTTTGAGCCCGAGACGCTGGCGAAAACATGGCCCGCCCTGTTTTTCACGCGCTGGATCACACATTTCTGCGCGCCCATGTTTTTTCTGCTGGCCGGAACGGGAGCCTACCTGTACGGACATCGCCGCACTGCCGCCGAGCCCACCCGTTTTCTCTGGACGCGTGGCCTGTGGCTGATCGTCCTCGAATTCACGATAGTGGGAACGGCCTGGTCGTTCCAGATTCCTTTCGGCTTCTTCGGTGTGATCTGGGCGTTAGGCGCGTCCATGATTTTGATGGCTGCGATCGTGCGCCTGCCCCTGCGCTGGATCGCCGCGCTCGCCGCCACCATGATTTTGTTTCACGATTTGCTCGATCGCGTGCGCCCGGCGAAATTCGGATGGCTAGCCTGGCTCTGGGGTCTCCTGCACAATCGCGGTGGCGTGATGCTTCCTTTCGGTGTGAAGCAGTTTGTTCTGTTCCCTCTCATCCCGCTAATGGGAGTCATGGCGGCCGGCTACGTGCTTGGCTGGCTCTACATCCTCGATCGCGAGCGCCGCAAGCAGTGGCTCACGCGGCTCGGGATCGGAATGATCGCGCTCTTCGTCGCCTTGCGCCTGACCAATCTCTATGGGAACCCTCCGGCCGGACTGGGCGGCGTTTCGCAGGGCGACTTCCACTTGCAACCCACGCTCTCGAAAACAGTCATCCTGTACCTCGACGTCGAGAAGTATCCGCCCTCGCTGCAGTTTCTGCTGATGACCATCGGACCCTCGCTTCTGTTGCTCGCGTGGCTCGATCGTGACACTGTGCCCCGCGCCCTGTCGGCACTCTGGACGTTCGGCCGCGTGCCGATGTTCTTCTACGTTCTGCACCTCTACGTGATCCATACTCTCGCCATCATCGTTTCAGCTTTGCGCGGCCAGCCGCTGCACTGGCTGCTGCACGGAGGAATTTTCGGCGAAACTCCACCCGGCTACGGATACGACCTTCCGTTCGTTTATGCGATATGGATGACGGTCGTGCTGCTTTTGTATTTGCCGTGCCGCTGGTTTGCAGAATTGAAGAGGAAGCGGAGAGATTGGTGGCTGTCGTACCTGTGACGCAAGAAGCCCGTCCAAGGGCGGGCTTTCTGATCTTGAGCAACCGGTCGAATGCCAGCGCCGCTCGACTCAGCGCACCGGCTTCAACAGAACGCCCGATCCAGCGACTTTCCGTGCCAGCGTTTCCGCCAGCTTTTGTATGTTCGAGGACTCGGCTTTTGCGGGTTCCGCAGTCGTGCCGCCGTCATAGCCGATGGGACTGTGGCCGCGGGTGCAGGCTCTACCGCAAATTCAGGTTTCGTCGGAACCGCTGCTGCCTTGGGAACTTCGCGGGTTTCCTTCTCCGCGCGCTGAATTTCCACGCTACCCTTCAGGAAAGCGCCGTCGTCGATCCGGACTCGGCGCGTGACGATCTGGCCCTGAATGTGGCTGTCACGAATGTCGAGTAAGTCACCGCAATGAATATCTCCCTGCACTGTCCCCATCACGACAACTTCGCGTGCATGAATGTCGGCCTTCACTGTACTGCTGCGCCCAATGGTGACCCGATGATCAGGGAAATGAATCGAGCCCTCTACCATTCCGTCAATGAAAAGATGTTCCTTCCCGCTGACGTCGCCCTTGATGAAAATTGACGCCCCGATCGTGGCGTGCTCGGTTACCGCTCCCACCGACGGTACATCCCAATTATTGGCGCGATACGCGCCCTGCGACAGATTCTCCGCCATGGCTTCCGCCTTCCTTCGCTCCATCCGGACATCGCCGCAATTGCGGTTCCAGTCCCTATCTCATGTATCGACGGAATTTCAGGAAAGCTTTAGAGAGTGATCCGCAGGATGATTCCCTAGATTCGCACGACAGCGACAGAACGTCGCCTCTAGAGAACAACCGCTTCGTGGTATTCGCCGAAGACCCGGCGCATGGTGTCAGAGATTTCGCCTAAGGTCGCATAGGCCTCGACCGCCGCCAGGATTCTCGGCATCAGATTGTCGCCCGATCGGGCCGCATCTTCCACTGCCCGCAACGACGCTTCCCATGCACCGCGATCCCGGCGCGCGCGCAGGCCTCGCAGGCGCTCCACCTGCTTCGGTTCGAGAGCTTCGTCAATCCGCTGAATCGGGATGGGCTTTTCTTCCTCCAGTTCGAATCGGTTCACACCTACGACGACCGCTTCTCCATGGTCCACGGCCCGCTGGTAGTCGTAGGCCGCGTTCTGAATTTCCTGCTGCACGAATCCGCGTTCGATCGCCTTCAGCATCCCGCCCAGGACTTCAATCTTCCCGAGATATTCAGCCGCCCGCTTCTCGATTTCATTGGTCAGGCTTTCGATGTAATACGACCCAGCCAGCGGATCGACTGTCTGCGGCACGCCTGACTCGTACCCAATGATCTGCTGCGTACGCAAGGCGATGCGCGCCGATTGCTCTGTCGGCAAAGCGAGCGCCTCGTCAAAGGAATTCGTGTGCAGCGATTGCGTCCCGCCCAGCACGGCCGACAATGCCTGCAACGCGGTACGCACGATATTGTTCTCGGGTTGCTGCGCGGTCAGCGTCGACCCGGCCGTTTGCGTATGAAAGCGCAGCATCCACGACTTCGGATTCTTCGCCCCAAAATGTTCGCGCATGATGCGCGCCCACATCCGGCGCGCCGCCCGGAACTTCGCCACTTCCTCCAGAAAATTGCTGTGCGCGTTGAAGAAGAATGAAAGGCGGGGCGCAAAGTTGTCCACATCCAGCCCAGCATCGATCGCCGCCTGTACGTAGGCCATGCCGTCGCCCAGCGTAAAGGCAACTTCCTGCACGGCGGTCGACCCCGCCTCTCGCATGTGGTAGCCGGAAATCGAAATCGTGTTCCAGTCGGGCACGTTTGCGTTCGCCCAGGCAAACATGTCGGTGATGATGCGCATGGCCTGCTTGGGCGGATAGATGTACGTTCCACGGGCGATGTACTCCTTCAGCACATCGTTCTGCACCGTGCCCGAAAGTTTGCGGACGTCGGCGCCCTGCCGCCGTGCCACCGCGACATATAGCGCCAGCAGAATTGACGCCGTCGCGTTGATGGTCATCGAAGTCGAGATCCTGGTGAGATCGATGCCTGAAAACAGCCGCTCCATGTCTTCCACGGAATCGATCGCCACGCCCACCTTGCCGACTTCGCCCACAGCCAGCGGGTTGTCGGAATCGAGCCCGATCTGCGTCGGCAGATCGAACGCCACCGACAGCCCTGTCGTCCCATTGGCGAGCAGATACTTGTAACGCTTATTGGATTCTTCGGCGTCGCCCATGCCGGCGTATTGACGCATGGTCCACAGTCGGCCGCGGTACATCGTGGCCTGCACGCCACGCGTGAATGGATATTCTCCAGGATAGCCCGCTTCGCGTTCCTGGTCCCACTTCTTCAGGTCAGCCGGTGTGTAAAGTTGCCGCACAGGAATGTGCGAAGAAGTCTCCGGCTCGGCCGGCAGTGCGTTCGGATGCGCAACGTTCTTCAGCGTGTCGCTCATAGAATCCCCTGTCGCGGAACCGGTTCCCTAGGGGTTACGCCTACAGCATTTGTTTCGAAGTTATCCCTGCTTTTTTCTCCGCACGCGCCAGAACGAGCTCACGCCGAAATAACCAAAGGTCAGGCAGAAGCAGACCGCGATCACGACGCGCAAAAGTTCGCCGTGTCCGGCGTGATATTTGGCGTACTCGCGATTGAGCGCAACCCCGCCGATCGCCGCCAAAACAAGGAAAACAAAGCCCGTAACTTCCAACCAGAGCTGGTGCAGCACACGCCCCAAGGAACGCAGCGTAACTTGGCCAGCCTTGAAGACCGCACCCATCGTCCGGTTGCTGCCGGCGTGCTGTCCCGCCACTTGTGCGAGAATGCGCAATTTGCGGGTTAAAGGGATGCCTGCCACTGGTCGATTTTATCAATGTTCGGGGTTACAATATCCGCAACGCGAGGAGCCCGGTCACAACCCCGTGTGACGGATGCTCCCTCAAGGGGGACTCTGTGGACCAGCAACTCAAACAGTTGATGAAAGAGCTGGGCGAAGCGATCAACGAGTCGCTGGCCGATTCCGATTCCATTGCCGAGGTCGTGTCGCGCATCAAAGAGGGCGGCTACGACATCTTCCTCGTGCTCGAAGCTACCATCGGTGTCAGCAAGCAGGGCGAGAAATCGAACGACAAGACCTCCCTCGTAACCACGCTCACTACCAACCCCACCTTCAAGGTCAACGACCAGGACCTCAAGTTCTTAAAGTCGCTGCGCATCAAAGTCGACGAAGACGTTGCTTAGAACTGGTCGCTGATGGCTGGTCGCTGATGGCTGGTGGCAGATAGATTACCGGGATTTATCTTTCACTCCTTTCCCATTCCCCATCCCTGCGGTTCCTTGGCGACCTTCGCGGCAGTTCTTCGCGCCCTTTGCGGTTAAAGGTGTTTCTCGCGCGGGCCGCTGTACTCGGCTGCTCCGGCTACAAAGTTTTTGCCACAAGCCACCAGCCGTTAGCTACCAGCCACCCACTCCCAACCAACCTCTGCCCTTGTGCTACCATCTACCGTTTCCGCAGCGTAAGCGCAGCGGGAGAGTTGCCAGGCCCGCCGCAATCGTCAGACCCGTAAGCAACCTCGTTCACCGGGAATTCGGATGAAAGACACGCTGGGAGTTCTGCTGGCTGGAGGTGCGGGCGAAAGGCTCTATCCCCTCACCCGCGACCGGGCAAAACCGGCCGTCACCTTCGGCGGCATCTACCGCATCATCGACATCACGCTCTCTAACTGCGTCAATTCCGATCTGCGCCGGGTCTACATCCTCACGCAATACAAGGCGCTCTCGCTCAACCGCCACATCCGCGAAGGATGGAACATCGTCGCCCGCGAGATGGGCGAGTTCGTCGAGATTCTGCCGCCCATGAAGCGCGTCAGTGAGAACTGGTACATGGGCACTGCCGACGCGGTCTACCAGAACATCTACTCCATCGGTTCCGAGCAGCCCAAGCACGTACTCATTCTCTCCGGCGACCACATCTACAAGATGGACTACGGCAAGATGCTCGAGCAGCACAATCATTCGGCCGCCGACGTCACGCTGGCCACCATCCAGATCGCGCCCGACGAAGTCTCCCGCTTCGGCGTGGTCGAAGTCGATCGCGATCACCGCGTGAACGGCTTCCAGGAAAAACCCAAGCAGACGGACCTGCGCTCGCCCTGGAATCCGGAAAAAGTAGCGGCCTCGATGGGCATTTACCTGTTCAACACCGACGTCCTGATTCCGGTGCTGCTGAAAGACGCCGAAGATACGAAGTCGAGCCACGACTTCGGCAAGGACATTTTGCCAAAGATGGTCGACGAGTACCGCGTCTACGCCTACGACTTCGTCGATGAAAACAAGAAAGAAGCGCTCTACTGGCGCGACGTGGGCACGCTCGAGGCCTTCTACGAAGCCAACATGGACATCGTCTCTGTGTCGCCGGTGTTCAACCTCTATGACTCGGACTGGCCGATCCGCACTCACCAGCGTCAGTATCCTCCGGCCAAATTTGTGTTCGCCGAGACTGGCCGCACCGGCACGGCCATCGATTCGATCGTGTCGGCCGGATGCATCGTGTCGGGCGGCTCGGTGAAGAATTGCATCCTCTCGCCCGATGTGCGCGTGAACTCCTATACGGAGATCGACAACAGCATCCTGTTCTCGCACGTGAACGTTGGACGGCACTGCCGAATCCAGCGCGCCATCATCGACCGCGACGTCCACATTCCCGAAGGCACGACCATCGGCTTCGACGCCGAAGCCGACAAGCAGCGCTACTTCGTGACCGAAGAAGGCATCACGGTAGTGACCCGGGACTATTCGCTGTTCGAGAATCCGGTGACGGTGGATTACTTTACTTCG
>Ga0207665_10001900_pt1 | contig 14072 bp, 9 predicted proteins | sample LARL112metaG_FD_184351 | JGI IMG/M metagenome (GOLD analysis project Ga0207665, IMG submission 184351) | Corn, switchgrass and miscanthus rhizosphere microbial communities from Kellogg Biological Station, Michigan, USA - LAR L11-2 metaG... | ecosystem: Host-associated > Plants > Roots >...
CACCTATCCCATGCATGTGGGAAGCCAGCCGCAGCTCTATGCCGCAGCCGTAGGCAGCATCCTGGAAGGCTTCGGCAAGTTCAAAGGACATGAAGGGACTTACACGTATTGCGGCAGCCTCTCACAACAGGGATTCACAGGCAGCGTTTTTTGCCGCGTGGTCGATCCTCAGAGCGACCTGCGCACCGAAAGCTCGCTGCCATCTATGGAAGTATGGCCGAATCCTGAAACGGGAATTACCTACATGGCATTCCGTGGGCAAAAGAAGGACAGAACTCAGAAAACTGCCTATAACTTTGGACCGAATGGCCAGGTAACCGGGCTGAACGTGCACCAGCAGCTAAGGCAGGTGCAGATTGATACCGCCGCGCGCGGACGTGGCGGAGCGCGCAGTGTTATGAACGTTGGCCCGGTCATCGGCAGCATGAGCGCCCGCATCCTCTTCAATCTGCTGAGTCCCGGCGCGCCGGGAACCGCGCTCTCGCCCATTCCGTTCCAGAGCTACAACGAATATACCTTCTCGACTCCGGATGGCCGTACGGTCGGCACCATTGTGGCCGATGGCGGCGAAGGACGCACATTTAACCTGCAACTCATGGGCGCTCCCGGACAGCAGGCTTTGCGTTTCGGTGGGTTTGGTCCGATTGTCAAATCAAGTGGACTCTTCGAAGGCATGGAAGGTCTCATGGTGGATAACTCCGTAGTAGGCGTTGCGCCGCATGCGCTTTCCACGTTGTATATCCTGCGGGTCAACGATCCTGACGGGAAATACCGAGGAGCATTCACAGCGGCCACATAGTGAGTGGCCCGGACAAGACTGTCACCTAAAACGCGGAAATCGACTGAGGGTTCGTCCCTTAGTGAATGCCGTTACATCAATTCTGAATAGGCAATTGTGCGTGACAGGAATGACTTGTTCACCCGCGGCAATCTTATGGTCGACTTCCTTCGCAACGTTCTCAGCCTGAACGCATTCACGCCGCGTTACATGCTGAAGACGGCCTTTGACGTAATGCTGCAATCCACTGACCTCGTGAAGGGCATTACACCTGCAGAGGGGCGGCGCTCTCTCCAGGAATTTCACAATAAGCTCCAGGCATTTTATTTATTTGAATACGTTGATTCGATTCTGGGATTCCCTGAAGGCGAGGTCCCCAACCTCACTGACATGCTTTACAGGACCCACAGCCTGGGGCCCTTTTTCTCGGTATGGGCGACTGAAGGTGTAGGTCATTATTACGCATACCAGTTCGCCGCCAGCAGCCCTCCATCGCGCGGCATCTTGTCCAATGCAATCAATGTGCCCGCGGAAAATCTCATCCCCCTCCATACTGGAATGGGACTGGCCCTCGCTGAGGTGTCGCTGAACCGGCACTCTGCGCCCGAAGCTCTGGCCGATGCATTTGTCCAACTCTGCCGGCGCAACTCCCGCCATGAATACTGGCCGGCAGCCATAGAAGCGCTGGGGCTGGTCGTTCGCAATCTCCGGCCCGAGTTGATCGCTCCGCTCGACCACCTTTTCTCCAGCGGTCACGATGATCTGCGCACGTACTTCTGGCATGGAATCGGGCGCGGCCATTACTTTGCGGTCTGCAATTCTCTGCCCCGCTGGAACGTGCCGGGCCAGGGTTTTGAGATGTGCCTCCAGTCGCCGCATGAATTAGGAAGGCTTAACGCGCTTTCAGGTTTTGCGTGGGCCCTGACTCTGGTAAATCTTCGCCACCCGGAGATCATTGCCTCATGGCTCGACTGCCACGGCGCAATGATCACCTGCGATGCCGTGGCCAACGGTATCTCTTCTGCCCTGCTGGTCTGGGCCTTTTCCGCTCCTGACGATCATCTCATTCGCGCCTTGGCTCAGCACCAACCCGCCAGCGGCTCTGTTCTGCTGCGCCTATGGGAAAACCAGGTGCGGCAATCCACTCATCGGGTGCTCGAGTGCCGCACCTTCAACGCGACCCCTGCAATCGCAAAAATCTTCCGCTATCAACCACTTGCGCAGTTCGCGGAGAAATGCAAATTTACCTCCTAACCCTGTCTACATCAATGATTTGCAATAACCGCTTCTGGAGCATTTTCAGGTTGAGTGCGGACCCATCCGCAGGTGGACAAGTGACAGGGTATGACTATGAGTCTTACCGAAAGAGAACAGAAATCCTGGGCTTTAGTCCCCTGCTGTCGTGTCCTCCTGATAAATGGTGATCTCACCAAATTTGAAATCGCTCCTGGTCAGCAAAAGTCGGAACGGCGCTATAGCCGTTACAACCAAATGTGGAGTTCCAATTACTAGCCAGCAACCCATTGCCGGTAGCGGCACGCCAGATCTTGAAGCTGACGCGCGTGTGCTTCCTCATGTTTCTGAATATCTCTCCCGTGGCCTTGACCTGAAGCGCTGGTGGGACCAGGTTGAACGCAATGGCGGTCCGGCAGAGCGTTTTCCTCTGGAACGGACCTACAATCGCCCCAACCGCAGTTATGGGTTTTATGGCGAAGCCCCGGTGGGCGGTTCCATGATGCCGGTCATGGGCAATGTGCAGGAAATGTTCTATGACCAGACTCGCGCTCCTTCTTCACTGGACCTCGGATCAGCCGAATGGATGGCGGCACAAGCGCGGGAATTCGCCATGAAATATTTCATGCGCGTGAGTTCGTTCCGCGAACCGGAAGTTTATGTAGACGCCTCCAATCCTGTGCCCCCGCCCGCGCTCTCTCGTCTGAGTTGGTGTCCGCAACCACAGGAAGCCGGCCGCCGCGGCTTCGGGTTCTGCCAGCTCTTCTTCAAGCGAGTTGGCTCTGATGTGGTCGAGGCTTTTCCTACTTACGACCAGTTCGCCATTATCGACCAGCGTGACCTGGGCAAGAAATTTGAATGGGTAGTACTCCGGGTCAGGATCTTTGATTTCAATATAAGCGTACGGCTGTTTGGCCCCAATGGGCCGGAGTTGGTATTCGGCGCCAATGAGCAAAGTTATCTGGTCACACATGAGGCATTCATCAACCACAAGGAACATCCTCTTCCCGGCGTTCTGGGAGATTACGGCATTGGATATGCCTTCATGCGCAATCCTGTGCAGGGCCCATTCGGATACGGTCCTGGAGAGTTTGATGCTGCGATAGAAACCATCAATTTCCGCGTCTATGAATCCGGATATGTCAGCGTTCGCATGGTGTTTGTTGCTAATCGCCCTGCACAGATCGCCAATCTTACGGTTGACCCGGTCAACTGGAGCTTCGGGCTCGCGGACTTGTTATCTTTCGGCCTGGCCTCACGTCTGTTCTCGCCCACCAGGGACGTCTTGAATCAACTTCCATTGCGGTTCACGGTCGATCCCGTGAGTGCCTATGTTGCGGGCGCGAACTGGATCAGCGGGGGCAGCGCTGCACAGACCCTTTGCATTTCTATCGAGCAGCTTGAAAAATTCTTCCTCCTTCAGCACTTCAAGCAGCATTACCAGACGGTAGTAGGTTCCCTGCTTACCTGGCGTCAAGTCCCTGACTGGCTTGATGAAAAAAATCTCCCTGCCTGGGTCATCTCCGGGATCAGTTCATGACTGCTCCAGCCACTGAAACCGCCATAGTGCTGTCGGGAGGCGGCGCCTACGGCGCCTTTGCCGTTGGAGTCATGAAGGTACTGTTTGCGGGGCGAAGTCCGGCAACCAACTATGAACCCCTGGCGCCGAACATCTACACTGGGACTTCAGTAGGAGCATTCAACGCCGCAGTGATGGCAACCCAGGGTGCGGAAGATCCGCTGCAGGCTGCCTTGCGGCTTGAGAGCATCTGGCTGGAACAAGTCGCGGACCGGCCCGGACGCTGTGGTAATGGCATCTTCCGGCTGCGCGGCAATCCTGCCGATCTTATCGATGCCGGCTGTCTGCGCGACCCCACTACTCTGGCCACGCGCTTCGCCAATGACGGACTGGCGATCGGGCGTTACTTGCTCGGCCGCACCGCCAACTTCCTTGCTTCCGCTTCCTCCCTCGAAGAGCGCGTTCTGGAATTGGTGAATGTAGGTTCATTTGTCGATATTGGGCCGTACGAGGAACTGCTGGGCAGTCTGATCAATGAAGATGCGGTGCGTCAGAGCCCCAGGCGCATTCACATTACGGCAACCGACTGGGTTGATGGCTCTCCGCGATATTTCTGCAATCCGGATTTCCGTGAAGGGCGCGGCATTCAGGCCATCATGGCATCCACTGCTATCCCCGGAGTTTTTCCTCCGGTGAGAATTGACCGGGACATCTATGTGGATGGCGGCGTAGTGCAGAACACGCCATTGAAGGCGGCCATTCAATTTGGCGGCATCGGCCTTCATGTGATTTATCTCGATCCCAGCCCTTCCAGGCTCAGGCTCAGGGCCGATCCCAATACCATAGACACAATGCTGCGGGTCTATTTCATCATGCTGGCCACGAAAATTGCCGAAGACATCGAGACAGTGCGCTGGATCAACGCTGGACTCGACGCAATCGCTCATGGTGTTGAAGGGCTTACCGACGATCGGTTGCGTGATTTTGTTCGCGTTGCGGCCAGGCTTCTGGAAGGACCACCAATACAAACGACTGACGGTTCATCGCTATTTTCCAGAGCAGGCATTGGGTGGTGATCTGGGCATGCTGGATTTCGGGATTGACTCTATTGCGCGAATGATTACTGAAGGTGAACGCGTTGCCCAGATGCACGACTGCAGTCGTGACGGATGCATCGTTTAGAGCTGGTTCATAGGGCAGGGTTAGAGCTGCTGTAGATCAAAACAAGACAGGGAAGAGGGCTTGGCTTCTTTGGATTCGTAGTCGATTTTGTGTTGCCACGAACAATGGCATGAAATCAATCACGGGAGAACGTACACCAGCGCCGGGTATTACCGGCCGAATGCCTGCATGAGGTTTTGCTATGCGCGATTTCTTTGATCTTATCTTTCGCCTCACTCTGGCCATGCCGCTGACAGCACTAAGACAATTTATGGACTTCATTACTCCTTCCGGCAACATGTCATACCAGTTCAGCTCAGTTCCCGACAATTCCTTCGCAGATCTTCCTCAGCGCAGCGGAAGCACCTTTCAGACCGGAGGAGCGCCGCAAGCGCAGAGCGTGGCTCCAGCCCCGGATGGAGCGGCTGGAGCACCTGAGAATGCCAATATTCCGGCCCGGTCATATGCAACTCCATCAGCGAATATCGGCCCAGTGGACAGCGGAAGTTTGAATACCTCGCGCATTGTTGTGATGGGTGAGGGCCTGGCTTCCGGAGTTGGTGACTTTTCCATGAACGCTGCGACGCAAGCGTGGAGCTTTCCTGCTCAGATGGCGCGACAAATGGGCGCCGACCTTCCGCAGAGACTCATTCAGCCGCCAGGCATTGGAGACTTCATAGGCTTTGCTTCTCTGCCGGTGCGTGTTCCGGCGCCTCTGCAAACTACAGTCCTCGACCACCTTCCGCCGGACCGCATCGCCAACCTTTCGGTTCCCGCGTTCCGGCTCGATGACGCTCTTGAGCTTCGCCCGCGACAGCCCCTGATTGACCGCACCAATGCCAAGCAGAGTGCGGTGAACCTTACATGGGGGATCCTTCCCATCGCTCAAGGGAAAAACCCTTCTCACACCCAGGTGGAGCATGCGCTGCATCTGGCGCCGACATTGACCATCGTCGAACTGGGATACTACGAGGCGTTGGAAGCTGCGGTTCTGGGCAATGCCAACCTTCTGCCGGATGCAGAATTCTTTCTTTCGCAATACCGCGAAATCCTGGCGCGGCTCAAGAGATCAAGCACCGAACTGCTGTTGGTGAATATACCTGATCCGTTCGATACCGCCCACTTCTCAACGGCGGAGGCCGCGGCGCGTGTTCTCAAGGTTGAACCCGCATTCCTGCTCAGTACGTATTCCATCAGCGCCGATGATCTGATCACCGTAAACGGATTGAATGAGATCGGATATCAGCTCTTTGCAAGGTCAATAGACGTCTTGCCAGAAGGCTCCACTCTGCCCATCAACGTTGCTCAAGGCATCAGCGACCGCATAGCCGCTATCAATTCTGGGCTGCAGCACCTCGCCCGCGAACATGGCGCGGTTCTGTATGATCTTGCGTCTTTGTTCCGGCGGATTGCGCGGGAAGGATACCAGACCGGCGTAAGAAGGCTCACCGGCGAGTATCTCGGCGGTTTTTACTCGCTGAATGGCTACTATCCGGGCCAAACGGGCCAAGCCATTATCGCCAATGAAATCCTCAACCTTCTGAATCGTACCTACAATGCCAGCTTCGCGCCTATAGACCTCAATGCGGCGATGAATTCTGATCCGGTAGCCGCGTACAGGCCGGCGGGCGGCTCTTCATGGACTATTCAACAGTTGCAGCAGTTATCTTCGCAAAGGCAGGATGCTCCTGTTGAATCAGCCGTGGTTGAATTCCATCCATCTCCGGTGCATTCCAGCCCGAATGGAGACTGGAGTCCATTTGCCGATATTCCCGCTCCTGGATTGCCCCTTCAGTTGCCGGCGGAACTGGAACAGGTGCTTCCCTTAAGTCATGCTGCGAGCTACTTCGGAGATGGCATCAGTCCGGTGAATGCGCGTGATCCGCAGGGAATCCAATGGGGCAGCACCGGCAACTTCCTCTTTGGTGGGCTTGCCATGGTAGACAGCCATCTCAGCGGCAGCCTCCATATCACCTTCACGCCTCCGGTAAACAACGTGACTCAGTTTCAGATAGATTACATGGGAGGGTTCAGCGGAGAAGATTCTGTACTAGTCACGCCTCAGTATTTCAAGATGGGCTTCCAGCAAAACCGAGTGGATGCAGTACCCGGCATGGTTTCTGGAGGAACGCTCAACCTGGCCACTGGGGAAATCAGTAACCTGACCATTTACGCCCAATACCGCAGCACTGCGCTGATGGCGCTGGTGGGCGTGAACCCCACCTTTCCCCGCCAGCCTCTAAGTTTTCCGGGGCAGTACGGTTCCGCATGGGCGCAATTTGAGCAGCGCCCTGATGGCAAACTCGATTTCAGCTTTTACGGCTCAACTTTTGTGCCTCTCGGGAAAGACATCATCTGGCCTCTCAACTTTGTTGGGCCCAGCGGCGAGTTTGCCACCATACCGGCCGCCGGCACGGTCATGCATCCTCATCTCAGTCTCAGCACCAAAGAGCCTGCGCAAGAGACTGCGATTGCCCCGCCTGATATTCCTTTCAACACCATTCAGGAATACACGCTCTACACGCATAATAGTGCTTTTGGTGATGCTTTCCACCTCAACGTCCCGCTGCTGGGCGGCCCGGCAAAGGGGAGGTCGCACTTGCTGGGAAGATTGCAGATTCAGTTCGGTGGCCGGACCGGCACTTCAGTTCCTATAGCAATTTCTTCCCTCCAGCCCGGAGCAGTGATGGCGCCTCTTCCAACCTCGCCAATCACGCAGGTCTTTCCCGGCCGCCTTTATGCCGGACCTCAGGGATTCAATGAGACTCTGCGCTTTCCATTGCGCAACTACCCTCTCGATGATCTCTCCATCCTCGATGATCCCTTCGATATCTCCGTAGGCGCAATTGATTTAAAGACGGGCCGGTGCCTCAACGAGCTTCTGCACCGCGCCTTCATCAGCCAGGACCTTATCTTTGCCCTGCTGCGCGTAGAGCCACGTACTCCCAAGGATTCCTTCTTCTTTCGCGGCCCTGCGATCCTGATAAAGGATGCAAGAAATCAGAACGTCTTCCGCTTCCAGGGTATTGTGCACATTCCTTATCCGCCGGGGTTTCAATTCCCTCATCCTGACTTCACTACTGCTTTCACCGTCGGGCCTGGTTCTGCCCTTGATCCGTTCCTGTGGTTCCACGCGATCCAGGCGGAAGAAGCCCGCGAGGTTCTCAAGGAAGGAAGCGGCCACCGCGTACGTTCATCGACCGGAGATGAATTCTCCTATCGCTATGTTGTCCCGGCTGATCCGGAACAAGATAAGAGCGTCTTTGAATATGAGAATCATACCCAGCAGGGCAGGTTCGTGATGCACAGCATAGCCTGGGTGGATTTCTGTAATTCCGGCACATCCGATAGCGGGGAGGAATATGATACTTTAAGCTTCACTGGATTCGGTATCTGGAGCAAGGATGGAGTTCATACCTTGCAGCAGGCTTCAGTCCAGATTTCAACCTCGCGCGAAAAGCCTTATATAGGAATACAGGTAGCGTCCGGCGATGTTTCCAACGTGAACACCAAGCCACAAGACGAGCAGGCTGCTTTGCCATAAATCTAGCGGAGGATACCATTCATGGCCGATCAGAAAGAACAGAATTATGCCAATCATGTGCGCACAGACGTTATGTTCCACCAGGTTTTGTTTCCTATAGCTGCGATTTGCGTCCTGCTGGCGCTTTGGATCGTGATCAGGGCTTTCAGCTTGTCCAGTCTTGAGCTTCTCCTTCTGGCAATTGCGCTCATGCTGGCCGCGCTGCGTCTTCGCGCCTATGCGACAAAGCTGCAGGACCGTATTATTCGCGTGGAAGAGCGCCTGCGCCTCGCCGCTCTTGTTCCCGAAAATCTGAGGGCCCGCATTCCAGAACTGACCGAAGGCCAGCTCATTGCTTTACGCTTTGCCTCTGACGCGGAAGCGCCGGCCCTGGTACAGCGCGCGCTCAATGACAGAATGTCTAAAGATGACATTAAAAAAGCCATCGTAAACTGGCGTCCTGACCACTTCCGCGTCTGAAACACTTCCCAGCCGCAAATCGCATGGCTCTGCATGTCTATGTGCATAGGTGCGGACCATGACACAAGCTGCTTCTGTTTCTAAATATGACGTCGTCATTCTGGGCGCGGGATTAGCAGGCTTGTCTCTGGCCCGCCAGCTCTTGATGTATTCCACCAAAAATGTCCTGGTGCTCGACAGATTGTCGCAGGTCCCGGTAGACCGTCAGAAAGTCGGAGAAGCTACTGTGCAGGTGAGCGGCTATTACTTCTCCAAGATACTTGATCTTGAAGAGCATCTGCTCCGCGAGCATCTCATGAAATACAATCTCCGCTTTTACTGGAAGACTCCGGGACGGAAGAACGACCGTTACGAAGATTACAGTCAGTCCTACATCAGGACGCTCTCCAACATTGCCAGCTATCAACTGAACCGCAACAAAATTGAAGCGGAAATGCTACGGCTCAACCAGCAGGATCCCAGATTTAATCTGCACTGCGGCATTTCCGATCTGGACGCGACTCTCTCTGATTCAGACAAACCTCACACTCTGCGCTATCAGATGGATGGACAGCAGCGGGAAATTCAGGCTGGCTGGGTTGTGGATACAACGGGGCGCGCCAAGTTTCTCTCCCGCCGCCTGGGCCTCACCAAGCAGAGTCCTATTCGCCACGGTTCGACCTTCTTCTGGGTCGACGGTCTGCTGAACATTGAGAAGCTCACGGACATCTCTGATTATGACCGACTCACCCACAAGAACCGCCGCATGACCGGACATCTTCCGGTCTGGCTCGCGACCAATCATTTTGTGGGCGAGGGCTACTGGTTCTGGGTGATCCCGTTGCAGGGTCGCACCAGTCTCGGTATCGTCTATGACAAGGCCAAAATCCCTGAAGATTCCATTTCATCGCCGGCAAAGGTCATTGAGTGGATCTGCCGTGAGTTCCCGCTTTTTGCGCGTGATCTGCCCAACCGCAAGATCGTGGACCAGGGAATGTTTCGCGATTTTGCCTACGATTGCCGGCAGACCATCAGCCCCGACCGCTGGGCTCTCTCCGGGGAGGCCGGAAGATTTACTGATCCTCTCTATAGTCCCGGTGGCGATCTGATCGCACTTTATAACACTCTGATCATGGATGCCATTTGCACGGAAGAGCAAAGCACTCTGGCAATCAAGATCCGCCTGTACGAGCTGCTGATGTGGGCGTTCTATGAAGCTTACGTCCCAAGCTATGCAATCAGCTATGATGCGCTTGGCGATCAGGAATGTTATGCCATGAAGTATGCCTGGGAGCTGACCATCTATTTCACCTTCTACGTATTCCCCTTCATCAACCAGGTATTTACGGATACCACATTTGTGGTCCCCTATCTTGATATGTTTGCCAGGCTGGGAATGCTAAATAACAGCATTCAGACGTTTATCACAGCGTATTATCACTGGAAGAAGGATCACCCGGTGGAACGCCGCGACCCCGGCTTTCTTGATTTCATGTTTCTTGATCCGCTCAAGAAATCAGAAGAACTCTTCTACCAGGTGGGGCTCTCCGGCGCCGAGTGCATGAAACGGCTGAAAACTGGAATGGCTAATGTTGAGAGGCTTGGGCATTTTATCGCCATGCATATCCATTCTCAGGTTCTGGAGGATGAATCTTTGCTGACCAGCAAAGATCTCGCGGATACCATTAGGGTGGACAATCTGCGCTTCGATCCGGAGCAAATGCGCAGGGAGTGCGGCCACTTCAGCAGCGCAAAAGATCCGAAACTGGCGAAGGTCGCGCCTGACTTCGTCGCGCTCTTCAGCAGGAGCGAGAAAAAACCTGTCGCACAGGAAAACCAGGCTGAAGCAGTCCCCATCACAGCCGCAAAATTTGCAGCCAGACGACATTAATCTTTCCGTCAGTCTCCACTTGAAGCGGTGGCAAGCTGCCCGGCAGCCACCTCCTGATCAGGGTTGAATCCCGCATGAGCAAGCGTGCGCCGCAGCAGCGGGGCGGTCATCAGGGTTGTGATTACAGCCATCAGCGTATACATGAAGAAAACGCTCTTAGGAATGACTGCCAGATCCAGGCCGATATTGAGGACGATCAATTCCATCAATGCCCGGGTGTTCATCAATACTCCCATGGAAAGTGAATCAGGCCAGGAGAAACCGCTGGCGCGCGCGGCAATCGCCGCCGGCACTAGTTTTGAACCAACGGCAACAACGATCAGGAGCGCGAACAGCATCCAGAGCACGCCTCCGCCCATGGATCCTACATCGGTGCGCAATCCTGTGTACATGAAGAAGATTGGAACGAAAAAAACGCGCACGAAATCTTGCAGGCGTGCGTGAATGGCTTTCCGAAACTCGGGTTCGTCAAACAGGATCGCTCCCATGATGAATCCGCCAAAAATCGAGAAGATGCCAATCTGGCTCGTGACCATGGAAGAAACAAACGCCAGCACCAGTACAACAGCGAGCGTGGCAACAGAGAGTTGTTCACCTTCGGCCTGCAGCCTGCGGCGCACAAACTTCTTAACCAGGGGACGGACCACAAAAAACATCAACACGCCAAAGATGATTACCTCAAACAGCATCTTGACGGTAAGCCATATCTGAAAATTCGAGCGCACGATGGCATTCACGGTGGCCAGAAGAATCCAGCCAATCACGTCCATGAGCGCGGCCGCTGTAATAGCGATCACTCCCAGCTGCGTGCGGTTGAGCCTGAACTCCACCAGGATGATTGCCAGAATCGGCAATGCTGTAATCGACGTTGCAGTGGCTGCAAACAGGCAAAAACCAGTTTCAGAAATCCCCATCCCGACAAACGGATACATGAACTTGGCCAATAGCAGGCCTAGTCCGAAAGGCACAGCCATGGCCGACATGGCGACGGCGAGGGCCCTGCGCCCATGCACTCGCAGGTAATCGAACTCAAAATCCATGCCCAGCAGGAAGAGCAGAAGCACCAGGCCCACCTGCGCAAACATGGTAAAGACCAGAGAGACAGAAGGATCAAAGATGCGGTGGAACGTATCGGGAAAAAGCCTGCCGAATAACGAAGGACCAAGAATCAGACCAGCGGACATTTCTCCGCAAACTCCGGGCTGGCCCACTTTTCTGAACAGTGCGGCAAAAAGCCTGGCACTGCCGATGATAAAGGTTAACTGCAGGATTACGGTAAAGAGTGTGTGCTCCATGCTTCCTGCCCTCAGTTCTGAAATCGGCTGGATGAACCCGCATCAGGAAAGTCCAGTGGCAACTTGCTTTATCCGTCTTTTTCCTGATGCCGCCGAGGTTAGCCTTCAAGGTAGACATGGGCTCATGGAGAATTTGCAAACCGGGTGAAAACGCAAAATAACCCTTTTGTGCGGAAAATTTGCACAATACAGGTGATTGCGTGTAGCACAAAAGACGGGCAAGCCTCCGTGTTGGCCGACAGTCGGAGGTGTAAGTCTTTATTGCTCCTTGTAGAGCCAGGCGCCTATTACAGCCCCGACGATGCTTGGAACTATGGCGCATGCTGCCCAAAGTCCTACAAATCCCGCGGGAAAGAATTTCATGGGAAGAAGGCCAATCAATGGGGCGGGAATCGCCAACAGCCATACAATCAGCCCGGCAATGCTTGCCGTGCCCGCGCCCGGACCGAAGCGGGGACGGATTGCGGCGTAAATCCACACTGCTGCAAATCCCTTAATCAAGTCATAGACACCAAAAATTGCCGGGGTTTTGAGGGCCCTTTCCGCATCAACGTTGATCGCCCCAAGGATGGTTCCCCAGTGTTGCTTAAGCAAAGCACCGTGGACGACGCCATCTCCGATAAAGTAGATGATTGCCGCCACTATTCCTCCCGCCATGATTCTGCCAATATTCATTTCTCGTCCTTTCTAATGGAAGCCTCCGGCTGCTGGGAAACTACATCTGAAGAATTTTATTCAAATTGCTGGCTTGAGCGAGCAATGAAAGCTTCTACTTCTTTCCCTTTTTGGGAAGGGCTTTTTTCGTTGCGGCTGCCTTGCCGGCGCTCTTCTTGGATGATTTTTTTCCAGCTTTAGGTGGCAGTGATGAGCCGTATTCCAGCGCTTTTTGCACCCATGCACCGAGCTTGTTGCGGTCACGCAGCAGGCTGGGAGGCACAATTACATATTCACGCATGGGACGACCAGGCATAGGCTCGAAGATCCGGGCATTCATCTTGAGCAGTTCCGCACGTGAATCTTCAGGCAGGCGGAGAATCATATTTTCCTGGTGCAGCCCCATAAACATGTTGCCGTTCACGAAGGCAGCAGGAAAACCAAACATTTTCTTAGCTGTTGCAGGCGGGCCCGGAGTAACTTCCTCGAATAGCTTGATCAGCTCCTCTGAAGGTTTGCGCCATTTCATCATGATCGTGCTCCCGCCAGAATGATAACGCAAAGAGTAAGCTTTGCCGCTTTAGTGAATGGAAAAAACGGCTACATCATGGTGGATTGGATCAAACTGGTAGAACCTGAGCCGCCGTGAAGGTTCAAAATTGTAGGTAATCTCAACTTTATATCTTCCAAGTTTGTCGGCCGCTCCGGGGGCATGAGTGGCCGCCGGAACCATCACCATAAAGGGACTTCCATCAGGAAGCATCATGGGAATATTCATCCACCAGTGCACCCGTCCAAAGGTAAACCAGCATCCGGATCCGCCGGATTTCACTGATGACTGGAACTGGTTTTCCCAGCCTCTTGCGCCTCCGAAGTCTACGTTCTGGTAGCCATGGTCAAAATAGTCTCCATTGATGAGGCTGACCTTCAGCTTGGCGCCGCGAATGGACCACTCGGGAAAATCTATGCGAGTGCCTTCTTTGAATTCGCCATAAATGGTGTTATTCACATAAAACAACGTCAGGTCAGCGTTGGGATCGACCTGTACCCCGCGCGGCAGTCTGGTGCGGTCTCTCCAGTCCCTGAATGCCGCCCGTGCATCCCCATTTCTCAGTGACACGCCCTTGTAATCCTTGCTGTTCAATGCCGCCAGCCCCCTGCGGAAAGCAGTCCACATGCGCTTGGCCGGTGAAAGGTCACCTATCTGGGCAATGGCGTCTTCCTTGCTTTTTCCTCCGAACACCCCCTCTTCCCACTGCACCAGGGTCTTGCCCGCAACCTTCTTATTGCCGTTCTCCGTTACCTGTACTCGTGGCGGGTGCGCTCTCCATCCCCAGGAATAAGTGAGGTTGTAGTACTTTCCCGGAGCCATTTTGATTTTGAAAACTGTGCGCATGCCCTCTTCCATGTTGTAGAAGGTCTGGTCCATGGCCACATGAGGCATGGGTGGCATGCCCGGCTTGCTTAATTTCGGATCGTCAAAATACATGACGAACGGCGAAAAATCGTCGTTGCCACGGTTGAGCACGTCAATGGTATAGGTAATCGTCCATGGCACT
>Ga0207665_10001904_pt1 | contig 14058 bp, 13 predicted proteins | sample LARL112metaG_FD_184351 | JGI IMG/M metagenome (GOLD analysis project Ga0207665, IMG submission 184351) | Corn, switchgrass and miscanthus rhizosphere microbial communities from Kellogg Biological Station, Michigan, USA - LAR L11-2 metaG... | ecosystem: Host-associated > Plants > Roots >...
CTGGCGAAACTTCGTGGCTCTGGTGGCCGCCTGCATCCGTGGACTGGGAATCGTCATCCCACTCGGCGTGCTCGGCCTGGCCCTCGGGCTCAGCGCGAAACGACTCTTACCTCTCTTACCTCGATCGGCTGGCCGCTGACCAGAATCGGCACCTGGCGCTCCTGCGCCGTCTTGTTGAACCCGGCGACGTCGGTTCGGACCAGCTCGTTGAACTTCGCGAGGTAGTCCGTGAGCCCGGCGCGCAGCTCCTTCAGCCGCGCCGCGACGACCTCGTTAGGCGGCTGGGCGTAGGCAAAGGCGAGGCCGAAACCCAGCCCCTGTATCCGGTCCTGGAAGCGGTTGAGATAGTGAATGTCGTCCTGCCCGGCGTCGCGCTGCACGTCGGAATTGTAGAGGCTGTCCTTGAGCTCCTTGAGCTTCCGGCCCAGCTCGCGGGCCTGGCGCAGCACAGGTGCGGCCGTCGCCGTGTCGCCGGTGGTGTTGTCTCGCAGCGCCTGCTGCGTGTTCTTGAGCTGCGTCTCGAGGCTGGTGATCCGATTCAGCATTTCGTTCAGCGCGGACATGGCGTTGCGCCATTCCAGCCCGGCGCGGAGTTGATCCGCGAACCGGGCGGGCTCACCGCCCAGGACCGGATCGGGCTCCACGACGACGGTCTTGGTCCCCGTGAGACCGCCCGCTGTGACGGTGACCGTGTAGGTCCCGGGGACCGCACGCGGCCCGCCGACATTACGGAACGGATTCTCCTCATCCTCAGCCCCCGTAGGCTTCTCGAAATTGAGTCGGGTCGGCCCGGCGTACCGGAGGTTCCAGACGTAGCGGTTCACGCCCTGCTTCCCCGGGCCCCCTGAATCGTCGACGACGGTGTCGCCGCGGCTGTCGGTGACGGTGACGATCACGCGCCCCCCCCGGCGGCCGCGCCCCCGTTCTCCCTCGCCCGCCGAACCGGATGAGCCGGTGTCGACGGCGGCCTTGAGGAAGTAGTCGATCACCGCGCCAGCCGGAGCGTTCGGCGTAGTGAAGCGCGTCGGAGCGACGCTCGGGCGCCGCAGGCGCACGCGGATCTGGGCCGGCAGGGTCGAGAACACGTGGAGATCGGACGCGATCACATCGGGCGTGAGCTCTTCCAGCGCCGTGATGTTGTCCATGACGAACAAGCCGCGGCCGTGCGTCGCAATCACCAGATCGTGGGAGCGCTTCATGAACTGCACGTCGTAGACCGGTGCGGTGGGGAACTCCGCCTTGAGCGGCTTCCAGCTCGTGCCGCCATCGCGCGAGTACCACAGCGCCGCGTCGGTTCCGAGCACCAGGAAGCCTCGGAGGTTCGGATTCTCGCGTACCACGCGCGCGGGGACGTCCGCCGGGAGACCGCGGCCGATGTCGGTCCAGGTCTTGCCGTAATCGCTGGTCTTGAAGACGTACGGCCGCCGGTCGTCGAGCTGGTGGCGGTCGATCGCAATGTAGGCCGCGGCGGCATCGAATGGCGATACGCCAATCTGGTACACCCGTCCTTCGATGTCTTTGGCCGATCCGGGGAAGTGGCCGGACACGTTGCTCCACGTCTTCCCGCCGTCCCGGGTCACCTGCACCAGGCCGTCGTCCGTGCCCACCCAGATCACGTTGGAATCGGTGGGCGCGAGGTTGACCGTGAGGATCGTATTGTAGCTCTCGGCTCCAGATATGTCGTAGTTGATGGGGCCGCCACTGGTCACCTGCTTCCCCTTGTCGTTGCGGGTGAGGTCGGGACTGATCGCGGCCCAGCGGTCGCCGCCGTCCGTGGTCTTGAACACGACGTTTCCCCCCATGTAAACGGTATTCGCGTCCCGGGGCGAGACGGCAATGGGGGATGTCCAATTGAAGCGGTACTGCAGATTGGCGGGCTTCGCATCCTTCACGCCCGACAGGGAGGGGCGGATCGAGCGGTTGAGTCCTGTCTTCAAGTCGACGCGGCTGATGTTGCCGTTCTGCGAGTCCACGTAGAGGATCGACGAGTCGCTCGGCGCCGGCACCGCGTATTCGCCATCCCCACCCGTGACAGTAAACCACTCGGAGCCGTTCAATCCCGCCCCTCCCCGACCTCCCCCACCTCCCCCACCTCCCACGTTAGTGGCCGGCCCGCACCACGCGTTGTTGTCCTGAAGGCCGCCGCACAGCATGTACGGCGTGTTGTTGTCGGCCGCCACCATGTAGAACTGCCCGATCGGCAGGTTGTTCAAGAACCGCCAGCTCTTGGCGCCGTTCTCTGTGACGTACACACCGCCGTCGTTCCCCTGGATCATGCGGTCCGGGTTCTGCGGATCGATCCACAGGGCATGATGGTCTACGTGCACGCCGCGGTCGATCGGCGTCGTCGTCTTGCCGCCGTCGTCGGAGCGAAGCAGCAGGTACGACGAGAAAAACAGCTTGCGGTCGTCCACCGGCGACACGTGCATCAGCGAAAAGTAGAACGGCCGCGCGGAGAGCCCGTGGAAGTCGGAGACCTTGGCCCAGTGGTCGCCCTGGTCTTTCGAGTCCCACAGCATCCCGTCGGTCGTTTCGATGAGGGCGTAGATGTGGCTCGGATTCGTCGGGCCCACGGCGACGGCGATGTTGCCCGTCAGGCCCGACGGCAGGCCCTGCTTGAGCCGCTCCCATGTCAGGCCGCCGTCCTTGGAGCGGTAGATGCCGCTTCCCGCGCCTCCGGACACGAGCTCCCAGGGGCGGCGCACGAACTGCCACATTCCCGCGAAGAGCATGCGGGGGTTGCCCGGAACCATCACCAGGTGCGCAGCGCCGGTCGAGTCGTTCACGAACAGGACCTTCTGCCATGTCTTGCCGCCGTCCGCGGTGCGGTACACGCCGCGCTCGGGATTGGGCGCCCACACGTGGCCCAGTGCGGCCACGAAGACGATGTCCGGATTGGCGGGATCGATCACGATCTGGGAAACCTGGCCCACGTCGCCGAGTCCCATGAACTGCCAGCTCTTGCCCGCATCGGGCGACATGAAGACCCCGCGGCCATCCACCACGTCGTTCCGCGGGTTCGATTCGCCCGTGCCCACCCACACGACGTTGGGGTTCGAGGGGGCGAGCGCCACGGCGCCGATCGACGACGTCGGCTGATCCTTGAACACCGCCTCCCACGAATCGCCGCCGTCCGTGGTCTTCCACACCCCGCCCGCCGCCGCACCGACGTAGTACACGTTGCGGTCTCCGGGCACGCCCACGACGGCGGCCACACGGCCGCCGGCCACCGAGGGGCCGAGGTTGCGGAACTTGAGGTTGTTAAGCGAATCAGTACCGCTGACTGGGGCCGCTTCGGCCGGCCGCTTTGCCGGACGGCGACCCTGCGCCGGGGCCGGGGCCGGGAGGGTGAGTGCGAGGGAGAAGAGGAGAGCCATGCGGCACATCGGACGAGCTCCTAGAGGTGGTCCCTGGAGAGATACGAGAACATGGCAATGCGTGTTGGGTCTGGCGGGCTGATTTACCGGCGAGCCCGACGCGCGTCAAGCGTGTAAGATCTTCCCCATGACACGATCGCTGCTGCTCCTCGGAGCCTCGGTTGCCGCTGTGGCTGCGACGCCACACCTCGCGGCCCAGAATCCGGGCAAGTCCCGCCAGACCGCCATCGTCACCGCCGCGAGCCGGCTCGCGCCGGCCGTGGTGAGCGTGAACGTCCTGCGGCGCGAGCGGGGATTGCCTCAGGACCCCTTCGAGCAATTCTTCACCCCCCGCGGCGCCGAGCAGGTGGTGGAGGGGTATGGGTCCGGCTTCATCATCTCGGCGGACGGCGTGGTCATCACGAACCAGCACGTCACGCAGGGGGCGGAGCAGATCGTCGTCACGACGCGCGATGGACGCGATTTCCCCGCCAAGATTCAGGGCGAGGACCCCCTCACCGACATCGCGGTGCTGAAGCTGGACGCGACGGGCCTCCCGACCGCTCCGCTGGGGAAGAGCACCGACCTGATGATCGGCGAGTGGGTCGTAGCGGTGGGCAACCCGTTCGCGTACCTGCTCGGCAACACGGAGCCCACCGTGACGGCGGGGGTGGTGAGCGCCGTCGGGCGGAACCTGCTTCCGTCCCAAGGTCAGTCTGGGATCTACGTCGGCATGATCCAAACCGACGCGCCGATCAACCCCGGCAACTCAGGCGGGCCGCTCGCCAACGCCCTTGGGGAGGTGGTCGGGGTGAACAGCTCGATCTTCACGAGCTCGGGAGGATCGGTGGGGATCGGCTTCGCGATCCCGATCGAGCGGGCACTGCGGGTGGCGGACGAGCTGCGGCGCTTCGGGAAGGTGCGACGTGCCTGGGTGGGGCTCGACGTCGCGGGCGCCGAGGATCTGCGGGGGTGGAAGCAGGCGGGTGGTCTGCGGGTCACCCAGGTGGCGCCGGGCGGGCCCGCAGGTCGGGCCGGCGTCGCGGCGGGCGACGTGCTCGTGAGCGCGCGCGGCCGGCGGTTGCGCACCTTCCTCGATTGGGAGGCGGTCATGCTCGACACGGGCCCCGGCGACACGCTCACCGTGAGCTTCCGCCACGCGGGCGACGGTCGCAGGGCCCAGCTCGCGGTCACCGATTTCCCGACCACGCTGGCGGAGAAGGTGGCCGTGCTGGGCGGTATGAACGTGGTGACGGTGACGCCGGCGGTGCGAGCCGAGCGCACCATTCAGAGCGATCACGGCGCGTTGATCTACGACTTGCCCGATGAGATGGAGCAAGCCACGGGTCTCCGCTCGGGAGACGTGATTCTCCAGATCAACCGGGTGCGAGTGTCGAGCGCCGATGACCTGCGCCGGGCGTTCGCGGCGACGGCGGGTGCCGGGGCGGTCACCGTCTGGTTCGAGCGCTCGGGGCGCCTGCAGCGGACGGCGTTCTACGTGAGATAGCGCCCTCCTGGCGGTCGGGCGGACCGCGGGCCATTGTCAAGCGACAAGACCACATCCGGAGACCACCATGGCCGATACGATCCGCAGGGTGAGCTACTACTACACCACCATCTCCGACAAACCCGGGGAGGGCGCTCGTCTGCTCGAAACCCTGAGGAGCGCGGGGGTGAACCTGCTGGCCTTCCACGCCTTCCCGAGCGCGCGTAAGGCGCAGGTGGACTTCGTGCCGTCGGACGCGGCGTTGTTTACGGCCGCGGCCAAGGGCGCGAAGATCAAGCTGTCGAAGCCGAAGACGGCCTTCCTGATCGACGGGGACGACCGAGTGGGAGCATTGGCCAACATCTTGTCGCGCCTGGGTGCGGCGAAGATCAACGTTACGGCCGTAACAGGCGTGTGCGCGGGGATGGGGCGATATGGAGCCCTGCTCTGGGTGAAGCCGGGCGCGGTGAACAAGGCCGCCGCCGCGCTTGGCGCAATGTAGCTAGCGGGCGCCTCCGCGACCCAGGGCGTCCGGACCGAACTTCTCGCGCACCTCGTCGATCATTCGGGAGATGACCCGGTCGCGCTCGGTCTCGAGCGTCTGGCCGGGAGACTCGAGCAGGGACAGCTGGCCCTCACCGCCCTGCGCGACGAGCTGCGACAAGGCGACGCCGAGCAGGCGCGCGGGAACGCGCCGGGCGGCGCGGAGCCGCGTCAACAGCTCGCGCGCCACGGCGTACACCGCTCGGTCCGATTGGACGGCGTCGGCGAGGGTGCGGCTCGCCTGCCGTGTCGTGAAGTCGGCATCGCGCAGCTTCACCGTGACGGTGCGGGCGACGAGGCCTGACTGCCGGATGTCGGTGCTGGCCCGGTCCACGAGGGTGAGCAGCCTGGCCGCGAGCGCGGTGTCGTCGTCCAGATCGGTGGCGAACGTTTCGTCGCGGCTCACCGACTTGGTCTCGCGATTGGACTCAACCGGCGCCCGATCGATCCCGCGCGTCCGCTCGTACAGCCAGCTACCCTCGCGCTCCCCCAGCCAGCCCACCAGGGTCTCGCGCTCATGCCTAACCACGTCGCGCACGGTGCGGAGGCCGAAGCGAGCCAGGCGCTCCTGCGCTTTGGGACCGATCATGGGGATGTCCGCGAGCGCGAACTGCAGCATGAAGTCGGCCTCCGCTCCGGGGGCCACGATGCACACACCGTCTGCCGCCCCGCCGGGGCGCGGCTTGGCCACGCCAGCGGCGAGCTTCGCTACAAACTTCGACGTCCCTCCCCCGATCGACAGCGAGAGCGACGTCTCGGCGATCACGGCATCGCGCATCCGGCGGGCCGTCGCAGCGAGCGGCTCTCCGCCGTACAGCTGCTCGGTGCCCGAGAGATCGAGGTAGAACTCGTCGCTCGAGGCCTGTTCCACGACGGGGGTGAAGCGCCGCAGCACCGCGCCGATCTCCCGACTCTTCCGCGCGCAAGCTTCCCACGGGACCGGCACGACGGTCGCTCCAGGACAGAGGCGCACCGCGCGTGCCATCGGCATCGCGGAGTGCACGCCGTAGGCTCGAGCCTCGTACGACGCGGAGGTCACGACACCGCGCTGCTCTGGCGAGCCGCCGACGATGAGCAGCCGAGCCTTACCCGCGCCCTTCGGATCCGTCAGGCGCGCGACTGCGACATAGAACGCGTCGGCATCGGCGAGAAGAATGCGTTGCGCGGGGCTCACCGGGCCCTACGGGGACGGCGCGGGCGGATGGTCCTTGAGGATCTGTGCGAGGATCTGACGGCGCTCGACGAGGTTATACAGCGTGAGCCGGAAGGCGACGTCATCCCCGCCGCCCAGCACACCGCCGTAGCGGTTGGGCTCGTTGGTTTGGCGCCGCTCGGCCTTCCGCACGAGACGCAGCTCGTCGACTTGATTGATGGGGAAACGCAGCGTCGAGTCGCCCTGCTGCACGGCGAGGGTGTCGCCCCGGAACCGGACGAGATGCAGGTCCCAGAAGATCCGCCCGTCGTTGAGCGTCATCTGCCAGCGGTCCTCACGCTGCGCCGCGAGCGGCGCGGCGCCAAGCAGGACGATCCCAGCGACCCAGAGAGCTCTCACTGCCCTTCCACCTTCCCCGCCTTCGCCGCCTCGGCGGCCTTCTTCTTCTTCAAGTTCTTCTTCTTGAGGCGGGTGGTGCCGTACGTACCGCGGAAGATCTTGCCACGCCTGGTGCGAATGTCGCCTTTGCCCATGAAACGCTTCTCCCCTGTCAGTCGTGAGTTACTTCGCGCCACCGAGCTTCAGGATGCGCTTGACCTGGTCCGCAGATGCCGGCATCACCGAAAGACGCCCTATGCGCACCAGCCCCAGTTCGGCGAACGCCCGGTCCTTCTTAATCTCGGCGAGCGGCACCGGCCGCGGCAGTCTCTCCACCGCCCGGAGATCCACCACGGCCAGCTTGGGATCCTTCTGCTTGGGGTCGGGATAGGCCTCTGATGTCACTTCTGCGACGCCCACCACGGCTTTCTCATCTCCCGTGTGATAAACCAGCACCCGGTCCCCGGGCTGCATCTGGCGCAAGTACTTCAGGGCCAGATTGTTCTTGACCCCGTCCCAGACGGCCGTCTTCTGGCGCGCGAGGTCGTCGTAGCTGTAGGTGGACGGCTCGGTCTTCACGATCCAATAGTTCGGCATGCGACCTCCAGGCGCTCGGGCGCCGGGCCCTCGCTCCGCGACAAAACGACGCAGTCGCTCCGCGAGAGCCCGGCACCCTCGCGCCCGTCACACGATCCCGGCCGTCCAAACTACGATGGTCTCCACGAGCTCCGCCATCACCTCTGTGTCGGTCCTGCCCGACCGTTTGAGGACATGAAACGAGTGGTCGCCACCTTCCGCTAAGTGCAGCGTCGCCCGCTCGCCAAGCTGTTTGACCACGGGTTTCAACAATTTCAGGTCGGCGAACTCATCACGGTCGCCTTGCAGGAACAACATCGGAATCCGCACTTGGGCCAAGTGCTCCGCTCGTTTGTCGGACGGCCGGCCGGGAGCATGCAACGGGAAGCCCAGAAACACGAGCCCTCTAACGCCGGCAAGCGGCACCTCGGCCTGTGCCGTAGACGTCATCCGCCCGCCAAACGACTTGCCGCCCGCTACGAGGGGCAGTCCCGGCGCGACCCGGGCCGCCTCGATCACCGCCGCGCGCACGGTCGCGGCAGCTACCGCGGGCGGATCGGGCCGGCGGGCCCGCCGCTCCATGTAGGGAAACTGATACCGCAGGGTCGCGACGCTCCGCTCCGCCAGCCGTTGCGCGATCGATTCGAGGAACGGGTGCCGCATCCCGGCACCGGCGCCGTGCGCGAGCACGTAGAGCAGCCGCGCACCGTCCGGGCGCAGCAACAGTCCCGACACGTCACCCACCCGGACGTCAGCCGAGGCGATCATTGAGCAGCTCGAGCGCGTGGACGAGGTCGGGCTTGAGCTCGAGCACCGGGCGCAGTGGATCTTCCCCCAGCTTCTTCATCCGGGCCGGGGCGGTCTTGATCGTGAATTGCTTGATATCGAGCTTGGGCGTCACCTCGCTCCATTTGAGCGGCATCGACACGGGGGCGCCCGGCAGCGGTCGCACGCTGAACGGCGCGACCAGCAGCCGTCCATGGCCGTTCTGCACGTAGTCGAGATACACCTTGCCGCCCCGCTTTTGAACCTGGCGGGTGACCGTGGCGATCTCGGGCAGCTCGGCCGCAATGACCCGCGCCAGGAGTCCGCCGAGCGTGCGGGATTGCTCGTAGGTGACCTGGCGGCCCAACGGGATCAGCACGTGCAGGCCAGTCGAACCGCTCGTCTTGATGCCCGTCGGCAGCCCGATGTCGTCGCACAGCGTCTGCACGGCCTTGGCGACGGTGACGACGTCTGTGAACGGGGCCTCCTTCGGATCGAGGTCCAGGATGCACCAGTCGGGCGCCTCCAGGGTCTCCACGCGGGACGACCAGACGTGGAGCAGAATCGCCGCCATGTTGGCGATGTAGAGGAGCGAGGACTCGTTGTCGCACACGAAATAGTCGAGCTCGCGCTGCGAGTCCTCGCTCCAGATCGTGACGGTTCGCACGAACGCCTGGGCGTATTCCGGGGCGTCCTTCTGGAAAAAGGATTTCCCGTTGATGCCGTCGGGGAAGCGCGTGAGCACCAGGGGCCGGTCGGCGAGATAGGAGAGCATCCACGGGGATATGGCCCGGTAGTAGTCGATCAAGTCGCCCTTGGTGTAGCCCTCGTCGGGCCAGAACACCTTGTCGAGGTTAGAGAACTTGACCTCGGGATGCGAGATGCGGGATGCGGGATGCGAAAGTGGCGCCGGGGGCTCCGCATCCCGCATCTCGCCTCCCGCATCCCGTCCCTCGTTTCCCGGTATCACGCATTCTTCGGCCTTCTTGTCGTCCCGGAACCGTAGAAAGACGGGTTGCCGCAGCAGGCCGTCGCCCGTGACCTCCTTGTAGCGGACCTCGGCCACGAGCTCTGGCTTCACCCAGTGGCTCTCCTTCTCCGCCGGGACGGGACCCGCGAACGGCGGCCGAGGGGTCTCGAGCGAAAGGAGCTGGTCCCCCACGTCTTTCAGCATCTGGCCGGTGAATCCGCTGCCCGCGCGACCGGCATACATGAGCTTCCCGTCGGCGTAGCCCCCCAGGTGGAGCGCCCCGAACCCGCCCCGGCTGCCCTTGGGCGCCGTGTACCCCACGACGACGAAATCCCCGGTTTTGTCGGCGCGGATCTTCTGCCAGAGGTCGGAGCGGCCGCTCTTGTACGGGGCGTCGGCCTTCTTGGCGACGATGCCCTCCAGTCCCATCCCCACTGCCCGATCGTACAGCGCCTCGCCGTCCTTCTCGAAATGCTCCGAGTAGCGCAGCGGTCCCGCCTCCGGCAGCACTTTCCGCAGGAGCGCCTTGCGCTTCACGAGCGGCAGGGACCGCAGATCGAACCCCTCCACGGCCATCAGGTCGAAGAGATACAGGGTGCCGGGCGTTTCTACGGATGCATGCCGGATCTCCGGGGCGCGACCGATGCGCGCGCGGTTCTGCAGGCGCTGAAAGCTCGGCCGCCCTTGCTCGTCCAAGATCACCAGCTCCCCATCCATAATGAGGCTGGAGTACGGCAGTGCGGCAATCGGGCGGATCAGCTCCGGGAAGGCCGCGGAGTAATCGTTCCCGTTACGCGTGATCAGCCGGGCGGTCCCGTCTGCCTTCACCACCCGCATGCGATAGCCGTCGAGCTTTACCTCGAAGACCCACCCGGCGCGCGAGAATGGCTGCTCGCGCGTTTCCGCGAGCATGGGAGCGATATCCTCGGCACGGACGGCGCGCACGGGCGCCTTGAGCTTCTTCAACTCGGCGACGAGCTTGGCCGCTTTCTTGTTGCCGTCGCGCAGCTCCTCGACCGTCAACCCCGACAGCACCGACCCGGGAGGAAACGTGGCTCCGTTCTTCGAGGTATAGGCGTCCCGCTCCTTGATCAGGAGCCAGTCCTTCACCGACTTCTTGATCTTCACGAGCGTCCAGACGCCGCGCAGCTTGTAGCCGCGCAGCTCGAAGAGCAGCTTTCCCTTGGCGAGCCCCTCCACCGGATCCTCGATCGGCACCCACACGCCGCGGTCCCACACGATCACCGCGCCCGCGCCGTAGTTCCCTTCTGGGATGATCCCCTCGAAGTCGCCGTACTCGATCGGGTGATCCTCGACATGGACGGCGAGGCGTTTGTCGGCGGGGTCGCGCGACGGCCCTTTGGGCACGGCCCACGATTTCAACACACCGTCCAGCTCGAGCCGCAGGTCGAAGTGCAGGCGGGTGGCGGCGTGCTGGTGTACGATGAACCGCCGCCCCGGTGCGGCGGCGACCGCGCCCGATGGCTCCGGCGTGCGGTCGGCGGAGCGCTTGGCGCGGTACGACTTGAGCGCGTCGTCGGGCGGGGGACGGGTCGGGCCGGGGGGGCGGGGACGGGTCGGTGTCACGGGCGTCGTCCATTGTAGACCGAAACCGCACCGTGTGGCAATCGGCGCGGCGGGGGGGCGCAGGATGGACCCTCCCTCGCGCCAGTGGTAATATCCTGATGTCGTCGGTCGGACGGTCACCCTTTCACCAGCAGGCCCTATGCCCGCGCACTCCATTGGCTCCGCCACGATTTCTTTCGGGCTCGTCTCGGTCCCGATCAAGATGTTCTCGGCCGGCGAGTCGTCGGCCGCGATCTCGTTCAACTGGCTGCACAAGAAGGACGGGGCCCGTCTGAAGCAGCAATACGTCTGCTCGAAGGACGGGGAGAAGGTCGAGAAAGAGGACATGATCAAGGGGTACGAGTTTGCCAAGGGCCGCTACGTCCAGTTCACCCCCGACGAGCTGAAGGCGCTCGAGGAGAAGGGGACGGGCTCGATCAACATCACCGAATTCGTCGACGCCGACACGGTGGACCGGATGTACATGGACAAGGTCTACTTCATGGGACCGGACAAGGGCGGCGACCGGGCGTTCACGCTGCTGGGCGAAGCACTGAAGAAGACGCGCAAGGTGGCGATCGGGCAGTGGGCGGCACGCGGCAAGCAATACCTCGTGATGATCCGGCCGCTGGGCCGGGGGCTCGCGATGGAGCAGCTGCGGTACGCCAACGAAGTGCGCTCGATCGACGAGGTGCCAATCCCGAAGGTCGACGTCAAAAAGGCGGAGCTCGACATGGCGGTCCAGCTCATCGACCAGGCGGCGACTGAGAAGTTCGAGCCCCAGAAGTACGAGGACACGGTCAAGACCCGAATCCAGGAGCAGATTCAGCGGAAGGTGGACGGCGAGGAGATCACCGAGGAACCGACCGAAGCTCCCAAGACGCAGATCATCGACCTCATGGAGGCGCTCAAGGCGAGTCTCGCGAAGGGCAAGGGCTCGACCGGTGGCGAGCGCAAGCCCGCGAAGCGCGCCGAGCGCGCCGCCGAAGCCAAGCCCGCCAAGAAGCGAAGGGCCGCCAGCGCCTAAGCGATGACGGGCTATACCACCGTGGAAGTCGCGCGGCTCCTCGGCCTCTCTCCTGCGCAGATCCGATCCTACACCCGAGCCGGTTTCCTCTCCCCTGCGCGCGCTGCGCGCGGGGAGCTGCGCTTTTCCTTTCAGGACCTGGTGCTGCTGCGGGCCGCGAAGGGCCTGATGGCAGCCCGGATTCCTGCCGCGAAGATCCGCGGTTCGCTGCGCCGGCTGAAACAGCAGCTGCCGCGGGGACGGGCGCTCTCCGAGCTCCGCATCACGGCGGAAGGGCATCGCGTGGTCGCGCGGGACGAGGCGATCGCCTGGAATCCGGAGTCGGGGCAGCTGGTCCTGGACTTCGACGTGGCGACGCTGGCGCAGCGGGCGGCGCCGCTGGCGCGGCGGCGGGCGGCCGCGGCGCGCCGTGTCGAAGAGGACCTCGACGCCGAGCAGTGGTTCGCGCTCGGCCTGGAGCTCGAGGTGAGTGAGGCCGACGAAGCGCGCGACGCGTACCGTCGCGCGCTCGAGCTGGATCCCCACCACGCCGACGCGCACGTCAACCTGGGTCGACTCCTCGTCGAGGCGGACCGGGCCGAGGAGGCCGAGACGCACTTTCGCGCCGCGGTGGCGGCCCACCCCGGGCATGCCACCGCATGGTTCAACCTGGGGATCGCATTGGAGGATCGGCGGCGTCCCAACGACGCCGTCAAAGCGTATGAGCAAGCGATCGTGGCGGACCGGCGTCTCGCGGATGCCTACTTCAATCTGGCGCGGCTGTACGAGCAGGCGGGAAAGCCCGCGGCAGCCCTGCGCAATTTGTCGAAATACCGGCTGCTGACCGACCGGTGATGGAGGCGCAAGCATGAACCTCTTGGCACGACGCGTGGCCGCGTACCTGGACGAGCTCGTCCCGCCGCGTCCCGCACGGCTCGCCGAGCTGGAAGCGGAGGCGCGCCGCACCGGCTTCCCCATCATCGGCCCCGCGACGGGACACCTGTGCTACTTGCTGGCTCGCCTCAGCAACGCTCGACACGTCTTCGAGCTGGGATCGGGGTTCGGCTACTCGACCGCGTGGTTCGCGCGCGCCGTGAAGGAAAACGGCGGAGGGATCGTGCACCATGTCGTCTGGGACGACCAGCTGTCCCGCGAAGCGCGGGAGAACCTCGCGGCCCTCGGCTTGGCCGATATCGTGCAGTTCCACGTGGGGGAGGCGGTGGCGACTCTGCGACAGGCTGCGGGGCCGTTCGACGTCATCTTCAACGATATCGACAAGCAGGACTACCCGAAGGCCCTCGATGTCATCGCGACCAAGCTCCGCCCGGGTGGGCTGCTCCTGGTCGACAACATGCTGTGGAGTGGGCGCATCTTCCGGCGCCTCGACACGAGCCCCGCGACCCGCGGCGTGCGAGAGCTGACGCGGCGCATCCAGGCAGACCCGCGTTGGATTGCGTCCGTCATCCCCGTGCGAGACGGTTTGCTGGTCGCGCATCGCGTCTAGGAATCACGGAGCGAGCCGCCTCACCCCACTACAACCTCGGACGGCTGTATTATAGGGTCGGCAAAGGCGCCGCGACTGACCGACCTTCGCTGAGGTGACACACGATGGCTGCCGCCCCGAAGATCCTCGTCATCGACGACGACAAGACGTTCACGACCATGGCCGCGTCGCTGCTGCACGCGGCGGGCTACCGCACTGTGGTCGCGTTCGATGCGATGCAGGGGTTCATGTTCGCCGGGCGGGAAGCCCCGGCACTCGTATTGCTCGATCTCAGCATGCCGGCGGGGGGCGGCATGCAACTGCTCGACAAGCTGCGACACTCGTCCAAGACCCAGAACGTGCCGGTGATCATCGTCACGGCCACCGCGGCACGTGGCCTCGAGGCGGAGGTCAAGGCGAAGGGAGCGGCGGCCGTCGTGATCAAACCGGTCGATCCGAAAGCGTTGGTCGAGCTTGTGAAGCAAGTACTTGAGCATCATGCCGATGACCGCCAGCCCTGAGCCCCCGTTCGGTATCGTCCGAGTAGCTCCGTTCGCCGGATTCGTTCAGCGGTTTGAAGATCTCATAGGGTCTTCGACCACGATGGCCCTCTACTTCATTCATTCGCGTCGCTGGCGCGAGAATCACGATGCTGCCATCAAGGCCTTCCTCGGTCGGGCAGGCACCACGCTCGAGGCGTTTCTCCCCGATCTCGAGAGCCACGAGCTCATGTTCTCCCTGGGGAAGCATTTCGAAGACGGCCCCCTGATCCCGGC
>Ga0207665_10001905_pt1 | contig 14056 bp, 9 predicted proteins | sample LARL112metaG_FD_184351 | JGI IMG/M metagenome (GOLD analysis project Ga0207665, IMG submission 184351) | Corn, switchgrass and miscanthus rhizosphere microbial communities from Kellogg Biological Station, Michigan, USA - LAR L11-2 metaG... | ecosystem: Host-associated > Plants > Roots >...
CCATGAGGGCGGATGCCAATACAGTAATGAAGAGAGTTAGGCGCATGTTGTGCCTCCGATGACGATGTAGCGTAACTGTCAGGACAAGGCCGAGTTCCACAACAAACGGGACTGCGACGCTCTATCTCGCTGTAAAGGCGGTGTTGTCAGGCGCCACCCTCACGGTTTGTCCGAGTTTGCGGGGACATCGACCGAACTCCACGCACTCGATCCGGCGCCCTCTTCGGGTGTGGCATGATACCAGCGACATTGAACAGCGATGGACGCAACCGACGTTGTGGCACGTTCTGCCAGTTGTCTCGCTGATGCTGGCGATGCTGCGCCACGGAAACTCGGAACGATTGGACTCTCGGAAAATCAGGGACAACGCTGTGACACTGTGATGCAGTGCAAAATGTTTTGAGAAGTCGCTGAGAAAAATTAGCGCCGATCTCAATTTTTCTGCCGCAAAAAGTTCACGAGTGGCGCGTACAAGTTACGTCAGCGCTACTGCTTTACTCGCGCGACCCGTTCAATAATGTCAAAAAAGACGATGGGAGCGGGGCCCGCGTCGGATCGGGAGGTCCCCATGGAAGTGTCTCGCGACATCGCAAGATTTGCGCGCTCGCGTCCCGTGATTGAGTGCGCACAATGCGGCGAGCGAATTTACATTCCCGAATGGTCTGAATGTGTGGACGGGTGCCGGGTTCGGCACCTGTGGCGGTGTGACGCCTGCGGTACGTCGTTCGAAACATCGGTTCGTTTTGAGATGGCATAATCGCATTTGCGAGCGTCACTAGAATTTCATCTTTCACGCGATTTTGCGCGGGCGCCAAAACGCCGGCACGCTATACTGCGGGCATGACTGATCGCAGACATATCCTCATGCTCGGAGCCGCCGCGCTGGCCGGGTTCAATCCACGTGCCGCGCAGGCGGCATCCATGAGCCGCGTTACCGCCTACGCATTCACATTCAAGGGGCTCGACGGGGACGAGATCCTGCTGTCCTCGTATGCGGGGCATCCCGTGCTGGTGGTCAACACGGCGTCACTTTGCGGCTACACGCCGCAATATGCCGGCCTGCAGACGCTTTGGACGCGCTACCGTGACCGCGGTCTTTTCATCCTGGGTGTTCCTTCCAACGATTTCGGCGGTCAGGAGCCTGGCGGCGCGAGCGACATCCACAGCACTGCACAGGGTCAGTATCACGTCACGTTCCCCATGACCGAGAAGGTGTCGGTCAAAGGCAAGGACGCGCATCCCTTCTACAGGTGGGCCGTCGTGGAGCGCCCTCTCGAAGCGCCGCGCTGGAATTTCCATAAATATCTGATCGGACGGGACGGGTATCTGAAGGCGGCCTTCGGTTCGGCTGTCGAACCGACCGACCCCACTATCGTTGCGGCGATCGAAAGGGAATTGACTGCGGCCTGAGGCGTGCAACTGAGTCGCGGTCTGTCGTCATATTTCCGAAAAATCCGATTGACGAATCAGCGTGTCCGTGACGAACTCGTGACGACACATGGTCACGTGGGCCGGCGGGTTTTACAGCCGACCCTTATGAGGTTCCTCCCGCGTGGCGTTTTAACTGGGCGGCCGAAAGGCCGCCCCTTTTCGTTTTGCCGAGCCAATGCTTCAGGCCGACGCCCTCATACGCTCTGTCGCGTCCGCAGTGGCCGGCTGCAGGGGATCGATAGCTTCGACGAGCCGCAGGAACGAACTTCCCGGCAGCGGCGGGGCGAAAACGTAACCTTGCGCCAGACGCACACCGAGCGTGCGCAGATGCATCACCTGCTCGAAATTCTCGACCCCTTCGGCCACCACATCCATCCGCATGTTGCGCGCAAGATCGACCAGCGTTTCGACGATCGTTGTCGAATTGCGATCCGTACCGATGGCATCAACAAACATCTTGTCGATCTTGATGATGTCTACACCGAGCTTGAGCATGTAGGAGAGCCCGCTGTGGCCCGTGCCGACATCATCGATGGCGATGCGCACGCCGAGACCCTGAAGGGCGGCGATTGTCTGGCGGGTTTTGGTGAAATTCACGATGGGATCGCGTTCGGTCACCTCAAGGACGACCTGTGAAAACTTGACGGGTGAGTCCACGAAGATATCGCGGACGTCCTTCACGATCGTCGGTTCGCTGAATAGTTTGCCCGCGAAATTGAACGCAATCCTCAGGTCCGATCGCCGACCGATGGACGGGCCCGCCTCGTCGCGAACCTTTTGCATCAGGTTTCGCGTCAAAGTGTGGATCAAGCCGCTTGATTCCATTAGCGGAATGAACGCACCCGGCAGCACCAGCGTGCCGTCCGGCTTGCGCCAGCGGACGAGAACTTCCGCCCCGCGCAGCCGGCCGGTGCGGATATCGACGATGGGCTGGTAGTATGGAACGAATTCGCCGGCCTCGAGCGCATGCTCGATTTCCGCCATCGGGTGACGCGTCATTCCGCGCGGCACCAATACGGCGATGCCGGTCGCTGCGATCAGCAGGATCCCTGCCCCGAGCAGGCCAAACCATTTGAGACCCGCATGGTGGGTTGCGATGCGCTCGCGTGGCGTCACTATCTCCGTATCGAAGCCGAATTTGTCTGACTTCCGCATTGCCACGAAATCCGCACCCGCCTCCCCGCGCGATCTTTCGCCAACCTCGCCGATGATCGTTCCTTGCCTCGTCATGATCCGCGCATAGGCGCTGAACGGTCCGCCTTGCGTCGAGACTTGCGGCAGGAACAATGTCGTCGGCACCAGCGCGGCAACGCCGTTGGGGCCTGTGCCGACCTGACGGCGCAGTCGCACCATGCGTTCACCGCCCGGCCAGGCAATGATATCTAGCCAATAACCCGTGGCGCCGACGAGCAACTCTGACGAGATCATTCTGCGATCACCGAGGGGCAGGCCGAGATCGGTGCAGAGCGTCTCGGCATCGGGGCCGACGACCGACACTTCCTTGACGGGGATCGTGCTGAAAGCCGCCTGGCGCATCGCCTCGATCTGAGCCGGGTCGCAGGAATTCACGCCGCGGCCGGCCAGATGATCGAGGGCCCCGATGGCATCCCGCACGCGCGCTTCGGCGAGCGCGGTGGCCCGCCTGGCCGCCGTGCCGACCTCGATTTCGCCCTGACGGTCGATCACTCCCTCAACCCAATAGTTGAAGGCGAGATAGGGAATGCCGGCCAACAGCACGCCGACAACGACCGCAAAAATATTCCGGCGCGAGACTACGCGCACAACACACTCCGTCTCGACCGCCCCGGGAGCTCTCCGGAGCCCGTGCAGTGAGCCACGGCGCCGTAAAGACAGCCTTAAGCTTAAACCCCCGCCCGCCCAACTCTGGCGCGAAACTGGCGCGAAAGCGGCCGAGCAGCCACTATGGTTAGCGATGGGTTAAGGTAGAGGTCGCTTCGAGAGGGCCAGAATGAGAATTCGCCGGGTTCTGTTCGCCGCACTCGCTACTGCGGCGATGGGTTTTTCTCCTGTTTGTGCGCAGGAGCGGATCGACATATTCGACGCTCACCTGCACTACAATCAGGAGCCGACGCCCTTCTACACCCTCGATCAGGTGCGCGAGGTCTTTCGCCGCAATGGCATCATCGGCATCGTCGCGAACAGCCGGCCGAACAAGGGCACGCTTGAACTGACCCAGGCAAAGTGGCCCGAGCTGAAAGTCGTGCCCTTCATCAGGCCCTATCGCGCGCGCAGTGACATCCAGACCTGGTTCAACGATCCGGCGATTTTCGAGCTGATCAAGAGCGAATATGCGCGCGGCGGTTATGTCGGTATCGGCGAATTTCACATCTACGGAAAGGCCGCGGATTCAGACTGGGTCAAGAAGGTGGTGGATTTCTCCGTCGAGCGGAACCTTTATCTGCACGCCCATTGCGACGAAGAAGCGCTGCTTATTCTGTTCCGTCACAATCCGAAGGCCCGCGTCATCTGGGCCCATACCGGTTTTTCGGTACCGCCCGCGCGCGTGGCGCAGCTGCTCGATGAACATAAAGACGCGCTGTGGGGCGAGTTATCCTATCGGAGCGGCATTACGGGCGGCGACGGCAAGTTGACAAGCGACTGGCGGAGCCTATTTGAACGTTATCCCGACCGCTTCCTGCTTGGCTCCGATACCTGGATCAATGAGCGTTGGTTCGGTTACGACACGATCTTCAAGGAATATCGTAACTGGCTCGCGCAGATTCCCCTCGAGCAGGCACGCCGGATCGCGAGCGGAAATGCGTTGCGGTTGTTTGGGCTCGAGGCGCGCAACTGATGTGTTGATGTAAAGGACATACCATGAGCTTCTTTCCCGGCAAGGACCCCGAGGCGGGCAACACCTATCAATGCGACGCGATCAGCCAGGTGATCGTGCCACGCACGGTCGATCTCGGCGACTTTGCCGTTCGCCGGGCACTGCCTTCGGCACGCACGCGCATGGTCGGTCCGTTCATATTCTTCGACCATTTCGGCCCGGCGGAATTCCGCGCCGGCAACGGGCTTGATGTCCGCCCCCACCCGCATATCGGGCTTGCGACCGTGACTTACCTGTTCGACGGCGAAATAATGCACCGTGACAGCCTCGGGACGGAGATGGCGATCAGGCCTGGCGAAGTGAACTGGATGACCGCAGGCCGTGGCATTGTGCACTCGGAACGCACGCGTTCCGAACGGCGCGTCGATCACGAGCCGATCCATGGATTGCAGATGTGGGTCGCCCTTCCCGCGGCCAAAGAGGAAATGGAAGCCGGCTTTGCCCATCACGCGACCGCTGAATTCCCGATCGTCAAGGACAACGGGAAAAATGTGCGGGTCGTTGTCGGCTCCCTCTATGGCGCATCGTCACCGGTGCCGACCGTGCATGAAACGATTTTCGGCGATGTCCACCTGAAACCGGGCTCAAAGCTCCCGCTCGATACCGACCATGAGGAGCGCGCGGTCTATGTGATCGACGGGGTCATCGATATTTCCGGCGACAAGTTCGAAGCCGGGCGCCTGCTCGTCTTCAGGCCCGGCGACACCGTGACGATTTCCGCCGTGACCGACACCCATTTCGTCATCCTCGGCGGCGCGCCGATGGATGGGCCGCGTCACATCTGGTGGAATTTCGTTTCCTCGCGCAAAGAGCGCATTGAGCAGGCCAAGGCGGACTGGAAAGCCGGCCATTTCGACAAGGTGCCGGGCGACGAAATCGAGTTCATCCCCCTGCCGGATAAGTAAAACAATTGCTGTGGTCATTCTGGGGCGCGTGCGCGAGCACGCGAACCCGGAATCCAGAAACCAGCATCGTGCTGGCGTCTGGATTCCGGGTCCGGCGCTGACGCGCCGTCCCGGAATGACGAGCCCATGGGGCATGGTCGTTCCCACCGTCGTGGCCGGGCTTGACCCGGCCATCCATGAAGCACCTGAGCATCACCAGCCTCCCCGCCGTCATTGCCGGGCTTGACCCGGCAATCCATGAGGCAGCGCATGCGATCACAGTCGCAAGGATTTTGGATTTGCGCCTCATCATGGATGCGCGGGTCAAGCCCGCGCATGACGAGCAAGCGAAGTCAGCCTCTCCGCCCTTATGGCCGGGCAAAAGGCGCGAAGCGCCGTCTTCGCGCCCGAAGGCCTGGCCATCTCGACTCATGAGGCACGGCCGTGCCTCCCTAAGCGAGATCACCGGGACAAGCCCGGTGATGACGATCATCTGCGACATTTGCGTTGGTCATTCCGGGGCGCGTGCACGAGCACGCGAACCCGGAATCCAGAAACCAGCATCGTGCCGGCGTCTGGGTTCCGGGTCCGGCGCTGACGCGCCGTCCCGGAATGACGAGCAAGGCAGTCGATTTCAACGTTACTTCTTCGGCAGATCCAGCCGGATGGACAGCTCCTTGAGCTGCTTCGCCGTCACTTCGGACGGGGCGCCCATCATGAGGTCCTCGGCGCGCTGGTTCATCGGGAACAGCACCACCTCGCGCAGATTTTCCTCGCCCGCCAGCAACATGACGATGCGGTCGATGCCGGGCGCAATGCCGCCGTGCGGCGGCGCGCCGAGCGAAAGCGCGTGCAACATGCCGCCGAACTTCTTTTCCAGCACATCCTCGTCGTAGCCCGCGATCGCGAAGGCCTTTTTCATGACCTCCGGGCGGTGGTTACGGATCGCGCCCGACGACAATTCGACGCCGTTGCAGACGATGTCGTATTGCACCGCCTTGATCGACAGCAGCTTGTCGTTGTCCTTCGCATCGAGCGCGAGGAATTCCTCGACAGGCAGGTTCGGCATCGAGAAGGGGTTGTGCGAGAAATCGATTTTCTTCTCTTCCTCGTTCCACTCGTACATCGGGAAATCGACGATCCAGCAGAACTCGAAACGATCCTTGGCGATGAGGCCAAGCTCCTCGCCGACCTTCGCGCGCGCAGGCCCGGCAAATTTCACGAAATCCTTCGGCTTGCCGGCCACGAAGAACACGGCATCGCCCACGCCGAGCTTGAGCTGGTCGGCTATTTTTTTCGTGCGTTCCGGCCCGATGTTCTTGGCGAGCGGACCGGCGCCGCCCTCCTCGCCCTCGCGCCAGAAGATGTAGCCGAGACCGGGCTGGCCTTCGCCCTGCGCCCAGGCATTCATGCGATCGCAGAAGGCGCGGTTGCCGCCCTTCGGCGCGGGAATGGCCCACACCTGCGCCGACGCATCGGAATTGAGGATATTGGCAAAGATCTTGAAGCCGGATCCGCGGAACGCTTCGCTGACGTCCTGCATCACGATCGGGTTTCGCAGATCGGGTTTGTCGGTGCCGTACTTGCGCAGGGCCTCGGCATAAGGAATGAGCGGAAACTTCGGCGTCACCGGCTTGCCGTTGGCGAATTCCTCGAACACGCCACGAATGACTGGCTCGACCGCGTCGAAGACGTCCTGCTGGGTGACGAAGCTCATTTCCAGATCGAGCTGGTAGAACTCGCCGGGCGAGCGATCGGCGCGCGCGTCCTCGTCGCGGAAACATGGCGCGATCTGGAAGTAACGGTCGAACCCGGCAACCATGATCAGCTGCTTGAATTGCTGGGGGGCCTGCGGCAACGCGTAGAATTTTCCGGGGTGCAGGCGCGAGGGCACGAGATAATCGCGCGCGCCTTCCGGCGACGAGGCCGTGAGAATAGGCGTCTGAAATTCGAAGAATCCGGAGTCCTTCATCCGCCGGCGGATCGAATCGATGACCTTGCCGCGCAACATGATGTTCGCGTGCAGATGATCGCGACGCAGATCGAGGAAGCGATATTTGAGCCTGATGTCCTCGGGATAATCCTGCTCGCCGAACACCGGCATCGGCAGTTCGGCGGCGGGCCCAAGGACTTCGATCTCGTCGATGTAGACTTCGACCTGCCCGGTCGGCAAATCCGGATTCTCGGTGCCTCCCGGCCGCCGGCGCACCTTGCCGTCGACACGCACCACCCATTCCGAACGCAGCGTCTCGGCGAGCTTGAACGCCTTGCTGTCGGGGTCGGCGACAACTTGCGTAAGGCCGTAGTGGTCGCGCAGATCGATGAATAGCACCCCACCATGGTCGCGAATGCGATGGCACCAGCCCGAGAGCCGCACGGTCGAGCCGATATCGCTTTCACGAAGCGCGCCGCAGGTATGTGAGCGATAGCGATGCATGGGTATTTCCGGGGGCCGAGTCAGGTCTGGATAAGAGGCGGGCGAAAAGCGCATGGGGGGTCGGCTTTGTCAAGGCAAGCGCCACCCCGCCGCCCGGGGTACGACCATGATAGAATCGCGTCTAATCCGATTGAGCCAACGATTTAGCTAATGTTCGACCTCGCCCTTCCCACGCTCGCCATGATGGTCGTTGCAACGGCCTTTTTGGCGCTGGAACGCGTCGTGCCCGGCCGGGAATTGCCACACGCGCCCGGCTGGTACGGACGCGCGATTCTCATCAACCTCGTGCAGGTCGCCATCACCTTCGCGACCAACCACCTCTGGCTCGACCTGCTGTCGGGCGTCTCGCTGTTTCATCTGGCGAGGCTCGAGAACGCGGTGCTGCAGGGATTCATCGGCTGGCTCGTCGGCACATTCGTCTTCTACTGGTGGCATCGCGTGCGCCATCTCCCGGGCTTCTGGGTTGTCTTCCACCAGGTTCACCATTCTCCGGCGCGCATCGAGGCCCTGACCGCCTTCTACAAGCATCCGGTGGAGATTCTGACGGACAGCGCGCTGGCGGCCATCATCATGTACCCGCTGCTCGGAAGCTCGCTCGAGGGCGCGCTCTGGTTCAATTTTTTCGCGGCGGCAGGCGAGCTCTTCTATCACGCGAACATCAGGACGCCACATTGGGTGACGTATTTCATCCAGACCCCGGAGTTGCACTCAGTCCATCATCAGCTCGATGTCCATCATTACAACTACGCCGACCTGCCACTATGGGACCGGTTGTTCGGAACCTATCGCGATGCCGACACGTTCGCCGCGCGCTGCGGATTCCCGCGCAACAACGAACGCCAGCTTGGCCGCATGCTGCTGTTCCACGACGTTTACAAAGACTAGGGTGTGCCGCCTTGTCCTGTCCTTCACTTGTGACGGTCGGTATCGCGCGCTCGATTGAGTAGGAATTGTCATGTCAAAGTCCGCCCGCAAAAAGAAGGCAAAGTCGGCAACCGTGGAAATGTCCACGGCCGAGGCCGCGGTTGCGACCCTCATCGGCCACGGCCTCGACACCGTCTACGCGCTTCCCGGTGTCCACAACGACCACTTGTTCGATGCCTTTCACCGCGCCGGAGAATTCCTGCGCGTCGTGCATACGAGGCACGAACAAGGCGCGGCCTATATGGCCCTCGGCGCAGCGCTCGCGACCGGCAGGCCGCAGGCTTATTCCGTGGTGCCAGGCCCAGGGCTGCTCAACTCGGGCGCGGCGCTGCTCACGGCCTACGGCATGAACGCGCCAGTCCTCGCCATGATCGGACAGATCCCCGCGTCAACGATCGGCAAGCGCCAGGGGCACCTGCACGAGATCCGCGATCAGGCCGGCATTCTCGCGCGTCTGGTGGACCATTACGGCCACATCGAAGGTCCGGCCGATTCCTCGATCAAGGTCGCCAAGGCCATTCAATCCATGAGCCGCGGACGCCCGGGACCGGCAGCACTGGAATGCGCGATGGACATCTGGGGCAAACGCGGGCCCGTTGCCGCGATCGCGGCGCCCTCTCCGCCGCGCACCGCGAAAATCGATGACAGCAAGATTCGCGCGGCTGCGAAAATTCTCGGCCAGGCGAAGCGCGTGCTGATTGTTGCCGGTGGCGGTGCGCAGGATGCCTCGACCGAGGTCACGCTCCTGTCCGAAATGCTGCAGGCGCCGGTGCTCGGCTATCGGCGCGGCCGCGGGGTGCTCGATTCGCGCAATCCGTTCAGCGTGACGTTGCCGCTCGGCCGCGAATTATGGGGTGAGGCTGACGTGGTTTTGGCCGTTGGCACGCGGCTGCTCAACCCGATGCGGCAATGGGGCGTGGACAAGAAACTGCAGATCGTGCGCGTCGACGCCGACCCCGATGAACCGGCGCGGCTGCACAAGCCCAAGGTTGCGCTCGTTGGCGACGCCGCGCCGATCCTGAGGCGGCTGATCGACAGTCTCGCCAAATTCAATACGCGCCGCGCATCGCGCGCGGACGAAATGCGCCAGCGCCAGGCAAAGCTGCAGGAGCGGCTGGCCAAGCTCGCGCCCCAACTCGCCTTCCTCGAGGCGATCCGCGCCGAGTTGCCGGAGGACGGCATCTATGTCGATGAAGTCACCCAGATGGGATTTGTCGCGCGGCTCGCCTTGCCCGTCTACGGCCCGCGCACGTTCCTGTCGCCCGGGTACCAGGACAATCTCGGCTGGGGCTACGCCACGGCGCTTGGCGTGCAGCATGCAAAGCCGGACGTGCCGGTGCTCTCGATCAATGGCGATGGCGGATTTCTTTATACCGGCAACGAAATCGCCACCGCCATTCGTCACCGGATACCACTGGTGGCGGTGGTGTTCGTCGACGGGGCTTTCGGCAATGTGCGCCGTATCCAGCAGGAGCAATTCGGTAATCGGCTGATTGCCTCCGACCTTGCCAATCCCGATTTTGTGAAATACGCGGAGAGCTTCGGTGCCGCCGGACGTCGCGCCCGAGGTCCGGATGAGCTCCGTGTGGCTCTGCGGGAATCCTTCGCCCGCCGCGAACCGACTTTGATCGAGGTACCGGTCGGGTCGCTGCCCAGCCCCTGGGAATTCATCCATATGCCGCGCGTGCGTGGAAAGTGAATTGAGTTGCCATTGTCTAGTTGCCATGACGGCGTCGGATCGGGTTAGGTGCGCGGCACGATGGATTTAATCAGCACGACGGATGACCTCGCGGCGGTTTGCGGGCGGATGGCGAAGCATCCGTTCGTCACGGTCGATACCGAATTCCTGCGCGAGACCACCTATTACCCGCTGTTGTGCGTCGCACAGATGGCCTCCCCTGAAGAGGCGGTCGTCGTCGACGCGCTGGCGACCGGGCTCGATCTATCGCCTTTGTTTGCGCTGATGGCGTCGGAAAGCGTCACCAAGGTGTTCCATGCCGCGCGGCAGGATATCGAGATCGTCTGGAACATGGCCAAGACGATCCCGCATCCGATCGTCGATACCCAGGTCGCCGCCATGGTTCTCGGCTATGGCGATTCGATCTCGTACGACCAGCTTGTGCAGCGCATCACCGGAGACACGCTCGATAAATCGCACCGCTTCACCGACTGGACGCGGCGGCCGCTCAGCGATGCACAGATCGCCTACGCCCTGTCCGACGTGACGCATTTGCGCGACGTCTACCTGAAGCTTGCGACCGATCTCGAGAAACGCGGGCGCAGCAACTGGGTCGAGGCGGAGATGGAAGTGCTCACCTCGCCAGAAACTTATCGCGCCGATCCGGACCGGGCCTGGGAGCGGCTCAAGAGCCGGGTGCGCAAGCCAAAAGAGCTCGCCGTGCTGATGGAGGTCGCCGCCTGGCGCGAGCGCGAGGCGCAGACGCGCGATGTTCCGCGCGGGCGCGTGATCAAGGACGACGTGATCGGGGACATCGCCGTGCAGGCGCCGACCTCGATCGAGCGGCTGGGTCACCTGCGCTCGCTGCCGAAGGGCTTCGAACGCTCGCGCTGGGGCGAGCAGATCATCGAGGCAGTCAAACGCGGGATCGCGCGCGACCCGAAGACGCTGCCGCGGCTCGATCGCTTCCGTCCGGCGGCGAACGGCGCGGCGACGGTCGAATTGCTCAAGGTGCTCCTGCGCATGACGGCGGAGCGGCACGGGGTCGCCGCCAAGGTGATCGCCACCGTCGACGACCTCGACCGGATCGCCGCCGACGACTCAGCCGACGTCCCCGCCCTCAAGGGCTGGCGCCGCGACCTGTTTGGCGAGAAAGCGCTCGCGCTAAAGCAAGGTCGGCTCGCGCTCGCCGTCGACAACGGAAAAGTTGTAACCGTCGACAAGAATTAGATTCACGTTTCGATCAATGGCTCGCGACCGATGAGGCGCGCCAGTTGACGCAGTCGGCCCGCCAATCGATCGCTCGCGAGTTCACTGTATGCGCCTGGCAGCTTGAGTATCAGCTTGCCGCGTTTGACTTTCATCGAGGTCTTGGGAAGCACGCCGCTTTGTCCAGCCGTGAGAATATAAGCGACGCGCATCGCCGCCCCCAGCACCCGCGCACGATCGAGCATTCGTGTTGTTGCAAGCTCTCGCAGCCGCGGGGACAAGTCCTCTTCACTCAATCCGGCGTGACGAAAATACACCGACAACGCTAGGTACGCGCGTCCGGGATGATCAATTGCAACGAAAGAACCGTGCGCGATGATGTTCATGGACTGCTCGCCGCGATAGTCCGGGTGAGCACGCCAGCCGATGTCCGCGAGCAAACAGGCGGCATGCCGCAGTCGACGCTCGTCGGAACTTTCGTCGAGTCCTGAAGACTCCATGAAATGATCGGTCCAGCCGATCAGTTCTTCACCATGGCGCGGCGAGCGCGACCGCAAGACGTTGAGATCAGCGGCCGCCGAGATAAGCGGATCGCGAGCACGCTCGCGAGCGTTGAGTAGAGAATACAGAAGCCCTTCACGCACACCGAGTACAGAAATTACCACCTGCCTCGGCTTGATCGTGCGGACCAGATTTTCCATCACCAACGCCGCATAGGCCAGCAACGGCCGGCGCGCGGCATTCACAACTTCAATTTTCGAAAGCGTGTCGGTATCGACGTGGTGCACAAGCCTGGAAAATTCCTGCGCCTCGCGCGCCGAGATGCGGTAGTTGTGCATCACGTGGAAAGGATAGCCAGTCTGCCACATGTGCAACCGAGCGAGCGCACGCCAAGTACCACCAACCGCGTAGAAGGTACGGTCTTCGCCGTCGTGCAACATGTCGAGATCTTCGAACGCCTCTTCTACATACTTCTCGGCTTTCTTGAGGGATTTCCCGGTGATGTCCTGAAGCGCCAGGCCGCCGAACGGCAGCGTCACGCCACCTCGCACGCGAGAGCCATGCACATCGACAAGCTCAAGTGAGCCACCGCCGAGATCCCCGACGATCCCATCCGGCTTGTAAATTCCAGACACGATGCCGAGTGCCGTGAGGTGCGCCTCCCGTTTCCCAGAGAGGATTGTGATCTTGGTTTTACAAATGCGTTCGGCTTCGGCGATGAACGCGCGGCCATTGCGCGCATCCCGGCATGCGGCCGTAGCAATCGCCCAAATGCGTCGTACGTGCAAAATATCGCACAAGGCGCGAAAGCGCCGCAACGCATCGAATGCTGTATCGATGGCGTCGACGGGCAACAGCCCGGTCGACTGCACCTGACGCCCAAGGCCCGCGAGCACTTTCTCGTTGAAGATGGGCGTGGGTGAGCGAGTCAGCCCCTCATACACAACGAGACGGATTGAGTTCGATCCGATGTCGATAACCGCGATCGGCGGACCGTGGTCGAGCCGTCCCTTCGCGGAGGAGATGATCTTGGACGAACGCTTACGCGCCTTCGATGAGGCGGCGTATAAGGCTGCGCGGTGGCGATTCCTTGAGCGATTTTCCACGGCCGGACAGACTCGGATTCGTCATAAAATACTTATGGGCGTTGAACGGCTCTTCGCCCGGAGCGGCCTTTATGCGCGTGGAACTGCCATCCGGCAAGAGCTTCCAGCTCTGCTCGTTGTCCTTGAAATTTGCCACCATAATCTGACCGAGAACTTGTTCGTGGACGGTCACATTGAGAATAGGACACAGAACCTCAACCCGACGATCAAGATTTCGTGGCATCATATCCGCTGACGAAATGTAGATCGCAGATTTTTGATGCGGCAGCGGGTGGCCGGCACCAAAACAATATATGCGTCCGTGCTCGAGAAACCGGCCGATGATCGACTTGACGCGAATGTTCTCGGACAGGCCGGGAACCCCGGGCCGTAAACAACAAATGCCGCGAACGACAAGATCGACTGACACCCCCGCGGCCGATGCGTCATAAAGCGCATCGATGATTCCGGGATCGACCAGCGCGTTCATTTTCATCCAGATCGCCGCAGGCCGTCCGGCTTTGGCGTGCGCGATCTCTTGCGCAATGTGATCCAAAATTCGCTTGCGGAGGTTTATCGGCGAAATGGCCATACGCTCGAGTTCGGCTGGCTCAGCGTAGCCGGTTATGTAGTTGAAAATGCGTGCGACATCGCGGCCAATGACAGCGTCAGCAGTGAAAAAGGACAAATCGGTATAAACGCGCGCGGTGACCGGATGATAGTTGCCCGTGCCGACGTGAACGTAAGTAGCCAATTCGCCTGCCTCGCGGCGAACGACCAGCGACAACTTTGCATGCGTTTTTAATTCGATAAACCCATAAACAACCTGTGCGCCCGCGCGCTCGAGATCGCGCGCCCAGCGAATGTTAGCCTCCTCATCAAATCGCGCTTTGAGTTCGACCAGCGCCGTCACCGATTTCCCCGCCTCGGCCGCTTCCACGAGCTGCTTCACGATCGGTGACTCGGCAGAGGTGCGGTAGAGGGTCTGTTTGATTGCGACAACATTCGGGTCGCGAGCAGCCTGTTGCAGAAACTGCACCACAACGTCGAAGG
>Ga0207665_10001909_pt1 | contig 14050 bp, 11 predicted proteins | sample LARL112metaG_FD_184351 | JGI IMG/M metagenome (GOLD analysis project Ga0207665, IMG submission 184351) | Corn, switchgrass and miscanthus rhizosphere microbial communities from Kellogg Biological Station, Michigan, USA - LAR L11-2 metaG... | ecosystem: Host-associated > Plants > Roots >...
ACGGTGGGCGCGGTCGGCATCCCCAAGGACGGGACGCCGGGCGACGAGGCCACGCCGGTCACCCTCGCCGACATGGTGGGAGCCTACAAGGCGTCGAAGTTCCTGGCCGAGCGGGTGGCCGAGGAGTGGGCCGCGCGCGGCGCGCCGGTGGTGATCGTCAACCCGTCGGCGCCGATCGGTCCGTGGGACGTCAAGCCCACCCCGACCGGGCAGATGATCGTCGACTTCCTCGACGGCAAGATGATCGGCTCGGTGGACACCGGCCTCAACGTGGTCCACGTTCGCGACGTGGCGCGCGGCCACATCCTGGCCGCCCAGAAGGGTCGGGTGGGCGAGCGCTACATCCTGGGCCATCGTAACCTCACACTGCTCGAGATCTTCCGCATGCTCTCCGCGCTGACCGGCGTGCCCGCCCCACGCTTCCGCATGCCCTACGCGGTCGCCTGGGCCGCGGCCGCCGCCATGGAGGGCGTGGCTCTCGTCACGCGCCGGCCGCCCGCGGTGCCGCTGACCGCGGTGCGCATGGCCCGCAAGCGCATGTTCTTCAGCGCCGACAAGGCGGTCCGCGAGCTCGGCCTCCCCCAGACCCCCGCCGAGACCGCCCTCGCCGACGCCGTGTCCTGGTTCACCACCCACGGCTACCTGCGCGCAAGCCGGAAGAAGCGAGCTGCGGGATGAGCTGGATGGGATGCAGGAGGCGCGGAAACGGTCGGATGCCAGCCGGGAAGTGGGGTACCGCTCGGACATGCGAGCACGCCGAACGGAATCGGGGGAGTGCGGGGGCCATTTCTAGGCCCCCGCAGCTGAAGGGTCTAATGAAGTAAACCGATGATAGCCCAATGAACGCAGGCCAGTTCGTATCGAGGCTCACCCGCAAGAGCCGCTCGAACTTCTTCTACGCGTTCCTCTGCCTGCCTCGCGCCCAGCGCGAGGCGATCTACGCCTGCTACGCCTTCTGCCGCATCGTCGACGACGCGGTGGACCTGGGGCAGGACCGCACCGCCCAGCGCGCCGAGCTCGCGCGCTGGCGCGACGAGATCGCGCGGGTGTACGAGGGGCGGGCCGAGCACCCCGCCGGGCAGCGGCTACAGGTGGCGCTGCGCCGCTTCCCGATCCCGCGGGCCGCCCTCGAGGAGATCATCGCCGGCGTCGAGATGGACCTCGACCATTCGACCTACGAGACGTGGGACACGCTGTATCCCTACTGCTACCGGGTCGCCTCGGCGGTGGGGCTCTGCTGCATCGAGATCTTCGGCTACACCGATCCGCGGGCGCGCGAGTACGCGGTGAACCTGGGCATCGCCCTCCAGCTCACCAACATCCTCCGCGACGTGCAGGTCGACGCGCGCGCCGGGCGCACCTATCTGCCGCAGGCCGACCTCCGTCGCTTCGGGGTCACCGCGGAGGACCTGGGCCAGGGCCGCTACAGTCCGCAGTTCGTCCAGCTCATGGCCTTCGAGGCCGGGCGCGCCCGCGAGTACTACCAGAAGGCGTGGGCCGCGCTGCCCGCCGTCGACGCGCGGCGCCTCTTTGCGGCCGAGATCATGGGCCGCACCTATTTCGCGCTCCTTGGCGCGATCGAGGCGCGCCGCTTCGACGTGTTCTGCCACCGCGTCACCCTGCCGGCCCCGCGCCGGGTCGCGATCGCCCTCCGCTGCTGGCTCGGCTCGCGCTGGGCGCGCCCCTGAAAGCCGCGGTCTGCGCCGCCGGCGTCATCACGCTGCGCGAGTGGCCCGAGCCCGCGCCCGGCCCCGGCGAGCTGCTCCTGCGGCTGCGCGGCTGCGGCCTCTGCGGCTCGGACATCCTGAAGGTCACCGCGGGCGCGACCGCGCCCGTGGTGCTGGGCCACGAGGTGGTCGGTGACGTCGTCGCGGTGGGCGCCGGGGTGGAGCGCTTCGCGCCGGGCGACCGGCTGGTGGTCGCCCACCACGTGCCGTGCTTCGCGTGCCACTACTGCCGCCGCGGCAGCGTCTCGATGTGCCGGCACTTCAAGCGGATCAATCTCGACCCGGGCGGCTTCGCAGAGCTGGTCCGCGTGCCCGCGCCCAACGTCGAGCACGCCGCCTTCTGCCTGCCCCCGGAGCTCTCCGACGAGGCCGCGTCGTTCACCGAGCCGCTCGCGTGCTGCCTGCGCGCGGTCAAGCGCACCGGGCTCGTGCCGGGCGATACCGCGCTCGTGGTGGGCCTCGGCTCCATCGGCTGCCTTCTCGTGCAGCTCCTCACCCTGGCCGGGGCCTCCGCGGTCCTCGGCGACGATGTGCGGCCCGAGCGCCGCGCGCTCGGGCGAAGCGTCGGCGCGCGGGTGGCCGACGATCCGGCCGGCCTCGACGGCCTGGTGGCGCAGGTGAGCGACGGGCGCGGGGTGGATTGCGTGGTGATCACCGCGGGCGGGGCCGCGGTCCTGCCCGGCGCGGCCGCGCGGGTGCGCGACGGCGGGACGCTCCACTACTTCGCGGGCGGGGCGGGGGAGAGCCTCCCGCTCGGTCTCGCCGCGCTCTATCACCGCGAGCTGACCATCGGCTCCACCTACTCCTCGTCGCCGGCGGAGCTGGCCGAGGCATTCGAGCTGCTGGCCCGGGGCCGCGTGCGCGTCGACGGGCTGATCAGCCACCGGCTTCCCCTCGCGCGGCTCGGCGAGGGGGTCGAGCTGATGCGACGGCACGAGGCGGTGAAGGTCTACGTCACGCCCTAGCATGCGCGCGCAGGTCTTCCACGGTCCCGGCGACCTCCGGTTCGAGGAGATCCCGGTGCCCGAGCCGGAGGCGGGCGGCGTCGTGGTCCGGGTGCAGGCTGCGCTCACCTGTGGCACCGACGTCAAGACCCTGCGGCGCGGCCACCCGGTGATGATCCCCCACGTGCCCACCGTCTTCGGCCACGAGCTGGCCGGGATGGTGACCGCGGTCGGCCGCGGCGTCACCGGGGTCCGCGAGGGCGACCGGGTCGTGGCCGCCAACTCGGCGCCGTGCGGGGAGTGCCGGCTCTGCCGCGCGGGACGTGCCAACCTCTGCGAGGACCTGCTCTTCGTCAACGGCGCCTACGGTGAGCACATCGCCCTGCCCCCGCGCCTCGTGGCCCGCAACCTGGTCCCGATCGGCCCCGGCCTGGCCGCCGCGAGCGCGGCCTTCGCCGAGCCGCTCGCCTGTGCCCTGCTGGGGATCGAGCGGGGCCGGGTGGAGCCGGACATGACGGTGGTGATCTTCGGCCACGGCCCGCTCGGCTGCCTCCTGGCCCTGGCGGCCCGCCAGCGAGGGGCCCGGGTCGTGCTGGTGGGCAAGGGGGGCTGGCGGCTCGACCGGGTGCGTGGCATGGGGCTCGCCGAATGCGTGGACTTCCGTGAAGTCGCGGACATGGGCGGCCACCTCCGGGGCCTCACCGGCGGCCGGGGGGCCGACGTGACCGTCGATGCGACGGGCCGCCCCGAGGTGTGGGAGCAGGCCATAGATGCGGTGGGCCGGGGAGGCACCGTGGTATTCTTTGGGGGTTGCGCCCCGGGCACGGTCGTCCATGTGGACACCCGCCGGGCCCACTATGAAGAGCTCACGCTGGTGGGGGCGTTTCACCACACGCCGGGGCTGATCCGACGGGCGGTGGACCTGCTCGAATCCAGGGCCATCGATCCGGGGCCGCTCGTGACCCACCGCATGGGGCTGGCGCAGGTGAAAGAAGCGCTGGCGATGATGGAACGCGGTGAGACCATGAAGGTGCTGGTGGACCCTGACCGATGACCGGAATCGAGAAGAGGCCGAGACAGTGGAGGTGGATGGGGGTGGCCGCGCTCGCGATGCTGTCGCTGGTGCGGCCGGCCGTCGCGTTCGACCCGGACGCGACCTTCGCCCGGGGCACCACCATCTTCGGTCTGCAGATCGGGGGCGGCGCCGTGAACAACGTCGAGGGCCACCGGACGGTCAGCGACATCTCGTTCATCAACGAGAGCCCGCGGGTGTCCCACCTCTTCTTCTCGCCGTTCGGCTCGGGGCTGCTCCGGAGCGCGTTCGAGCCCGGGCTCGAGGGCTGGTTCCAGCAGTACCTCTCGCCGCACTCGGCCACCGCGGAGGGGCTCAAGCTCACCGGCCGCTACCACCTCATCGGGTTCGGGCGCTTCGTGCCCTACCTGGAGGGCACCGCGGGGGCGGGGGGCACGAGCCTGAAGGTGCCCGAGATCGACTCGACGTTCACGTTCGTGCTCGAGGCCGGCGCCGGCCTCTCCTACTTCGTCACCGATACGGTCGCGATCAACGCGGGCTATCGCTTCCAGCACATCTCGAACGGGGACACCTCCAAGCCCAACCGGGGCTTCAACTCGGATTCGGGGGTGGTGGGCATCTCGTTCTACTTCAAGTGAGGTGCCGGGCATCATGACCACGCTTCCGCTGCAGCAGATCGTGCTGGCCGGTCCCCGCGGCTTCTGCGCCGGGGTCGACCGCGCCATCGACATCGTGGAGCTGGCCCTGCAGGTCTGCCCACCTCCGGTCTACGTGCGCAAGGAGATCGTGCACAACCGCCACGTGGTGGAGGCCCTGCGGGCCAAGGGGGCCCACTTCGTGGACGAGCTCGACGAGGTGCCCGACGACGCCACCGTGATCTTCAGCGCTCACGGCATCTCGCCCGCGGTGCGCGCGGAGGCCCAGCGGCGGGGGCTGCGCGTGATCGACGCGACGTGCCCGCTCGTCACCAAGGTGCACCTGGAGGCGGTGCGCTACGCGCGGGAGGGCTACTCGATCATCCTGGTCGGCCACGCCGACCACGACGAGGTCGTCGGGACCATGGGCGAGGCGCCGGACCGGATGTTCCTGATCGCCCACCCGGAGGACGTGGACAAGCTCGCGGTGGCCGATCCGGACAAGGTCGCCTACCTGACCCAGACCACGCTCTCGGTGGACGACACCCGCGATTGCATCGAGGCGCTCCGGCGCCGCTTCCCCAAGATCGTCGGGCCGGCCAAGGACGACATCTGCTACGCGACCCAGAACCGCCAGGCCGCGGTGAAGACGGTGGCGGGGGCGGTGGACGTGCTGCTGGTCATCGGCGCGGCCAACAGCTCGAACGCCAACCGGCTGGTCGAGGTCTCCACCGTGATGGGGACGCCGTCCTACCTGATCAACGACAAGAACGACATCCGCCCGGAGTGGCTCGAGGGCATGGCCCGGGTCGGGGTGACCGCGGGGGCCTCCACCCCGGAGTTCCTGGTGACCGAGGTGGTCGAGGAGTTGCGCCGCAAGCACGGCTCCAACGTGCAGGAGGTCCACGTGGTCGAGGAAGACGTCCGCTTCGGCCTGCCGCGCGAGCTCGAGGACTTCGCCCGCGCCGCCGGCAAGACGCTGCCCCCGCGCGCCGGCGCGGTGGCGGTGACCGGGTAGACCGGTGCGCCTCGTCACCTTCCGTCGCGGGCGCGGCGAGCCGAAGCCGGGCGCGCTCTGGCAGGAGCACGTGCTCGACCTGGGCGGCCTCGCGAAGGACCTCGCCGTCCAGCGCGGCACGGTGCGCCGCGGCCGCGGCGGCTTCCCCCGCACGATCCTCGAGATCGTGCAGGGCAGCGACGCGGTGCGCGCCCTCGTCCGGGAGGCGGTCGAGCACGGCCAGCGGCTGGTGGGGCAGACCGCGGCGGAGGAGCTGGCCCAGCGCCGGCTCGCCTATCCGCTCAAGCGGGTCCGCCTGCTCGCCCCGATCCCGTCGCCCTCGCGGAACATCTTCTGCCTGGGCCGCAACTACGCCGACCACGCGGCGGAGCGCGGGGCCGCCGCGCCGGAGCACCCGGTCTACTTCACCAAGCCCGCCACCTCGGTGGTGGGGCCGGGTGACGACGTGGTGCACCACGCGATCACCAAGGAGCTCGACTACGAGGTCGAGCTGACGGTGGTGATCGGCACCGGCGGGCGCGACATCCCGCGGGCCGACGCGCTCAAGCACGTCTTCGGCTACACCATCGTCAACGACGTGACCGCGCGCGACCTGCAGAAGAAGCACCAGCAGTGGTTCAAGGGCAAGTCGCTCGACACCTTCTGCCCGATGGGCCCGGTGCTGGTCACCGCGGACGAGGTGCCAGACCCGCAGGCCCTCGCGATCTCGCTGCGGGTGAACGGGCAGCTCCGCCAGTCGAGCCACACCTCTAAGATGATCTTCCCGGTGGCCCAGTGCATCGAGGTGCTCTCCCAGGGCATGACGCTCCTGCCCGGCGACATCATCGCGACCGGGACGCCCGAGGGCGTGGGGGCGGCGAGCGGCAACTTCCTCAAGGCGGGGGACCGGATCGAGGCCGAGGTGGAGTCGATCGGGATCCTTCCCAGCAAGGTCGTCCGGCCCTAGCCCAGGGCGCGGATAAGGGCCCATCTGCTTCGTTGGGGCCCTCGAGCTCACGCTCAACGTAGAGGGACTACGCCTCGCGTGCGCCCTTCGCCCCGCCTCGCAGCTGGACCTTCTCCGCGCCCTGGGTTGCGCCTCGCCGGTTGACGGCACCGCGCGGAGTTGCAGGCGCACCTCCCGATTGCGAGCGCGTGGCGGGCGGGCTAGCATGCTGGCCCTGGGAGGGCCTACATGCGCACGGTGATCGAGGGCGGCTGGGTGGTGGCGTGGAACGGGCGCGGCCACGAGGTGCACGAGCAGGGGAGCGTCGTCTTCGAGGGCGACCGCGTCGTGCACGCGGGCGGGCCCTACGCGGGCCCCGCCGACGCGCGCATCCCGGCGCGGGGCAAGCTGGTCTCGCCCGGCTTCATCAACACCCACGTGCACACCGCGGGCAACGGGGGCGACTACCTGCTGCTCGACATGGCCAAGAACGACTACCGCACCGCCAACTACATGGCCTTCGCGGCGCCGCTCAAGGGCAAGATGACCCCGCCGTCGCCGGAGGCCACCGCGGCCATCCGGGCCTTCGTCTTCCTGCACGCGCTCAAGAACGGCACCACCACCGTCATCGACGTGGGCGGCCTGCGCGGGGACTGGGACGGCTACGCGCGGCTGGTGGACGAGCTCGGGGTGCGGGTCTACGGGGGTCCTCCGTTCCGCGACCGCGACACCTACATGGACACGCAGGGGCGGCTCACCTACGAGGAGGACGTGGCGGTGGGCCGGGCCCGCCTGCAGGAGGCGGTGGACTTCGCGCGCAAGTTCGACGGGGCGGCGCAGGGCCGCCTGCGCGCGCTCTTCAACGCGGCGCAGGTGGAGACGTGCACCGAGTCGCTGCTGCGGGCGGGCAAGGACGCGGCGCGCGCGATCGGCGCGCCGATCCACACCCACGCGGGCGGCAACCTCGTCGAGTTCCAGCGGATCATGGACGAGTACCGCAAGACCCCGGTGCGCTTCCTCGCCGACATCGACTTCCTCGACGAGCGCACCCTGCTCGGCCACGTGGTCTTCACCACCGCGCACGAGTGGGCGCACTATCCGTTCGGCGACGACCTGCGGCTGCTCGCCGAGCGCGGCAGCACCGTCGGCCACTGTCCCTACAAGTACGCCAAGATGGCGATGACCCTGCGCTCCTTCCAGCGCTACCTCGACGCCGGGGTGACGCTCGCCATCGGCACCGACACCTTCCCGCTCGACATCGTCTCCGAGCTGCGCTGGGCCTCGATCCTGGCCAAGGTCACCGACGCCGACTACCAGGCCGGCCTCGCCCGCGACGTCTTCAACGCGGGCACCCTCGGCGGCTGCCGCTTCCTCGGCCGCGAGGACCTGGGCCGGCTCGGTCCCGGGGCCAAGGCCGACATCCTGCTGATCAACCTCGACCACGTGGGCGGGCCGGTGTACGCGGACCCGATCAAGGCGCTGGTCGACTCCGCGTCCGGGCGCGACGTGGACACCGTGATCGTGGACGGCCAGGTGCTGGTCCAGGGCGGGCGCGCGACCCGCGTCGACGAGGACGCAGTCTTCGCGAAGGCCCGCGAGGCCACCCAGCACTATTGGAGCCGGGTCCCCGGGTGGCGGTGGGACCGCGCCACGGTGGACCAGATCATCCCGCCCGCGTTCCCCATCCACCGGGCCGCCCACTCGTGAGGCGACGTCCCCGATGACCAAGCGGCAGCGGGTGACCGCGGCCCTCCGGGGCGAGCCGGTCGACCGGCTTCCCCTCGCGTTCTGGCTGCACAACTTCGCGACCGAGAACTCGGCCCGGGGACTGGCCGACGAGACGATCCGCCTGGCCGGCACGTTCGAGTGGGACTTCCTGAAGCCGCAATCGCGGGCCCAGAGCTTCGCCGAGATGTGGGGGCTCACCTTCGCCCCGTCGGGGGAGAAGGCGCGGCCGTACACCGTGACCCACGCGCCGCTGGCGACCGCGGACGACCTCGCGCGGCTGCCGGTGGCGGACCCGGGCTCGGGCGCCCTCGGCGAGCAGCTCGAGGCGCTGCGCCTGATCCGGGCCGCGGTCGGCCCCGACGTGCCGATCATCTGGACGGTGTTCGCGCCGCCGATGATCCTGCCCATGCTGGCGCGCGGCGGTCGCGAGCAGGCGCTGGGGTTCCTCCGCCAGGCCCCCCGCGAGACCGCGCGCGCCTTCGACGTGATGGCGGACACGCTGGCCGAGTACGCGCGGCGCTGCGTGGCCGCGGGCGCCGACGGCCTCTTCTACGCGACCAACGTGGCCACGGGCGCGCTGATGAGCGCGGAGGAGTGCCGGCGCTGGCAGCGCCCGTGGGACCTGCGCATCCTGAGGGCGGTGGAGAGCGCGCCGTTCAACCTGCTCCACGTCTGCGGGACCGGCATCCACTTCGACGAGTTCGCCGACTATCCGGTCACCGCGCTGTCGTTCGCCCGCGTGCCGGGCAACCCGACCCTGGCCGACGCCCACGCGCGGACCGGCCGCGCGGTGGTGGGCGGACTGCCGGCCAAGCCCGAGATCGCGGGAATGACCGAGGCCGCGCTCGTCGAGCGCGCCGCGGCGGCGCGGCGGGAGATGCGCGACCGCTGGCTCCTGCTCGGACCCGACTGCTCGATCAATCCCGACACGCCCGAGCGGCTCCTCCACGCGGTGGGCGCCGCGGTGCGGCACGCGGCGGCCTAGGGGGCTGGAAGGGTCCGTAACGCTGTGGTAGCATCCCGCCCACACCTTCTCCTTCCCAGGAGGCAGGCATGGCGCTCGACATCGGCAAGATTCGCAACGTTGCGTTCGTCGGCCATGGCGGGGTGGGCAAGACGTCCCTCGTCGAAGCCCTCCTGCACGCCTGCGGGGCCACCACGCGGCTGGGCAAGGTCGACGAGGGCACCACCACCACCGACTTCGACCCCGACGAGATCAAGCGCAAGATCTCGCTCAACACCGCGGCGGCCTTCTGCGACTACAAGGGCCACCGCCTCAACCTGATCGACACGCCGGGATACGGCGACTTCGTGGCTGATGCCCGCGCCGGGCTGCGGGTGGCCGGGGCCGCGATCGTGGTGGTGGACGCGGTGGCGGGCGTGCAGGTGCAGACCGAGAAGGTGTGGAAGTTCGCCAACGAGTACAACCTGCCGCGGGTGCTGGTGATCAACCGGCTCGACCGCGAGCGCGCCGACTTCTACCGCACCCTCGAGTCGCTGCAGAAGCGGCTGAAGGGCCGGCTGGTGCCGCTGCAGCTGCCGATCGGCAGCGAGGCGGGCTTCGGCGGGGTGGTGGACCTCATCACGATGCGCGCGCTCGTGTCGGCCGACGGCAAGCCGAAGGACGCGGAGATCCCGGCCGATCTGGCCGAGCCCGCCCGCGCCTACCGCGAGAAGCTGGCCGAGGCCGCCGCGGAGACCGACGACGACCTGCTCGCCAAGTACCTGGAGGAGGGCGCCATCGGCGAGGAGGAGATGCTGGTCGCCCTGCGCCGCGCCATCCTGTCGGGCGACGTGGTGCCGGTGCTCTGCGCGTCCGCCACCCGCGGGATCGGGGTGGCGCCGCTGCTCGAGCTGATCGCGAAGGAGCTGCCGTCGCCCGCCGAGCAGGGCCCAGTGGCGGGCGCCGATCCGCGCACGAAGGCCGCGGTCGAGCGCGCGCCGGATCCGAAGGCGCCGCTCTGCGCGGTCGTCTTCAAGACCATCACCGATCCGCACGTGGGCAAGCTCTCCGTGTTCCGGGTCTACTCCGGCACGCTGCGCGCCGACAGCCAGGTCTACAACGCGACCCGCGACAGCCGGGAGCGCGTGGGGCACCTGGGCTGGCTCGCGAGCAAGACCCAGAAGGCGGTCGACGCGCTCGGCCCCGGCGAGATCGGGGTGGTGGCCAAGCTCAAGGACACCCTCACCGGCGACACCCTCTGCGACGAGGCGAGCCCGGTCGCGCTGCCCGGCATCAGCTTCCCGGAGCCGGCCATCTCGTTCGCCATCCAGCCGAAGACGCGTGGCGACGAGGACAAGATCTCGACCGCGCTCCACCGCATGGCGGAGGAGGATCCCACTCTCCACCACCACTACGATCCCGAGACCAAGCAGCTCCTGGTCTCCGGCATGGGCCAGCTCCACGTCGAGGTGGTGGTGGAGCGGATGAAGCGCAAGTACAACGTTGACGTCTCGCTCCTGCCCCCGCGCATCCCCTACAAGGAGACGGTGAAGGGGCGCGCCGAAGTGCAGGGCAAGTACAAGAAGCAGACCGGCGGGCGTGGCCAATACGGCGACACCTGGCTGCGCATCGAGCCCCTCACGCGCGGCGGCGGCTTCGAGTTCGTCGACGACATCTTCGGCGGCGCCATCCCCCGCAACTTCATCCCGTCGGTGGAGAAGGGCGTGCGCGACTGCATGAAGCGCGGCATCTACGCGGGCTACCCGGTGGTCGATCTCAAGGTCACGCTCTACGACGGCTCCTATCACGACGTCGACTCCTCGGACATGGCCTTCCAGATCGCCGCCTCCATGGGGCTGCAGAAGGGCTTCATGGACGCCAAGCCATGCCTGCTGGAGCCGGTCATGAACGTGGAGGTGACGGTGCCCTCCGAGGGCGCGGGCGACGTGATCGGCGACCTGAACGGCCGCCGGGGCCGCATCGTGGGCATGGAGCCGGAGGGCGACGTGGTGGCGGTACGGGCCCAGGTGCCGATGTCCGAGATGCTCACCTACGAGTCGAGCCTGCGCTCCATGACCGGCGGCCGCGGCGGCTACTCGATGGAGTTCTCCCACTACGAAGAGGTCCCGGGCCAGCTCGCCGAGAAAGTGGTGGCCGCCCACCGCGCCGAGAAGGACAAGCACTAGCGGGGCCCGGCGCGTCCGCTCCGGGCGCGCCGGGCTCGCCTCCGATCCCTCTCACCGTCTTTCCATCGAGGACCCCGCATGTTCGTGACCCACATCGAATGCACCGTCTGCGGCCAGCGTCACGAGGCCGGCCGCCTGCTCACCGTCTGCCAGGCCTGCGGCCAGATGCTCGCGGTCCGCTACGACCTGCCGCGCGCTGCGGAGGCGGTCTCCAAGGAGACCCTCCGGAGCCGGCCGCCCGGGATGTACCGCTTCCGCGAGCTGCTGCCGCTGGCCGCCACCGAGGAGCCGGTGACGCTCGGCGAGGGCGGCACGCCGCTCCTCGCGCTGCCCCGCCTGGCCGCGCACCTCGGGCTCCGGCACCTCTGGGCCAAGGACGAGGGCCAGAACCCCACCGGCACCTTCAAGGCGCGCGGGCTCGGCATGGCCATCACCAAGGCCCGCACCCTCGGCGTGCGAGGGCTCATGATCCCCTCCGCGGGCAACGCGGGCGGCGCGGCCGCGGTCTACGGCGCGCGCGCCGGCCTGCCGGTCGCGGTGGTGGTGCCGCGCGATACGCCGGAGGCGGCGGTGGCCGAGGCCGCGCTGGCCGGGGCGCACGTGTTCACGATCGACGGCACGATCGCCACTGCGGGCCGGGCCATCGCGTCGGTCGCGCCGGCCCTCGGCTGGTTCGACCTCGCCACGCTGAAGGAGCCCTACCGGCTCGAGGGCAAGAAGACGATGGGCCTCGAGCTGGCCGAGCAGCTCGGCTGGGACGCGCCGGACGTGCTCGTGTACCCGACCGGCGGCGGCACCGGGCTCGTCGGCATCTGGAAGGCCTACGAGGAGCTGGGCGCGATGGGCTGGGTCAAGGCCGGGCAGCCGCGCTTCATCGCGGTCCAGGCGGAAGGGTGCGCCCCGCTCGTCCACGCCTGGAAGGACAAGGCCGAGACCACCTCCCCGGTGGAGAACCCGGTGACCGACGCGCCCGGTCTGCGCGTGCCCGGCCCCTTCGCCGGGCGGCAGATGCTCCGCATCCTGCGCGACACCGGCGGCTTCCCGCAGCCGGTGGGCGAGCGGGAGATCGTCGACGCCCAGCGGCTCATGGCCCGCATCGAGGGAATCTGGACCGCGCCAGAGGCGGCGGCCACTCTGGCCGCACTCCTTCATATGAAGGACGAGGGGCAGGTGGAGCCCACCACCCGGATCGTGCTCGTGCTGACCGGCGCGGGGATCAAGTACCCGCCGCCCCCGATGCCGCGGCCGGTGCACCTCCAGGGATCGGCCGAGGCCATGCTCGCGCGCTTCCGCGAGGCGATCGGCTCGTAATTCCCTTGACACCGTCGCGCCCCCGTCGGTAGATTCGCGGCACTCCCGGCCGAGACGCGGGAGATCTCCCCACGCTCGAAGCAGGAGGACGCCATGGGCGCGCTCACTCGCCGGAGATTCCTGACGGTTTCGGGCCTGGGGTTGGGCGCGCTGGCCGGCGGCGGGCTGGCCGGCTGTGCCGCCTCGATGAAGGGCGACTTCGCGCCCAAGAGCGGGCCGCGCGTGGTCGTCATCGGCGGGGGCTGGGGCGGGGCCACCGCGGCAAAGTACGTGCGGCTGCTCGACCCGGGCGTCGAGGTCATCCTGATCGAGCCCGGACGCCGGTTCGTCTCCTGCCCGTTCAGCAACCTGGTGGTGGCGGGCGTCCGCACGATCGATTCCCTCACGATGGGCTACGACGGCCTACGCCAGCGCGGTGTGCGGATCATCCACGAGACTGCGAGCGCCATCGAGCCGGATACGAAGCGGGTGCGCCTCGGCGAGGGCTACCTCCAGTACGACCGGCTCGTGGTCTCGCCCGGGGTGGACTTCCAGTGGGAGCAGGTGGAGGGGCTGGCCCAGAACCAGGAGACGATCCTCCACGCGTGGAAGGCGGGGCCGCAGACCGTGCAGCTCGCCCAGCAGATCGCCGCGATGCCGGACGGCGGGGTCTTCGTGCTCAGCATTCCGCTCGCGGCCTATCGCTGCCCTCCCGGTCCCTACGAGCGGACGTCGCTGGTGGCCTGGTACCTCAAGGCCAACAAGCCGCGGGCCAAGCTCATCGTGCTGGACGCCAACCCCAACATCATCTCGAAGACCGCGCTCTTCCGCGCCGCGTGGCAGGCCTATCCCAACATCGACTACCGGCCGGCCAGCCGGGTGATCGGGGTCGACCCGGGCACGCGCGAGGTCCGCACCGAGTTCGACCGCGTCCGCTACGACGTGCTCAACCTCATCCCGCCCCAGCGTGCGGGGGCGATCGCGGTGCAGGCGGATCTGGTCGGCGGGGACAAGCGCTGGTGCGAGGTCAACCACGTGACCTACGAGTCGGTGAAGCAGCCGGGCATCCACGTGATCGGCGACGCGACCATCGGGCTGCCGGTGCCGAAGTCCGGCAACGTGGCCAACGCGATGGGCAAGATCGCGGCGGCCTCGGTGGTGAGCCTGATCAACGGCAAGCAGCCGCCCACCCTGGCGCCCGGCAACACCTGCTACAGCTGGGTGAGCGATCGCGAGGCCATCGCGGTGGTCAACGCCTACAAGATCGAGAACGGCAAGGTCGTGCAGATCGAGCAGAAGCTCACGCCGGCCCAGAGTCCGCTGGTCGCCCAGCGCGCGGTGGGCTGGGCCCAGTCCATCTGGGCGGACATCCTCGCATGAGCGCCGCCGGACTCGCGTCCGGGAGGAGGGCCTGCATGCCGACCGTGTTCGGTTGCCTCGTCATCGCGGCCGGGCTCCTGCTCGGCTCCCTGCCCGGCGTCCTTCCGCCGGTGACCGCGGAGGCGGCCGGGCCGCTCGACGACCGCGGCGCGGTCAAGTCGGTCTCCTGCGCGGCCTGCCACGGCGCGGCCGGCAACAGCCGGTCGGCCGCCATGCCGATCATCGCGGGGCTCGACGCGGC
>Ga0207665_10001911_pt1 | contig 14048 bp, 16 predicted proteins | sample LARL112metaG_FD_184351 | JGI IMG/M metagenome (GOLD analysis project Ga0207665, IMG submission 184351) | Corn, switchgrass and miscanthus rhizosphere microbial communities from Kellogg Biological Station, Michigan, USA - LAR L11-2 metaG... | ecosystem: Host-associated > Plants > Roots >...
CCGAGGAGCATGGCCAGGCCCTCGCGCACCACCCGCTGGTCGTCCGCTGCCAGCACCCGGACCGCGGTCACGCCGGTACCTTCAGCAGCACCCGGAAGCCGGTATTGGTCGGGGCCGCGTCCAGCGTTCCGCCGAGCAACTCGGCCCGTTCCCGCATACCGGTAAGCCCGTAGCCCTGCTCCCCCGGGGGGACGACCCCCCGGCATCCCCCCGATCCTGGGGGGAAACCGTTCCCCCCAGACCCCCTCGGCCCCCCTACGGGGGGAACCTCGAAGTCTTCGACCTCGAGGTGGACTTCGTACGGCAGGTAGTCCAACCGGACCTCGACGCGTTCCGGGCGGGCGTGCTTGCGCACGTTGGTCAGCGCCTCCTGGGTTACCCGGTACAGCGCGAGGCGGACCGCGGAGGCTAGTTCCCTCGGGGTTCCCGAGGAGCTGAACCGGGCGGGCACGCCGGTGTCGGCCTGGAAGGCCGCGGTGAGCGCGGCCAGCCGGTCCGGACCAGGCAGGTCGTCGTCGCGGAGCATGCCGATGGCCCGGCGCGCCTCGTCCAGGCCGTTCTTGGCCAGCTCGTGGGCGCGGTCGATGGTCCCGGCCAGCCGCTCGTCGGCCGGGCTGGCCAGCGCGAGCAGCCGGGCGCCCTCGAGCTGGAGCAGCAGCCCCGACAGCGAGTGGGCCAGGACGTCGTGCATGTCGCGGGCCAGCCGCTGCCGTTCGGCCAGCGCGGCCGCGCGCAGTTCGGCGCCGCGGCTCTCCTCCAGCTCGATCAGCAACTGTTCCGCCTGGGCCTCCTGCGTCCTGATCCGCCGGCCGAACAGCACGATCATGTAGATCGCGGCCAGCGGGAGCGCGTTGACCAGGAGCTCCAGCGTCCCCCGATGCTGGCGGTTCTGGCTGACGGACTCGGCGACCAGCAGGAAGCCGAGGCAGGCGGTGAGCAGCACCACGCTGGTCCGGCCGGGGATGATGCGGGCCGCGACGCCGACTGCGATCAGCAGGCCGACCGGCCCGGCCCCGTCGGGCTGCAGCCAGACCAGGACCGAGGAGCTCACCATCAGCAGGATGAGCACCGGTATCAGGAGCCAGGCTCCGGTCCGGTGCACCAGGAGCGCGGCGAACCCGCCCGCCGCGGCGAGCACGAAGCCGGCCAGGGCCAGGGTCACGCCGAGCGACGCGCCGTGCAGCCCGGCGCCCGGCTTGGCCCGGGAGGTGGCCACCACCACGATCACCAGGGCGCCGATTCCGATGGGCAGTATCCGGCGCAGCAGCGCCTCGCGACTGGCCCGGGCCCGCCGCAGGGCGGCCAGCGTCGGCAGGGAGGACCCGGCCGCCGACGTTGCCGTCGACGGGCTGACCTGATCACTCACGTTAGCCAGATTACTTTTCCGCACCTCGCGCGTCGCCGGCACCAGGGTGGAGGCGGGTCTCCAACCCAGGGTGGTCCGCCGAAACTCCGAGGATCGATCGCAGCGCCGAAGACGAGGAGGAGCCCGGCCCGGCAGCCTGAAAGGGCCATCAAAGGAGGAAACATGTTGCTAGGGACCTTGCACCCGGCCATCAGGCTCGTCGCCGGCGTCGTCGTCGTGGTCATCGGCGTGGCGATGCACAAGGTATTCCTTGACGTCATCGGGGGCGCCGTCGTCGCGCTCAGCGCCTTTCAGTGGATGACCCGCCAGAGGGGGTTCACGGGGTCGAAGGGCCTGCGGCAATGAGCGCCATCGTGGTCGAGGACCTGGTCAAGCGCTACGGCGGCTTCACCGCGGTCGAGGACGTCAGCTTCACCGCGGCGCCCGGGGAGGTCACCGCGCTGCTCGGGCCGAACGGCGCGGGCAAGACCACCACGATCGAGATCCTGGAGGGCTTCCAGGCGCCGACCGCCGGGACCATACGCGTGCTCGGCACCGACCCGCGGGCCGGGGGCCGGGCCGGCCAGTCCTGGCGGGCCCGGATCGGGCTGGTCCTGCAGTCGACCAGCCTGGACGCCCAGCTCACGGTCACCGAGGCGCTGACCCTGTTCGGCGGGCTCTACCCGGGCCGGCGCCGGGCGGGCGAGGTCCTCGACGTGATCGACATGGCCGCGGACGCCAGGACCAGGATCGGCGCGCTGAGCGGGGGCCAGCGACGGCGAGTGGACCTGGGCATCGCCATCATCGGCCAGCCGGAGATGCTGTTCCTAGACGAGCCGACCACCGGCCTGGACCCGGAGGCCCGGCGGCGTCTCTGGTCGGTCATCGAGAACCTCACCGCGAGCGGGACCGGTGTCCTGCTCACCACCCACTACCTGGACGAGGCGCAGCGCCTGGCCAGCCGGGTCGTCGTGCTGGCCGACGGGCGGGTGGTGGCCGATGCGTCGCCGGACAAGCTGCGCGCCATGGGCGGAGTCCCGGTGATCAGGTACCGGCTGCCGGTCCCCCCTCCTGGCTGCACTGTGCCGGACCTGCCCGCGGGGCTGGCCGACCACGTGGCCGACGGCGAGCTGACGCTGCCCTCGGCCGACGTGACGGCGGACCTGGCCCTGCTGACTGGCTGGGCCCGAGAGAACCAGGTGGACCTGACCGGCCTGGAGGTCGGGTCGCCCAGCCTGGAGGACGCCTACCTGGCCCTCACCAGCGAGGAAGGAGCAGAGATCCATGGTTAGTGACGGGCCTATGGTCGCGGGCCAGGTGCGCTATCAGCTGACCCTGATGCTGCGCACCCCGCGGACGCTCATGGCCGGCCTGATCCTGCCCGGAGCGCTGCTCGCGCTGCAGCTCGGCCGGGTTCAGCACCTTGGCCAGGGCGCCGCCGCGGACGTGCTCGCGGCCCGGGTGGCCGGCCTGGTCGTGCTGGGCGCGATGAGCGTGGCCTACCTGAGCCACGCGTCCGGCCTGGTGGTGGCCAGGGAAGACGGCGTTCTGCGCCGGTGGCGCGCGACGCCGCTGCCGTCCTGGGGTTACTTCGCCGGGCGGATCGTCGCCACCGTGCTGCTGGCCGACGCGGCCGCGCTGATCCTGGTCCTGGTCGGGGTGGCCATGGCCGGCCTGCACCTGACCGCGGGCGCGATCGGCGGGCTACTGCTGGCAGGCAGCCTCGGCGCGCTGGCCCTGGCCGCGGCCGGGACCGCGGTCACCCCGCTGCTCACCTCCGCGCAGGGCGCGAACCCGCTGCTCACGCTGACCTACCTGCCGCTGATCATCTTCTCCGGCGGGTTCGGCGGCCTGTCCGGGCTGCCGCACTGGCTGAACACGCTGATGAGCTACCTGCCGGCCCAGCCGATGATCGACGCGGTGACCCGGGCGCTCGAGCCCGCCGCCACGGTATCCGGGCGCGACCTGGTGGTCCTGGCGGCCTGGGCGGCCGGCTGCCTGCTCCTGTCGGTGCGCTTCTTCCAGTGGGACCCGCACCGCCCCCGTCACGCCCGGGCCGCGGGCGGCTCCTGAACAGCATGAAACCGGGGTTCCAGCGCGTTCTAGCGCGCTGGAACCCCGGTTTCAGTTGCGCGGGAAGACTCCTATGAGGTGACGTGGTTGGCCGACAGGAACGCCTTGGCCACGTCTCCTGGCTGCTGCTTGTCGATGGCGACCGCCTTGTTCATCGCGATGATGGCGGGGGTGGTCAGCAGCGCGTTGACCTGGTTGATGACGCTCATGAACTGCTGCCCGCCGAGCTCGTTGAGCTTCTTGGTGTTGATGACCAGGGCGATGTTCTGGAAGCCGAAGATGTGCTTCGGGTCGCTGAGCACCACGTACTTCCCGCCGGCCAGCTGCGGGTCGGTGGTGAACACGTCGGCCGCGTTGACGGCACCAGAGTCGAGCGCCTGGTACTGCAGGCCGAGGGCCAGCGACTTGAAGGTGAAGTTCTTGACGCCGTAGTCCTTCTGGATGCCGAGCGCGCCCTGCTCACGGCCCTGGAACTCCGGCCGGGCGCCGAGCGTGAAGTGCGGGACCTTCTTCAGGTCGGCCGTGGTCTTGAGGCCGTACTTGTCCGCGTAGGCCTTGGTCACCGCGATCGCGTCGGTGTCGAAGAACGGGGTCATCTGGCTCATCGACTGGCCGCGCTTGGCGTAGAACGCCTTGGCCAGGTCGTACTCCTGCTGCGCGGAGGTGACCGTGGTGTTGACGCCGCCGACCGTGACCGCCGACTCGCCCGTGTACTCGGGGTAGGCGTCGATCTGCCCGCTGGTCAGCGCCTTGTCGATGACCTCGGTGGCCCCGATGTTGGGCTTGTAGACGACCTTGTAGCCCTTGGCCTGCAGGGCCTGCTGGTAGAGCGCGCCGACGATGAACTCCTCGGTGAAGTCCTTGGTGCCGAGGGTGACCGACCGGCCGTTCCCCACGTTCGACGCGCTCGAAGCGGTGCTGCCGCCGCCGGCGGTGCTGCCGCCACCGCTCGTGCTGCTGCCGCTGCTGCCGCAGGCAGCCAGGAGCAGAGCGATGGCGGGCAGCACGGCGAGCGCCGCGGTGCGGGGCAGTCTGCGGTAGCCAGGTGCCTGGCCCCCGGGATGACGGGACATATATGTTCTCCTCCGGTTGCCTTGTCAGGATTGCTGGACGACGAGATCCTCGGTCGCGGGCGCGGCGGTGACGATGGCGTCGGCCCGGCCGAGGCGCCCGCTCTTACGGAGCGGCCGGGGGGTAGCCCAGCGCTGGACCAGGGCCAGCAGCCCGTCGACCGCGAACGCGAGCGCGATGATGGCCAGCGATCCGGCGATCACCCCAGGAACGTGGTAGGTCGCCTCGTTGACGATGATGTCGCCGAGGCCGCCGCCCCCCGCGAAGGTGGCCAGCGTCGCGGTCGCGATCACGTACACGCTGCCGGTGCGGATGCCCGCGAAGATCAGCGGCGTGGCGAGCCGCAGCTCGATCCGGGTGAGCACCTGCCAGGCGGTCATGCCCGCCGCGCGGGCCGCCTCGACGACGTTGCGATCCACCTGGTCGACCGCCACGTAGGCGTTGGTCAGCATGACCGGGGCGGCCAGCACGACCAGCGCGACGAGCACATTCCAGAAGCCGATGCCGAGGTAGGCGATGCCGATGGAGATCACGGCCAGGCTCGGCAGCGCGCGACCGACGTTGGAGACGTTGATGGCCAGGAACGACGCGCGGTGCAGGTGGCCGAGCCAGACCCCGAGCGGGATCGCGATGGCCAGCGCCACCCCGAGCGAGGCGAACGAGATGGCCAGGTGAGCCAGGGTCTTGTCCCACATCAGGCTGGGGTGGCGGCCGAAGAACGTGAACGAGTCGATGAGCGTCTGCATGCTCACGCCCTCCTGCGGCGGGCCCACGGGGTGAGCAGCCGCTGAGCCACGACCAGCAGGCCGTCGGCCGCCAGCGCCAGCACGATGGCGAGCACGCCGGCGGCGAGGAACTCGGTCTTGAAGCCGGTCTGGATCCCGTCGAAGATGGGCTGGCCCAGGCCGCCCGCGCCGATGTAGGCGGCCACCGTGGCCAGGCTGATCGTCGTCACGGTGGCGATCCGCAGCCCGGCCATGATGGGCGGCAGGGCCAGCGGCAGCTCGACCCGGAGCAGCGTCTGGCGGCGGGTCAGGCCCATGGCCTGCGCCGCCTCGAGCGCGTCGGGCGGCACCGCGCGCAGCCCGGCCAGGGTGTTGCGGAACAAGATGAGCAGCGTGTAGGAGACCAGGGCGATCTCGGCGGTGAACCGGTTGATGCCGGTCACCTGCACCATGAGCTCGAAGAAGGCCAGCGCCGGGACGGTGTACAGGAACGCCGCGAACAGCGAGAACGGCGTCTCGAACCAGCCGTGCCGGTGCGCGAACAGCGCCGCGGCCATCGCGATCACCATCCCGATGCCGATCGCGATGGCGGTCAGCTCGATGTGCTCGACCAGGCGCGGGGCGAAGCGCGCGCCGAAGTTGTCCACGAACCAGGACCCGCAGAACTGCCCGTTCTTCGCGACGCACGACTGGGCGCCGCCTCCGCCGAAGGTGGGGATGACCGGGCTCGGGCTCGGCGACGGGCTGCTGCCGAAGGGCAGGAAGATGCTCACGAGGCGGGCGCCCGCTGCTCGGGGCCGAGCATGGCGGCGATCGCCTGGAGGCTGATGCTGCCCCGGGGCGCCCCGTCCTGGCCGGTCACGGTGATCCGGGTCTCCCCCTCGGTGAGCATGAGCGACAGGGCGTCGCGCAGCGTGGTGCTCGCCGGGGCCGACGGCAGCCCGCCTGCGATATGGGGATCGAGCTCCAGGTCGTTCAGCGTCCAGACCCGCAGGCGCTTCAGGCCGCGGTCCGCGCCCACGAAGTCGGCGACGAACTCGTCAGCCGGCGCGGCCAGCAGGTTGTCAGGCGTGTCAAGCTGCACCAGGCGCCCGTCCCGCATGATCGCGATCCGGTCGCCCATCTTGATCGCCTCGTCGATGTCGTGCGTGACGAAGATGATCGTCTTGCGCACCTCGCGGTGCAGCCGCAGGAAGTCGTCCTGCAGCCGGTCCCTGGTGATCGGGTCGATCGCGCCGAACGGCTCGTCCATCAGCATGAGGGGGGGATCCACGGCCATGGCGCGGGCGACCCCGATGCGCTGCTGCTGGCCGCCGGAGAACTCCCCCGGGTACCGGCGCAGGTTGTCTTCCGCGCCGAGCCCGACCAGCTGGAGCAGTTCCAGCGCCCGCTCGCGGATCCTGGCCTTGGGCCAGCCGAGCAGCCGCGGCACGGTGCCGATGTTGTCCTCGACCGTCAGGTGCGGGAACAGCCCGATCTGCTGGAACACGTACCCGATGCCGCGGCGCAGCTGCGCGGTCTCGATGCCGCTCACGCTCTTGCCGTCGATCGTGATGTCGCCGTCGCTCATCGTGATCAGCCGGTTGACCATCTTCAGCGCGGTCGTCTTGCCGCACCCGGAAGGCCCGATCAGGACGCAGATCTCGCCGCTCGGGACCTCGAAGTTCAGGTCGGTGACGGCGGCCTGTCCCCGGCCCGCGTAGCGCTTGGACACGTGCTGGAAGGCGATCGGGGCTGCCGAGCCAGCCGACCGCGCCGCGGCTACCTGCGTTTCCTCACCAGAAACCACCCAGCCCCCTGTCGTACATCCGGCGTTCAGGACGCGTCAACGTATAGGTGGAGCTTCGGATACCCCATGGTTCGCGGGGCAAACCCGGGCATGCGGGTAAGCGGGGCGTGACAGCCGCCCCGTTCGTTATAGATGTCCTGGCTAGCGGCGGACCGGCCAGCCGCCCGCCTCGAGCGCGTCCAGCAGCGGGCCGGCCTCGGCGGGGCGGACGGACAGCTCGGCGACGCCGACCGGCAGTCCCGGCGAGTGCTCGATCCTGACGTCCTCGATGTTGACGCCGGCCTGGCCGGCCGCGTCGAACAGCCTGGTCAGCTCGCCGGGCTGGTCGGGAATGACCACCTGGACCACGGTGAACTCGCGGGGCTCGCCGCCGTGCTTGCCCGGGATCCTGGCCACGCCGGCCTGGCCCTGGTCGAGCAGGGTGGCGACCGACTTGGGGTCGCCGTCGGCCAGCATCCGGGCCGCCTCGGCCAGGTCGGCGGCCACCGCGGCCAGCACCTCGGCCACCGGCCCGGCGTTCGCGGCCAGGATCTGGGTCCACAGCGCGATGTCCCCGGCGGCGATCCTGGTCACGTCGCGCAGCCCCTGGCCGGCCAGGTCGAGGGCCTGCGGCGGGGCGCTCTCGAGCCGGGCGGCCATGGCCGCGGCCACCAGGTGCGGGGCGTGCGAGACGAGCGCCACCCAGCGGTCGTGCGCGGCCGCGGCGATCCGCAGCGGCACCGCGCCGCACCCGGCGGCCAGGTCGGTGACCGCCGCGACGGCCTGCTCGGAGGTCTCGGGCTCCGGGCACAGGGCCCAGGTCCGGCCGAGGAACAGGTCGGCGCGAGCCGCGGCGGGACCGTGCTTCTCCCGCCCGGCCAGCGGGTGTCCGGGCACGTAGCTGGCCATGTCACAGCCGCGAGCCCGGGCCTGCTCCACCGGGAGCTGCTTCACGCTGGCCACGTCGGTGTAGCAGGCGGCCAGGGCGCGGGCCTGCGCGGCGGCCAGCGTGTCCGCCACCGCGGACGGCGGCACCGCGATCACGGCCACATCCGCGGGAACCCATGATGCCGGCCCGGCATCCTCCGGCAGCAGCTCACCCGCGCCCAGGTGGGCGGCGAGCCTGGCCGCCTCCTGGTCGGCGTCGGCGAGCCAGACGCTCGCGCCGCGCTCGCGCAGCGCGAGCGCCACCGACGTCCCGATCAGCCCCGTCCCGAGGACCGCGACCCGCATCATGTCCCCCTACTGGGCGATGTCGAGCCGCAGGGCGATGGCGCCGCGCAGGTAGACGTGCTGGATCGCGGACCGCGGCCGGTCCGTCTCGATATGCGCCATCAGCCGCACCACCCGGGGCATGGCGCCGGGCACGGCGATCTCCGCCGCGCACATCAGCGGCACGTCGTGGAAGCCGATCTTGCGCGCGGCCAGGGCGGGGAACTCGGCGGTCAGGTCGGGCGTGGTGGTGAACAGCACGCTGATCACGTCGTCGGTGGTGAGGTCGTTGCGCGCCATCACCTCGGTGACCAGCTCGGCCGTCGCCTCGAGTATCGCGTCGCGGTCGGTGGAATCGAGCTGCACCGCGCCGCGAACCGCCCTGACTGTCATCTGCCCGGCTCCTCCTATCGCCACAGGTTACCGGCCCGCCGTCCGACAAGCCGACAGGTTATAGGCCGACCGCGGCGAACAGCTCACCGATCTCCCCGGTCCGCAGCTCGCGGGTGCTGCCCGGCTTGAGGTTGCCGAGCTTGATCGGGCCCACGTCGGTACGGACCAGCCGGCTGACCGGATGGCCGGTCGCGTCCAGCATCCGCCGCACGATGTGCTTGCGCCCCTCGTGCAGGGTGATCTCCACCAGCGCCCGGTTCGCTGACCGGTCGACGATACGGAAGCGGTCGGCGCTGGCCACGCCGTCGTCCAGTTCGACGCCGGCCATCAGGCGCCGGCCGAGGTCCTTCGGCACCGGGCCCGCCACCTCGGCCAGGTAGGTCTTGGCCACCTCAAAGCTGGGATGGGCCAGCCGGTGCGCGAGCTCGCCGTCGTTGGTGAGCAGCATCAGGCCCTCGGTGTCGTAATCCAGCCTGCCGATATGGAACAGCCGCTCGGACCGTTCACTGAGGAAGTCAGCCACGGTCTTGCGGCCGCGCGGGTCCGACATCGCGGTCAGCACCTTGGCCGGCTTGTTGAAAGCCAGGTAGACCAGGCCGGGCTTGGCCGGGATGCGCTTGCCGTCGACCCTGATCACCTGGCGGTCGGGGTCGACCCGGGCGCCGAACCGGCGGACCGTCTCCCCGTCGACCTCGACCCGGCCCGCACCGATGAGCTCCTCACAGTGCCTGCGGCTGCCGATCCCGGCCTCGGCCAGGATCTTCTGCAGCCGGACGCCGTCCGGGACGTCGGTCAGCGAATCCCGTTCGCCTTCCTCGTACTCCTCGTCGTCATCGTCATCGTCGTCGGCCTGGAATCTACGGTCTGGCGTTCTCATCCTCGATGTCCTCAATGTTCTCTGGCAGGAACGGCGCCAGGTCCGGCAGGTCCTCCAGGCTGGCCAGGCCCAGCCGCTCGAGGAAGTACCCGGTGGTCCGGTACAGGATGGCCCCGGTCTCCCGGTCCGTCCCCGCCTCCTCGGTCAGGCCGCGCAGCACCAGCGTGCGCATCACACCGTCGCAGTTGACACCGCGCACCGCCGACACCCGGGCCCGGCTCACCGGCTGCCGGTACGCCACCACGGCCAGGGTCTCCAGCGCCGCCTGGGTCAGCCGGACCTCCTGCCCGTCGCTGACGAAGCGCTCGACCAGCGGCGCGCAGTCCTCGCGCGTGTAGAACCGCCAGCCGCCGGCGATCTCGCGCAGGTCGAAGCCGCGGTCCTCGGCCAGGTAGGACGCGGCCAGGTCGCGCAGCTCGGCTTCCACCTCGTTGCGCGGGCGCTCGAGCACCTGGGCCAGCACCACCACCGGCACCGGTTCGTCGGCCACCAGCAGGATCGCCTCGAGGCTGGCGCGCAGCCCGGGACCCGCGGCCGCCTCGGGGACTTCAGTGGTTTCGCTACTCATGATCGTCGTCGCTTTCCGTCAGCGCCAAGACGCTATCAGTGTCGTCCGGTCCCGTCCACGTCACGTAGAGCTCGCCGAGCGGGGCCATCTGCTCGAAGGAGACCGCCCCTTCCCGGTACAGCTCGAGCAGGGCCAGGAACGAGGCCACCACCTCGTAGCTCGCGGCGTTGGCGGTCAGCTGGCGGAAGCTGGCCCGGCCGAGCTCGCGCAGCCGGGCGGCGACGATCCGGGCCTGCTCCCTGACGCTGATCAGCGGGGAGTGGATGTGCCCGGTGTCCACCTTGGGCGGCGGCTTGGGAGCGAGCGCGAGCGAGGCGAGCCGGGCGAACTCGGCCGCGCCCAGTCCCAGCAGGACCTCGGGGAGCAGCCCGGCGAACCGCGGCTCGAGCGGGACCCGGCGCGGGAAACGGCGGGCGGCGGCCGTCATCCGGGCGGCGAAGATCGCCGCTACCTCCTTGTAGGCCCGGTACTGCAGCAGCCGCGCGAACAGCAGGTCCCTGGCCTCGAGCAGGGCCAGGTCCTCCTCGTCCTCCACCTCCCCTGAGGGCAGCAGGCGGGCCGCCTTCAGGTCGAGCAGGGTGGCCGCGACGACCAGGAAGTAGCTGACCTGGTCCAGGTCCCAGCCGTCGGAGCGCTCCGAGAGGTACGCGATGAACTCGTCGGTGACCTGGGACAAGGCGACTTCGGTGATGTCGAGCTTGTGCTTGGAGATCAGCGCGAGCAGCAGGTCGAACGGGCCCTCGAACACGTCCAGGTGCACCTGGAAGGCGCTGGACCTGGCCGCGCCCTCGGGGTCATCGCCGGCTAGCTGGTTCAGGTCCGTGGTCACGGTCATGAAGGTAGCCGGTCCCGGCTACATCGCGGACTCGCTCGGTCCCGGGAGCTGCTCCTGATCCTGGCCGGCCGGGGTGCCGGCGTCCTCGCCGTCGGCCCGGACGATGCGGCGGGCCAGCAGGCTGTCCCGGCCGCGGGCGTCGAGGTCGGCGAGCAGCACGGCGATCGCCTCACGGACGATCCGGCCCCGGTCGGCGGCGGCGCCGTAGCGCAGCAGCGCCAGGCGGGCGCGTTCCAGGTCAAGTAGTTCCTCAGCGGACAGGTAGACGGTGATCTTCTGAGTATGCCGCTCACGCCCGCTGGCCTGGCGTTGATCGCCCTCATCCGGGTCGACGGGTCCCCGGGTGGCCGGGCGCAGCAGTTCAGCGACCCCAGGCAGGCTTACCCTTCGTGACCGTCCCCTGCCTGTCGCCACCGCTCCAGTACCTCCTTGGCCAGCTCCCGGTAAAAATGAGCCCCCATTGATCCCGGGTCGAAGCTGGTAATAGGTTCTCCGGCCACCGTAGCGTCCGGGAACCGCACCGTGCGGTTGATTACGGTATGAAATACCTGGTCGCCGAAGCCATTAACCATGCTGGCCAGGACCTCGCGGGTGTGCAGCGTCCGCGAGTCGTACATTGTCGCCAGCAGGCCATCGATTGTTAGCTTCGTGTTCAGCCTGGCGGAGACTTTGTCGATGGTCTCCATCAGCAGCGCCACGCCGCGCATGGCGAAGTACTCGCACTCGAGCGGGATGAGCACCCCGTCGGCGCACGCGAGCGCGTTGATCGTCAGCAGGCCCAGGGAGGGCTGGCAGTCGATCATGACGATGTCGTAGTCGGGCAGCAGTGGCTTGAGCACCCCGCCCAGCACGTACTCGCGGCCGACCTCGTGCACGAGCTGGACCTCGGCGCCGGACAGGTCGATGTTGCTCGGCAGCAGGTCCATGCCGTCGACGCTGGTCTTGTAGAGCACGTCGTGCGCGGTGACGTCGCGCTCCATCAGCAGGTTGTAGACCGTGCTGTCGATGTCGTGCGGCTGGATGCCCAGGCCGACGGAGAGCGCCCCTTGCGGGTCGAAGTCCACCAGGAGCACCCGGCGGCCCTGCTCGGCGAGGGCAGCGCCGAGGTTTATCGTGGTCGTCGTCTTGCCGACGCCGCCCTTCTGGTTGCAGATCGCGATGACGCGCGCGGGGCCGTGCTCCACGAGCGGCTCGGGATCGGGGAAGGCCGAGTGCGGCCTGCCGGTAGGACCAAGTTCTCCTGCCTGGGGCTCAGACACACGTATCGCTGCCACCAGCGCGAACCTCCCGTGCTATGGGCCGGGACGATGCCCACGGAACCTGGCTTTGGACTCTAGGGCCTTGACAGGGCGCCGGCAAGCAGGCTCGCCGTATACGCCCGATATCCGCCTCGCAGGCCAGCGGCTAGCGCGGGTCGCCGGGGGCGGCGTGGCGGGCGGGCCCGGCCTGGGTCTTCTCCCACCAGGACGCGGAGCCGTGCCCGGGACCGGGCTGGGCGCTGGGGTGCTCGGCGGCAGCATCGGTCAGGTTCACGTCGGGGAACGCGCTGGCGAAGCCGGCGCCCATCAGCTCGGCGGCGGGAACCTGGCCACCGGGATGCGTACCGGACGGGTGGCTCTGCGGCTCGTCCGGGTAGTGGCTGGCCGGCAGGAGCCGGAAGCCCCGCCGCAGGCCCGCGTGGCCGGGAAGCTCGAGGTGGGTCCGCTTGGTCAGGACCTCGATCTCGTGGATGGTCAGGGCGACGCCGACGTGGCCGCGCCCGGCGTGGACGGCGGCCAGCCGGCCGTGGCTGATGCCGGCCACCAGGCCGGTGATCTCGAACAAGATCGACAGGCCGAGCTGGAGGGTGTGCACCCGCTTGCCGTCGAGCAAGATGCCGACCGCGGGCTGCTGCATGGTGCTGATCCGGTGCGGGGCCAGGCCGACCAGTTCCTTGCTACCCGGCGTGTCCAGGGTGCGGCGGGCGGCGGAGAAGACGTCGTGGTGCTCGCGCCAGCCGGACACCAGGACCTCGATCAGGTCGACCTTCAGCAGCCCGGCCGCGGCCACGGCGGCCTCCCGGACGGCGGCTTCCCTGGTCACCCGGGGCAGGTGCACCAGCGACCGGGCGAAGGCGCGGCCGTCCGCCATGACGTGCCTGGTCAGCGCCTCCTGCGCCTTCTCGTTCGAGCCGAAGAGCAGGTCGGCGGCGGTGATCACCCCGTCAGGGGCGGCCGTCGTCATGCGCCGATCTCTTCGAACGTGGTGATGATGGCGGCCGGCAGGGGCTCGAGGCGCACCGTGTACGTCTCGTCCATGAAGTACTCATGGTGCTCCCCCTCGTGGTCCTCCGCCCCGTGGTGCTCCGCGCCGAGCTCGTGGTGCTCCACCCTGAACTCATGCACGCTGACCGGGCTGGGCGGTCCGATCTCCGGTACGGCGCGCACGTCCACCGGGGGCGCCGCGGGCGGGCGCTTGGTGCGCCGGTTCTTGCGTACCCGGCGCGTGGTCAGCGTCGTGACCCCGGCGGCGGCCGCCAGGGCCAGCGCGGCCAGCGTGAACAGCAGCGGTTTGGGCAGCTTCTTCGTCGCCGAGGTCAGCACCGCGGCCCCGCTCTGCTGGCTGGCCGACCCGGCCGGGGTGGCGCTGGCTCCGCTGCTGGCGCCCGCTCCGCCGGCTGGGGTCGCTGAGGCCGCCGACGACGACGCCAGCCCCGAGGCGGAAGCACCCGCGGAGGCCGAGGCCGAGGCCGACCCCGAGGCGGACGCGGAGGCGGACGGCGACGCCGACGCTCCGGCCGTCGGCGTGGCGGAGGCGGCGCCCGATGCGGGCCCCTCCCCGGCCTTGTTGACCGCGGTAACGGTGAACGAGTACGTGGTGCCGTTGGCCAGGTTCTTCACGGTCGCGCTGGTCCCGGTGACGCCGGCGACCCGCTTGCCGCCCTGGTAGACGTTGTAGCTGGTGATCGCCGCGCCGCCGGTGGACTTGGGCGGCGACCAGGCTAGCGCGACCTTGCCGTCACCGGGGCTCGCGGCCAGCCCGTTCGGCGCTCCGGGTCTGGTGATCGCGGCGGCCGGCGTGGCGGAGGCGGCCCGGGACGCGGGCCCCTCCCCGGCTGAGTTGACCGCGGTCACGGTGAACGAGCAGGTGGTGCCGTTGGCCAGGTTCTTCACGGTCGCGGCGGTGCCCGTGACGGTGGCGG
>Ga0207665_10001915_pt1 | contig 14038 bp, 6 predicted proteins | sample LARL112metaG_FD_184351 | JGI IMG/M metagenome (GOLD analysis project Ga0207665, IMG submission 184351) | Corn, switchgrass and miscanthus rhizosphere microbial communities from Kellogg Biological Station, Michigan, USA - LAR L11-2 metaG... | ecosystem: Host-associated > Plants > Roots >...
GGAAACCATACCGGTCCCCGCCAATTGGAATTTCCGCCCTTCAGTTTCACTTCCGCTTCCCCAGGTTCGTAGCCCAGAAAGCGGTCACCAAATTGAAACGGGTGCTGCCGATGATGTTGCGAGAGGCTACGGATCCCGTGGGGCGAGAGAAATTCATCCGGATCCCAAATCCGTTGCAGCAGGCGCTTGAACTGCGTCGGGTCGGCGATGGAAAGAACGTATCGCCGGTCTCCGTTGCCAATCCCGTAACAGGCATCGCCCACCAGGTCCGGGCGGTTCTTGATGAACCACTCCACATCGCGCAAGAAATTCGGATGCGACTGCAGTTCCTCGTGTTCCAGCACTTCGATCGCATACAGCGGGATCAATCCCACCAGCGAGCGCAACCGGAACTTGTGGAACTCGCCATTCGGAAAGCGCAGAACGTCATAGAAAAATCCGTCCGTCTCATCCCACAGTTGGTAATTGCGGCCGCCCATTTTCTTCATGGCTGCGCCGATGTATACAAAGTGCTCGAAGAACTTGGTGGCAACTCCTTCGTACACGGGATTCTCTTCAGCCAGTTCCAGGGCGATACGCATCAGGTAGAGGCAGAAAAAGCCCATCCACCCAGTCGCATCCGACTGCTCGAGGATCGCGCCGTTCGGAAACTTCTCCCCGCGATCGACCACGGCAATATTGTCGAGTCCGAGGAACCCACCTTCGAACACATTATTCCCGGCGCTGTCGACCCGGTTCACCCACCAGGCAAAGTTCATCAGCAGCTTGTGCAGGCATTTTTCCAGGAAGGCGTGATCCCCTTTCCCCGTTCGCTGCTTTTCCAGTTGATACACGCGCCAGCAGGCCCACGCATGCACGGGCGGATTCATGTCCGAGAATTCCCATTCATACGCAGGAATTTGCCCATTCGGATGCTGGAATTGTTCGAACAAGAGAATCCAGAGATTCTCTTTCGCAAATTCAGGATCGACCAGCGCCAATGTGATGCATTGAAATGCCAGATCCCATGCCGCGAACCAGGGGAACTCCCACTTGTCGGGCATCGACAGCACGCGCATGGAATTGAGGTGTCGCCAGTGAATATTGCGCATGCGCTTGCGCGATTCAGGCGGCGGAGCCTTGGGATCGTCTCCTTCCAGCCACAGATTCACATCCCACAAGTAAATCTGTTTGCTCCACATCATGCCGGCGAACGCCTGCCGTTGAATAAGCTTTTCATCGCTGGTTGCGCGCGGCGGATGAACTGTATCGTAGAACTCATCGGCTTCAGACTTACGGGTCGCTACGATGCGATCCACACCCGTGAGAGCGTCGCCCATCTTCTTCGGGGTAAGACGCAAGCGCAGAACAACCGATCCCTTTGCCGGCACCTGGTACTCGAATCGAACACAGGCCTTCGTCCCTCGCCGCTGCGGATTGATGCAGTCTTCACCCTGAATGACATGTTGATGGAAGGCATCTTTCACAAAAGTCTTGCGGTTAGAGGCACATCCGTAAAGCTTCACAGCATTTGATTCGTTATCCGTAAAGAGCGGGCTGCCGCCCTCAGGCGCGTACAGATATCTCTGGCCCAGCGAATATGGAAACTGCAGATTGCGCAGCTGTGCCCGGTTGAAATCGTCGGCCACCAGCACAACGGAGTCTTGTGCGGAACTGTCCACGCTGATGATCGGCTCACTCCCCGGAGGATTTGTCCAAGCCCAGGTGTTGCGAAACCACAGATGCGGCAGCAGGTGCAGTGGCGCAACTTCCGGCCCGCGGTTGAAAGCCTCGATCCGGATGCAGATGTCTTCCGGGTCCGCCTTCGCGTACTCGATGAACACATCGAAATATCTGTCATCGTCGAAGACGCCCGTGTCAAGGAGTTCAAACTCGGGTGCCCCAACCTGTCCCCAGCGCCGCCGGTTCTCCTCCAGCAACTGCGCGTAAGGAAACTCACGTTGTGGATACTTGTATAGAACTTTTTGATAACTGTGCGTGGGCGTGTTGTCGAGATAAAACCAGTACTCTTTTACGTCCTCTCCGTGATTGCCCTCGTTGCCGGTGAGGCCAAACATCCGCTCCTTCAGGATCGGATCTTTTCCGTTCCACAAAGCCAACGCGAACACCAGAAGTTGGTAGCGATCGCAGATGCCCGCAATGCCGTCTTCTCCCCATCGATACGCTTTACTGCGAGCCATGTCATGCGTAAGAAATCCCCAGGCACATCCATCGGGGCTGTAGTCTTCACGAACACTACCCCAAGAGCGCTCGCTGACGTAGGGTCCCCACTTGCGCCACGGAGCGACAAATCCTGAATACGGCTCAGCCAAGCGCTCGTGTTCCCTGCTCAGGAGTTTGCTCGCAGAAGAACTCATGCTCAGTCGCTCGCTTTCTCGTCTCGGCCAATGCGAGAGAGAGCGGAGTTCACCTTTTGCATCTGGGCAGCAAAGCGCGGAGCGTTGTACGCGGAGGGATTGTCGACCTGCTGGAAAAGTCCGTTGAGCGCTTCTTTGATCTCAGCATCGTTGGCACTCTTGCTGTTTTGTTTGTAAGCCACGTACAGGGAGTCGAGCGACATGGCCGCTTGTTCGGCCGACCTCTGTCCCTGCGCCGAGATAGCATCACCGTCTTGCGCGATCGACTTCATGACCGCATACGCGAAGGCTTGATCGTATGTCTTGGCATTCAACTGCTGCGCTAACTGTCCGGCTGTCGCGGCCGCTTGCGTGGCGGTGGTGGCGATTTCTTGCGCACTCCCGTTCCTCGCGCCCAGCAATGATGTGAGTTTCGCAATGTCCGCGTCCAGTTGCTGAGCCTTGTCGGCATTCATCTTTTTCGCGACATGCCGGAACACTATGTACCGAGACCGATTCCAAGCCGGAACGCCCGGTGTCCGTCCGGCATACCCTTGCTCTTGCCGCCAACTGTCTTCTGGCTTGGTCAAACTGTGATGGCATGCGAAGCAGTCCAGTTCGGCGTACTCCGGCCATGACGCACTCGACGCCCGCCGAGCTAGTCGTTCCAGCCCTTTCTGCAACTGCACCGCCTCGCCCACGCTCCAAACCTGCACCCCACGCCACGCGCTTTCCTGCGGCTCTTTCCAGTGCATCGGCATCACAGAACTAAAAAGATTCAGCTCAAACGTAAGGTCCGGATGCCCGGCTGCGATCATCTCGTGGTCCACAAATCTCTCAGGCGTTCCAAGGTGGCAGCTCAAGCACCGCTCGCTACGCTTGATCAGGTCACGCGTGTCATACATGCCAAGTTGCACGGATTTCTCATGGGGCCAATCCTTCGTCGTGTGCGGACCTAGCCAGCCCGAAGCAGGACCGTGGCAGCTCTCACAGCTCACTCCGTCCACCAACTCGAACGTCTCAGCGCGCAGCTCGGCAGGGACCGCCAAGGCATGGCATGCAAGGCACTTCTGGGATTGATCAGGCCGGCCGATGTTCAGGATTTTCCCAATGCGCAGCGACACTGCATTCGACAACACTTGGTAAGCGCGCGCATGTTTGTCCTGTCCGGCCCAGATGCTGTACTCGTTCTGCCCCACGCGCGTAATCTGCCTCGGCTGAATGCTTCCATGACAACTGCTGCTGGCGCACCCTCCCGGACCGTTGTATTTCCCCGCCGGAGTGTTTTGCGCCCAGGATGAACAAAGGAATACGAGACACACGACTGCATGCCACGCCGGGTTGGCCTTATTGCGCATCGCGTCTGGCGTCGGTAAGAACCCGCGCACGATTTTCGCAGCGGATCCGCTTTGTATACCTATTCCATCCGACGGAATCAATTGACAGTTTGGTACGCGGGCCACACGTGGGTACAGGACCTCTGGTCATTGCGGTGTCCCAAGATCGACATTCCCCGCCACGAACCTTTGACGATAAGATTTCTTCACATCTTTCCATCGTGATCGGGGCTTAAGGGGACACTAGCGCCTTGTTCGATCAACTCAGGGCGATCCAGCAGAAGTTTGGCTACCTGCCGGCGGATCAACTCCAGCAACTCGCTGCGCGCATCAACGTCCCAGTAAGCCAGATTCACACGGTTGCCAGCTTCTATCCCCACTTTCACCTCACGCCTGCACCCCGAGCCGAGGTGAAGATCTGCGCCGACATGACTTGCCACCTGCGCGGCGGGCCGGAATTGAAGGCGCATCTCGAACAGACGTTCCGGGGTAGCAGTTCTGACGACATCTCTATCCGTGACGTTTCCTGCCTGGGCCGCTGCGACAGAGCTGCCGCTTTCTCGGTGAACGACCGCATCTATTGCGGAATCGCCCCGCCCGAAGCTACCGCAATCGTGAAAGATGCTTTCGCGGGTCGCCAGCTTCCTCCGGAACCGCGCGACCGACCGCAGATTCCCGTCGTCTCTGATCCGTACGCGGGGTCTCCCGACTATTCCGTCGTTCGACGCTTCGTTGAGACCCGAGACTGGAACGGTATTCTCGCCACCCTGAAGATGAGCGGCCTGCGAGGCATGGGAGGCGCTGGATTTCCCACCGGCAACAAATGGGAAATTGTGCGCAACGCGCCCGGCAAAGCGAAGTACATCGTCTGCAACGCAGACGAGAGCGAGCCCGGAACCATCAAGGATCGCTTCATCATGGAGTCCGTTCCTCACCTTGTAATTGAAGGCATGATCGTCGCGGGCCTGGTCACGGGCGCGCAACAAGGCATTCTCTACATCCGGCATGAATACGAAGAACCCAAGGAAGTTCTTCAGGAAGAGATCGACCGTTGTTACCACGCGGGCCTTCTTGGGAAGAAAATCCTGGGCAGCGACTTGAGCTTTGATCTCGAGATTTTCGTGAGCCCTGGCGGCTACATTTGCGGCGAGGAGAGCGCTCTTCTGGAGGCGATCGAGGGTAAGCGCTCCGAACCACGCAACAAGCCGCCGTTCCCCGGTACCAACGGTCTCTGGAACCAGCCCACGGTCATCAACAACGTCGAGACCTTCACGTTCGCTACGGCCATCCTTGCGCACGGCGCTGACTGGTTCAAGGCTCAAGGCAAGAATGGCTCGGTGGGGATGAAGTTCGTCGGCATCAGTGGCGACGTCAACTCCCCCGGCATCTTCGAAGTCCCAATGGGTACCAGCTATGCGGAACTGATCTTCGAAAAAGCGGGCGGCATTCTTGGACAACGCAATCTGCTCGCTTTCGCGCCTTCCGGCCCATCCTCGGGATATCTACCTGCCTCCATGACCAATCTGCCACTCGACTGGAATGCGGTCGCAGCAGCTGGCTCGATGGTCGGCTCGGGTGCGATCGTGGTATGCGCCGAAGGACGCTGCATGCTCGACATGGCACTCAACGCCGTGCGCTTCTATCGTAACGAGTCCTGCGGCAAGTGCGTTCCCTGTCGGTTGGGTTCTCAAAAGATGGTCGAGATGCTGACGGGCTGGACGGAAGGCCGTTCCGCAAGCACGGACCGACAGGTACTCGACGAACTCTCCTCCGCCATGAAGCTGACGTCTATCTGCGGACTGGGTCAGGTCGTTCCCGTTCCGATCGCGTCGGTCTTGAAACACTTTCCCGACGTAATCGAAGAGCATCTCGCGAGCAAGACTTGCTCAGCCGGCGTCTGCTTCACCCGAAGAGGCTCGGCATGAGTTCGAAGCCCAGCGCTGAAATCCAGTTGACCATCGACGGAACCAATATTTCAGTTCCGGCTGGCACCACCATCTTCGATGCCGCCCGCCTGAACGGGATCGCGATTCCTACTCTTTGCCACCAACAGAATGAAAATCCGGTGGGAGTCTGTCGCGTCTGTGTGGTCGATGTCGGTCAGCGCGTTTACGCGGCCTCGTGCATCCGGCAGGCAGAACCCGGGATGAACGTGAAGACCTGTTCCGAGCCTGTGCAAGCAGCGCGCCACACGCTGATTGAATTGCTGATGTCAGACCATCCTTCCCCCTGTGCCCGGCAACAGCATTCTGGAGACTGCGAGCTCGAGCGGCTGGCGGCGGCTGCCGGTGTGAGGGAAGCACGCTTCCCGAAGCGCTCTACGCGGCGAGGGAAGGACGACTCATCGGCTGTCATCGCCGTCGATCATGAATCCTGCATCCTCTGTGACCGATGCATACGGGGCTGCGACGACATCCGACACAACTGGGTGCTTGCGCGACGTGGCAAGGGATACCAGGCTGGGATCGCCTTCGATACAAATCTGCCGATGGCCGAGTCGTCCTGCGTTTCGTGCGGCGAGTGCATGGTCTCGTGTCCAACGGGAGCCCTCACCAACAAACGAGTCGTCGGAACCGAACTGGGTCAGGGCGACGTTCTCGATCCCACGGAACTCCTGCATTTGCCCATTTTCCAGAACGTTTCCGGCACCTTCCTCGAATTGAATCAAAAAGCCGTCGTGAAGCGCCATTACCGCGCTGGCGAAATTATTTGTCGCGAAGGTGAATTCGGATCGACCGCGTTCTACATCCTCGAAGGCAAGGCAGAAGTCTTTCTCGCGAGCCCAATGGCTCACGTAGAGACGGCAGGAACAAGTCAGGGCTTCTTTCGCAAGCTGAAGAGCATGCTAAGCCCGCGCGAACAACACCGTCGAAGCGAAGAATCTGATCGGCCTTTCATCCCCATCGATGCATCCGTCGACCTTCCCTACGACCGCCCGATCGCCGAACTGAATCCTGGCGATCTCTTCGGCGAGATGACTTGCATGAGCTACTACCCGCGATCCGCGACGGTCCGGGCGAAGACCGATTGCGTGATGCTCGAAATGCTCCGCAACGTCCTCGATATTCTGCAGCGTAATAAGACCTTCCGCGCGCAACTGGAACGCAACTACCGCGCCCGTGCACTCGACTCACACCTGCGAGGTGTGCCGATCTTCTCGTCCTTAACCAAGGATTTCATCGACCACCTGCGGGATCGAGTCGAGCTCGTGCGATTCAGTCCCGGACAGGTTATCTGCCGACAAGGCGATGTCGCCGACAGCTTCTATCTGGTGCGCATTGGATTCGTGAAGGTATCCGAAGAACGCCCCGGCGGCGAACTGATTCTCGCGTACCTCGCGCGCGGCGGTTATTTCGGCGAGATTGCCTTGCTCAGCGGAAGCCCTCGAACCGCCACCTGCACGGCCCTTGATCACGTTGAGGTCGTCCGCATTGCGCGCACGGATTTTGAACTCATGCTCGAACGCTTTCCTGACGTGCGGGGAAAACTCGAGTCCATCGCTCACGAGCGTGTTGCCGAAAATCGCCGACGCACGACCCAACTGCAGACTCTGCCCGTCGATCAATTCCTGGCCAACGGCCTCATGGAAGCCCAGAGCCTGCTCGTGCTCGACCTGGAACGCTGCACCCGCTGCGATCAGTGCGTGCACGCTTGCGCCGACGCCCACGACGGAGTCAGCCGCCTGGTTCGCGAGGGCCTGCGCTTCGACAAGTATCTGGTCGCCACTTCCTGCCGCCAGTGCCGCGATCCGCTATGTATGGTCGGGTGCCCCGTCGGCTCTATCCGCCGCCGAAACTCGCTCGAAGTGATCATCGAGGATTGGTGCATCGGATGCGGTCTCTGCGCCAACAACTGCCCTTACGGCAACATCAACCTGCACCCGTTCCCGGTCGAACTCGACGATCCCGCGCATCCGGGAAGAAAAATTGCCAGCACCCGCGTCAAGGCCACGTCCTGCGACCTCTGCCACGATCATGCCGAACCCAGTTGCGTCTACGCATGTCCGCACGACGCCGCACATCGCGTAAACCCACCCGAGTTCTTTGCCGGACTGCTCAAGCAGTCTAGCGTGGCGAAGGGGTAGCCCGGTGCTGATCGATCGCACACATCGCAGATGGTTCGTTGGCAGCATGGCAATTCTTGCCGTCGCCGTCGCGTCGTATATCCCCTACAGTCTTCGATCACCGCAAGGGCCTCGCGGAGGAAGCGTTCCCGGCCTGATTTATGGCAGCGTCGGTTTCTCTTTCATGCTTTTCGCGGGACTTCTGGGCTTCCGCAAGAAATTTCCCATCTGGCGAATTGGCCGGGCGCAAACGTGGATGCGCGGCCATTTGTGGCTCGGCTTCCTCGCGTTCCCTCTGATCTTATTGCACGGTGGATTTCATTTCGGCGGGCTGTTGACGCGGGTTCTGATGTGGCTGTTCATTCTCGTGTTCACCAGCGGCTTGCTCGGAGCGGCTCTGCAACACTTCATGCCCCGCCTGCACACTGCTCAACTTCCCATGGAAACCATCTACGAGCAGATCGATCGCGTACGCGGTCAGCTCGTTGAGGAAGCCCAGCAAATTGTCGAAGAATGTTGCGCGGCGCTTGAAGGCGACGTCTCCAGCGCGACCGAGCGACAGCGCGCCGCAGCGGCGTCGGCCGGAGCTAGTTGGGACGTCACCGTCGCCTCCGGCATGCAGGTAGACGAGCAAGCTAGTACGGAGTTGCGGGGCGTTCTCTCTACCGAGATTCGTCCTTATCTCGAAAAGACAGGAGGCCATGGTGTCCGTATTAAAGATGCTCCCGTAGCTGCAGCTTTGTTCCGCCAACTCCGCGTCCTGCTGCCCTCAACCCTTCACTCGAACATCGATGATCTAGAAAACATTTGTGAAGAGAAACGCCAGCTCGATAAGCAAAGCCGTCTTCACAAGATCCTCCATGGCTGGCTTTTGGTTCACGTGCCTGTCTCCTACGCGCTACTTCTGTTGGGAGCGTGGCATGCCGTAGTGGCCTTGAGATTCTGAGTGCAAAGCAATGCTGCGACGCATACGCACAACCAAGAAGCTCGCCAAGCGCATTGACCTGCAATACTTCAAGCGAGCGCATCCGCTGCGGCGCTGGCGCTTTTGGCTTTCGCTCGCAGTCCCGGTCGTCGCGCTCGGTTGGCTAGTTGCTCAACGAACGCAAGGCGGACAGAAGGCCTATTCCAGCGGCCCGCTCTCGGCGTCGCACGCGGTCTTCACTCAACAGTGCAGCCTTTGTCACGTCACGCGTGCCGCAGCATTCTTCGAGGAGGTCAGCGACGCCGCCTGCCTCGCCTGCCACGATGCCCCGGTTCATCATGTCAACCAGGTCTTCACTCCTCCCTGCTCCTCGTGTCACCTGGAACACAAAGGATCGATCCATCTCTCCGACACATCGACGGCGAGCTGTACGCAGTGCCATGAGAGTCTGCGCGTACGGGACGGGAAACCGCATTTCGCTGAATCAATCGCAAGCTTCGACCGGGAACACCCAGATTTCTCGCCAGCGGCGAAGAAGTTGACCGACCCGGGCCAGCTTCGGCTGAACCACTATCTCCACTTGCAGTCCAATCTGATGGGCCCAAATGGCAAGCGAGTGCAGATGAATTGCGAAGATTGCCACCAGCTCACGGGCGAACCCGAGCAGTTTGCCTACGCAGGAGATTTGGTCACTACGGGGTCTCTCGATCAAGCAACCTCTCTTCACACTCGCCCGCGCCCGTCACCGATGGTGTCCGTCAAGTTCGCCGCCGACTGCGCGGGGTGCCACACATTGCAATTCGACACGCGCTTCGGACCCGAGCAGGTTCCGCATGACAAGCCCGAGGTTGTCCATGCGTTTCTCGTAAAACGTTTTCAGGAGTACATAGTGCGCAATCCCGCTGCGGTGCATGAACCGGAACCACCTGCCCGGCAGGTTCCAACCCGGATACGGCCCGTTCGCATGGCTGGGAATGCAAGTGAGTGGGTGCAGTTTCGAGTGGACGACGCGGAATGGCTCTTATGGAGCAAGACCTGCAAGCAATGCCACGCTCTTAGGTCCACGGGTGGCTCCCTTCCAGAAATTGTTTCGTCCGGAATTCGCACTCGCTGGCTGGAGCACGCGACCTTCGATCACAGGGCGCATCGCATGATGGCCTGCACTGCTTGTCACGCGCAGGCACTCGATAGTCACGACACCGCTGACGTTCTGCTCCCAGGAATTCAGACATGCAGGGAATGTCACCAAGACGTGGCACGGTCAAGAGAAGTGGCGGAAGGCCGCTGCTTCGAATGCCACGAATATCACGACTGGAGCAAGGCGCGGCCTTCAAAGCACCGCTTCAGCATTCCAGAATTGCGCGGCACCGCAAAACTGCAAATGCCCTGATCGTAACCTGGCATTCAGCGATTCTCACCGTTGACTCGTAGCCGTGCGCTGAGCGTTGACCGGTGGATCATCAGTCACGGTAAAAACCCGCCCATCCCTTAAATACATCCGATCCATCTCCTCGCGGTTGAACGGACGCGCTCCCCGACGGCCGAAAACCGCGAGTTGATTGCCGCTCTCATCCACGGCGCGATCGCGATCGATCCCCTTGGACACTGCCAGAGCCGGTCCGCGCGTCTGATAACCGGCAATCCACTTCGGTGTCGGCCGCGGACTGAATCCACTGAAAGCAGGATTGTCGACCGGCGAGAACAGCTGCACGACTTGCAATCCATTCTTTCCGTCGGCAACATATGCGAACAGACTGGAGGAAACCATTCCCAGCTTTACATCATTCGTGTCATTCAAGCGGCCATTCGCGTTGAACATCTGATCCAGCTTAGGTTTCTTCGGCTGCTCTACATCAATAACAGCAAGCCCCTGGCGACCTGCGGCAACATATGCGTACGTGCGCGCCACATAGAGATTTCGCGCGTCTTTCAGTGGGACGACCGCGTCGGGAACAACCTTAGGCTTGTCCAGCGCGGTCACATCCAGAACCTTCAAGCCTTCGCGATCAACCACAAATCCGTACCGGAACTGAATGGCAATCCCCCGGGGCTCCACCAGCAAAGGTGCGCCGATCTCAGCAGTCACTTTCGGCTGCAGCGGATTGTCGATGTTGACTACAACCAGGCCGCGATCACAAAGAACGTACGCATACGTCCCCGCAATCGCGATGCGGCGTGCGCCGTTCAGCACTCCCTCGGGATTGAAGGCCAGTGCGCGCTTGAGAAAGTTGTTCGCCGGATTTCCGTCCAGCAGAGTTCCTACACCAGGGCTCTTGCTCTTCAAATCTGGATTGCCGACAATCACCAGCCCTTCATACTTGTCAGCGACGTAGAGAAACCCGTACATCAAGTGAACGGCTTGTTCCTCGTTCTCTTTTCGATGCGTTCGCAACGGATCCACTCCTAGCGTGGTTGGCGTGGCAACCGCCATCGCATACTTCGTCGGCAAGTAGAACCGTTGGCCGAGAGGCGATACCGGAGCAGTCACGAGGCGCTCTGAAATGTCTTTGTTGTCGATATTCGCAATATCGAACACTCTCAGGCCACCTTTCCCCAGCGCGGCATATAGATATTCGCCACGAGCCTGCACATCGAGAACCTCAGCGCCGGCATGCCGATAGGCTTCCTTCAGTTCACCTTTGGCGTCAACGTGCTGCTTGAAGTCGTCGGGGTAGGCGATTTTGTGGAAATCGCTGCCTAGAACCGCTGGCGGTTCATCATGCTCCGCAACGGAGACAGCCTCAAAACCGCTTTTGCCGGAGGCGACAAACACATACCGTCCCATGAAATTCATGAAGTTCGTGCCCTGCAAAAGCAACTGCGCCATCCATGCATTGTTGTCGTTCTCGCGCGACACGTGACAGTCCGTGCATCCTTTGGTTTCTTTCCCGCGCACAGTGTGCGGCACGAATGTGGAGAAGGCCTGTCCGCTGAAACCCTCGGACGAAACCGTCTGCTGCTGGTAGTAGAGCCAGTCGCGATCACTGTTCTGAGAACTGACCACCACTGCACAGGCCGAACGAACCGGCGCCACGCGGTGGCCAGTCACGGTGCCATCGATCCCGAGCGTGTAGATGTCATCACGCAGTACTTGAAAGTTGTAGGAAGTCCAGTTCCGCGTAGTCAGCCCTTCGTTGTGCAGCATGGGCGTGCGTTCGTTCGCTGTCATCGACAGATGGCATCCGTAACACGTCGGCGCCCAGGACGAATGGCACGCATAGCAGGTCATCCGACTGTTCGCATGAGCCAGCTTCGATTGATCGGCCGTGCCTTCACCCCAGGTCTCGCCGTCGCGTTGGATCGTTTTCGCCAGTCGCGACTTCTCGCTGTAATGCTCGTTGCCCGGAGTGATGGTGTCGCCAACCTGCACCACCTCCCACTCAACATGCTCATCCAGCATGGACCGCTGATAAAGACGCCCATCCTTCCAATAGAAACGACGCTCGCTCCATGGCGTTCGCAGGCCAGCCAGGTTTGTGCCCTGCGCTAGCGCCGCGGTCCCCGACGTGACCAGAGTCGTCTTCTGCTGAATCGTTCCATGACAATCGACGCAATCAATCTCAACCGCGTTCCTTGTCTCGCCGTAGAGTTTGCCGTTGCCATGGCTGTCCTGCTCGAAGTGACAGTCGATGCAGTGCATGCCTTTCTCAAGGTGAATGTCTTTCAGGTGCACGGCTTTCTTGAACTTTTCCGGATCTTCGAACGCAACTGGCTTGTCTTTCTCGTCCAGCAGCGAGCCTTTGCGGTCATGCTTAAACACGGCTCGGAAAATCCAGCCGTGACTGTGAAAGTCAGCGAACTGTGTTCGATCGAGTTGCCGGTTGAATTCGGGCGTGCCAGTTTTCTCAAGAAACTTCACGTCCGACCACAGCCCTCGCACTGCCGAGCCCTCCGGATTGCGCGCCTCAACCTTGCTCCGCTCTTCGGCGTTTGGATGGCCTTGACTCGCCGGCCACATGTGTTTGCCATCCATTTCGTTGTCCCACCACGTGTACCCGAAATAAGTGGCCACCATGTTCGTACCCGGATGGATGTGGCACACCATGCACTGGCTCGATGGGATCGACCGCGTGAACTGGTGGCGGATCGGATGGCCCGACTCTCCATGCGAAATCGTCGGATCCTGTGTCGCGCTTTGCCCCAGATTGCCGAACTCAGCAAACGATGCAGAATGCTCCTTCGATCGGTCATTCGCGTACACGACGTGGCATCCGCTGCACCCGCTGGCACGATAGTCCCCGGGCTGGTCGTTGGTGCCCGGAAACGACAGCAGGGGATCCAGCAGACGCGTTTTCTGGAGTCCGAGGAAGACCGGGTCCGTGCGCAACTCCGTGCCGAAGCCACGCTCGCTGAGCTTGATCTCTGGCTTTCCGGGATCCTCTTCAAGGTCAGGATTGCCGATCTCCGTCCGCTTGCGCCCGCCGCGCTCAAATACACGCAGAACGTTGCCCGGCTGCGAAATCTCCCACCGCTGCAGCGGCTCAAGAGAGGGCAGAACGCCTTTCTTCTCCATCTCCTCCGCGGTCGGAGGAGGAAACGTCATCAGCCGTTGTGGACGCCCGTCCTCGCTATAGCTCTCTCCAAAGTGCGGCGTCTTAAAAGGAAAAGCTCCGTTGTTGTAGAGTGCCGCTCCCCACAGCATTGCCCCGTGGGTCATCATGCTGGTCTGGACTTTGCGAACTTCCGCCGTGTGGCAACCGCTCGTACCGCAAGTTCTCTCGGCGACGCGAAGGTCCCCAGGATTTACAAAGCGAACATAATTCCAATCCTCTCGCAGCCAATCCGTGTACGAGCGCACAGGGTTTGCTGCGTCAGCTATAAACACTCTTCCCTGCGGATGTGCTTGTCGCTTCAGGCGCTCGTACTCACCCGACTTTGGAGCGATTCCTGGACCGATGCGGACGTCGTTATTACCTCCGTGGCAGTCAATGCAGCCGAGCCTCACTGTCCCCGAGGTATGCATGGACGCGGTGTCGGTGGAGGTGTGGCACGTCACACATCCACTTGATTTCCGATCGGCCTCCTCCTGCGACTGCTGCAACAAAGTATCTACCGGCACAGTCTGAGCGTACACGCCGCGAGGCACTGCCAGAAGCACCACCAAAGCGAGCCACGCCCCGACGGTTCGCATCACCACGGATTCGGCCGTCATCTGTTTAGAATTGAAATCGGACATTCGCAAAGAGTGAAAACAGGGTTTGCCCGTTGTACAGTTGCTTCAAACCTTCCGCAGGCAAAAGTGCCGACGCTCCGCCCCGGACAACGATGTTCTCTGTCAAAGGCGGACGATACTCGACGCCAACTCCGAAGTCTGTACCGATGCCGTGATCAATCGGACGCTGAAACAGAACCAATTCCAGCGGCTCCGTCCGGTCGA
>Ga0207665_10001916_pt1 | contig 14032 bp, 18 predicted proteins | sample LARL112metaG_FD_184351 | JGI IMG/M metagenome (GOLD analysis project Ga0207665, IMG submission 184351) | Corn, switchgrass and miscanthus rhizosphere microbial communities from Kellogg Biological Station, Michigan, USA - LAR L11-2 metaG... | ecosystem: Host-associated > Plants > Roots >...
GAGATCACGCAGACGGACGGGTCGTCGACCGACGGCCCGGGCAGCGCGTCGCCGAGAGTGCAGTCGCCATCGGATTCCTGGCCGGCCGGCGTGTGGCTGAACGAGACGTAGCTGTTCAGCGGCGCGTGCTTGTAGCGGGTCGCCGTCTTGATCGCGGTGATGATCTGCCGCGTGACGCAGAGCTCGGCGAAGCTGCGGAACGAGGACTTCTCGGGGCTGAAGTCGCGCACGGCCTTGTAGAGGCCGATCAGCCCTTCCTGGATCAGGTCCTCGGAGTCGCCGCCGGCGAGGAAGTACGAGCTCGCCTTCAGCCGGACGAAGCCGGAGTAGCGCCGGATCAGCTCGTCGAGCGAGCGTTGGTCGCCGTTGCGGGCACGCATGACCAGCTGCAGGTCGGCGAGCTCGCGCTGGAGCTTCTGGGGTGAGTAGACGGTCTGTGCTGTGCGAGCGGGCACGGCTCCCCCTCGTTGGAGGACGGCGAGCTGACCAAGCCTCACCTTGAGGTTGAGGTGAAAATAGCAAGGTCCCAGTACGTTTACAAGACCTTGCGCGTTATCCGGATTAACCGGACCCTTGCCCTCTCCTCAGCTTCTCCAGACGTTTTCGCGTCTCTTCGTCCACACGATCCCGTAGCTGCGATCGGCCCGGGTCCTCGTGTTTCGGCCGCTCGAGGTCGTCCAGAAAGGTTCGCGAGCTGCGCTTCTGTACCTCCTGCCCCGACGTCCCTCTGATCGCCGCGTCGGACGAGACGAGGCAGACGACCTCGGTCGTGCGGTGCTCGGCCGCGAGCCGCTCGAGCAACGCGTCGGCATGCTCGGCGTAGCGCACCTCGAGCGGGCCGTGCATGCGCTCCTCGCCCACGCCGTCGAAGACGATCACGCCGCGGGCCCCGCTGACGGCGACGAAGCTCGCCAGCCGGTCGACCAGCTCGCGCGGGTCCTCGATGTCACCGGCGTGCAGGAGGTTGTACCCATCGAACAGGTACAGGGTCGGCTCAGCCACGCCGCTGCCGCCGGGCCTCGTAGAGCAGCAATGCCGCCGCGACGCTGACGTTCAGCGACTCGACCTGCCCGTGGAGCGGGATCGAGACGGCGTCGTCGCACGTCCGGCGCACGAGCGGGCGCAGGCCTTTGCCCTCGGCGCCGAGCACGAAGACCGCGCCGCCGGCGAGGTCCGCCTGCCACATCGACGTCTCCGCGCCGCCGGCAGCCGCCCAGATCCAGAGGTGCGGCCCTTTGATCTCATCGAGGTAGCGCGCGAGGTTCTTCACCACCGCGACCGGCACGTGCTCAACCGCGCCGGCCGACGCCCGCGCGACCGCCGGCGTCACACGGGCCGAGTTGTGCGCCGGCAGCACGACGCCGTCGGCGCCTGCGCCGTCCGCGCTGCGGATCACCGCGCCGAGGTTGCGCGGGTCGGTGACGGAGTCGAGCACCGCCAGCAGCGGCGCCTCTCCGGCCGCCAGCTCGTGCGCGTCGGCGTAGCGGTACGGCTCGACGCGCGCGAGCACGCCCTGGTGGTCCTGCGTCCCGGCCTCCGCGGTCAGCTCGCGCTCGGCCTTCGTCTGCACACGGACGCCCACTTCGGCCAGCCACGGCTCCGCCTTCTGCGCCCGCTGCGTCGCCCAGAGCTCGAGTACTTCACGCGGCCCGCGCACGACCTCGCGCACGGGCCGGCGCCCGTAGACGAGCTCCGAGGTCACCGCTTGGGCACGAGCTGGAACCCCGGCTCGGCGTCCACGTCACGGACCTCCCAGCCGGCGGCGGCGATCTCGTCGCGCAGGCGGTCGCTCGCCTCGAAGTCCTTCCGCGCTCTCGCCTCGACCCGCGCCTGCGCCAGCTCCTCGAGCTCGGCCGGCGCCGCCTCGACCTCCGCGAGCGACTCCAGGCCGAATACCTCGAGCCCGCGCCGCAGCAGTTCGTGGTCGCGCCAGCCGTGCATCACCGCCAGAGCCTCGGGTGTGTTGAAGTCGTCGTCGAGTGCAGCCGCGAACGCGCCCCAGTCGCCGCCCTCGGCCGACTTGCCGCGGAAGACGTTGCGGAAGCTCTCCGCCTGGGCCGCAGCCTGCTCGAGCACTTCGTCGGAGTAGTCGATCGGCTTCCGCCAGTGGCCCCCGAGGAAGTAGACGAGCAGGGTCTCGCGGCCCCACTCGTCGAGCGCCTCGCGCAGCGAGACGATGTTGCCGAGCGACTTCGACATCTTCTCGCCCGAGAGTCGGAGCATCCCGTTGTGCATCCAGAGCTGCGCGAACCCGTGCCCGAGCGAGTGCGACTGGGCGACCTCGTTCTCGTGGTGCGGGAAGACAAGGTCGATCCCGCCGCCGTGAATCTCGAACACCGGCCCGAGGTGCGTCTCGGCCATCGCCGAGCACTCGATGTGCCAGCCGGGCCGGCCGCGCCCCCACGGCGACTCCCACGACGTGTCCTCGCCTTCCTTGTGGCCCTTCCAGAGCGCGAAGTCGCGTGGGTCCTCCTTGCGCTCGGCTTCCTCTGGCTCCTCCGACGGGTTCCGGGTCGCCTCCTCGTCGCCGTGGCGGCCGGAGAGGCGTCCGTAGTCCGGGAAGCTCGAGACCCGGAAGTAGACGTCGCCCCCGGACGGGTACGCGTGGCCCGTCGAGACGAGCTGGTCGATCATCGCCACGATCTCCGGGATCGACTCGGTCGCCTTCGGCTCGACGTCCGGACGCCCCAGGCCGAGGTCGCCGGTGTCCTCCAGGTACCAGCCGGTTGCGTCGGCCGCGAGGCGCGCGCTGTCGCCCGGCGCCGCCGCGTAGATCTTGTCGTTGATGTCGGTGATGTTCTCGGCCAGCTTCACGTCGTAGCCGCTCCGCTCGAGCCAGCGCTTCAGCCAGAGTGAGATGACGAACGGCCGTGCGTTGCCGATGTGGATGCGTTGGTAGACCGTCGGGCCGCAGACGTAGATCCGGATCGGCCCGGGCGGCGGCGGCAGCTTCTGCAGCTGCCTGGTGGCGGTGTCATAGAGCCGCAACGCGGGCTCCTCCTACGCGGGAGCGACCTCTGACGTGCAGAACGCGCAGCGCCTGGCGGCTTCGGGGATCTCGCTCAGGCACTGCGGGCACTCCCGCGTCGGCACGTCCACCGGCGTCTCCGTACGCCGCCGCGACATCAGAGCATTTACCGGCTTCACGACGAAGAAGAAGATCACCGCCGCAAGGATCAGGAACGCGATCAGCGCGTTGATGAACGACCCGTACAGGAAGTGGCTCCCGTTGACCGTGAAGCTCAGGTTCTCGAAGCTCGGCTTCCCGCCGATCGCGGCGAGCAGCGGCGTGATCAGGTCGGCGACGAAGGCCGCGATCAGCGCCGCGAAGGCGATGCCGATCACGATCCCGACTGCCATGTCGACGAGGTTCCCGCGCAGCAGGAACTCCTTGAAGTCCTTCACCGGTGAACTCCTTTCGTCCGTGAACGGTCGGCGCCAATCGTCTCACCGGTCCGTTCGCCGTAGGAGCTCCTCACGGGGGAGCGCCGCGAGCACGGTCCAGAGCTCCGGCCCCCGCTCGCGCCCGGTCAGCGCGAGTCGCAGCGCGCGCAGGTCGCCGCCGACCGCCTTCAGCTCGCGGACGAGCTCCTTGGGGTCGGCGCCGCCGTTCGCGCGGTCGAGCAGCTCGCGGAAGCGCTCGAGCGTCTCCGGTGCGTCGACGGCGACAGGCGCCGGGTCGAGGATCGCCGTGGCGTAGTCGCGGGCCTCGCTCAGGTCGCGCGCCCCGCGCAGCGCCGGCGCGAAGGCGACGGGGGCGCCGACGCGCTCAGCCAGCTCCTCGTCGGAGAGCGCGCCGATCGCCTCGATCGCGAGGCGGCGGATCCGCGGCAGGTCGTAATGGACGTCGTGGCGCGGCACGCCCAGCTCCTCCAGGTACTGCCGCACCGCCTCGGCCGGGATGCCGGCTTCGCGCAGCTGCCCCACCGTAGCCCCGGGCGCGCGCTTCGAGAGCTTCTTGCCGTCCTCACCGAGGATCAGGCCGTGGTGGACGAACTCGGGCGGCTCCGCGCCGAGCGCGACGAACAGCCGCCGGTGCAACTCCTCGTTCGGCCGATGGTCGCTGCCGCGGACGATCAGGTCGATGCCGAAGTCGACGTCGTCGACGACGCTGGCGAGGTGGTAGGTCGGCGTCCCGTCCTCGCGCACGAGCGTGATGCCGTCGAAGCGCGCCCCGAGCTCCGCGGCCGCCTCGAGATGCCGCTCCCGCCGTTCGCTCTGGCGCACCGGGCCCTCGTCCCACTCGAGCGCGAGCCACTCGAGGTCGCGCAGCAGCTCGTCCTCCCCGCCCGGGACGTTCCGGGCCGGATCCGTGTCGTCGATCCGCAGCAGCGCCCAGTCGCCGAGCGAGCGCGCGGCCACCGCGCTGAGCGCGTTGCCGACGTGGAGCGAGCCCGTCGGGCTGGGAGCGAACCGGGTGCGCCTCATGGCGCGGAATCTAGCGTCCGGCCCGATACCTGAGCGCCGCGGCGAGCACCGGGTCGCCGCTGCGGAAGAACGATCGCGAGCTCAACGGCACCGAGACGTCCGGCGCAATCGTCACCCGCGGGTCGCTCGCGGTGCTCTTCTGCCAGTACTGCGTCGCGATGTTCACGCTCACGCCTGCGGTCGGAAGCTCGACCGCCGTGACGTCGCCGTAGAGGTTCGGGCTGCCGCCGGAGTCCTCGCCGACGAAGACGGCCTTCGTGCGCCGCTCGAGGTCGGTGATGAAGTTCTCGGCGGCCGAAAAGGTGCTGCGGGAGATGAGCACCACGAGCCGCCCCGGCCGGTCGACCCAGCGCGAGCGCAGCGCCTGCAGGAGCGCGGCGTAAGTGTGGTTGTCGCCGCCGGGGTTCAGGCGGACGTCGACGACGATCCTGCGCACCTTCCGCTTCTTCGCCAGGCGCAAGACGTTCTGCGCTTCGGTCCCGGTCGAGCCGAGCGTCATGTTGTAGCCGACGAACACGACGCGGCCACGGTCGATCGTCGTCACGTAGTGGTCCTCCCCGCGCCGGCGCAGGTAGAGCGGCTTCGGCCGCCTCGGGAGCGCGTACACGAAGGACGGGAAGGACGGGTGCATCAGGCGCAGGTACGTGCGGGCCGTGACCGGTGCGAGTGTCACCACGCGCGCGGCCGCGCCGGGCTTCTGCAGCGTGAAGGCCGCGGGCCCGGTGCCGGGACGCAGGCCGAGCCCGTGCAGTACCTCCGCGGTCAGCATGAAGCTCATGAAGCGGTCCTCCCGCGTCGAGTCGTTGTCGCGCGGTACGAGCGACCACACCTGCTGCTTCAGCGTCGCCTCGTCGATGCCGTCGATCGCAAGCAGCTTCGAGCCGACGAGCTCCGGGTGCCCGGGAGCGGCGACCACGAACAGGCCGTCGCTGAAGTCGTAGAGGTAGAGCGGGAACAGGTGCAGCACGCGGACGTTCGCGGAGTCGAGCGGGAAGATCCCGGAGTGGCCGTCGCGCTCGCCCAGCAGGTTCGTGAAGCGCATCAGCTCGACGAGCAGGCGGTCGCGCGAGAGGCCGTCCGCTCGGGCGGCCAGGTCGTCCGCCGCGGCCTGGAAGACAGGCTCCGGCGTCGCGTGGAACGGGTCGGGGTGAACGGCGCGGATCCGCTCCATCTCCAGGCGCACGTCGTCTCCTGCGGTGGACGACGCAGGTCGGGCCGCGCCGCTCGCCCCGCCGACGACGGCAACCGCCGCTGCGAAGATGACGAGCAGGTTCCGTCGCATCATGAGAATTTAGCACTACTAAAATCAATATGCCTAGACTTAAACGGCGATGAGCGCGGTCGACGCAGGTGAGGTCAAGGTCGGCGCCCGGCTGCGGGCGCGCCGGCTCGAGCGCGGCCTGACGATGGCGGAGGTCGCGGAGCGCACCGGCCTCACCACCGGCTTCATCAGCCAGCTCGAGCGCGACCTCACGTCCGCCTCGCTGTCGTCGCTCTACCGCATCTGCGCCGCCCTCGACATCCGCGTCGGCGACCTGATCGACGACGTGCCGGCCGGCCGGCTGATCCGGCGCGAGGAGCAGGCCCGCCGGTCGCTCGCGATGGGCGATGCCGAGCATCTCCTGCTCAGCTCCGGCCACGAGCGGCGCTTCCACGTGACCGAATCGCATATCCCGCCCGGTGGGAGTGCCGGCGACGAGCTCTACACCCTCCCGGCGGACGTGGAGCTCGTCTACGTCTTGCGCGGCTCCCTCGAGCTGCGCGTGCGCGACGAGGTGCACGAGCTCGAGGAGGGCGACACGCTCACCTACTCGCCGCGCGACCCGCACACCTGGCGGAACCCCTCGGAGACCGAGGCGGCCGTCGTGCTCTGGACCGCGGTGCCCAACCCGTACTCGGTCTAGAGCTCGATCGTGTACCCGAGGTCGATCGGGTTCGGCGGGAACGGGACAACCCGGCTCGTGCCGTCCTCGTGCCAGCCGAGCCGCTCGTAGAAGCGCCGCGCCCGCTCGTTGTGCTCGAGCGCCCAGAGGTGGCACTGCTTCGAGCCGGCCGCGCGGAGGTGCTCGAGGACGTGGTCGTGCAGCGTCCGCCCGACGCCGCGGCTCCACCACTCGGGGAGCACGTACAGCCCGTCGAGCCACTCCGCGCGGGCACCCGCGACGCCGACCGGCGTGCCATCCTCCTCGTCGACGAAGACCGAGGCCTCCTCGTCCGCCAGCGCCTCGGCCCAGCGCTGCGTGACCTCGTCCATCGGGTACGGGTACTGCTCCGGCGGAAAGATGTGCGCGAGGGCCGCGAGCGACGCGTCGCGTTGGACCGCCGCGAGGGTCGCCGCCTCGTCCGGCCGGGCCTCGCGGATCACGAGTGCCGGGCGACGAAGTCGAGCGTGCGCTGCCAGGCGTCGTCGGAGGCGGCCGCGAACTCCTCCTGCTTGCGGTCGAAGAAGCTGTGCGGCGCACCCTCGTACACGACCAGCTCGTGCTCGACGCCGGCCTCGGAGAGCGCCCGCTCGAACGTCTCGTTCTGGTCGGCCGTGATGTTCTGGTCGGCGCCCGCCTGCAGCGCCAGGACCGGCGCTTCCATCTGCGACGCGAATTGCTCGGGCCCGGGCTGACCGTCTCGCGAACCGGGACGGCCGTAGAAGCCCACCGCGCCCGCGAGCCCATGGCCCCCGGCGGCCGCGAGCCACGACTGCCGGCCGCCCATGCAGAACCCGACCGTGAAGACCTTCTCGACGCCGAGCGCGCGCAGATGCTCGACCGCCGCGCGCACGTCGAGCTGGATCTGCTCGGGGGTCACGGCCTCCACATGGGGCCAGTACTCGAAGTCGTCGCCGCGCCTTTCGGCCCCGGCCGTCCGGCCGAAGTAGTCGAAGGCGAGCGCCGCGTAGCCGCGCTCGGCGAAACGGAGGGCGAGCTCCTCGTAGAAGCGGTAGAGCCCGCGCACGTCCGGCAGGATCACGACACCCGTCGCGCTTGGTTCCTCGGGAGTGGCGAGGAAGGCCGCGAAGCGGTTGCCGTCGTTCGCCTCCAGCACGAGATCGTCGTGCGAGACGGCCGCGCCCGCGATGACCGGGATCGGCGGTGCGGAGTCGAGCTCGAAGCACATGTGCGAGGAGCCTAACGAGCGGGTATGGGAATCGCCGTGGACTTCGAAGGCATCGACCAGGCGGTCGGGGACCAGCTCGAGCGCGTCGTCGTGTGGCGCCACCGGCGCCGCTTGCAGCGGGTCGGACGGCTGCCGGCGCTCGACGCCCCGGCCGGCGGCTGGGCTGCGGAGCCGCCGCCTCGCTCCGGTAACCGGATCGAGCTGCACGTGGACGGCGCTTCGGCATTCCCGAGGTTGGTCGAGGCGATCCAGGGCGCCCGCTCGTACGTCAACCTCGCCGGCTGGCACTTCACCCCGGAGCTGGAGCTCGAGGGCACGACGCTGCGCGAGCACCTCGCCGAGGCTGCGAAGCGCGTCGACGTGCGCGTGCTGCAGTGGGCCGGCGCGCCGCTGCCGCTCTTCCACCCCGACCGGCGCGAGGTGCGGGAGGGCCGCGACCGCCTCTCGAAGGGCACGCGGATCCGGCACGAGCTCGACGCCCGGGAGCGGCCCATGCACTGCCACCACGAGAAGCTCGCGATCGTCGACGGCGAGGTGGCGTTCGTGGGCGGCATCGACCTGAGCCTGCTCGGCGGCGACCGCCGCGACGACTCGGCTCATCCCGTGCGCGGGGAGCTCGGCTGGCACGACGCGGCCTCACGCATCGAGGGCCCGGCCGTGACGGACGTGGCGTCGCACTTCGCCATGCGCTGGGCCGAGGTGACCGGCGAGGAGCTGCCGGAGACTCGACCGGCCGAGCGCGGCGACGTCGAGCTGCAGGTCGTGCGCACCGTGCCGAACGGCATTTACGACCGGCTCCCCAACGGCGACTTCACCATCCTCGAGAGCTACCTCCGTGCCCTGCGCTCTGCCGAAAAGCTCGTCTACCTCGAGAGCCAGTTCCTCTGGTCGCCGGAGCTCGTTCACGTGCTCGTGGACAAGCTGCGCAACCCGCCGAGCGACGACTTCCGCCTCGTCGTCCTGCTTCCCGCCAAGGCCAAGAACGGCCAGGAGGACACTCGCGGCCAACTGGGAGTGCTGATCGACGCAGACGGCGGTGCCGGCCGCTTCCTCGCGTGCACCCTCTGGCAGCCGGGGCCGGGGGGCAAGCCGGTCTACGTCCACGCGAAGATCGGGATCGTCGACGACCGCTGGTTGACGATCGGCTCCGCCAACCTGAACGAGCACTCGCTCTTCAACGACACCGAGATGAACGTCGTCACGCACGACGCGGAGCTCGCGCGGCAGACGCGGCTGCAGCTCTGGGGCGAACACCTCGAATGCGATCCCGCGGAGCTCGAAGGCGACCCGGCGCAGATCGTCGACGAGCGCTGGCGGCCGCTGGCCGAGGAGCAGCACGAACGGGCGAAGCGCGACGGCCACGGGACGCAGAAGCTGCGCCTCCTGCCGCGGATTTCCCGCCGGACGAAAGGGATGCTGGGCCCCCTGAACGGCCTCCTGGTCGACGGCTAAGCTCGCCCGGTGCGGGAGCAGCTCCTGGCCTGGTACGCGGAGCACGGCCGCAACCTGCCGTGGCGGAGCACACGCGATCCGTACGCGATCCTCGTCTCCGAGGTGATGCTGCAGCAGACGCAGGCCGCGCGGGTCGCGCCGCGCTGGCTCGCCTGGCTGGAGCGGTGGCCGACGCCCCAGGCGCTGGCCTCTGCGCCGACAGCGGACGTGATCCGCGAGTGGCAGGGACTCGGCTACAACCGCCGCGCGATCACTTTGCAGCGCGCGGCGCAGGTCGTTGCCGAGCACGGCTGGCCGGACGACCTGACCGAGCTGCCCGGCGTCGGGCCCTACACGGCGGCCGCGGTCGGCTGCTTCTCCTTCGGACACGACGTGCTACCGGTCGACGTGAACGTGCGTCGCGTGCAAGAGCGGACCGGCGAGCCGTTCGACCACACCTGCGCGCAGGCGTTGATGGACCTCGGCGCGACGATCTGTATTGCACGGGTCCCGCGCTGTGACGGGTGTCCACTGGCCGACGCGTGCCCGTCGCGCGGGCGGCGCTACGAGCCGCTTCGCAAGCAGAGCCGCTTCGAAGGCTCCTTCCGGCAGCGGCGGGCGCTGACCCTGCGGCTCGTGGCCGAGAGCCCGCGCCCATTCGCGTCGCTGGACGCCGACGCCGTGCGCTCGCTCGAGCGCGACGAGCTCGTCCTCGTGGAGGACGAGCTCGTCAGTCTCCCCTCCGTCTAGCTTGCGAAGCCGGTCGCCGCGATGTACGCGGTGGCACCGCCGTTCGGGTGGACGAGCAGCACCGGCGCGAGACACCTCGCGGGCACCGTCACCTGTTGCCGCACGAAGGCGTCGCCATCCGGCGAGAGCGGCACCGGATCGGTCGTGAACGCGGCCGTCCCACTCGAGTCCGGCGCGCAGTAGAGCGAGATCGTGATCGTGGTTACCGGGCCCGGGTTGCCCATGCTCGGGATGACCAGGCCCCGGATCCGAGCCTCGAAGCGGCCCTTCTTGCTCAGGCTCGCGTCGCCGCCGCCCTGCCACGGCAGCCCGCCACGGACGACGCCGTGGATCGCCTGGTCGCTGAGGATGCTCCCGACGAGGTGCTGTTGCAGGATCACGCGTTGACGGTGGCCGTGATGCTCTCCGCGGCCTCGGTCTCCACCGTGGTCAGCTGCCGCCGCGGCGACGAATACGGCGGCCGCGACGAGCACCGCGGCGAGAACTGCCTTCTTCGTGAAGCTCATGACCCTCCTCTCACGGGTTGTCGCCCCGGGGTACGAAGGGTTCGGCGCTTCGGTTCTCAGGTCGCCGGGTGTCGCATCCAGACGTTCGGCTCGCGGTACCGGCCACGGTCGGCCTCGAGGTCGATCTCGACCGGAACGAGCGCGCCCTCGACCACGTAGCTCCCGCTCTCGGGGAACGCGAGCCCGCACCACTCCTCGAAATCGGCGACCGTCCCCTCCGAGACCAGCGAGTCAGGCGCGACCCCGACGAGCTCCGCGCCCACGCGCTGGTGGGAGCGCAGCCACGGGTCGAAGAGCAGGCCGTCGTCACGGCGCCACTGCATGTAGCGCTCCATCGGCGTCAGGGGATAGCGGTGCTTCAGCGTCGGACGCACCGGTGCGACGAGCTCCCAGCCTCGCACGGCGGCGAGGCCGCGCATGTGCTCGAGCATCAGACGCGAGAGGCCGCGTCCGTGCGCGTCCGGGTCGATCAGGATCGCGATCGCGCAGAGCCGGTCCGGGTCGGGTTGGTCGAAGCCGTCGCGAAGCGCGTCGCGCCAGCCTGCCGGCATGCCGGCGACCGGAACCGAGTTGCCCTCCGCCAGCACGCGGTCGCCCTCGACGAGCGCGAACTGGAACTCGGGTCGTTCCTCGTAGAGCCGGCCCCAGTTCGCATTGGAGATCTCGTCGTGGAAGACGATCTCCGGCCAGGCGCGCCGCAACTCGCCGAACGACTCGCTGCCGCGGATCTCGGGATCGACCTGGACGATCTTCACGCCAGCAGCGCGACCGCCAGCGCGGCCAGGCCCTCGCCGCGGCCGGTGAAGCCGAGCTTGTCCGTCGTCGTCGCACGGACGTTCACGCGGCCCGGCTCGACCCCCATCGCCTCGGCGAGCTTCGCACGCATCTCCTCGCGGTGTGGCGCAATCCGAGGCTCCTCGCCGACCAGGACGCAATCTACGTTCTCGAGCTCGAAGCCGGCGTCGCGCACCTGCGAGTAGGCGCGCGAGAGCAGGCCGAGCGACGATGCGCCGTGCCACTCCTCCGCCCCGGAGGGAAAGAGCGAGCCGATGTCGCCCAGGCCCGCCGCGCCGAGCACGGCGTCGATCAGCGCGTGCGCGATCACGTCGCCGTCGGAATGCCCGGCCAGCCCGCGCGCCGACTCGAGCTCGACCCCGCCGAGCACGAGCGGCACGCCCTCGGCGAGCGCGTGCGCGTCGACGCCGAGGCCGACTCTCATCCGAGCGGCTCCTGTCTAGGCGTACGCCCTTCGAACACGGTCACGGTCTCGTAGCCTGCCGCACGCGCCAGCTCGAGCGCGAGCTCGAAGTCGCGGCCGACGTTCTCCGGGACGTGCGCGTCCGAGGCCAACGTGACCGGCAGGCCCGCCGCGTGCAGCAGCTCGAGGTCGGGATACAGCTCGCCGACCGGCTTGTAGCGGCCGTTGGTCGAGATCTCGAGCGCCACGCCGGCAAGCGGCGGATACTCGATCCGCTCGGGCCGGCGGCCGAAGATCTTCGGCAGGTCCGGGTGTGCGAGCACGTCCACGTGGCCGCTTGCGGCCAGTTCGGCCAGCGCCTCGAAGTAGCGGCGCCAGACCTCCTCGACGGGCCACTCGGCCCAGACACCGGCATTCGGCGACGAGTCGACCGCGAGGCCGTCGATCCAGTGCACCGAGCCAAGCAAGTAGTCCCACGGGTACGGCTCGAGGATCGCGTCGAGCTCGTCCTGCCGCCCGCCGGCATAGTCGACCTCGAGCCCGACCTTGACCGGCAAGCCGCGGCGCTTCGCCTCCACGACCGCGTCGACGTAGGCGTCAAGGTCGTAAACGCAGCGCTCGGTCTGGTACGGCAGCTCCCAGAGCGGACGGGTCTGCCGGAAGTAGTAGACGTGCTCCGTGAAGCCGATCTCGTCCACCCCGTGCTCGGCCGCGGTTTCGATGAACGGCTCGACCGCGTCGGCCGTGTGCGCGATTCGCTCCTGCGAGTCGCGCAGGTGCATGTGGTAGTCGACGATCACCGCAGGTCTTCCAGGTCGAGGCCGGCCGCGAGCCTCGGGAGAAGCGCCTTCCAGACGATTCCCTCGACGACGACGAGCGCGCAGCCGCCGAGGAAGAACCAGCGGCCGACCGAGGCGGACCCGAGCGCGCCGAACGCGAAGGCGAGCCCGACGACGATCCAGGCCGCGCCTCGCTCGACGACGAGCAGCCAGAGCACCCGCGGCGCGTTCTCGCGCTTGCGGAGCTTGCGCGCCGTCCGAACGATCCAGGCGATCCCCACGACGCCGAAAGCCGTTCCAACCACGAGCAAGGCGACGTGCCCGGCGCTCATTCCTCCTCCAGCCAGCTTTCCACGAGGGCGAGGTCGGCGGCGTCGGTCACCTTCAGCAGCCGCGGATCGCCCTCGACCCACGTCACGCGGCCGCCGCCGGCCTCGACGAGCGACGCGCAGTCGGTCGCCTCGGACACGTCGCCGGAGACCGCCCGGCGCAGCGCGTCGGCCAGAAACGCCTGCGGCGTCTGCACCGCGACGAGGTCGTCCCGCCGCAGCGTCTCGAGGACGCGATCGCCCTCGACGCGCTTGACCGTGTCGGACACCCGCAGCGCGGGCACGACGCCCTCCCAGCCCTCGGAGAGCGGCGCCAGCACGCGCTCGATCACCTCGTCCGGCAGCAGCGGGCGCGCCGCGTCGTGGACGAGCACGACGGCCGCGTCCTCGGGCACCTCGGCGAGCGCGAGCCGAACCGACTCCGAGCGCGAGTCGCCGCCGCGCACGGCGGAGCTCACCTTCGTCGCCGCGATTTCCTCGGCGACGAGGATCGACGGCTCCTCCCAGTCGGGCGGGGCCGCGATCACGATCTGGTCGATCCAGTCCGAGCCCTCTAGCCGCTCGAGCGACTCGGCCAGCAGCGGGCGCCCGCCGAGGCGGGCGAAGGCTTTCGGGCGGTCGGATCCGAGCCGCTCGCCGCGACCTGCCGCAGCGAGAACGGCCCAGACCGACACAAATAGAAGTTACGCGGTGGCGGCGACCTTCGCGGCCGTGTTCTTCTTCTTGCCGCCGCGCGCGAGGACGCCGTCGAGCCACTCGGCCGCCTCGTCCTCGTCCATGTCCTTGGCGTACATCAGCTCGCTGGCGAGGATCTTCTTCGCCTTGACGAACATCTGCTTTTCGCCGGTCGAGAGCCCCTTTTCGTGGTCGCGGAGCGAGAGGTTCCGAACCACCTCGGCGAGCTCGAAGATGTCGCCGGTCTTCATCTTGTCCCGGTTGTGCTTGAAGCGCCGGTTCCAGTTCTTCGGCATCGTCGTGCCGTTGCCGGTCAGCGCCTTCAGCACCTTCGAGACCATCTGCTCGTCGATGACCTTCCGCAGCCCGACTCGGTCGGCGTTGTCGGCTGGGACGTTCACCGTCATGTCGTTGTGGAGGATCTTGATCGTCAGGTACTCGCGCTTTTCTCCCAGCACTTCGCGAGTCTCCTTCTTGACGACCGTTCCTGCCCCGTGGTGTGGGTACACCACCTTGTCGCCGACCTTGTACAACGCCGAGCCTCCCCTGTAGTAGTGGCTATCCGTGACGACGCCGGCGGTGAACTTCCTCCGCCGGCGGCCGCTGCCAGTGTAGCAAAAATCGCTGGAAAACGTCACTTTTTGAACCGGACCCCGCCGCTTGCAGGGGTTTTTGCCAGCCGCAGCGGCTTCTAGAGCTGCAGGTACCGGTCCATCAGGTTGTGCTCCTGCAGCCGGCGGAGGCCCTCGCGGATCTCCCTCGCCCGCACGGTGCCGACGCCCTCGACTGCCTCCAGCTCCCGCTGCGAGGCGCGCACGACGCCGT
>Ga0207665_10001918_pt1 | contig 14001 bp, 12 predicted proteins | sample LARL112metaG_FD_184351 | JGI IMG/M metagenome (GOLD analysis project Ga0207665, IMG submission 184351) | Corn, switchgrass and miscanthus rhizosphere microbial communities from Kellogg Biological Station, Michigan, USA - LAR L11-2 metaG... | ecosystem: Host-associated > Plants > Roots >...
CACCATCGGCCCCATCTCCGGGAAGAGCGCGCGAATGGCCGAGGAGACGTTGCCCTGCTCGCGCGGCCGCACCTTGAAGGTCTCGATGGCGTTGGCGACGCTGGGGCTGGTGATCTTCTTGAGCGCTTCGATCTCTTGCGCGGTGAGCGGCACGGTGTCCTCCCTGTGGGGTTGACGGCTGGGTCGGGTCAGATAGTGCCCTTTCGCCGCTCGGTCAGCAACTGCTCGATCTCGGGGATGACCTGCTCCACGCCGCGCATGTTCGGGTTGATGCGGAGGGCGCGACGGAAGTAGGTGAGCGCCCGCTCCGGCTGGTCGAGGCGCAGGTAGATCTGCCCGTAGCCGGCGAGCGCGCCGAAGTGGGCCGGGTTGCGCTTCATGACCTCGTCGCAGTCCTTGAGCGACTTCTCGTTCTCGCCCATGAGGAAGTAGAGGGTCGCGCGCTTGTTCCAGGCCTCCGCGAAGTCGGGCCGGCGCTCGATGATCTTCGTGAACGTCCGCACCGCCGCGTCCTCGTCGCCCCGGCTCATCTGCTCGACGCCCGCCTGGAACTGGGCGTCGATGTCCTTGTCGCCGGAGCGGCTCCAGACCTGCCACACCGAGTGCTCGGCGAGCACCCGCACCACCTCGTCGGGATCGGTCAGCAGGCCGAGGAGGGCGGGGGCGTCGGCGGGCCCGCCCAGCTCGCCGAGCCAGGCTGCTCCGCGCCGCCGCAGCTCCAGATCCTCGCTCTTGATCTCGGCGAGCGCCTGCTCGCGGGTGAGGGGAAGCTTGGTCTGCGCGGGGGCCCGCGCGGCGAGCAGGCCGAGCGCCAGCAGGAGGGCGGGCGCGAGGAGCCGCGCGCGCCGGCTCACGAGCGCCCCACCAGCTTGAGGAACGCCGCCTCGTCGAGGGTGGCCACCCCGAGGCGCTTGGCGTCGTCGGCTTTGGAGCCCGCGTCCTCGCCGACCACGACGTAGTCGGTCTTCTTCGAGACCGAGCCGGTGACGCGCCCGCCCAGGCGCAGGATCAGGTCCTTGGCCTGGTCGCGGCTCAGGGTCGCGAGGCCGCCGGTCAGCACCACGCTCTTGCCGTCCAGCGGCCGGGGGCCCTCGGTGTGCCCCTCCTCGATCATGGTGAGGCCGGCCGCGGCCAGCCGATCGATGGTGGTGCGGTTGCGCGGCTCGGAGAGGAACCCGGTCACCGCCTGGGCGATCTGAGGCCCGATGCCGTAGATGTCGTTGATGTCGGCCTCGGTCGCGGCGAGGAGGCGCTCCATGGAGCCGAAGCGCGCGGCCAGGAGCTGGGCGGCGCGCTCGCCCACCATGCGGATGCCGAGCGCGTTGAGCAGGCGCGAGAGCCCGCGGGTCTTCGAGCCCTCGATGCCGCGGTGGAGGTTCTGGGCCGACTTCTTGGCCATGCGCTCGAGATCGGCCAGGGTGTCGACCGAGAGCGTGTAGAGATCGGCGAAGTCGCGCACCAGCTCCCGGTCCACGAGCTGGCCGATGATGACCTCGCCCAGGCCCTCGATGTCCATGGCCCGGCGCGAGCCCCAGTGGAAGAGCCGCTCCTTGAGCTGGGCCGGGCACGCGGTGTTGGTGCACCGCCAGACCGCCTCGCCCTCGACCCGCAGCGCCACGCCGCCGCAGGCCGGGCAGTGGGTGGGCATCTGGAAGGGCTCGGGCGGCGGATCAGGCCGCTTCGACGTCACCACCTGGACCAGGTAGGGGATCACGTCGCCCGCGCGCTCGATCAGCACGGTGTCGCCCACGCGGACGTCCTTGCGGCGCACCTCGTCCTCGTTGTGCAGGCTCACGTTGGAGACGGTGACCCCGGCCAGCTCCACCGGCTCGAGCTGCGCGGTGGGGGTGAGCGCGCCCGACTTGCCCACGTTGATCGTGATCGAGACCACGCGGGTGGTGGCCTGGCGGGCCGCGAACTTGTAGGCGATGGCCCAGCGCGGGTGGTGCGCGGTGGCCCCGAGGCGGCGCTGCTGCTCGAGGTCGTCCACCTTGACCACCACGCCGTCGGCGTCGTAGCCGAGCTGATCGCGCTCGGCCTCGATCCGCCGGCAGTAGGCGGCCACCGCCTCCAGGTCGGCGGCGCGCTCGGAGCGCGGGTTCACCCGGAAGCCGCTCGCCTTCAGCGCCTCCAGCCGCTCCCACTGCGAGTGGAAGCCGGGCGGCTCCAGCACGCTCACGTGGTAGAGGAAGATCTCGAGCGGCCGGGCCGCGGTGATCGCGGGGTCCTTCTGGCGCACCGCCCCCGCCGCCGCGTTGCGCGGGTTGGCGAAGACCGGCTGGCCGGCCTCCTCGAAGCCCGCGTTGAGCTTGGCGAACGCGTCGCGCGGCATGTAGACCTCGCCGCGGACCTCCAGGCGCGTGGCGCCCTTGAGCGGCCCGGACAGCGTGGTCGGGATCGACTTGATCGTGCGCAGGTTCTGGGTGATGTCCTCGCCGATGCGCCCGTCGCCCCGGGTGGCGCCCCTGATGAAGCGCCCGCGCTCGTAGAGCAGCGCCACCCCGAGCCCATCGATCTTGGGCTCGCACACGTAGGCCGGCGCGATGCCGGGCAAGGCCCGCCTGAGCCGCGCCTCGAACTCGGTCAGGTCCTCCGGCGCCATCGCGTTGTCGAGCGAGAGCATGGCCACCAGGTGCTCGACCGGCGCGAAGAGCTCCGCCGCCCGCCCGCCCGGGCGCTGGGTGGGGCTGTCCGGCGTGACCAGCTCGGGGTGCGCCTCCTCCAGCGCGACCAGCTCACGCCAGAGGCGGTCGTACTCGGCGTCGGTGACCTCGGGGCGGTTCTCGGTGTAGTAGAGGTAGTTGTGGCGGTTGAGCTGCTCGCGCAGGGCTTCGACGCGTGCAGTGCGATCGGCCGAGGACGCCATGGCGTTCCCCAGGATAACAACCGCGCGAACCCCGCGCCACAGACCGGGCGCCGAGCTGTCGCGGGGTCTTCAGGGTGAAGCGGGCGGCGGTGGGGAGGGCGGTAGCGCGGGGCCGGTCGACGGCAGCCGGCGCGGGGCCTGGCGCATCGAGTCTTCCAGCTCGGGTGTCACGCGCCTCATCTGGTCGGTGATGCGAGCCGCGTCCATCGCGGTGCCGACCGTGCGCGGAGTGATCAGGAGGAGCAGCTCGGTCTTCTCGATCTTGTTCTCGACCGACCCGAAGAGGTATCCAAGGATCGGGATCCGGCTGAGGAAGGGGATGCCTACGCGGATCCGCGTGCGCTTGTTCTGGATCAACCCGCCCAGCACCAGGGTCTGATTGTTCAGCAGCACCACCGAGGTCTCGGCCTCGCGCTTGGTGAAGCGCGGCGAGTTGATCGGGGGTGGCTCGTTCTCGCCGACCTCGTTGACCTCCTGCTTCACGTCGAGGGCCACCGTGCCCTGCTCGCCGATGCGCGGGGTCACGGTCAGGATGATGCCGGCGTCGCGGTACTCCACGGTCTGGGTGATGGAGTTGCCCGTGAAGCCGCCCGCCGCGACGGGCACCTGCTGCGAGGTCACGATGGGCACCGAGGTCGAGACGTTGATCACCGCCTTCTTGTTCTCGGTGGTCATGATGGACGGGTTCGACAGCACGTTGACCCGGTTCTCGGTGGCGAGCGCGTTGAGCGCGGCCAGGAACTTGTCGGCCGCGAATGTGAAGAGATTGAAGCCGACGGGGACTGCACCACCCAGCGGTATCAGCGACTGCAGGGGTCGACTCGGCAGCTGGCCGGACGGCGAGGAGCTGACGTCGAAGCGCCCCGACCGCACCGCCCACTCGATCCCAAGCTTGGTGTCGTCGGTGAGCGTGACCTCCGCGGCCATCACCTCGATCAGGACCTGCCGCGGCATCTTGTCGAGCTTCTTGATCGTCTCCTCCATCTCCTTCCACAGGCGCGGATACGTGGTCACGATCACCGCGTTGGTGACCTCGTCGGCCACGAAGTGGATCTCGGCGCCGGGCGGCGGGCCCTCGCCGGAGAGGCCTGGGAAGGCGACGGGAGCGCCCGGCTGGCGCGGCAACCCCGTCAGGACGGGGGCCGGAAAGGGCAATCCGGTCGACGGCGACGTCGTCTGAAGGGCCGTCGGCAACGTCGTCGACGGGGAGGGGAAGCGGCCGGTGTAGGACCCGGAGATGCTGGAGGATGAGGGCGGCGCCTGTTGGGTCCCCGTTATCACCGGTCCGCGGTCGCCCCGACCGTAGATGGCGTCGAGCGTGGTCGCCAGGTCGCGGGCCTTGGTGTTCTCCGCGAAGTAGATGAAGACGCGCTGCCCCCCGTAGAGATCCACGTCGAGCTTCTCGATCAGGCGGCGAATGGTCTCCATGTCCTGCTTGCGGGCGTGAACGACGAGCGAGTTGGAGCGACGCTCGGGGACGATCAGCGGACGGTCCCCCGCGAGCACGCCCGCGACCGGCGGAGGCGGTGCGGTGCCCGGGGGCGGCGGGGTCAAGGGCCCCGGCGAGCCCGGCGCGGCGCCCACTCGCCCGCTCGCGAAGAGCTGGGCCAGGAGCTGGGCCAGCTCCTGCGCGTCGGCGTGCTTGAGCGGGATGATCTGCAGCTCGCTCAGCGCCACCTCGACGTCCACCAGGTTGAGCACCTCGAGCAGCCGGCGGACGTTGGCGGCGCTGTCGGTGACGATCAGGAGATTCGTCTCGCGGTGCGCGGCGAGGGCGCCCTGGGCGGGAACGAACGGGCGCAGCAGCGCGATCGCGTCCTGGGCGCCTATGAACTGGAGCGGGACCACCTGGGTCACCACCTCGTCGTCGGGCAGGCCGGCGCGCACCTCCCGGCCGACGATGGTCTTCACGGAGGTCTGGGGGGCGTTCTCCCGAAGGATGATCCGGTACAGGTTGCCGGAGCGCACCGCGGCGAGGCCGTTGACGTCGAGGATGGTGAGCAGCACCGGGAAAACCTCGTCGCTCGAGATCTTGCCCACCGTCTGGACCGTGACCTTCCGGCCGCGCGCCGCGGGCGCGAGCACGTAGTTGAAACCCACGATCTCGGCGGCGGCCTGGATCACGACCTCCACGTCGGCGTTGTCGAAGTTCAGCACGAGTTGCCGCGCGGGCGGACGCGAGGTCGGAGACGACGCCGGAGGTGCTTCGGCCGCCGGAGGTGAAGGGGCGACGGCCGGCGGGATCCCCGGCCCGGGCGGGCCGGGTGCGGCTGCCCCGGTGTCGAGCCCCGTCGCCGGCGGCGCCGGGACCGTCAGGGGTGGCGGCAGCGGTGCCGGCGGACGCAGCGCGGGCTCGGTGGTCACCTCCACGCGGGGCCGGGCCGGACCGCCGAGCGCGCCGCCGGCCGTCGGAGTCTCGGGCGGCGGCGCGGTGGAGGCGCAGCCCGCCGTGAGCGCCACGACCAGGAGCCAGGATGCGGCGCGAGTCGGGGAGCTCATCATCGCTCGGCTCTCGGGCCGAACCCTGGCCCCCGGGGCGCGGGCGCCGGCTCGTTGGTCGGCGGCGTGGCGGAAGGCGTGGTCGCGGTCCCCGACGGGGCGGCGCCGGCCGGCGACGCGCCGGCCGGCCCGGGAGCGGGCGGGGTCGGCCTGGGCTTCGACGGATCGCGCAGGAGGACCTCGACGGACCCATCCCCGCGGCCGATCATGACCCGGTCCGCGGCGATCGACTCCACGCGGCCGCCGCCCAGGGTGTCTCCCACCGCGTAGCCGAAGGTGCGCTTGACCAGCGGGTCCTCCAGGTAGGCGCGGCTCTTCGGCCCGTCCAGCACGACGCCGTGGAGCACCGGCTTCGGTCCGGCGGCGGCGACCGGCCCTGCGGCGGCCTCCGACCGGCTCGCGCTGAACAGGTTCTTCGTGACGATGACTCCGTAGCCCGCGGGCGAGGGCGGGGCACTCGCGCTCGGCGGCGGTGCCGTCGCCACCGCCCGTGTGGCGCGCGGGACGGGCGGCGACGGAAGCGGGTGCGCCGTCCCCAGCTCGCGCGTGAGCGCGGCCGCGAGCAGGCAGCCTACGAGGGCGAGCGCGATGTTGACCATGCGGAGCGGCGCGGACACGGAGGGCTAGCTCCCCGCGCCCGGGACCAGGTAGCCGGCCACCGTCAGCGTCGTCAGCAGCTCGCGAGCCTGTCCCGGGGCGACCACGCGGATCTTGACGTCCTTCAGCGCGAGCAGCCGATCCGTCTTTTCGAGGCGCGCCAGCGCGGCGACCGTATCGCGGATGCTCCCGACTAGGGTCAGCTCGATGCCGATCTCCTGCAGACCCTGCTGATCCGCGGGTGGCAGGACCCGCTCGCTCCGAACCTCGACCCCGCCGGTGGGCAGCAGCTCCTTGACCAGTTTCTGCAGCTCGGAGGCCGCCAGCGGCGGCGTCGGGCCGCGCAGCAGCCGGGCCGACTCGCTCTCGAGCCGCTCGGTGACGGCGGCCAGTTCCTCGGTGAGGCGCGGCCGCTGGCTCACCAGCAGCCGCCGCCGCTCGAGGGTGGCCTCTCGCGCGGGCACCAGGACCTCCGCGTCGCGCGCGCGCGACAGCAGCGGCTCGAGGAGCAAGAGATAGCCGCCGACCACGAGCGCCACCAGGGCGCCGGCCCCGACGATCACGCGCTCCCGCCGGCTGAGCGTCGCCATCATCGCGCCCCTCTCCCCACTGGGGAGAGAGCAGCGTGAGGCGCGGGGTCTGGCGAGGCCTTCTCCCACGCCGCCCGGATGCGGAACTGCTCCTTGCCCTGCGCCTTGGTCACGGGCGAGGTGAACTCGACGCGCTCGAGCCGGCTCGACGCTTCCAGCAGCGGGATCAGGGCGCTGGCCCCATCGGTTTGGCCGGTGAGCTCGACGCCCTGGCGGTCCATGGTCAGCGCCTGCAGCCAGGCGCTCGCGGGCAGGGTCTCGGTCAGCTCGCGCAGCACCGGGAGGGCCGGAACGCCGCCCTCCTCGGCGGACCCGAGCGCGCCGAGCACGCGCCGCTTCCGCCCGAGCTCCTCGGCCAGCGCGTCGACCGCCTTCGCCTCCGGCTCCAGCCGGCGGATCTCCTCGGTGACGCGTCCGAGGTATCGCTCCTTCCGCACCACGTGGACGAGCGCCACGCTCAGGCCCAGGAGCGCGACGACCGCGACCATGGCCGCGGTCACGAGCTGGCCGCGCGACGGGGCCCAGGGCCGCGCCGCGGCGGGCAGCAGGTTCAGGGCCGGGCTCCGGCTCTCTGCGGCGACCGCCAGCGCGAGCAGGCCCGCGCCCGGGTCGTCCGCGGGTAGGGCCGCGACGAGCGGCAGGGCGAAGGCGGCGAAGGGCGGCGCGGTCGCGGGAACGTCCAGTGCGACGGCCAGCTCGTCCCGCCAGGCCTCGGCGTCGTCGCGGGATGGGCCAGAGAGCCACACCAGGTCGGCGCCACTCCAGCGCACCACGGGCAGGCTTCGCCGGATCTCGCGCCCCAGCTCGGCCGGATCCGCCGCGCCCACCTGCCGGCTTGTGAGCAGCGTGCGGCCGTCGAGGAAGAGGAGATCGGCCACGCCGTCGTGCCGGTGCGCCCACACCGTGCGGCGGGAGGGGAGCGCGCGTGGCAGGAGGGCGACCAGAGCGTGGCAGGCCACCGTCACCGCGGCGGGCTGGCGCTTGGCGCCCGCCACGAGCGCGAGGGGTCGCTCCACCACGCGGGCCTCCGCCGCCACCACCAGCGCGCGCCGCGGCTCCTCGGCCCGCCCCGGCAGCTCGAGCCAGTCGAAGCGGGTCTGCTCTGGCGGGAACGGCACGTGGCGCTCGAGATCGAAGCCGACCATCCGCGCCAGGTCACCACCCGCGGCCGGGGGCAGCTCGAGGGCTTTCACCACCGCGACCCGGCGATCGAGGCCCACGCGGAGTCGCCCACTGCCAAGCCCGCGCGAGCGCAGCTCCCCCGCCAGGGTCGTGGCGGGATCCTCTGCCGCCTCGACGACGACGTGGGTCAGCCGGTCGCGGCCGGTGAGGGCCACGAGCGTGAGTCGGTCGTCCCGCAGGAAGACCCCGATCCGTGGCGGCCTCACGCCTCGGGCTCCGGGCGCCAGGAGAGGATGGTCGCCTCGAGGGGCGCGTTCCGCCGGCCGCGCTGCACGACGGCCACCACCCGGCTCCGCACGAGGCCCGCCACCCGGCCCTCGGCCTCGATACGGAACACGCTGCTGCCGACCGCCAGCCCGCGACGCGCGAACCGGCCGGGGACGCTCGGGTAGGGGGCGCGTGCGCGCGTCTGCACCACGTCGGCGATCTCGGCCTCGGAGAGGCCGAGCGCCTTGAGCACGAGCGGGGAGGCGGTGTTGAGGTTCACCGTGTTCACCGCCGCCGCGGTGACCAGCTCGCCCAGCCCCGGGCGATCCCCGGCACCCGCGTAGAGCTCCGACGTGACTCCGCGGATCTGCCGCAGCTCCGCCGCGTCCTGGATGTTGCCGTTGCGCGCGCGATACGGCACCGGCAGCGCCAGGTAGAAGTCGCTCTCGGCGCCGTGGAGGCGGTGCAGTTCGTCGGCGTCGCGCCAGTCCTGGACCGAGTCGGTGATGATGTCGCGCTCGGCCCGTTCCACCCCGAGCGCCTCCAGCAGCCGCCCGAGGCGGTCGGCGCCGAGGTTGAGGGCGAGCCGGGCGCTCTCGTCGATGAGCCGGTAGGAGAACTCGCCGGGGCCGAGCGCCACGCGCACGCGGGGCAGGGCGGGCAGGGGGGTTGGTGTCGTCTGCCCGGGCAGGGCCCGATAGAAGACGAGCTGGCCGGTCTCGTCGAGGGCGGCCACCTGCGACGGGGTCGCGATCTCGCGCATGGCCTGCTGTACTGCCGCCTCGGCCAGGTGGCGGGCCAGCACTCGATCGCGGTAGGAGCGGACCATCGAGGCCTCGAGCCGAACGGAGAAGGCGAGCTCGGTGACGACCACCGCCATCAGCGTAAGGGTCAGGAGGACGGCGATCAGGACGAAGCCGTGGTCGCGCGTCATGGCATCGTCGCGCGGATGGGCACCGTGAGGACCTGTGCCGCGCCTCCGCTCGCGCCCACGCGCCCGACGAGCGTGATCTCCACCGCGCGCGGGATCGTCTCCTCGCGGCTCATGTCCCACTCGTCCTGCCAGGCACCGGGCCGCTCGCCCAAGTAGCGGAAGCGCACCCCGGTCGTCTCGGGATCCACCAGGACGGGCGCCAGGCGGTCCAGCGCGAGGAGGTTGGGCAGGACCTGCTGGCGAAGCGTCAACCCCGCTGCCTCGCGGGAGAGGCTGACCGCGGTGAACGCGATCGGCACGCGGCCGAGGAACGGCGGCGTGAGCGTGGCGAACGTCACCTGGTCCGGGCGGCCGTCGAAGAGGATGCGCACCTCGCGCTCCTCCGGCGCGACGAAGCGGTAGGGGAAGGCGCCGTCGAGCGCGCGCTCGAGCAGGACGAGGACGCCGCGGGCGTGATCGAGTTCGGACGCGCGCGCCTCGGCCTTGCTCCACGCGGCCAGACCCACGCGCAGACCACCGAAGACGATCACGAGGACGGCGGCGGCGATGCTCAGCGCAAGGGCCACCTCGATCAGGGTGAACCCTCTCGCCCTCTCCCCTCGGGGGAGGGGGTAGGGCGAGAGGCGCCGGCCAACGCGTGCGCCGCTCACGGCCCCGACGGCTCCGCCACCGCCCGCAGGGTCGCCAGCTCCAGCGTGCGGTTCCGGCCCCAGCGCACCGCCACCGAGAGCGCGTACAGCCGGAGCCGGGGGCCCGAGCCGGGAGTCAGCTCCTCGGGCGTCGGCACGAGCCTCACGCGGCTCTCCCACTGAAAACGCCCCTCCTGCCCGGCCTCGGAGCTCTCGCCGCTCACGTCGATCGCGCGCGCGACGCGGTCGGCCAAGCCGACCGCCCGCTGATAGTCGTCCGAGACATGCAGGAGGCGAAGGCCCTGGGACGAGAGCTGCATGAAGGCGACGATGGCGACGGCCAGGATGGTCAGCGCCACCAGCACCTCGAGCAGCGTGAACCCGCCCGCTCCTCGTCTCACGGGGCTCGTCACGATCCCCCCCTCGCGGTGCTCACGCGCCCGGTCAGAGTGTCCACCGTGATCACGTACGCGCGGGCACCGGGTGTGGCGATCGCGAAGCGCGCCCCCGTCGACATGCCGTGCGGGAGGAAGGTGACGCTCGGCGTCGGCGGGCCGGCCGCGATGCGAACGAGCGAGGAGACGGCGCGGGTAGCCTGCACGGCCGAATCGCCGGCGCGCCCGGCCTGGCGCATGACGAGCGTGTGGGTCTCGTCGTCGACGCGCACCTCCATCGCCTGCCCGCGGGTCACCGCGTGCTCGCGGGCGGAGCGCAGGAAGGCGGCGACGGCCCCGATCTCCGATCGAGCGCGGATGCCATCCGCGGTGCGACCGATGCCCGGGGCGACCACCGCCGCCCCGATCGCGAGGATCGCGAGGACGACCACCAGCTCCATGAGGGAGAAACCCCTCGGCATCCAGCCCCTCACCCTGCCCTGTCCCCAGAGGGGAGAGGGAGATGTGCGAGTCATTTCACGTCCCAGGAGGTGACGTCGGCGTTCTCACCCTCGCCGCCGGGGGCGCCGTCGGCGCCAGTGGTCCAGATGTCGTAGTCGCCGTGGTCGCCGGGGCAGCACTTGTACTGGTAGGGGCGGCCCCAGGGATCGGACGGCACCGCGGGCTTCTTGAGATAGGGCCCGTTCCAAGCGGCCACGTTGGGGTTCTGCACCAGCGCCTGCAGACCCGCCGCCGCCGGCGGGTAGGCGCCGATGTCGAGCCGGTACTGGTCGAGCGCGGCCCCGAACAGCTCGATCTGCGCCCGGGCCGCGGCCACCTTGCTCTGGCCCACGCGGCCGAAGAGGCGCGGTCCGACGAGGCCGGCTATGAGCCCGAGGATGATGATGACCACCAGTAGCTCGATCAGGGAGAAGCCGCGTTGGTCGCGGAAGAGTCGTCGTATCGACATGTGCCGCCTCATATGGGCAGGTCGGTGACGGAGAGGATGGCCATCAGCATGGCGACCACGATGAAGCCCACCACCAGGCCCATGACCAGGATGATGCAGGGCTCGGCCAACGCGATCAGCCGCTTGACGAGCTTGCGCGTGTCCGCTTCGAGCGAGGCCGCCACCTGCAGCAGCGTCTCCTCGAGCCGCCCGGTCTCCTCGCCCACCCGCACCATGTGGACCGCGAGGGCCGGGAACGCGCGGGTCTCGGCCATGGGCTGGGCGAGGCCGGCGCCGCGGCGGACGCCGTCGCCGAGGCTCGCGACCGCCCGGGCCAGCACCTGGTTGCTCAGCATGTCCTTGACCACGGTGAGGGCCGGGATCATCGCGACGCCGCTCTTGAGCAGCGTGCCCAGGATGCGGGTGAAGCGGGCCACGTCGGTTTGGGCGATGACCTGGCCCGCGAGCGGCAGGCGCAGCAGCATCCGGTCGGCGCCCAGACGGCCGCGCGGGGTCGCCAGCACCATGCGGCTGCCGAGCACGCCGGCCGCGGCCAGCAGCGCCAGCAGCCACCAATAGTGCCGGATGAAGCCGCTCGCTTCGAGCAGGATCAGGGTGGGCAGCGGGATCGTCGCGCCCAGGTCCTTGAAGATCGCCGCGAAGCGCGGGATGACGAACGTCATCAGAAAGATCACCGCGGCCGCGCCCACGCCGGTAAGCAGCACCGGGTAGATCAGCGCGGAGACCAGCGCGTCGCGGAACTCCTGCGACTCCTCGAGGAATGAGGCGAGGCGGCGCAGGGTGGTCTCGAGCACCCCGCCCTTCTCGCCCGCCCGCACCATGTTGATGTACAGGCGCGAGAACGGCCGCGGGTGGTGCTTGCCGAGCGCGTCGGCCAGCGCGGCGCCGCCCTGCACGCTGCGGAGCACGTCGGCCATGATGGCGCGCAGCCGCGGCGTGGGCGCCAGCTCCGCCTGGATGGCGAGCGCGCGGTCGAGCGGCAGGCCGGCCTCGACCAGGGTGGCGAGCTGCTGGGTGAGGGCCACCAGATCGCGCCCGGCGACACGGCCCCGCCCGGTCTCGGGCCAGGCAAGGCCCAGCAGCCGGCGGCGGTGGTCCTGCGCGTCGATCGTGATCGGGAAGTAGGCATCGCGCTGCAGACGGTCCACGACCGCGCGCACGTCCGGCGCCTCCATGACCCCGTCGATCGTCTGTCCCCGACGGTCGGCCGCCCGGTACGCGAAGACGGTCACGTGTCCTCCTGGGTCACGCGCAAGATCTCCTCCACCGTGGTGAGCCCCGCGCACGCCTTCGCCCACGCGTCCTCGCGCAGCGTCACCATGCCCTGCGCCACCGCGAGCCGCCGGATCTCGCCCGCCGGCGCCTTGCGGACCACGAGGCTCCGTGCCTCCTCGGTGATGCGGAACAGCTCGTAGATGCCGGTGCGCCCGCGGTAGCCGGTGCCGCGGCAGTCGTCGCAGCCCTTGCCGTGGAACAGCTCGACGCCGGCCGCGTCGGGCACGCCGAGCGCGAGCAGCGTGGCGGGATCCGGATGGTCCGGCGTCCGGCAAGCCTGGCAGACGCGCCGGACCAGCCGCTGCGCGAGCACCCCGCTCAGCACCGAGGAGACCAGATACGGTTCGCAGCCCATGTCTTGCAGCCGCGTCACCGCGCTCGGTGCGTCGTTGGTGTGGAGCGTCGAGAAGACCAGGTGCCCGGTGAGCGCGGCCTGGATCGCGATCTCCGCCGTCTCCAGATCGCGAATCTCGCCCACCATGATGACGTCCGGGTCCTGCCGCACGATGTGCCGGAGGCCGGAGGCGAAGGAGAGCCCGATTTTGGGCCGGACCGGGATCTGGTTGATGCCCTTGAGCTGGTACTCGACCGGATCCTCGACGGTGATGATCTTGAGATCGGGCCGGTTGATCTTGTCGAGCGCGGCGTAGAGCGTGGTGGTCTTGCCGGACCCGGTGGGCCCGGTGACGAGCACGATGCCGTGGGGTCGGTGGATGAGCGTCTCGAAGCCGCGGGCCGCCGGCGGCGCGAAGCCGAGCCGGTCGAAGGGCAGGAAGACCGAGGACCGGTCGAGCAGCCGCATCACGATGGACTCGCCGTGGATGGTGGGGACGGTGGAGACGCGGATGTCCACCCGCCGGCCGCCGGCCGCGGTGACGCGGATGCGCCCGTCCTGGGGCAGGCGGCGCTCGGCGATGTTCATCTCGGCCATGATCTTGATGCGTGAGGTGAGCGCGGCCTGCAGCCGCCGCGGCGGCGCCTCCTGGTCGTAGAGCAGCCCGTCCACGCGGTAGCGCACCCGCAGGCTGTCCTCGAAGGGCTCGATGTGGATGTCGGAGGCGTCGGCGGCGAGCGCGCCCTCGAGCAACAAATTCACCAGGCGCACCACCGGCGCCTCGAAGGCCATGTCGCGGAGGTGGCCGACGTCGTCTTCGGGGTCGCCCTGCCGGTCGGCAGTGCCCATGCCCTCCACGATCTTCTGGAGCGCGGTGCTGGCCCCGTAGGCGCGCTCGATGGCCTCCAGGATGGCGGGCGCCGGGGCCACGCAGAGCCGGATGGTGAGCGGCAGGGTCTGCTGGAGCTCGTCGAGCAGCAGGGGATCGGTGGGATCGGCCGTCGCTACCGTGACCGTCGTCCCCTCGATCGCGATGGGACACGCGACGGACTGGCGCAGGTACTGGCGCGACAGCTCCCTGAGCACCGGGGGCGTCGAGGGCAGCTCCTCGGGGGAGAGATAGGGCAGGGCCTGCTGCGCGGCGACCGCCTTCAGCACCTCTTCGTGGGTGGCGGCGCCCAGGGCCACCAGGGCCTCGCCGAGACGCTGGCGGTCGCTCCCGGCCCGGACGAGCGCCTCCGCGATGATGTCGTCGGTAACCACGTGCGCTTGCACGAGGATCTGACCCAGACGGAGCGGCGACGACGAGGCGGTACCCAAGGTGGCCGGATTATGGTTGGCGGCTCGACGAGCCGTCAATCGTCACTCTGTGTCGACACCGTGTTGTTATTGTCTCAGTGTCGAGGGCGAGGCGGCAGGGCTTGGCGTGCTGCACATCGCCAAGCGCGCTGGCTCGATGGCGAATGGGCTGACCGCACCGCCATTTCGTGGGCGCGGCTGCCAGACGGCGCTGCTGTATCGGCGCATTCACGATGCGGCGCTGG
>Ga0207665_10001919_pt1 | contig 13998 bp, 12 predicted proteins | sample LARL112metaG_FD_184351 | JGI IMG/M metagenome (GOLD analysis project Ga0207665, IMG submission 184351) | Corn, switchgrass and miscanthus rhizosphere microbial communities from Kellogg Biological Station, Michigan, USA - LAR L11-2 metaG... | ecosystem: Host-associated > Plants > Roots >...
CGCCGGCCATCCACCGCCGGTCTGCGGCCGGGCCGACGGCACGGTCGAGTATCTGGACGATGCCCCGGGCATCATGCTCGGCGCCCCGTCGGCCGGCGATTTCGCCACCGGGCACAGTACCCTCGGTCCCGGGGACAGCCTGCTGCTCTATACCGACGGGCTGATCGAGAACCGGCGCCGGGACATCACCGAGGGGCTCGACGCACTGGCCACCGCCATGCGCCAGGCCGGCTCCCGGACCGCCGAGCAGGTCTGCGGGGCCGTGCAGGGTGCGCTGCTCGGCAGTACCCAGCGCGCCGACGACGTCTGCCTGCTGGCCGCGCGGCGCACCCCCTGACCGGGCCCAGTTCCACTCCCGCCGCCGGCGGCAGTTCTTCCCACCCCGCCGGTGACCTGCTCATCCAGGCCTGTTCCCAATCTTTGGTATTTCGATGGCAAGTTCATGAACCATCCCCCCATACCAGCCCGTGTACCAGGGTAGGTGGTTAAGGAGTAGTAAAGGGGGGCGCCGGCTGGTGGCCAGCCGCGCCGGGGGACAGCACAGCCGGGGGGCGCCGTGCCAGTTATTTCCGTTCCGCACGCCTTCAACGAGGAGGAGCTCTACGTCGATCTGCGGTCGATCTTCGGGCAGCCACTGTTCCTGAAGTGCGAGGGGTTCAATTTCGCCGGCTCGATCAAGCTGAAGACCGCAGCCGAGATGGTGGCGGCCGCTGACCGGGACGGGATGCTGACCCCGGGATCGATCCTGGTCGAGTCCTCATCAGGGAACCTGGGCGTGGCGCTGAGCGTGATCGCGGCCAGCCAGGGCTACCGGTTCCTGTGCGTGACCGACTCCCGCTGCAACCTGTCCACCAGGCTGCTCATGGAGGCGCTGGGCAGCCGGGTCCACGTGATCGCCGAACCCGCTGCCAGCGGGGGTTACCTGGCCGCGCGGCTCGACTACGTCCGGGCGCTGTGCGCCGCCGACGACCGGTACGTGTGGCTGAACCAGTACACCAACCCGGGCAACTGGCAGGCGCACTACCGGACCACCGCGCCGGCCATCGCCCGCCAGTTCCCGCAGCTGGACGTGCTGTTCGTGGGGGCCGGCACGACCGGCACGCTGATGGGCTGCGCGCGTTACTTCCGTGAGTGGCACCGGCCGGTGCGCATCGTCGCGGTGGACAGCGTGGGCTCGGTGGCCTTCGGCGGCGCACCGGGCCGCCGGATGATCCCCGGCCTGGGCGCCGGCATCAGCCCGCCGCTGCTGGATGAGTCTTATGTGGACGAGGTGATCCGGGTCGAGGAGGCTGATACCATCCGGGCCTGCCACCGGCTGGCCCGGCACGGGTTCCTGTTCGGCGGGTCCACCGGGACCGTGGTCAGCGGCGCGGCGGGCTGGCTGGCCCGGCAGGACGCGGGGGAGCAGACCACCGTGGCTATCGCCCCCGACCTGGGCGAGCGCTACCTGGACACGATCTACCACGCGAACTGGCTGCAGGACCTGTACGGCGAGGATGTACTCAGCCCCGGCCTGACCGCCCGGTTCCCGGCCGCCTCATGACGGGCCCGGCCACCACCCAGGACGGGCGGGTCCAGCCCGCGGCCGGTACCGAGCAGGCCTTTGCCGCCGTGCTGGCCGAGGTCATGCGGGTCGACCAGGTGCCGGTAGACAGCGACTTCTTCGCCGACCTGGGCGCGGACTCGCTGGTCATGGCGCACTTCTGCGCCCGGGTCCGCAAGCGCGCCGATCTGCCGTCCGTGTCGATCCGCGAGATCTACCGGCACCCGACGATCCAGAGCCTGGCCCAGGCGCTCGGCGGCCCCGCGCCCGCCCCGGCCCGGCCCCCGGCCCCCGCTCCCGCCGAGCCCACCAGCACCCGGCAGTACATCCTGTGCGGGGCGCTGCAGCTGCTGTGCTATCTCGGCTACGCCTGGCTGGCCGCGCTGGCCGGCGCGTGGGCCTACGGGTGGATCTCGGCCGGGTCCGGCCCGCTCAGCATCTACCTGCGCGCGGTCGTCTTCGGTGGCGCGGCGTTCCTGGTCCTGTGCACCGTGCCGATCCTGGCCAAATGGCTGCTGATCGGGCGGTGGAAGCCGCGGCGGATCCGCGTCTGGAGCCTGGCCTACGTCCGGTTCTGGCTGGTCAGGACGCTGGTCCGGGCCAACCCGCTGGTCTTCCTGATCACCGGCTCGCCGCTGTACCTGGTGTACCTGCGGGCCCTCGGCGCCCGGGTCGGGCGCGGCGCGGTGATCTTCACCCGGCAGGTGCCGGTATGCACCGACCTGCTCACCATCGGGCCCGGCACGGTCATCCGCAAGGACGCCTTCCTGCCCTGCTACCACGCTGAGGCGGGCTGGATCCAGGCCGGCCCGGTCACCCTGGGCGCCGGCGTGTTCATCGGCGAGAAGACCGTGCTCGACATCGGCACGTCCATGGGCGACGGGGCGCAGCTCGGCCACGCCTCCGCGCTGCACAGCGGCCAGGCCGTGCCCGCCGGCGAGCGCTGGCACGGGTCGCCGGCCCAGCGCACCGAGATCGACTACCTGGGGATCGGCCCGGCCCGCTGCGGCCCGCTGCGCCGCGCCAGGTACTGCGCGGTCACCCTGCTCAGCCTGTTCTTCCTGTACCTGCCGCTGGCCGAAGGGGGCCTGTACCTGCTGCTGACCCGGGTGCCGGCGCTGAGCGGGCTGCTCGACCCGGGCACGCAGGAGATCACCTCGGCCGGGCTGTACGCCGACGCGCTGGTCATCTCGCTGGTGCTGTTCGCCGGGCTGGTGCTGGCCGGCCTGGCGTTCGTGACCACCGTGCCCCGGCTGCTCAACCTGTTCCTGCGGCCCGGCACGGTCTACCCGCTGTACGGCTTTCACGACCGCCTGCACCGGGCCATCACCCGGATGACCAGCATCCGGTTCTTCACCCAGCTGTTCGGCGACAGCTCCTACATCGTCTACTACCTGCGCTGGCTCGGGTATGACCTGTCCCGGGTGGAGCAGACCGGGTCGAACTTCGGCACCGAGGTCGGGCACGAGACCCCGTTCCTTGCCACGATCGGCACCGGGACGATGGTCGCCGACGGGCTGTCGCTGATGAACGCCGACTTCTCCAGCACGTCGTTCCGGATCTCCCGGGTGTCGGTCGGGCCGCACAACTTCGTCGGCAACAACATCGCCTACCCGGCCGCGGGGCGGACCGGGGCCAACTGCCTGCTGGCCACGAAGGCGATGATCCCGCTGGACGGGGAGATCCGGGAAGGAGTGGGCCTGCTGGGCTCGCCCTGCTTCGAGATCCCACGGTCGGTGGAGCGGGACAGCCGGTTCGACCACCTGCGTACCGGCGACGAACTGCGCGGGCGGCTGGCCGCCAAGAACCGGTACAACCTGCGGACCATGGGCGTGTTCCTGTTCGCCCGGTGGCTGTACGTCTTCCTGATCACCACGGCGGCCCTGGCCGCGTTCGACTCCTACGGCGGGTTCGCCGAGGCGGGCATGGCCCTGTTCCTCGCGCTCGGCGTGCTGGTCACCCCGGTCTACTTCGTGCTGGCCGAGCGGGTGCTGCGGGTGTTCCGGCGGCTGCGGCCGAAGTACTGCTCGATCTACGACCCGTACTTCTGGCGGCACGAGCGGCTGTGGAAGGTGCCCGGGGAAACCTACCTGCACGTCTTCGACGGCACCCCGTTCAAGAACCTGGTCTGGCGCGGGCTCGGGGTCCGGATCGGCCGGCGGGTGTTCGACGACGGCTGTTACCTGACCGAGCGGACGCTGACCGCCATCGGGGACGACTGCATGCTCAACGCGGGCAGCAAGATCCAGTGCCACTCCCAGGAGGACGGCACGTTCAAATCCGACCGGACCACGATCGGCGCGGGCTGCACCCTCGGCGTGGGCGCGATGGTGCATTACGGCGTGACCATGGGCGACGGCTCGGTGCTCGCCCCGGACTCGTTCCTGATGAAAGGCGAGGAAATCCCGGCGCACGCCCGCTGGGGCGGAAACCCGGCCAGGGAGCTGACATGACCACCACCAGCCTGGGTGACACCCAGACCGATGCGGCCGCCCGCGAGTACTGGCGCGGTGTGCTGACCGCGGGCGGGTCCACCGCGATCCCGCGGTGGGCCACCAGCCCGGCCACGAGCGTAATGGAATATCAGGCCGCGGTGCCGGCCAGTGTCCTGGCGGCGCTGCGCCGGCTGGCCGCCGAGCTGGGCCTGCCGCTCAGCTCGGTGCTGCTGGCCGGGCACGCCCGGGTGCTGGCCGCGCTGTCCGGCGAGCCCGAGGTCGTGACCGGCTACGCCGTCGCGGATGGGCGGCCGCTGCCCTGCCGGCTGAGCACCACCGCGGGCTCGTGGCGGGCGCTGCTGCGGGGCACCCACCAGGCCGAGGCGGAGCTGCTGGCCCACCAGGGCTTCCCGGTCGCCGCGCTCGGGCGCGAGCTGGGCTCGGCCGGGCCGGGCTACGAGACCGTGTTCGACCCGGCCGGCCGGGGAGGGAATGCGCTCGCCGCGGGCACCGCGCTGTGGGTCGGCGCCGCGCCGCGCCGCGGCCAGCTGATGCTGCGGCTGCGCTACCGGGCGTGCGTGCTGGACGCGGACGCCGCGGCGCGGATCGCTGGCTATCACCGGCGAGCGCTCGAGCTGATGGCCACCGACCCGGACGCCGAGCCGGGCCGGCGCAGCCTGCTGTCCGCGGGCGAACTGCGCTTCCAGCTCGACGGGCTCGCCGGGCCGTCCCGTGAGCTGCCCGGCCGGCCGGTCCATGAGCTGTTCGAGCAGCGGGCGGCCGCCCACCCGGACGCGATCGCAGCCAGCCGCGGCGGCCGGCAGTGGACCTACCGGGAGCTGAATACCCGGGCCAACCAGCTGGGCCGCGCGCTGCTGGCCCGTGGCCTGCGCCGGGAAGACGTGGTCGCGGTGGTGACCGGGCGCAACCTGGACTGGATGGCCGCGGTGCTCGCGGTGTTCAAAGCCGGCGGGGTGTACCTGCCGGTCGAGCCGCACTTCCCGGCCGACCGCATCGCGGCCACGCTGCGCCGGGCCGGCTGCCGCCTGGTGCTGACCGAGCTGGGCAGCACCGCCACGCTGCAGGCCGCGCTGAGCACGCTGCCCGGGGTCCAGCCGGTGTTCACCGGCGCCGCCTACACCGAAGGCCACGACGGCGGTGACCTCGGCATCCAGGTTGGGCTTGGCCAGCTGGCCTACATCTACTTCACCTCCGGGTCCACCGGGGAGCCCAAGGGCGCCATGTGCGAGCACGCGGGCCTGCTCAACCACGTCTGCGCCAAGATCGCCGACCTGGAGATCGGCGCCGGGCAGGTGGTCGCGCAGACCGCACCGCAGTGCTTCGACATCTCGCTGTGGCAGCTGGTGTCCGCGCTGCTGGCCGGCGGGCGGACGCTGCTGGTCGAGCAGGAGGTGATCCTGGACGCCGACCGGTTCATCGAGAAGATCAGCGCGGGGCGGGTCACGGTCCTCCAGGTCGTCCCGTCCTATCTCGAAGCCGTCCTGTCCAGCCTGGAGCGGCGCCCCCGCGGCCTGCCGGACCTGCGGTACGTGTCGGTGACCGGCGAGGCGCTGAAGAAGGAGCTCACCCAGCGCTGGTTCGCCGCCCAGCCCGGGATCAAGCTGGTCAACGCGTACGGGCTGACCGAGACCTCGGACGACACCAACCACGAGGTCATGGACCGGGTGCCGGACACCGGCCGGGTCCCGCTCGGGCGGCCGATCCCTAACGTGCACGTCTACGTGGTGGACGAGCACCTGTCGCCGGTACCGCTCGGTGCCCCCGGGGAGATCGTGTTCTCCGGGGTATGCGTCGGCCGCGGGTACGTCAACGACCCGGACCGCACCCGGGCCGCGTTCGGGGCCGACCCGCATCGCCCCGGCCAGCGGCTGTACCAGGGCGGCGACTACGGCCGCTGGCTGCCCGGCGGCAAGCTGGAGTACCTGGGCCGCCGGGACGCCCAGGTCAAGATCAGCGGGTTCCGGATCGAGCTCGGGGAGATCGAGAACACCCTGCTCCGGGTGCCCGGGGTGCGCGACGGCGCGGTGGTCGTGGCCGGGCGGGCCGGCCAGGGCCAGCGTCTGGTCGCCTTCTACACCGCCGGGCGGCCGATCGAGCCGGCGGCGCTGCGGGCCCGGCTGGGCACGTCACTGCCGGCCTACATGGTCCCGCCGGCCATCCACTGGCGGGCCAGCCTGCCGCTGACCGCCAACAGCAAGATCGACCGCAACGCACTCACCGCGCTGGCCAGCCAGCCCGGCGGGCCCGGGGCGGGCCAGGCCGCGCCGGAGCAGGGCGCGTCCGAGGAAGCCGCGCCGGGCCACGCCGGGCCGCTGACACCGACCGAGCAGCGGCTGGCGGCGGCCTGGGCCACCGTGCTCGGCCTCCCCGAGCAGCAGATCGGCCGCCAGGACGACTTCTTCGGCCTGGGCGGCACCTCGCTGTCGGCGGTGAAACTGGCCATCACCCTGAACCGGGCGGTGACCCTGGGCGACCTCACCCGGCACCCCGTCCTCGCCGACCTGGCCCGCCTGGTGGACGCCCGGCCGGTGCCCGGAGCGGCACCAGAAAGGAGCTGACATGCCTGCCTCATTCCCGGCTTCCCTGCCCGGCCTGGACCAGCGGCCGGGCTCGCCGCCGGTCCTGCTGGCCGGCGCCAGCGGCGACGCGCCCGGCTGGGCGGCCGCGCACCGGGACGCCCTGCGCGCCGTGCTCATCGAGCACGGCTGCGTCCTGGTCCGCGGCCTCGGCCTGCGCGATGCGGCCGGCACCGGCGCCGTCGTCCAGCAACTGGCCACCGGCCTGATGACCGAGCGGGAGGCGTTCGCGTCCCGCGAGAGCTACCCCGGCGGGCTGTACTCCGCCTCGGCCTGGCCGCCGAACCAGCCGATGTGCATGCACCACGAGCTCAGCTACCGGCTCGAGTTCCCCGGCCTGCTGCTGTTCGCCTGCCTCACCGCGCCGGCCAGCGGCGGGGCGACCGGGGTGGCCGACTCGGTGGCCGTGCTGCGCGCGCTGCCCGCCGGCCTGGTCAGCCGGTTCGAGCGGGACGGCTGGCTGCTCACCCGCAACTACAGCGAGGACATCGGGGCGTCGGTGGCGGACGCGTTCGGCACCGACGACCGGGCCGCGGTGGAGAGCTACTGCCGGGCCAACGCGATCGCGTTCGAGTGGCAGCCCGATGGGGGACTGCGGACCAGGCAGCGGCGCAGCGCCGTGCTGCGCCACCCGGTCACCGGGCAGCGCTGCTGGTTCAACCAGATCGCGTTCCTCAACGAGCGGACCATCGATCCGGAGGTGCGCGAGTACCTGGTGGATGTCTATGGCGCGGACGGGCTGCCGTTCACCACCCACTTCGGCAACGGCGACCCGGTCGGCGCGGACGTCGTGCAGCTGCTCAACGAGGTTTACGAAGCCAGCACCGCCCGCGAGCCGTGGCAGGCTGGCGACCTGCTGCTGGTGGACAACGTGCGCACCGCGCACAGCCGGGAGCCGTTCCAGGGGCCACGCGAGGTGCTGGTCGCCATGGCCGACCCGGTCCGCGCGGCCGACTGCGCGCCAGCCAGCGAGGTGAGCGCCTGATGACCGCGCTCGACGCCACCGCGCCGGGATCCGTGACACCCGGGCCCGCCGCCCCGCCGTTCGCGGTGATCGGCGGGGCCCAGGTCCAGCAGGCGCTGCAGGGACGCGAGCGGCGGGTCACCGAGCTGGTGACGGCCGCCTACCGGCTGCACAGCGCCGGTGATTCGGTGAACCCGCCGTCCTGCTTCCTGCGCTTCCCCGACCGCCCGTCCGCCCGGATCATCGCGCTGCCCGCGTCGATCGGCGGCCAGCTCCGGGTGGACGGGGTGAAGTGGATCTCCAGCTTCCCGGAGAACGTGGCGGCCGGCCTGCCGCGCGCCTCGGCCGTGCTGATCCTCAACGACCACGACACCGGCTACCCGTTCGCCTGCCTGGAAAGCTCGATCATCAGCGCGACCCGGACGGCCGCGCTGGCCGCGGCCGCGGCCAGCGCGCTCAGCCAGGACCGGGACCGCCCGGTGCGCGCCGGGTTCTTCGGCACCGGGCTGATCGCCCGGTACATCCACACGTTCCTGGCCGGCACCGGCTGGTCGTTCGAGGAGATCGGCGTGCACGACCTGTCCGCCAGCAGCGCGGCCGGCTTCCGTGGCTACCTGGAGCAGTCCGGCGCTGGCGGCCAGATCACCGTGCACGACCAGCCGGAGCAGCTGATCCGGTCCAGCGACCTGGTCGTGTTCGCCACCGTCGCGGGCCAGCCGCATGTCACCGAGCTGGCCTGGTTCGCGCACAACCCTGTGGTGCTGCACGTGTCCCTGCGCGACCTGGCCCCGGAGATCCTGCTGGCCTCGGCCAACGTCGTGGACGACGTGCAGCACTGCCTGCAGGCGAACACCTCGCCGCACCTGGCCGAGCAGCTCACCGGGAACCGGGACTTCCTGGACGGCACGCTGGATGACGTGCTGGCCGGGCGGGTCCGGCTGCCCGCCGGCCGGCCGGCCGTGTTCTCCCCGTTCGGTCTCGGCGTGCTCGATCTGGCGGTCGGCAAATACGTCTACGACGAGGCCGCCCGGTCCGGGCAGCTGCACCTCATCGACGGGTTTTTCCATGAGCTGCGCCGCTACGGATGAGCCGCGCCGCTGCCGATGAGCCGCGCCGGTCCGGCTGAGCCAGGCCCGCCGACCCTATTGTTACGGCATGGCCGTGCTTTTCGCCCTGCTGACCGCGCTGTCCAACGCGGTCAGCGTGACCACCCAGCACATCGCCAGCACGGCCGACCCCCGGCACTCCTCGGGCTGGCGGCTGGTCCGGTACCTGTTCCACAACCCGCTGTGGCTGTTCGGCTGGATCGCCCTGGGCGCGGCGTTCGTGTTCCAGGCGCTCGCGCTGCACGACGGCCTGGTGTCCGTGGTGCAGCCCCTGCTGATCTCCGAGATCGTGTTCGCGCTGCTGCTCCGCCAGTTCTGGATCCACCAGTCGGTGCAGCCGGTCACCTGGGGTGGCGCCGCGCTGACCTGCGCCGGGCTGGCCGTGTTCATTGTCGCCGGGGAGCCGACGGGCGGTCATCCCACCCCCACCAGCGATCACTGGGCCGTGGCCATCATCGTGTGCTGCGCCGCGGTTGGCGTGCTGGCCGCGCTGGCCCAGCGCGGCTCCCCGGGCTGGCGGGCGGCTCTGTTCGCCATTGCCGCGGGAATCATCTGGGCCCTGGTCGCGGTGTTCATCAAGAGCACCACCGACACGTTCACCGAGTTCGGCGTGGCCGGCATGTTCACCCACTGGCCGGTGTACGCGCTGGCCGTGGCGGGTGCGTCCGGCACCTGGCTGCAGCAGGTGGCGCTGCACGTCGGGCCGTTGCGGGTGTCCCAGCCGTTCCTGGTGATCGTGGACCCGGTGCTCAGCATCGGGCTGAGCGTGTGGCTGTTCGGCGAGCGGTTCAAGCCCGACGCTGGCGTGCTGGCCATAGCCGCGGCCGCGTTCGCCGTGATGTGCGTCGGGGTCGTGCTGCTCACCCAGACCGCCCCGGCCACGATGGAACCCGACATCCGGCGCGAGGGCCATGGCCTGCCCCGGCCAGATGCCAGCCCGGCCGGGGAATCGTCACCGGCCGGCTGACCCGGCCGGCCGGGCTGGGCACGCTGCGGGCCGGGCGTTACCGGCGGCGCACCGCGGGTGGCGCCCAGGTGCCGCTGAGCACCGGCGCCGCAGGAGCGTAAAGCCGCATCGTGACGCCGAGCGGGCCCTTGGGCGCGGGCAGCCAGTTCGCCTCGCGGTCCGGGCCCGGTGACTGGTGCTGCAGGTAGAGATCGAGCGAGCCGTCCGGGTTGAACTCCAGCCGGTCACGGTCACCGATGGCGAAGCGGTTGAGCGCGTTCGGGGCCTGGAAGCCCTGATCGTCGTACATGGTGACCGACCAGAACGCGTGCGCCGGCGGGAGATCGCCGGGGCCGAAATGCAGCACATAGTCGTTGTCCCCGGTGAGGGGATACCCGTCAGCGTCGGCCATGAGCACCGGGTAGACGGCGTCCTCAGCGCTGTTCGCGCCGAGACCGACCATGGCCACCACGGCGCGCTTGAGGTAGAAGTTGCCGTACACGCCCATCGAGTCGATGTTCAGCTGCCAGCCATTGACCACCCGGGCCAGCCGGGGAAAGGTCTACCCTCGCAGCCTGCGGGCTGGCCCGGATCACCCCGCCGGAGTGATCTGGGCCAGCCCGGTGAGCCGCGGTTTCCGCACCGTTGGGCTGGATGTTCTTGACCATTGCTTTACCAGACCGGTAGCGTCCGGGGTGCGTGGCGGCGCGGGGAAGCTGGTGAGAATCCAGCACGGTCGCGCCACTGTGAGCCGTCCGCCGGGAGGCGGCGGGATAGTCAGACACTCGGCCGTCACGCTGCCCAGCTACTGAGGGACGCACGATCCCTGAAGGAGGCTCACCATGACCAGCATGTCCAGGCGGACTGACGTCTCGACCCCCGTGATCATCACCGGCCAGCAGGCGATGTTCTGGATGTTCGGGGCGGTGCTCGTTGCGCTGGCGCTCTACTACTTCATCGGCATGGACCAGGGCGCCACCTCGCTGCTCGGCAGCGACATGCACATCCACGAGTTCGTCCACGACTCCCGCCACTTCCTCGGCTTCCCCTGCCACTGAGCGCGGGACGGGACAAGCCGGCATGGTCAGGAAACTCATCCTGCGCGGCGCGCTGGCCGGGGCGGTGGCCGGCGTGCTGGCCTTCGTGTTCGCCCGGATCTTCGCTGAGCCGCAGATCGACCAGGCGATCAATTACGAGTCCGGCCGCGACGCGGCCCAGGCCCTGCTGGACAAGGCCAGCGGCCTGCCTGTGGCGCCGCCCGGACCCGACATCTTCAGCCGCACGATCCAGTCCACGATCGGGATCGGCGTCGGCATGATCTTCTTCGGCATCGCGATGGGGCTGCTGTTCGCGGTGGCCTACAGCCTGTGCCTGGGCCGGGTCGGGAACATCCGCCCCCGGTCACTGGCGCTGCTGGTCGCGGCGGGCGGGTTCGTCGGTGTCTACCTGGTGCCGTTCGTGAAGTACCCGGCCAACCCGCCCTCGATCGGCCACCCGGAGACCATCCGTGCCCGGACCGGGCTGTACCTGGTCATCGTGGTGTGCTCGGTCCTGTTCCTGATCCTCGCGGTCTGGCTGGGCAAGCGGCTGCAGCCGCGGTTCGGGAACTGGAACGCCACGCTGCTCGCTGCTCTCGGCTACCTGGTGGCCATCGGCATCGTGATGGCCCTGCTGCCCTCCCTCGGGCACCTGGCCTACAACGTGCAGCACTTCGGCAGCCAGCCGGGCGAGACGCCGCTGCCGCTGCGCAACGCCCACGGGACGATCGTGTATCCCGGCTTCCCGGCCGACGTGCTGTTCAGCTTCCGGCTGCTGTCGGTGGCCGCACAGCTGCTGCTGTGGACCGTGATCGGCCTGTGCTTCGCCCCGATGGCGGAGCGGGTGCTGGTCCCGCGCCAGATCGCCGCGCCGGTCACTCCGGAGCGGGATCCGGTGTCAGTCTGAGCACGTCCTGCCAGTGCCGGCGGCGGGTCTCCTCGGTGGTCAGCACGCAGTCCGCGCAGAGCCCGCCGCCTGGCACCCGGTAGAACAGGCAGCAGCTGCGGCGGATGAGGAAGCGCCGCGGCTGCCGCGGGTCGGGCTGGATGAGGTCCCCGGTCCCGGCCAGCGGCCCGATGGCCAGGACCGCCGCGGTGAGCCGGCCCGCGGCCTCGGCCTGTTCCGGATAACGGCCGGCCAGCATGCCCGCCGCCCCGGCCAGCGCCGATGCCACGTTGCCCCACAGCACCTGCGGGGAGAGCCGGAAACCGGCCGCCGCGGCGCCGGCCAGCGGGCCGACGATGCCCTGGATGACGTGCTCGTCCAGCAGCGCGGCCGCGTGGCTGAGATCGCGCTCCGCGGCCAGGTCGCCCGCCCGGTATCCGGTGACGGGTGGTGCGGCGGCCAGCGGCCAGGGCCCGCCGTCGACCGGGCGCCAGTACAGGGCCCCGGCCGTCAGCCGGGGAACTACACCCCCCAGCACCGCGGCGGCCAGCGCGGGGGAGGTCAGCCGGGAGGCCAGCCCGAGGAAGACGATCGACGCCGCGGCGCGCTCTTCCACCTGCTGCGGGTCAAGGCCGGCCCGGCTGGCGATGACCCGGCGGGCGTGGGTGACCCGCTCCCGGAGCGCCGCCGGGCCCGCGGTCAGCACGGTGAGTGGCTGCCATCGCGGGCCGGCCGGTGATGGCCCGATCACGAAGTAGGGGCCGGCCTGGGCCGCCACGGCCAGCGCGGCTGAGGCATCCACCCCGGCCGCCGGAGTGGTTACCGGCCTGCCGGTCACGGGCTGACCGGAACCGGTGCGCCGTCTTCGGCGCCGGCCTCTTTGCCGGCTGGATCCTGGGCGCCGACCCCGTAGTTCGACAGGCCGAAGAGATACCCCAGGAGAGTGATGCCGATCATGACTGCGAACGGCCACCAGAAGCTGCCCCGGACCGCGATCGCGGCGGACAGGCCGACGAACGCGGCGGTGATGGCCACCTTCCCGGCCACCGCCCACGACTGCGCGGCGAGCAGCTTCAGCCGCTCATCGGCCCGGGAACCAGCCAGCGCGCCCTCGTCGGTGTCCTGCCCGGCCCGCACATACACGACGACCACGCGGACGGCCGTGGCCACCACGACCATGATCGAGATCCACCACGTCGGGCCGCCCCGCACCACCCACGCGACGGCGAAGATGGCCCCGGTCAGGGCCAGCAGCAACGGCCTGCGCAGCCGCGGCTGGATGAAGTTCGTCATGTCCCTGCCTCCTCATCGGCCGGGTCACGATTCCCGCTGCTTGCGCTGCTCCCGGGCCCGGTTCCGCATGATGTAAAGCTAGCTTTACCTAGCGGCAGTGTCAAGGACCCTTTACAAGACATCTGGTCGTGCGCGGTGACTGCGGTGGGTGGGGCAGGCCTATCGCGCAGGTGGTGCCGGCCTATGGCGCGCCGCCTCCGGTAACGGTCAGGTGGCGGCCCGGTACGGCCTGTGGGCCGGCGCTGCGGTTCCTGCCCAGCGGCTACCCGGTGCCGCCTTCCGTGAGCACAGCGGTCACCAGCTGACCCAGTGGACCGCTGACGTCTTTCTCGGCGACCATGACCTCCTGGTCATCCACCCGGATCGCGTACACCGGGCGCCCGGGGGCTGGCTGGTACACCGGCGGGTCCCCGATAGCGCGCTCGGCGAGTCCTTCCCAGCTGCTGGCGTCGTCACGGCCCTTGGTATCGACGCTACGGCGCCGTACCTGGCCGTCGGGGGCCACCTCGGTGACGGTGATGTTCACCCAGCCAGTCTGAGCCCATTTCCCCGCCATAGCCAGACTGGCCCTCCCGTGACCTAGATCCGTTTGATTGCCGCGAGCCAGGCCGGCGCGCCATGATCGTCGTGGTATCTCGTCTGAACCCGGTCCGGTTCGATGGCCGCGACGTGCCATCCGGTGCCGGGGCTGAAGGCCGCTGTCAGCTCTTGCTGACTGATGGGGTGCGGGCCAGTACCGGGACCGCCGTCACTGAAGCACAGCACGTACAGCGTTCCATCGCACTCGGTCACCGAGGCCAGACTCGCCACATACCCGGGCCGCTCCTCGCCGTCGAAGGTGTGGAACAGCCCGCAGTCCAGCACGGTCTCAAACCTGCGCCCCAGACCCTCCAGCTGGAGCGCGTCGGCCGCCACGAACTCAGCGCTGATCCCACGGTGGCGGGCCTTCTCCCGGGCCATCGCCAGTGCCGTCTCGGCGACGTCAAAGCCCAGTACCGGCAGTCCCAGCGACGCGACGTGCAATGCGTTCTCGCCGGTCCCGCAGCCCGCGTCGAGCACCGCCCCGGCGAATCCGCCTTCGGCGGCCAACCGCACTACTGCGGGCTGCGGCTGGCCAGTGTCCCAGGGCGCCGGGCCGTCGAGGTACGACGCATCCCAGGGCAGTCCCGTCATCCGTTCGTGACTGGTGGG